>Ga0207706_10000516_pt1 | contig 41126 bp, 39 predicted proteins | sample KBSC53metaG_FD_184318 | JGI IMG/M metagenome (GOLD analysis project Ga0207706, IMG submission 184318) | Corn rhizosphere microbial communities from Kellogg Biological Station, Michigan, USA - KBS C5-3 metaG (SPAdes) (version 2) | ecosystem: Host-associated > Plants > Roots > Rhizosphere > Soil ... | reverse complement strand
AGCTTCCGTTGGCAGGGTTGAGGTTTGGGTTGGAGCTTGAGGAGAATCCGCGATCAGCGGCGTTGTGGTTAGGGGGAGGAACAGGGCAAGAGCTACTAGAGCCGACTGCGAGATGGCGTTCATGATACCTACCTTGATCGCGCCATTATAGGGCAGCGCGCGGGTTTCGGGCTTCGGTCCGTATCTTCTTTATTAGAGCGTTTTATTAGAGCGGGTCGAGTATTAGAGCTTGTCGCGCTTCTCCGGATCAGTGTTTTGGTGAGAGCAATTCGCGAAGACGCACAGCGATCTGGTCATGTTGATCGGCGAGCAGCGTATCGACGGCTATGACAAGTTTGTCGTCGAGGGGAACGGTGGCGATGGAGGGTTCGCCCTTCAGCAGTTCCGTGCTTATGCGATCTACTTCCGCGGCACCACCTTTGAATTCGATGGTCATACAACTGACAGGTTCGTCGACGAGCCGTTCGTCCATGGTGAAATAGCGAGCTGCGGTCTTGATGTGCTTCAGGTCGGCGAGCTGATCGCGCATGGAGGCGACTTTCGCGGCGTAGCTTGACCAGCGCGCGTTGTGATCCATGGCAAACCACTCTTCAAGAGCAGCGACGGTCGCGACGATGGTGTGGCGATCGAGTTTGAAGGGACGTCCGAAGGTGAGGAATTGTCCGGATTCGTAACGAGTGAAATCGATGCCGGCCACGGCTTCGATGAGGTCGCGGCGTCCGCAGATGAAGCCGCCGGAGTTGGGTCCCCAAAAATATTTTGCGCTGAAGCAAAGCAGGTCGGCACCGGCTTCGAGGTATCCGTGCATGATGCTGGTGGGGTAATTCATGTAGGCGGCGTCGACGAGCAGGGGGATTGCATGCTGTCGGGCGATGCGGCTGACCTCGACCAACGGGAGCGTACCGGTGCGGCCATCGAGATGAGCGGGGAACATGATCATCGCGGTGCGCTGGGTGCAGGCCTTCTGAAGGTCGGCGGCAGTTGTGGTGAGCGTGGTGCCAACCTCGATGAGACGACCTCCGGCGATGCGAACCATGCGATCGTATTTATAGCGGTGGGCTTTCTGGATGAGGACTTCGTTTTTGAGACCAGTGGTATCGGGGAGTTGCTCCCACGCGTGTCCGTCTTTGCCGGCGATGCAGGCAGCGGTGCCAAGGGTGATGGCAGCGGAGGCGCCTGGAACGACACGAGCGGCTTCTGCACCGACGAGCTTGGCAAGGATTTCGCCTGAACGATCGAGCAGATCCACCATCCGCACGAAGTGGGTGTTGATTTCCTGCATGGCCTGCGAGACGCGGGGGGAAAACACTGTACCTCCGAGATCGGTGTAGATCCCGCAGGCGTTGATGACCGGGCGCACTCCAAAGCGCTGGAATGCGGTGGTGGCGAGCTTTGGAGTCGGATTCATCGGATCGCGGAGGGACCGGGAGAGGATTGTATCTGAAACTGGCCGGTCAACGATGCGTTGATGACGCGACAGATTGGGGTAACTGCAACGGTTGCTCACTGGAGACGCGAAGAGTTCATTCAAGGCTTGAGCGTTTGTCGAAATTTATTTTTGGAAAAGAAAATCCATTTGGATTTTTTCTACTGTTAAATGCGACCAACTGGTCGATCGCGGCAACCACTCCGAGGCTTGGGGCACCCAATGCATGCAGGTTAATTCAGTAGCGCGCCGCTACGCGGTGCTCAAGGAGAATTTCCATGGCAGACGACATTAAGAAAGAGCAAGGCCAGAATCCGGGACAGAATCCCGGTCAGTCTGGGCAGCAGCAGCAACAGCAAAAGAATCCGCAGGATCTTAACAAGAAGAATCCTGGACAGGATCGAGACGAGAGCGATGAGAATCAGGGCCAACGGGATCAGGGCGGACAACGTCGCGCTTCCTAAATGCTGTGATTCGGGGCCCCGGCCAAAAATCAGTCGGGGCTTTTCCTCATAGAAATTGAAGTTTCTTTATTACCGGAGGAAAAAATGGCGAACGAGAGCTTGAAAAAACTTTATATCGATGAGCTGAAAGATCTGTACAGCGCGGAAACCCAGTTGGTAAAAGCGCTGCCGAAAATGGCCAAGGCTGCATCATCCGACGAACTCCGGCAAGGGTTTGAAAAACATCTGGATCAGACGAAGGGTCAAGTGCAACGTTTGGAGCAGATTTTCGCATCTCTTGACGAGAGCCCGAAAGGAAAGAAGTGCTCGGGCATGGAAGGGTTAGTGAAGGAAGGCTCCGAAGTCATGGAAGAGGACTTCGAGGGCGCGGTCATGGATGCTGCTTTGATCGGTGCCGCCCAGCGGGTTGAGCATTATGAGATAGCGGCGTACGGGACGGTCAGCGAATTCGCCAGAGTTCTGGGTGAAGATGAGCACGTGTCATTGCTGGAAGAAACGCTGGAAGAAGAGAAAGAAACGGACGAAAAGTTGTCGGAGTTGGCCCAAGAGATCAATGAGCAGGCCAATGAAGATGAATCTGCCGAGGCGGAAGATGCTGACGCGGAGGACGAGATCAAGCCGGTGAGAAAGCCGCGCAAACGAGCTGCATAGTCAGAAAAATGATCTGGGCCACACGCTGGGCGCAGCGGGTGGCTCAGGTTGTTTTTTACAAAGCTTCCTTGTGTCAAAGCTCCCTATTTCCAAGACATTCCCCACTGTCAGTTTTGCGAGTTGGCAAAACGCTTCGTTGCGCCGATAAAAATGTTTAAACATGAGTGGTAAGCCGGAGAATCCTCGCTACCGTTGGAGCGCAGGGATGCGTTGGACAATTTGCATGGTCGCACTGGCGCTCGCGATTGGGAGTGGCGCAAGGCGTCTGGATGCGCAGGTCGCATCGAGCGATCGCGCGAAAACTGTCAACGCCAAGCAGAGCCTCAATTTGAATCTCAGTCGGGCGGTTGTTCTGAAGGAAAACGCGATTGTGTTTCGCGCGGATCTGGTGGATCTGCCTCCCTGGGCCTTGCCGGGTCTCTCGTTGACCTACCCTCGAGACCCAGGCAATGCGTTTGATGCGGCGTTGCCTGATATGGGAAGTTCGTCGTCGAGCAGGGAAGCGTACCGGCTGGCGTCTGCCTTGGCGGTGACCACAACTGCGAAGCCTGAGCCGACGACTTTTCAGTGGAAACCTGCGCTCGCACAGTCGTTCGCATTCCTGATGTTTGAGCACGGCGTCCGAATTCTGCGAGAACCGAGCACACGCAAACAACTGCCGGGGAAATTCTGGAAAGACTATTGCGATTCTGTGCTGGGGCTCGATGGGTGGCGAGACGGAGACCCATTTTACGTAAATTATGTTGGACATCCGATGCAGGGAGCGGTGACAGGTTACATCCAAATTCAGAATGATCCGCGCGGGAAAAAGCTCGAGTTCAATGATCCTGGATACTGGGTAAGCCGCTCGAAGGCAATGCTTTGGAACGCTGCGTACAGCGTGCAATTTGAGATTGGACCAATCAGCGAAGCGAGTATTGGAAATGTAGGCAAGGCGATTGATCCAAGGACTGGGCGCAGTGGTGCGGCTGCAGTAGACCTTGTGGTGACGCCAACGGTCGGCACGGCGTGGCTGATCGGAGAGGATATCGTGGACCGGTATGTGGTGCGCAAATTGGAAAACAGTACCAACAATCGATATCTGAAGAGCGTGTATCGAGGACTGCTGAATCCGGATCGAGCATTTGCGAATATGCTGGCGGGCAAAGTTCCGTGGCACCGCGACACGCGCGGTGCAATCTGGGGTCGTCGGGTGGCTGTTGCGCCGGAAGGAAAGCCAGCTCCGGATGACCGAGTCGACAGCCCAAGCGGGGCACTGCAGGGATTGAATTAAAGAGAAGTTGCGACGCGGGTTGGAGTTCCACGCTGGTAAGTCGGTACAAGCAAACGCGAGACAAAAGTTGCGCCAGCAGCTAAGATGTTTGTCCGCAAATTTCTAAGATTTCCAGAGAGCGATAGGAGTTTTGCAAAATGAAGATGAAGAATCTCATGCTCGTGCTGACGATTGCATGCCTGGCCGCGGGTGCGGCCTTCAGTCAGGACACGAGCCAGTCGGGCAACGCGGTTATCAACATCAATGTTTCAAGAACGATCCAGACTGTGAACTACTGGGCGCGCGGATCAACCAAGGTGGATTTTATTGGCACCGCGCTGATGCCGCGTGGCACCGGGGAAGCGAAGATCGAGAGCAAGAATGGCTCGTTGGCGATCGAAGCGCAGTTCAAGGAACTTGAAGCGCCGTCGTCATTTGGAACTCCTTACCTGGTTTACGTGCTGTGGGCGATTACTCCAGAGGGGCGCGTTTCCAACCTGGGACAGCTCGAGGTGAAAAACGGCCAGGGCAAAATGGCGGTGACCACGAAGCTGCAGACGTTTGGTTTGATCGTTACGGCTGAGCCATATTTCGCAGTGACTTATCCAAGTGATCAGGTTGTGCTTGAAAACAAGGTGCGCAGCGATACCAAGGGAGCAGTGAATCCGGTGGATGCGAAGTTCACGCTCCTGCAACGCGGCCGTTACGGCGCAAACCTTCCCGCCCTGCAAATGGACGACAAGACGCCTCTCGACCTGTATCAAGCGGAGAACGCGGTAAACATCGCCAAGAGCCAGGAAGCGGAGAAATACGCGCCCGAAGCTTTTGCCAAGGCGACTGCCGCGTTGGCGCAGGCGGAAGACTACCAAAAACGTAAGCAGAAGAATGCGGTTCCAACCGCAGCGCGCAATGCTGTTCAAGCGGCCGAAGATGCGCGCTCAATTTCTGTGAGACGACAGGAAGAAGAGAAGGCTGCGAACGAAAAGAAGGCGGCTGCGGACGCTGAAGCAGCGGCGCGCGCGGCGCAGGATGCAGAAGCCAAAAAGCGCGCCGAGGCAGAAGCAGCGCAAGCACAGGCCGAAGCTGCATCAGCCAAGGATGCCGAAGCACGTGCAGCGGCGGAGGCGGCGCAGAAGTCGGCGATGGCGCAGGCTGAGCAGGAGAGAGCGGCGGCAGCGAAGGCGGAACGTGATAGGCAAGAACTGCGCGCCCGATTGCTTGAACAATTCAATCGCGTGCTGCCGACGACTGATTCTCCGCGCGGACTCGTCGTTAATATGGGCGACGTTCTGTTCGACACAGGGAAAGCGGATTTGCGCCAACCGGCTCGTGAGGCTCTCGCGAAGCTGTCCGGTATCGTGTTGAACTATCCAACGCTGCATTTGACGGTGGAGGGTCACACGGACAGCACGGGCACGGAAGAGTTCAACCAGAAGCTGTCAGAACAGCGGGCGAACAACGTGCGTGATTATCTGGTAAGCCAGGGATTGAGCGCGGATTCTCTAACAGCGCAGGGCTTTGGGCAGGCTGACCCGGTAGCTGATAACAAGACCGCTGCTGGCCGGCAGAAAAACCGCCGCGTGGAGATCGTCGTTTCCGGCGAAGTGATTGGAACGAAGATCGGGGGCACACAATAATTTCTGTCGGCGTTCGTCGCCGGTCGTCTGACTGAGGCGGCGAAGTCGCCAGGCGGTAAATCTGGGAAACCGAGGCTGCCCTACGTGGGCGGCCCCTTTTTTTGTGGGTGGAACCTTCTGGGCTGGCTAACATCTTATGGAGGGCGGGGCGCGTCCCGAAAAGGAGAATCTTGATGGCAGAAGTGAAAGTTGGGTTGCTGGTAATCATGGAAGCAAAGCCTGGGAAAGAACAGGAAGTGGAGAGTTTCCTGAAGGGCGGCCTGGCGCTGGTTGAGCAGGAGCCGGCGACCTCCACGTGGTATGGATTTCGGCTCGGTCCTTCGAAGTTTGGCATCTTTGATACCTTTCCCGATGAGGCAGGAAGGCAGGCACACCTTTCGGGTCGAGTGGCGGCGGCGCTGATGGCCAAAGCATCTGACCTACTTGTGAAGGCGCCGTCGATCGAAAAGATAGAAGTGCTCGCGTCGAAGTAGGCGCGTCGATGGCATTGCGGTATGCTCGCGCAATGACGGCAATGAGGCGACCTGCAGGCGATCGTAAGCTCGTCCAGATTGTGGACGCGGCGCTTGGAGATGCGGGTCGTCGCGCGGGCGACTGGCTGGCATGTCGTCCCGGCTGTACGCAATGTTGCGTCGGCGTGTTTGCGATCAACTCGCTGGATGCGGCGCGTTTGCTGGACGGCCTTGCAATACTTCGCAAACTGGATCCAGCACGCGCGGAGCGAATTGTTGCACGAGCACGTGAGGCGGTCGCTCGACTGTCTGCTGATTTTCCTGGAAATCCTAAGACCGGTATGTTGGGTGCAAGCGCGGACGCCGAGCGGCGTTTCGAGGAGTTCGCGAATGACGAGCCGTGTCCGGTGCTCGATCCGGATACGGGGCTGTGCGAGTTGTACGAATCGCGCCCGATGACATGCCGCACGTTTGGTCCGCCAGTGCGGTCGGAGGGTGGTCTGGCAGTCTGCGAATTGTGCTTTCAGGGAGCGTCTGACGAAGAGATTGCCGCGTGCGAGATGGTTGCGGATCCGGATGATTTAGAGTCGCGGCTGGTAGAGCAGATGGAGCGCAGGACACAACGGCCTGGACAGACGATTATTGCCTGGTGTGTGGCGAAGGCGGGACACTAGATTTTGTCAGCAACTCACGAAGAATCTGGTTGCACTCCTGACTCCCAGCCGCTTCGCTGTGTGGGCTGTGGCGTCCGCTCTCGATGAAGCGAACGTCTGCTTTGGGAAGTAGTTCCTGCACGCGTTGCATTTCTCCCGATTCCGTTCTCGGATCGCCTCGGCCGTGCATGAACGTAACCGGAACTTGCAGTTCGCTGAGGTGCCCATCGTAGAGGTCCTCATCCAGTCGTTTGCTCTGCGCCGCGAGTTCCAGCCATACGCGGCAATTTCTTTGCACGACATTTTCCCAATGGTCAGGGCCGTGATCTGCTGCTAACTGTTTTCGCAGCTTTTCGCCTATGCCGCGAGGATGATCGGCAAACTTCTGAAAGAAAGCATTCTTGGAAGATGGTTTGTTCCGGCAGAAATGGAATGCTTCAAGGATCAGGCGCTCGCAGCGCTCGGGCGCGGCGAGCCCGATCTTCGCGGCGATGACCGCGCCATCGCTATGTCCCCAGAGAACCGCTCGGTCGATCCCCAAGGCATTCAGAACCAGCAGGGTCTCTTCCGCTGCCCTGTGATGAAAATCTATTGGCAATGGTCCGGGGAAGCGTGAGGAATGGCCGTGACCGGAACGATCTGGAATTAAGAAACGAACTCTGGCGCTCAATTCCTCGATCTGTTGGTCGATAGGGTAGGCTCCATAACCCCAACCCCCGTGCAAGAAGAAGGTCGGAGTACCGCTGCCGATATCTCTGTAATGAATGCGCACAGGTGAAATGTCGCTCGCGTGCGGCGAAGCCTTCAGTTCCACAAACGGCATAAGATCTAACTCTACAGTAGGTTTGATCGAATTGAAGAGGACGCGAACCACGCTCTTCAAGATGTCAGCCGTTGCCAAGAGTTTGGCCGAAAGGTGCCTTAGGTCCGCAATACTCGTGGCAGGATCCGTCGAAAGCTGTGAAGTTGTCCGAGTCAAGGAAGACGGAGTAACAGCTAGCAATTCTGACAGTTCTTCCAATGCGAAGGCTTGGATAGGGTGGGTAAGTAGGCTGACCGGATTCTGGCGAATTTGTGAAGAAGGTAGGCTGCCATGAATGCCAAGACACCTTTGTTAGTAACAATATTGTTGTGCCTGCTGGTAGCAACGCCTCTCGCGCAGAACGTTGAAGTCACTGGGCACGTCGGAGGTCAATTCAATGGCGGACTTGATCTTTCAACTTCGCTGTTTCGTCGTATTGAGGTAGGAAACAGCACCAATTACGGCGTCACTGCGGGTTACTTGCTGGGCGAACGCTACGGAATCGAGTTTCAATGGAATCACACGAAGGCAGATACAGTTGCGCAACCAGCTGGGGGCGGCAGTGACATCAAAGTCTTTTCTTTGAACATGGACCAATACATGGGCAACTTATTGTTTCACTTCGCCGACCGAGAGGCGAAGCTGAGACCATTTGCCTTTGTGGGTCTGGGAGCGAGCGACCTATCTCCTGATCGCAGCGGTGTAAGCGGGGCAACGCGTTTTGCGTTTTCGCTGGGAGGCGGAGCGAAATACAACCTCAGTAAGCATTTCGGCCTGCGCGGCCAGGCCAAATGGTCTCCGACATACATAACGTCAACCGACGGAGGATATTGGTGCGACCCGTTCTGGGGAGGATGCTGGGTCGTCGGCAACGACCATTACCTTCACGAGTTCGACGTCACAGGGGGTATCACGTTCCGGTTCTAGCTGCGTTGTCGCGCGATCCATCTGTTTGTGACAGTGCTGTGTGTTTGTGGTGCAGGGAGGAATTCGATGAAGAAGCAAGTAGTGCATGTGATGCTCTTCGTTTTATTGCTGTGCGCGCCCGTACTCTCGCAAAGAGTGGAGATCTACGGCGGAGCCCAGTTCGAGCATCTCCAGAGCAGCTATAACGCGGCTGGTTGGAATGCTGCCCTGACAGGAAATTTCAAACACGTGCTGGGAATTACAGCGGACTTCAGTGGGGTGTACAACTCGGTGCGGACTGACTCTTCCGTCTACACTTTCACTGCCGGTCCAGTGCTCACGGCTCGCTTACCTGTCGTGCAGCCCTTTGTCCACGCATTGTTCGGTGGCGCAAGGATCTCGGCTGGAGGAGCGAGCGATACCGCGTTTGCCATGTTTCTTGGCGGCGGCTTGGACATAGGATTTCGGAAAGGCATCGCATTCCGCCTGATACAGGCAGATTGGCTTATGACAAAGTTCTCCGATCAAACCCAAGACAAGCAGGGGAGAGTTTCAGCCGGCATCGTAATAAAGTTCTGAGGTTGAGAGTTCGTCTCAACGTGATGCTTGGCAGCGCTTAGAGAAGGAGGCGCGATCGAAGCTGCATCAAAGGGCAAGTCTTAAGAGCCGATCAACTATCTGGTCGAGAGGAATCATGGTTAGCGTTAAGGGAAGTAGCGGCACAATGAGCAGGATCACCAAACGGACGATCGTCTCTTTTCCCATTGGCAACAGCCGCATTTCGGTGACGGTAGTGTAAGAGTTACCAAGATCAGCGAGGGACTGGATGTCACTTGTTCCGAGCAGGGGTTCTGCTCCAGATGGAGGTTCCTCGATCCATTTGTGACGAAAATCGTCGACATATCGGCTTGACAGACAGCCGAAATCGCGGAGGGCGACGCGCCGCCCCACTGTCAAGCGATTGAGGAAGAAGCTCAGCGGAGCCGACACTAATACCACAAGAAAAAGTATCGCGCCGACGATTTCCATCTTGAAGTCCGGCAATGTCGCAGTAGTGTGCCAGATTCGATCACCGATGAATCCTGCCAGGAAAACCGTGTGCGCCAGCAGCAAGGGTGAAAATGCAAATACACTGCCCGCGAGAAAGCCAAGTCCTCCGGAGCGGTCAGGGTGAAACAGGTTGAGTTGCAAATTCAATCCCCGGACTTGCCACAAGAAGCGATACCAGAGGAACAGCCGGAAATACCACCGATAGAGGATGAAGCGGAGAAGGGGAAGACTGACGAACGCATACCAGTAGCCTGCGGGGGTGAGACGAGTTCCACCGGAAACTGTGAAGGCATACCAAGTGCTTATGCCCAAAGCAAAATGCTCTCGCCAAACCCAGTGCCCCACGGTATAGACGAAGACCAGGATCAGCACCTCAATGAGGACGGAATTCCGGAGAGATATCGTTGAGTTGATGATCGCCTCAAATTTCGCGCGATCCGACTGAGTGATGATTCCACGATCTATGAACTGCCTGACAATGGGCCTGATCCGACCATGGACGACCACCTCAGCCGCGATCAGCAGGGGGACAGCGGCCAAGAATCGGGTGTGAACATCTACGTCATACAAAAAAGGTACAGCGACCCCACCCATGATGTGGCGCGAGAAGAGGGAAAGTAGTAAGAGCGGAAGCCAGCAAAACAGGGAAATGCCCACGACCCGGCGCAACAAGAGGTCGAGCGGTCGCCTGGTTAACTTGGTTCGCAAATAGAGCTGATATAAGGGGCCTCCCAACACCAGAGAGAAGATCTGATCGTCCGCCAGAAGACCATCTAGTGGCTCATTCTGCAGGCTACGAGGCAGGCTCATTGCCTTGCCTGCGAAATCGAGATCGTCTGGCAACTTCTTTCCTTCTCGCAGGGAAACATTTCGGCCACTGCGTCCGTGACCGCTGCGCAACCGAAGTGACAATTTTTGCTGCGCGGGCTTGGGCCAAGGACTCGCGAATGGCGAGCGGTGCCAGAGGACGCAACAGCGCAGCGCGAAAAGACTATGAGTGCCCCCTCCGCTTAGGTACTGGCAGAACTGACAGGTGTCCATCGGATAGCAGGGTTGGCTCGGAGCCGGTGACCAGATTAGAAGCCTGAGCGATTCTCAAGCTACCGATCAATCGCAAGTCCACAGGTAGTGCGAATGATGACCACGCAAATAACCATATATACGAGGTAGCGAGCAGGAATGTAGGGTTTCCTGCGTTTAAACAAGTGCATTCATTGACATATCTATTGTGCCTACATAACATTGCCCGATCGTGATCGGCCCAGCTGTCTCGCGCTTATTAACCCGTGCTCGCAATCGCTCATCGTTACATCTCACACATGTTGATTTTCTGCCAACGTGGATTGTGGTGTGCCTCGTTGTGGCCCTGTGCTACCTCGTTCCAAAACTGACTGGGGCATTGATTTCAAATCCCAAAACAGTGTGGCCACTTTGGCCTGGTTGCGCGATTCTGGCAGCAGGGTTGCTGGTGGTGCGACCCAGAGTTTGGCCATTGCTCATCCCAGCAGGTCTAGCCGGGTTTGCTCTATACGACCTGCAGGCGGGCGTGGCGATGAGCTCGATCGCCTGGTTTGTTCTGGCTGACGCCGTTCAAGTTCTGATAGTGGCACTTGGCCTTAAGTATTCGTTCGACGGTGTGCCGCAGCTGAACAGCAAAGAAGCCTTGGCGAAGTATTCATTCTTCGCGGTATTTTTTGCGCCACTCATTGCAGCATTTATCAGCGCCCAAGGTATCGGGCACGCCTATTGGAGTAGTTGGAGGATTTGTTTTTTTTCCGATGTACTCGCGTTCGTCACCGTAATGCCTGCCATATTGAGCTGGGTGGGCATCGCGGCTGCAGCGAGAAGAAAATCGCGATCGTATTATTTGGAGGCGGCAGCGCAGCTCGCCGTGTTGGTTCTTTTCGGCTCCGTGACCCTAGCGTCTTCCGGAGAGAACAGTTCGCCGGCACTGCTTTATTCTCTAGTGCCAATTTTGCTCTGGTCGGCGTTGCGAATTGGGTGGGCCGGGATTAGCACCTCGTTGATTGTCGTCGCCTTCCTCTCGATTTGGGGAGCGGTACACGGCCGGGGTCCATTCGCAGTGGAAGGTCCACTCGGAAACCCGATGTGGCTGCAGCTGCAATTGTTTCTGATCTTCGCTGCGGCACCCTTCATGGTCTTGGCTGCTGCGATCGAGGAGCGCAAGGCGGCGGAACAGGCTCTCGCTGGGGTAAACCGCAAATTGATCCAGGTGCAGGATCAGGAACGAACGCGAATTGCAAGGGATCTCCACGACGATCTTGGCCAGCGGCTCTCACTGCTGGCGATTGAGCTCGATGTGCTCGCTCACGACCCAGCCGAGATACCTGCAAGGGTTCGCGATGGGATAGTGCACACGCGAGACCAAGCCTCTGTTATTACAAGCGACGTTCATACACTGTCGCACCGTTTACACTCGCAAAAGCTGGAAATACTCGGCGTGGCTGCAGCCATGAAAGGGTTCTGCCAAGACTTCAGCGATCAGCGGAGAGTGGAAGTTGATTTCAGCTTTCACGGCTTACCCGACTCGGTGCCGGCGCCCGTTTCTCTTTGCCTTTTCCGAGTTCTACAAGAAGGCTTGCAGAATGCGGTCAAACACAGCGGGGTGCGACATTTCGAAGTGACTTTGTGGGCCGCTGCCAGCGAGATTAATCTGACGATCAGTGATCGGGGCGTTGGCTTTGACCCTAACGGCGCCGATCAAAGTCAAGGAATCGGGCTGATCAGTATGCGCGAACGCATGCAAGGTGTTCAGGGCCGGCTTTCAATTGAATCGCAACCTAAGTGTGGCACCACGGTCCACGCTTGCGTGTCTCTCAAGCCCGAAAGCGCAGCGATGCGAGCAGCTGGCTAGATCTTTGGCGATCCTTGACACTCAAAAAAGTGACAGCCCCAGGGGCCGAGTTCCACATACAGGCCCTGTCGCAGCATCTCATCTGCGTCGCGCTCGTAGATGACCGCGGACAACTTATCGATCAGGCGCCACTTGCCACCACTATTGGCCCAGCGGACTTGTACGCGCGCTTGAACAGGAGAGTCGCTGAGATTGACTATGATCAGGTATCGTTGATCGCCCTTCAGCCAACTCCACGCCACAAGATTTTGAAAGCTTGCGTTGTCCGGCCAGCCTGTGCGATCGCATAAGTTCCACTGGCCTTCGCGAAACGAACTGGTGTTGACGGTTTCAAGCAGGCTCTTGTAAAAGCTTCGAAGGTCCTTGTCTACCGGCTCACTCGGACGCCTACCAAGAAATACCGGCAATCGTACCTTGCGCCCCTCAAACTGGCCTTCGTGGAAGAGTCTCATCCCCGGAAGAGTAGCGACAGTAACGGCAAGTGCGCGCTGCTTCGCGGGTGAGAAGGTTGCAGCAGCCCGCGGCTCGTCATGGTTCTCGAGGAAGCGGAGAAGCTTGTTTTGGTAAGCAAGATCAGCACACAGATGTAAGCGGACACTCTCAGCATTGCTGTGCTCGAGGCGGTCGTAGAGTTTCTTGTCGTAGCAAAAATCGAAACCGTGTTGCTGGAGTTCCCATTCCAGATCCCAATAGGCTTCGGCAATAAAGAGGAAACCGGGATGATTCCTCTTCGCGGCGGTGATGACATCGACCCAATATTCTGTTGCAGGCCGCAGTCCAGCGCGGCCGTGCCAGGTGCGATCGAAAACCTGGTTCAACATCAGCATTGCCATGTCGCAGCGAATGCCGTCGCACTGTTGCGCGATGGTGAATATGGTTTGAATCACGGCCAGTCGAAGTCCAGTCTCAAAAGCGTTCAACTGCAAGACGTCAGGCCAAGCTGGGAAAAACGGATCGCGTCCGCAGGCGAAGACCTTTTCATTTACCGTGACGTACGAGGCGGGGTTGTTTCTTGCGTCTTCAACGGTACCTTGAATGAAGAACTCAGGGTGTTCCTTGACCCACGGATGGTCTGGCGCAACGTGGTTGGGCACGAAGTCCAGGATCAAGTTCATACCTCGTCGCGAAAGCTCGCGCCGAGCGGTTGCTAGACCTGCGGGGCCTCCAAGGTGCGCATCGACCACGTAGCGCCGAACGCAATAGGGTGAGCCCACGTTGTCGTTAACGCGGTAGTCGGGTAGGGCGCGTCGAAAGTCATCGAGTAAACCCTTGTTGTGATTGGCGATCGCGATACCCGCAGGACTTCGTTCCCAGACGCCCATGAGCCAAACTGAGTCGAACCCGTAGGCGGCAATTGCATCCCATTCAGCTGACGGCACAGAGGACAAGTCGACACTTCCTCCATACTTCTGGCTGAGCTCAGTGAGCCATACCCAGGTATTGATCTCGTACGAGGTGGGATAAGGCGGCCAGGCCGACACGCCAACTGGCGATTCGATCCTTTCAACACTGGTTGCACTCATAGCGATTCCTCCTCACAGAAAGATTCTCAAATCGCCAAGCGATCGACGCTCACCGGCGTGGGTAGAAATCTCTTGGGGGACAGTGGTTGTCTCTGACCCGCGAAGGACAGGTTAGAACGAAACGGTCTTATGCCGCCACCGGCAAGGGGACCAGTTCCGAAGCGCCAGACAGTCAGGTTCATTCTTTTTGTTTTGGGGCAGAGAGTTGTAGTGCCTCTTCAAATTTATTCACATTTCACGAGGTCGCCCTCCGAATTCTGCTGCCAGGATCACTACGCTGACCAGCAGGACCCAGATGGGAAAGAGCAGCGCGATCCATTTCCAGTTCGTGATTACCACTAACAGAACAAGGCCGCACGAGTAGCCGACGAACGCCACCCACCGCGGGAAAATGGCCGTCCGAAGGCCGATGGTGCAGGTGGAGAACATGAACACTGCGGCCATCTTGATGGCGAAGACGTTCAGGAGCACGTTGGTCGTATGCCGGCCAAAGTAGTAGGTCTCGCTTTGTGGTAACTGAATGTGTCCGTCGGCGACGGCGTCGGCGAGTCCACCCGCCAGGGCTGCAGCTCCGAATAGGCATGCGACGAACAGCACTCCGCTGCCCAACAACACGGTTGCCAGAAACTGATCTTCCTGAGTGCCGAGGCGGCTTCGGATTACTCCCAAGAACCAAAGAAATGCGATTCCAGCAAACGGGACCAGGTTGAGTGCGACACGTAGTGCGCTTCGGCGGTCGGGGTCAATCAACCAGCTGCCCGGCTCGGACGGGTCGGCGGGCACAGCCAGCCGCACCAGTCCCAGGCTGACGATCAACAGCACCGCGAAAATCACCCCAGCAACAGCCGCTGCTCGCGGGGCCGCAACGGTCTGCCGCATATCTTTTAATGCTGCGGTTACGGAATCGCTTCTCATGCGATAGTGACCATCGCCTTTCAACCGTCAACTATGCTTTGACCATGTCGCTACGGACATGAGCGAAACCAGCGATTTCAAGCCGCCGGGTCCAGAGTTTCGTCAACGGCCACCATGATCTTTCCGTCGACAAGTTTCACCCGGTAAGCTGAAACTCCGTATCCGGGGGAATTAAGCGTGCTTCCGGTGGTGACGTCGTATTTCCAGCCGTGACCACGGCAGGTAACGATCTTGCCATCGAGCGGCGAAGTTCCGAGCGACAATCCCTGATGAAGGCAACCATTGTCCATGGCGTAAATGATTCCATCGACATTGAAGAGTGCGATGTCCTTACCTTCTATTGTGACGACCGTGCCCGCTCCGGGAGGGAGCTGCTCGAGATTCGCTACCTCAAAATAATTCGCCACTTGTGATCTCCCCTATTTCCTTCCTTTTTCCGTCAGTTGAGCGCCCTGAAGCTCATCAGACAGGATGGGGATACCTAGATTGCTCGCTTGCATACCTTGGGCGACACAGATTTTGAGTACTTCCATGATCTCGTCCACCGTTGCGCCGAGCTTGAGGGCCGTCTGGATGTGCCGACGTGTTCCTGGCGCGTACATATGAGTGATCGAAGCATCGACAGCGATGCTGAGTAATTCCGCCAGCTTGGGCGAAAGTACGCCGCTGGAGTAAATCGGGAGGCTCACAGCGATGATCTCTTCCGTCCAGGCTGGGGCAATCTCAAAGAACGCGTCCCAAGCCGGATTCCATTGACCTGCGGCTTTCATCTTGTCGCAGACCGGCGTCGCCACCTTTTTCGGCGTTCGCTTCACACCGATCGCGTTCGCTTCTTCCAACAGAATGGGCGCGCCCAGGCTGCAGGTATGGATCGACAGAAGAGAAGCGATTTTTAGGATCATCAGGATCTCTTCGCGGGTCGCGCCTGCTTCGAGCGCGCCGCGAATATGGCGGCGGGTTCCCTCCGCGCTCAAGTTCGTACAAGCAGCGTTCACGGCAATGCTGATCAGCTCGACATCTTTGCGCGGCAGTATGCCGCTGGTCCACGGGTCTTCGGACATTCTGAGGCATTGATCGACCCACAACGGTTCCCATTCATGAAACTTGTCTAGTGCAGCGTTGTCCCATGGACCGGTTGAACGATCGTCAACTGACCGATTGGTGACTGCCGCCGGCTCAGCTCTATACGGGGTTGTCATGGTTACTGTCTCCCGGTTCACCGTGCTTAGTCGATCTGTTTGAGTCATTCACCTTGCTATCCTTTGCCGATGTTGAACTGCGTTCCTATGCTCAATGTGATCTTTCGAACCACTCAGATCCCACCTCAAGGCGAGGCGGGACCTTGCAGAGGTGAATTAGGCTACCTTCGCTTTCTTGGGTTGTGTCAGCGGTGGCGGCACCATGCAGTAGGCCATGGGATGCGAATCGGAGATTGCATGCTGGACACTCTTCTTACCATCGGTGTCCCAGACCATGAAGCCGCGATCGTCTGCCCCGCGATTGGGCGGGAGGCCGAGGTTCTGTAGCGTCTCCTCGACGCTGTTGTACCAGACTCCAATTTTCATCATCTGTCGCGCTTCTTCCGCTGTGGCTACCTTGCGGCCGAATTGCTCAGAGAGTCGCACAGCGGCCTCAATCTGCTGCACCGTTGTCATGCGCTCTCGTTTGCTGTTCCAGATATTGTCTTCGTTGCCGACTCTCACGTGTTGACCCAAGATGATGGCCAGAGGCTGGGCGACCGCATTGACGCGCATCCCGGCCCAGAAGGTGACGATGGCACCCTGTGGTTCGCGGCTGAGCCAGTTCATCCAATCGAACGGATTGTGGCCGCACCCTCCACCGCCATACATGGTTATGTTGGTGTTCAGAGGGCCCATGTAAACACCGTGGCGGATCAGCCGCTCCACGATCTCGAGTTGATGAACGTGCGCCAGCGTGAAATAAGGCTGGATACCGGCCTTTCTCAAGCGCTTCAGGTGCTCCAGGTAAAAGGCCGGCCCAGCGTCGGTGAACATACCAGCGTAGGCCGCGATCACCTTCGGATCCTCGAGATGTGTCCCTTTCACATCCTCGGCGGTCCACATCTGTGTAATGTCGAACATGGAGGTGCCGATGGCAATGGTGACGGTCTCCGGCGTTGGCGTCAATTCCGCCAGCATGTGACGCGTATCGTAGTCGAGCCACTTAGCCTTGTCGCCGTCGCTCTTAGGCGAGAAGGCGATCGAGCCGCCGACCTGCATGATCATTTTGGGCACGGCTTTTTTGAGACGTTCGAGCAAGTAATTGTAGTGCTCGATATCCGCCGACAGGTGACCTGTCGCTGGGTTGCGCACATGGACGTGCAAGACGGTGGCGCCGGCGTTGTAGCAATCTACCGCTGCCTGCACCTGCTCGTCCCAGGTGACGGAAATATCAGGAGCGTCGCCCGGCAGCCAGGTCGGCGCATACGGAGCCGCGGTGATGATGAGTGGTCGCATGTTTTCGGGATATAGCGAGTCGTCGTTATAGTGCATTGAAGAATCTCCTCATTTTTAATTACGTTGGTCAGTCGAGTCTCTTTGTATGTTGTTACCTTCGCGACTTATTACCTTCTGAGTCCATCTGATCTGACCGTCACTCCGGTTCTGGTGGTGGAAACGCATTCGAGTCGGGCTGCCAGACAGCAAAGATGTTTCCCTGGGGATCAGCGAGAACTGCATACCAGGCGGTCTTCGGAACAGCCGTCTTGGGACGCAGTACTGCGCCGCCCAGCTGTTGCACTCGGGCAACCGCCTGATCCAGGGAATCGACGTTGACGTAGTGCACCCAACTACGCGGCTCGGGGATTGGCCGATATGTCAGTCCGCCGGTGAAACCGTTTGTATGGCTTGGTTCGGTCTGAATCCACCAGTAATCGATTCCCGGCGCTTTTTCCAAATGCCACCCAAACAGGGTGTGGTAGAAGTCCACCAGTTTTGCGGGATCGGAGGCGTAGATTTCGAAATGTGTTACTGAGCTCATAACTTCACAACAAGAGGGTGGGGCGAGATAGTTCGCTAGTTTGGACTGAGAACGGTCAAACTTGCAGTTCCTGCTCAATCACGGATGCGGTGCTGCCCTCTCGCTGGGATCAAGACCGGATGGTAGCGACGACAAACGCTCGCAGATACTGTCAACAGTGACAGACGATTGAGTAGCGCGGCTTGTACACGATCCTGGTTGCGAGTGAGTCTGGATCGCATGGCACCAGTCGCAAACCTATCGAGTTCGAAATCATCGCTCCTCCGCGGCACTGTTAGTTTTCACAGTATCTCCGCCAAAGGTTTTGTTGCGAAATGAGCAACGTCGGGATGGATCAACCATCCCGAGATAGACCCGCAGGAGGGACGCATGGCCGTGTTGAAGACATTCGTGCTGCCCGCTGTGGACCAAAAACCAGCGCCGCCAAAAGTGGGCTTCTCAATGACGTACGCACAGCGTTGCGCCGCGGGAAAGGCATTGCGAGAGAGGTGCCCACGAAAGGCACACTCCGTCTGGAAGGCTGCGCCTAACAGGCGGGACGCGGTCCAACAAGTCTTGGACGCGGAGAAGGGACGCATGCCCGAGCTGCTGCCTCTACGCCACGGCCGGATGGCGCGGTCCGCGTTCACGTTCTACCGCGGGGCAGCGCTCACCATGGCGGCTGATTTGGCATCGACTCCATCCACCGGCGTTCGAGTCCAGTGCTGCGGAGACGCGCACCTGAGCAATTTTGGCGGATTCGCCACGCCGGAGCGAAAGATCATCTTTGCTATTAATGACCTCGACGAGACTCTTCCCGCGCCATGGGAATGGGACCTCAAGCGTCTTGCGGCAAGCTTCATCGTGGCTTGCCGTGACAACGGCGTGAGTGATTCCACTGCCAAGGATGTAGCCACCACGTGTGCGCGCACCTATCGCGAGTCGACGACTGAGTTCAGCTCGATGAAAATGCTGGAGCTTTGGTACTACGCGCTGGGGCCTGACGAGTTGATGGGCATGACCCACATGGACATTCGCAAGCGGGTCATGAACCGCATCGAGCAGGAACGAGCGAAGAGCACCGCTGAGGAAATTTATCCCAAGCTTGTCGAGCACAAGGGGGATAAGCCGGTAATCAAAGACCAGCCCCCTACAATTTTTCACGCCAAGGGTCACACTCCGGGTGAAGTTCCGCAAGAGTTCAAGGATGCATTCCGCGGGTATCGCAATACGCTCTCACCGTCTTACCAGTCCCTGCTCGACCGTTATGAAATTAAGGACGCCGCCATCAAAGTGGTGGGAATTGGAAGTGTTGGGACCGTCTGCTGGGTCGCCTTGCTGATGGCGGGCGAAGGCGACCCTCTTTTCCTTCAGATCAAACAGGCACGCACCTCTGTTTTAGAGCCGTACGCGGGCGCGAGTGAATTTTCTACCCACGGGCAGCGAGTGGTGCACGGCTACCGGCTCATGCAGCCGGCCAGCGATATGTTCCTGGGCTGGACAAAAGGACCCAATCGCGATTTTTTTCTCCGACAACTTAGGGACACCAAGATCGGCATCCGCGTGGAGACGTTCCGGGGAATCGAAATGGACGTTTATGCAAAGTGGTGCGGAAGGGCGCTCGCGCTGTCTCACTCCCGATCTGGAAACGCTGCTGTGCTCAGTGGGTATATGGGCAAGAGCGACACATTCGATCAGGCTATCGCGACTTTCTCGATGGCCTACGCCGATCAGAACGAAAAAGACCATGCCGCGCTAGAGCGCGCAGTCCGGGCAGGCAAGGTGAAGGCGGTCTTCGAAGAGGAGCGTTGAGTCGCGGGTAGATTCCCGCTCCGACATTAGGCTGCTGCCGAGCTGGCATCGGTTGGACAACAATGCCTCATCAACACGAATCGGAGAAACGAATGTTGCACGACACCAATCGCCAATCTGAAAAGATACAGGTCAATCGCAAGAAAATCAGTATAGGAAATTACTTCGTCGCGCCCAGCATCGCACTCATTGCGCTCTTCCTACCTCTAATTGCAACAGCTCAAGCGCATTTTGCCCCAGGCGTCGCGAACATTCGCGACTACGCTGTCCCTGCGCCCGGTCTTTATCTTGCTGCGTATAACTACGGCTACACCACTTCAACGATAACCGACAACAGCGGCAACAAGATCAGTCAGGTCGTCATCGGGTCAGTTCCAGTCAATGTGGATGTCGATGTCAAGCTCTATGCATTCTCGCCGCTGCTCCTTTGGATTACGAACAAGAAATTTCTTGGTGCGAACTATGGCGCCTACATCGGGCCCAGTTTCTCAAACGCAAATATTGCCGCTTCGGTATCAGTCATCGAAGGACAGGGAGTCAATCCTGAAATTTCGCAATTCGCTGTGGGTGATTTGTTTGTGCAGCCCCTGTGGTTGGGATGGAACCGTAAACACTTCGACGTTGCCTTCGGCTATGGGTTCTATGCGCCCGTAGGAAAATTTGATACTCAAACGCTCACCCTGCCCTCAAGTTCCAGAGTCGTAACCGCTCCCACCAACATTGGCTTGGGTTATTGGACACACCAGCTGCAAGGAAACGTAACCTGGTATCCAAGTCCGAAACGCGGTACGGCCGTGACGAACACCCTTACGCTGGAATTTAACACCACGCAGCGAGATACCGATTTTCAGAATGGCAAGTTTCTAACGTGGAACTGGGGAGTAAGCCAGTACTTGCCGCTCGACAAGAAATTCCACTACCTGGCCGAGCTTGGTTTGGCGGGTTACAGCCAATGGCAGATAACGGATTCGAGCGGGCCGGGCGTCGCCAATCCCAGCTTCCACGACCAAGTTCACGGAGTTGGGGTGCAGGCGGGGATCACGAATGCTCCTTTAGGTTTGCAATTCAACTTTCGATACATGAATGAGTACTACGCAGCCAACCGATTCCGTGGAAACTCCTACAGTCTGAATATTGGATACACAATAAAAAAGCCAAAGGCCGCGACTCCCGCATCGCCGTAGGTTCTTAAACCTCAAATTTAGATGAATTTCTCTGAAACCGATTATCTGGGTGCGAAACTCGGACCATTTAGAGCAGAAAAGATGGGGAATTGATGAAGGCTCGAATTTTCTCTAAGGCAAGAGTACTAGGATTGTCGTTTCTGTTCATTGTGGTATGTGCACTACAGGGACAAGATAGCCAACCGAACGACAAACAACCTACGGAACAGAAGACGGTCTCACCCGCGGGAGATGCGGAGGCGTTGCGGAAAGCAGCGCAGAACCCGGTTGCCAGCCTCATCAGCGTCCCCATCCAGGAGAATTGGAACTTCGGGATCCAGCCGGGTGATCGCGTTCAGAATGTGCTGAACATCCAGCCTGTAGTTCCAGTGGACTTGGCGAAAAGCTGGAATCTGATTGTCCGCTGGATTACGCCGGTGATCTACCAACCGGTGTCCGTGCCACAACTATCTGGCGCAAACACTGAGACCGGATATTACGGTCTTGGAGATATGCAGCCGGCATTCTTCATCTCGCCGAAACAAAGTAAAGTGATCTGGGGTCTCGGGCCTCAATTCCTGTTGCCTACAGCCACGAAGACGGGTGTTTTAGGCCAGGGGAAATTCGCCTTAGGACCAACTGCGGTGGCCTTGGTACAACCGGGCAAGTGGACTCTCGGGGCTCTGACCAGCAACGTCTGGTCTGTCGCGGGGCATTCCGATCTGCCAGATGTGAATCAGTTCCTGCTGCAGTACTTCATCAACTACAACTTGAAGAAGGGGTGGTATCTCACGTGGCAGCCAACCATCACTGCCAATTGGAACGCCGCCGATGACTTTCGCTGGGTCGTGCCGCTCGGCGGCGGCGTCGGCCGCATCATGAAATTGGGAGCTCAGCCAGTTAACGTTGGACTTCAGTTCTACGGCAACGCAATCCATCCGCCCGGTGGATCGTCCTGGAGCATGCGATTGCAGCTTGCCTTCTTATTCCCAAAGATGCCGAAAAAATAAGTGAGGTTTAACCACTGTTCGTGACTGGCGTCGAATCGGTTAGAGCATAGGTTGATCGGATTTCTCTGCCGATTCGCGTCGGACAAACGCGGCGACACAGGCCATTACTTAGTGTGGAGTGCAGCGTTTGGAAAAACAAAAGAGGGCGATTCCTCGCCCTCAATAGCACGATGTTAGGCAGCAATCTTTTGACCGAGGAACTCCTTGGCCCTTGCAACTTCCGTATCCCACTTGGTGAGTTGCTCGGGTGTCAAGAAGTTGACAACGCGCTGGCGAATCGTCGCCCGATTGTCGGCGATCTTTTTGGCCAGGTCTTCTCGCGAGGCGTCAGGATTCTGCTGCTTGTAATCCTGCACTTTTTCGTGTGCTTCTGACAGAGATGTGCGCAGCTTCTCCTTTTGATCATCTGAGAGATTTAAATCGCTTGCAAATCGCTTTAATTCAGTTTCGACCGCGTCACGTTGTTCCTGAGTAAGAGGCATAATTCGCTCCTTTTGCGATAAGAAAAGCATTGAGGTTGTCGCCTAGATAGTCGTACAAAACTTCATCCAGGCCTGAGTATCGAGCTTTCAAAGTACAGTGGGGCTTGCGCATGCGACCCACTGCGAGAGTGAAACTTGGAAAGTCACTGAAGGAGGAATGGTACGTTCAACTGAACGCGACAAGAACTGTCAAATGTGACTGCCGATAAAAATAGTGTGACATTCGCTTTCCCGCCGTCGTAAACAGACAATTGCGCCGTTTATCGCCGATTCGGCCCGTCTCGCTTTTTGGGGCGTCGGGCGTCAATTGGCATATTGGCAATTTCTTGAAAACAGGTATGGACATGAACATTTCGGCCCGATTTACGATTTGTCAGCCCCTGTTTAAGTTACCAGTATCCTTGCGCTCGACGGCCCGCATACTCTTTGTTCCTGCTTCCTTAAGGGGGCCGCATGCGCACAAACGCACAACGCATTTTGATTGCTGAGGACCACAGCTTCTTAGCTGAGGCCTTCAAACAGATTCTCGAGACGGAGTATCACGTGATTGCCACGGTAAGCGATGGGCACGCCATGGTCCGGGCTGCGCTTGAAATGAGGCCCGATCTAGTCATCGTTGATATCGCCATGCCGCAATTGAACGGTTTAGACGCCGGTGAGCAGTTAAAGAAGGAATTGCCAAAGGTCAAGTTGCTGTATGTCAGTATGCACTTTGATGCCGACATAGCAGCAGAAGCGTTCCGTCGCGGAGGCTCTGGCTATTTGCCAAAGACCTCTGGCCTTTCCGAGCTTAAAACTGCAGTCCATAAAGTGTTGAGAGGAGAAACGTACCTGTCGCCACTCATCGCTCGAAGATCAATCAACGGTTTACTCAAGGATGCACGAGCGGCAGTTGAAGAAGATCAACATCTTAGCTTAAGACAAAAGCAGGTGTTGCAACTACTAGTTGAAGGAAAGCAATTCAAAGAAGTGGCGCACGAATTGAACATTGCGCCTCGAACGGTGGCTTTCCACAAATATCGCATTATGGGTTTGCTCAAGGTTAATAACAACGCAGATCTGGTACGTTATGCACTACGAAAGCGCATGATCGCGGCTTGAAATGTTTTTCGTTGCTTACCTGCAATGTGCGAAGTCCTGTTCAATCTGCGTAGTTGTCTTGTCGCGGGCATTTTGAAAATCCACGGAGGGGAATCGCGTGAAAAAACTAGTGGCAATGATGTTGATCGGGGGATCATGGATGCTGAGCGGTGTGACCGCACATGCCCAAGCCCAGGCACCTCCGCCAAAAGAGGGCAGTGCTCACGTTATCGGTGATCAAGAGCTGAACCTGCTTCGGAAAGACCTTCGTTCGAAGAGAAAACAGTTAATTGCGTCGAACTTGAAGTTGACGGACACCGAAGCTGCAAAGTTCTGGCCGGTCTACGATCAGTACGTGACAGAGCTGATCGCGATCAACGACAAGAAATTCGCTGTGATTCAAGACTACGCTGACAATTGGGGAAAATTGACGAGCGAACAGTCCTTATCGTTTATCCGGCAATGGTTGGACATGGACATTGCGACGGCGCAGTTGCGGCAAAAATACGTGCCGATAGTGTCCAAGGTATTAGATGGAAAGAAGACAGCAACGTTTTTTCAAATGGACCGTCGCATTGCCATGATGATCGAATTGCAGGTGTCATCGCAGATGCCGCTAGTACAGGATCAGCAGTGAGGCAGTGAAGTGGAAGTCGGAAACGTATGTCGCGGTGCTTCCCGATTCTTAAATGGCAGTGTAGAAGAGGTGTTGACCTATAAGGATCGATGGTTACCTTTACAGGGCGCCAACCCGTGCGCATGTGAATAGTCATGCTTACTGACCTTGCGAATTCCAAGCTCTTCTAATTTACGACTAGGGGCATTACATTGGAGTTTCCATTGATTGGGCATCCCGTACCAGGCAGGTTTCCCTTCGAGCTGGCTGAGATCTGCACACTACTCCCGATTGAACCACCAAGGGAACTGAAGGTCTCTTGAGTAATCGTCGTCATCAGATGGTGTGAGTCTATCCGCGTCGTGGGCAGCGGGATTGAGTTCCACATGATCTGGGATTTAGTGGTAAAGCCATTTCCTTCGACGGTCAGCAGAACTGATTCGGCGTCACCCGGAATGGCCTCCGGCGAAATGGACTTGATCTGCGGCTGCCCTACGCCGTGACAGCTAACGAAGAACACACCACAAGTCCAACCAGATAACAGCGGGATTATGGCTGCAAGCAAGACAACGCGAAGCCAAGGTGCCAGCTTAACGAGATGGGCACACGAAGTGGGCAAATGAACCTGCCAATTGCGAACACGAAAAGGCGCCGACAAAATCAGCTTCAGAATTGCTGTGTCGTGAGCGCGTCCAGGCCGACTTGCTGAAGGATCAGGCCTTTTTGAGCAAGCGCGTAATCCAAACCAAAATGACCGCGCCAACGAAGGCAACAAGAATGGAACCAATCATGCCGCCGCCTGGCCAAATCCCCAATTGTCCGAAAATCCATCCACCTAGCAGGCCGCCCACAATACCCAAGACAATATCAACGACTACGCCGTAGCCGCCGCCTTTCATGACTTGGCCCGCTAGCCAACCCGCGATTAGTCCCACCACAATCCATGCCAGAAATCCCATAGGACCTCCTTGCATACGCATTAAGCGCGCAGCGCAGAAATGTACACCCGGTACCGGCGATACTCAAGTCGCGCCAAGCGATTGATAGTTGGCGAAACATTGCCACTACACCAACTATAAGTGTGGATTGAAACTGTCAGAATTGACAGTGCCGTGGAATGGAGAACAGCACGAACATGAACGAGGAATGCGCAGTGACGAATCGCAATTCCGTCATCCGACGGAGCGCCCGTTGTTCTGGGCATTTGTAGCCCTGAACTTCTTGCTGATGGCAACAGCCATTTTCATCGTTTTCAAGGGCTCTGACTTGTTGAGTAAGTATTCTCTTCTTGCACGGTATCGCGGTCGTATCCGTGTGCTCGCAGTCGCGGCAGTCTTTGGGCTTCCGGCGAGCACCTTGCTGCGCAATGGCAGGCATGCGCTGATTGTGGGGAAGTCAATCGCGATCTCGCCGCAGCAACTGCCAGAGATCGATGAAATCCTCCGAAGGCACTGTGGGCGACTGGGAATGGACCAGGTGCCGAACCTTTATTTTTCGGACATGCGCATGAAACAACCAGCACGAGGATATACGTCGTGGAAGCGTAGCTATATCGTGGTGTCGTCCGCATTTCTTCAACCCGATTTGCAGCCCATGATCCCTTTTCTTGAGTTTTGGCTCGGCCACGAAATTGGATGTTTACGCCTTCAGCATGCGAGTCTCGTCACAGAATTGCTCCTCGCGTATGCGGACAAAATTCCGGGCTTATCAAATCCTCTGCGTCGGGTATTCACATACTCAGAAGATCGCTACGGCGCTTTTCTTGCACCGGAGGGTTGCCTGGTTGGTCTCGTTGCGGTGGCGAGTGGAAGGATAATGCTGCCGGAAGTGAACATTTTTGAATGTCTGAAGCAAGCAAAGACTTATGGCGGTTTCTGGGCCCGCTTCGGTGAGTCGTGGGAGACTGAGCCGACCGTTTCAAATCGCATTAAGGCGCTGTGTGAGGCCGGTTTGCTGAAGTGCTAGAACCTATTATTGTTCAAAGCAGGGCTACCCCGTAAGCTCGTTGGCCGGTTTTTGTTCTGGATTGTCGGCGCCTCGGAACGATGCGGATGTTGGTGCAACGTCGCCATTTGCGCTCCCCAAAATCCTGCCCATGGCGCCCCAAGGGTCGCAATTGGTATAATCGCGCGTCTAAAAAAGCCACATGCAGGGACGGACGGCTCCCTCTTCCAGGGATTACGAAATCACGTAGATCTCGTGGCACAGTAGCGCTTTCCGATAAGCCGGGAAAGGTTGAACATGGCTTGCAAAGTCTGCCAATCGGCCGATCAGCGGAGTTTCCGAGCGGAGATTAACCTACACTTTCCGGGCATTGCAAACTTGAATCGACCATCAATGTTGGTGTTTCCTGAGCTGCTGGTGTGTGTGGCTTGCGGCTATGCCGAATTCACAATGTCGGACGACCAGCTGAAAAAATTGAAAGAGCCCGATTCGCAGAGGGGTGTGGCCGACTGATTTTCGTAAGCAGGGCGCCTCTGGTCTCTTAGCGCGGGAGCGGCTGCTTACGCAAAGCTTTTTCAATCGCGGCTATCAATTCGTTGCCACCCTGGAATTTCAGTACATACCCGTCTAGCCCAGCGTTCTGAGCTTCATGGATCACGTCTGAGTCCGAGTTAGCAGTCAAGAAAATGATCTTGCTGTTGGGAGAGAGTTGCCGTATTTGCGCGGCTGCGGCTATCCCATTCAAGCCTGGCATTCCAATATCGAGTAGCACAACATCAGGGCGGAGCTTGGAGGCTTTCTGTACGACCTCGAGGCCGTCCCGCGCCTCGGAAACGATTTGCCATTCCGTCCGGGCTTGGAGAAAGGTACGGACCTCAAGCCTCCAAGCCTCAAAATCATCGGCAATGAGGATGCGTACTGACACGATGTTCGACCAAACCGCGCTGTGATCGCTCTAGACAGGGTCGTGCCCTTTACTTGACGCCCCCTTGTTATCCGTGATTGTCCTTGAGCATTTCTCATATGGCTACTGACAGAATTGACAGAAAACACTGCATGGGGACGACGACCTAAAAGTGCGCTGGAACCCGGATTTACGCGGAGAATGAGATACTCGGGCACCTGGCCCGACTAGAACATGAACTTTAGGGCTATTTGTCCCATGCGGGGACTGACGGAGGTATTACTAATCGCGCCGAACGTCGGCGATGCGAAGTTGCTGTCAGGGTTTCCGAACTGTGTATGATTCAGTGCGTTGAAGAACTCGGCGCGAAATTGAATACTGCTTCCTTCGACGGGCCAATTGAGCAGAGTAGTTTTGGAAAGCGCCACATCCAGGTTCGCTTGCCCAGGGCCATCCACTACGCCCGTAGCGCTGTTACCAAAGGCCGTTCCGACGCCGTCCGCACCAATGATTGGCGGTGCTGTAAAACAAGCTGAGTCAAAATAACCGTTGAGCTTGGATTGAATCGTCCCTCCATTGACCAGCTGACTTGTTGAGCACGTGCCACTTAATTGCGCGCGGTCTTGGGAAATCCCAAAAACATTAGTGGCATTTGTATTCGCTATCGTTAGAGCGCTGCCGGACTGAATGGTTGCAACGGCAGCTATAGACCATCCGCCAAGAATGGTATGTAACGGCTTCTGGAGTGGACTCGGAAGCGTCCAGATCGAACTAAAAACTAACCGATGGGAGCGATTAAAATCAGCGCGCCCCCAACGCTGCCTGGAAGAATTTTGATCTCCAAGGGTTAATGTTGTACCGGCGGATGTTCCATTGACGTTGGCACCGTCTGTATCTAAGGTCTTGGAAAAGGTGTAGGAAGCGAGGAATTGAAGGCCGTGGCCCAGCCGCTTGGTCAGGTTTGCCTCCAGCCCGTTGTACCAAGAGCTGCCTGCGGACTCCATCTCACGAAGAGAGTCGGGAATGATCCCAGGAATGGGGACTCGCGATCCTATGTTGGCGAGTGTGTTTGACGTCAATCCATTGATAGGATGTCCCGGAGAGGCATCCAGCGCTTGGTTCAGCGAACGAAACCGTTGCAAATGTATTCCACGGGCGCCCACATACCCCACCTCTGTCAGCCAACCCTGGTGTAATTCCGTTTGTATGTTTAGCGAGAACTGTTGAACCATGGCCGGCCGAAAATCAGGCGATAAAGTATTGAGTGTCAGCTTCGTTCCCGCAGAGTACGGTAGAAACATTGGAAAAGAAGTCGCACTCGGGAAGGGCTGTGCGAAGGGTTCTTGCAACGTGGCACCTGCGTTTGCCCGACCGGTGCTGATTCGAAATAATGAGAACGGAGTGCCGGTGATCGATCCAGCGGACGCCTGGCCAGTTGGGCGAGAGTAATACAGACCGTAGCCTCCTCTCAGCAAGAAGCTGGTAGTTGTTGGCAGGATCTGCCATGCAAATCCGACTCGAGGGGCGATCGTGTTCTGTCCTGCGCCATAGGTACCGAAGGTGTTTGTTGCGCGGATAACCCCGGGTTCGAGAGTGGCTGGGAAATTGGAAGCGACAACATAACCATTGAAACTGCCAGTCGGCGGTGGGTCTGCGTCCGCCTTACTGACATCAAAGCTTGAATTTCTGCCCAAACGATCGCCGAATTGGCCCATTCGTTCGTAACGGAGACCGAGATTCACGGTCAGACGCCGCCCCACCCGATAATCATCCTGTACGAATGCGGAGCCTTCCCATCCAATGAACTGTCGGTCAAGAAGACCAAAGATATCAGTTGATGAAAAGACATTGCTGAACGTTCCCGTGCCGTTGTCGCTTCCATTGAGTCCGAGAAGAAAATCCGGCCAACTGAGAAATTGTAATGATGACGTCAGGCCCGGAATATTGAAGTTCTCCTGCAATAAAGCGACGGACCCTCCTAATTTCAGGACGTGGGCAGCGCGGAGCAGACTAACGTTGTCACTCAAAGAGTACGTGTTTTGCGTGTAAGTTCGCGGATATGCCGAAGCCATGCTAACGGATCCCAGAATATTCAGGCTTGGCAGTTCGTTGTTTCCATTCATTTCGCTTTCAGAAACACCGACGTCCGACCATTTGAACGGCGCGTTCGATTGTGACTGGGTGCTCGTGCGAACGAATGCAAACCTAGCTTCATTCAAAAAGGCATTGCTTATGGTGTAAGTATGAGCAACCGAGAACACAACAAACTCGGAATTCCCCGGACTGTCGAACCCTCGAATGTTGCCTGCTGGATTTCTTCCGTTTCCAGGAAAAGTAATTAACTGAGCAGTGTTCGCGATGAAGAATCGAGCCGCGAGTTGGCTCTTTGGCGAAACAATATAATCCAGATTACCTAACCCCTGATCTTCTCGAAAATTGCAAGGCTGCGTGAAGGACGAAAACCCGCTCAACGCAAACGGTTTAGACCGATCGACGGTTTGAGGAGTTGGAATTAGAAAACTGCCATCCGGTAGTTTGAAATTCAAAAGGGCAACAGCGACTGGGTTGATGTTTGATCCGTCAGCACTAACGGAAATGCCGCCCAGTGCGCCTCCCATCCCGCCGAATAGTTGTCCAAGAGATGCGCGAGATCTGTCATCGGTGATCGGTGGCTCGATCAAGCTGACGGCGCAACCGACTCTCGCCTGACCAGCGGCGACGCCGTTGACTTGCCGGGTTCCCTGATATGAGCCAAAGAAAAGCAATTCGTTTTTCTTAAGTGGCCCTCCGAGCACGAATCCGAATTGGTTTTGCTTGAGATCCGGCCGTGGCTGGCCGGTCTTGTTCAAAAAGAAGTCATTCGCGTTTAGAAAATTGTTACGCAGAAACTCGAACACAGTTCCGTGATATTCACTCGTGCCCGTCTTCGTTACTACGCTAACGTTGGCTCCCCCGGTGCGGCCGAATGCAGCATCGTAAAGTCCGGTTTGCACCTTGAACTCTTGAAGCGTGTCAGGGTTGGGGATCGGTATGCCCCCGCTCGCAGCACCCGAGCTCATGACATCGCTGACACTCGCCCCGTCCATTTGCCAGTTGTTGTTATAGGAGCGAGCTCCATGCACGAAAATCCCGTCATTCGAGGTCCCCACCTGTGATAGAGCTGTTCCACCATTACCGAGCTCGCCAGCGTTGTAGACTCCGACGATTGCTCCAGGAGAAAGCCCAGCTATTTGCGCGAAGTTTCTGGTCACCAACGGCAAGCCGCTGATTTCGTTGTCGTGAACTACGCGTCCCAGGGCGAATGTGTCGGTCTGGACCATGGGCGGCCCGGCAGATACCTGAGCACTTTCATAGTGTGTTGCGAGTTGCATTTGCAGCTCGAGCCGTAGCGTCTCGGTGACGGCTACTGGTAGGTTTGAGCGCTGCAAAGGTTGGAATTCGGACTTGCTCGCCTGCAAGATATAAATGCCTGGCGCGAGTGATAGAAACGCGAACCGTCCCTGCTTATCTGAGTCGAAGGCTGACGCTTCGCTTCCATCCGATTTAATGAGGCTAACGGTTACGCCTGGCAGAACTGCACCGGAGGGGTCCAACACGACACCTGTTATTGCCCCAGTTGATGCGGTTTGGCCCGCGAAAAAACTGGCAAGGGCAAAGATAACGACGATGACAGAGGTGAGGAAATAACCCGATCGTCGAGAAACTGAAGCGCTCAAGCGACTGGGCATGTGCAATCCCTGTAACGAATGAGATGCAGGCCAGAATATACACCACTGGCCCTTCGTCTATCGAGGGGGTAAGCTATTACCGCGTTTGTATCAAGCTGCCATCCTCTGGCGGTTTGCAGTGGGTCCGAATTGCCACGATCGTGCTGGGGAGCATGTCATGAGAAGTAGACCCGGCCCTGTTCAGCTCGCTGTTGGATCTGTCGAGAAACGCACGATGACCCAGAGTTGTTGCCTTGGGAACAAACCTGCTGGGACTCATCTTGATTACGGCAAGAACGTGGGGAAAAGTTTCTCGCGTACGCATTCGATAGCCACCCTGCTCTGTACTCTTGTCTTTTGCTTCCTGGTTCAGCCGATTACCAGCGCACAGTCTAAGGAGGTCCGGCGCGCGCTCATTCTGTATGAGGTTGGCCCCTCGTATCCCTTGGTGGATCTCATCAATGAAGGCATTAAAACTACTCTTCATAGTTCAAGTTACCGAATTGAGTTTTATCGCGAATACATGGAAACAGTGTTGTTCTCAAGTCCGGCGGATCAGCAGCTCATTCGGGAGTTTTACGTTCACAAATATCAGAATCACATGCCGGATGTAATCATCACTGTTGGACCCTCTCCTCTTAGGTTCATGATTGAAAAGCACAAAACTTCTTTTCCCGGAGTGCCGGTAATTTTTTGCCTTCCTAACAGGTTGGCCGGCGGCTTCACCGCTGATTCCGACTTTACTGGGGTAGAAGGTGACACTGCGCCAGCTGCGACTCTCGAAGCTGCGTTGCGACTTGTGCCGGGAACAAAACGCGTGGTCGTTGTGGGAGGCACGTCCTCGTTTGATCGGCAGCAGAGCGCCGCTGTGAGGGAGCAGCTCAAGCAGTATGAGAAGCGTCTCGATATTTCGTATCTGGCCGACCTCGCCATGCCCGAGCTTCTTGAACGGCTGGCTCAGTTGCCAAGTCACACAATTATCTTGCTCGCCGCTCTGGGCAAAGATGGGGCGGGGACGCCGTTCACTTCGAGCGAATCGGGTCCGATGATTGTTGCGGCTGCGAATGCTCCCGTGTTCACACTGTCGGACCGGGTCCTCAATCATGGAGAGGTGGGCGGGAAGGTCGCAAGCGCCCGCGAACAGGGCAAGATCGCCGGTGCTATGGCTCTTCAGATCCTGAATGGAGAAAAACCGCAAAACATTCCGAGAGTAGAGAGCGCAAGCGTTTACATGTTCGACTGGCGCGCTCTGAAGCGCTGGGGCCTAGAGGAAAGCAATCTTCCCGCAGACAGCATAGTGCTAAATCGGCAGCCGACCGTATGGGAGACATACAGATGGTACATCGTTGCGGGCCTGTCTTTGATTGTATTCGAGGCGCTGTTAATTGGCGGGCTGATCTGGCAGCGCACAAGTCGCAGAAAGGCGGAAAGGGAACTTGAAATCACTTTTGACAGGCTTCGGCTCGCCGTGAATTCGGGCAAGTCAGCAGGGTGGGATTGGGATATCAAGAGCGACCAGAACCGGTGGTTCGGCGACCTGAAAACTATCTTTGGAATTTCGTCTGATACCTATCTGGCAGAGGTTGGGGAATTACAACGCCGAACCCATCCTGCGGATAGAGCGATCGTTTCGAAAGCGATCGCCGATGCACGGCGGGAACACAAGCCGTATGCCGCGGAATTCCGGATAGTTCGAGAGCATGACCAGTCGACGCGATGGATCGCGACGCGCGGGCAGTTCTACTATGCTTCGAACGGTGATGCCATTCGCATGCTGGGAATGGCTGTTGATATCACTGAGCAAAAACAAATGGAGCAGCAGGTACGCGAGAGTGAAGAGCGTTTTCGTTTGGTGGCCAATACTGCGCCCGTGATGATCTGGATGTCTGGTCCTGACAATTTGTGCACGTACATGAACCCGCCGTGGCTGGACTTCAGGGGCAGATCGCTGGAGGCCGAACTGGGGCGCGGCTGGGTGGAAGGGGTACATCCTGAGGATCTAGAGCATTGCCTCGATACTTACAGCCAAGCTTTTGACGAAGGCAAGTCCTTCAACATGCAGTATCGGGTGCGTCGCCATGATGGCGAATATCGTTGGTTGCTTGATGTTGGAGTTCCAAGGTTCAATTCGGATGGCTCAAAGGCTGGGTACATAGGCTCGCGCCTGGACATTACTGAACGGAAGGCTGCCGAAGAGGCATCAGCAGAGATGGGCCGAAGACTGATTCAGGCACACGAGGAAGAGCGCGCTTGGTTTGCGAGAGAGTTACACGACGATATCAATCAACGAATTGCAGTCGTGTCCCTCAAACTGGACGGTTGGCTGCAGGATCATCCCAGGTTCGGCATGTCTGATGGCGGCAAACTTCAAAAGGTGTGTTCACAACTTATCGAGATTGGAAAGGACATACAGGCCCTTTCTCACCGTTTGCATTCCTCAAAACTTGACTATCTTGGGCTTGCCAAAGCTGCCCAGAGCTTTTGCAGAGAATTTTCAGAGCAACAAAATGTGGAAATTGAATTCACGCAGGCCGATATCCCTAGTGGCATACAAAAAGAGATTTCTGTTTGCCTATTTCGAGTTTTGCAAGAAGCACTCCAGAATGCGGTGAAACATAGCGCTGCGCGGCAGTTCAAAGTCGATCTTCGCGGTACGTTGAAAGAAGTTCAGCTTACGGTGAGTGACTTGGGTGTAGGCTTCAACCCCCAAGACGCCCAATCCCAAAGAGGACTAGGGCTGATCAGCATGCGAGAGAGACTGGAGTTGGTGAATGGAGAACTATCTATCGGCTCGCAGCCTGGCCACGGTACAACGATCACTGCTCGAGCGCCGCTCGGAAAGACGCACCAGTTGCGTGCAGCCGGGTGAAAGATTGATGAAGGGCAGGGCGCTGGTTCAGAAAATCAGTTTCGTGCGTCATCGATTTGCCTATTGATCAGTCGTGATCATCATCACTATTTGCGCCGATTAAACCCGCACTGCCCAGCTACTCGGTCCTTCCGTTTACCCATCCCAACTAGCTGAATTCCTTGCTCTCTCGTCTGGCAATTCTGACAGTAGGCGTCGTGTTGATCGAGGTCGATAATTTGGCCTCGAACAGAAGAGATGGAATGGCCTAAGCACAGAGAAAGTGGCAAGTGGGCGACGAAAGAAGCCCCTAACCGCGTAAGGACAATCTCATCGGCTGATATGGGGACCGAATGAATTTTCGAGGGGCATTCGGCCGGTTGTGGCCAGCATCCTCACTATTCGGGAGACTTCAAGGAAGCCCGTGAAGGCTGATCCGCGTTCTACTGGTGGCTTATCGCTAATCCAGATCATCGACGGACTGCACTGGCAATTGTTTCCTAGATTCTGATCGTTCCCGTCAATGGCGTTCATGCGAAGGAACCGGTCGGGTCGCAGCGCCAAAAGGTTGATGGCGTTTTGGCAGCCACAGCTATCACTGAGGAGAAGAAAGATGGCGACACACGTAATGCCCAAAGCCACTCCATTGGAACCGCAGCCTGCAGTACCAAAGCAGGACAACGACTGGACCAAACCGGCCGCCCTGGCGATTCCCAAGGAAGGATATTTCGAGTTCAAACAAGGAAACTATGGTCCCCTCCTTCCAAGGACGCCCGCCTGCTACGGGTTTTCAGTGGTTGCGAAGGTTTTGCCGGGCAGAGAACAGGCTATGCGGGATTACGGAAAGAAAATTGAGGAGGCAGTGAAGGCTGATCCTACTGTTCTCGGACCGCTGAAGCTTCATTACCTTCGCTGGATCTTGTTCGACGTCGGCTCGGGACCGCACTTTATGTATCAGGGCATTTTTGATACTGACTTCGACAAATACATCGACGACGCGATCATGCTGTTCAACAAGACCGGCATCACCACGGTTTTCGTGAACCTGGAGGGATGGCCAGAGGATTGGAGGACGAACGTTCCAGCGGTTGCCAAGTTCTTTCGCGAACATCAATGTTCAAGCTTCCTGGAATACGGTGAATATCCATACGTCAGTGCCGACGAGGTCAAGAAGGCTCTCAAACTAAGAAAAGCTTTTTCAGAGGCGCTCGACCAGATGCAGTGATGGTTGCGTGACGGGATCCACGATGACAGACAATTATGACCTTATAGCGATCGGGTCTGGCCCTGCGGGTGAGAGTGCCACCGAGTTGGCAGCGTTCTTTGGTCATCGCTCGGCGGTGATCGAGAAATCCCGACCCGGCGGAACTGTGACGACGACCGGGGGAGCGCCAACCAAGACGCTTCGCGAAGCAGCTGGATATTTCTCTGGGTTACGCGAAGGCGATGTATATGGCGTGAGGATTTCAACACCTCCGGAGGTTGCCACCGACATTATCCGAAAACGCACGTACAGCGTTTGCGAGTTACTGCAAAGGGTTACAGCGGAAAATATTGCAAAGAACAATGTGGATTACATCAAGGGCACTGCGCACCTGGGTCAGGGTGGCACAGTTAACGTCACCGAAGATGATGGGCACCAGCGCAAGCTCCGCGCAAAAGTGATCCTGATCGCGACGGGCTCCAGGCCGTTTCATCCGACGAACATTTCTTTTGAGCTCCCCGGAGTCTGCGACACGGACACGATTTTGAGTCGCGGCCGAGTACCGAAAGAGATCGTGATCATCGGCGGTGGTCCGGTGGGCGTGGAGTTTGCAACGATCTGCCACGCGCTGGGCGCACGAGTGACTCTCCTTGAACGTGGAACTCGCTTGATAAGCATGATGGATGGCGAACTTTCGCAATGCATGGAAAGTCTGTTCCGCGAGTGGGACATCAAGATGTTGTTCGGTGTTGTAGCAGATGCTGTCGCTGCGAAGGCTGACCAGCTCGAAGTGACACTTTCCAACGGAGAAAAGCTTTTTCCGGACACAGTCCTCTTCGCCGCGGGGCGGGTGGCAAATACCGAAGATCTGGCGCTCGAACAGGCCGGCGTTGCAGTGGATTCTCGGGGCCGCATTGTTGTGGACGCGAATTTCCGCACGTCGGTTGATGGCATCTACGCTGCCGGCGATGTTCTAGGTCCTACTCTAGCGTCGATTGCGATGGAGCAAGGACGAGTGGCGGTCTGCAATGCGTTCTCGATCCCCTTCGAGGGCATTGTAGATCCGAGTCCGGTCTCAGCGGTTTATGGGATGCCTGAGGTGTCCGGAGCGGGTCTCACTGAGGAGCAATGCCAACAACAGGGACTTGATTATGAAGTTGGGCGGGCCGACCTCGCTTTCACTCCTCGGGGAGCGATCGCGGGCCGTGGAGGCCTGCTGAAGCTGATTTTTATGAAGTCCGACCGGAAGATAGTCGGTGTTCATTGCATTGGGGATATTGCCTCAGAAATTGTCGGGATCGGGCAGATGGCGATCCGCTGTGGGGGAACAATGAACACCATCGCTAACATGTCGATGAACACACCAACTTACAGTTATGCCTACAAATATGCCACCTTTGATGGTTTGAGGCGTTGTGCCACCGCAAGAAGGCAGACGGAGATGGCGAACACGTCGGTGGGGAATTGACTTAATCGCCCGGTTCTCACGTGGAACAGGTTAGAGGACAGAGTAAAAGCGGTAAGGAGCTCACATATGCCAGTGACTGAAGCCGGCTCGGCTAGTGCGACATTGGACCGTCCTAGTACGGTGGGCAATGTGGCTAAAAGCACGACGTTGGGGCGCACTTACAATCAAGCCCATGTGTCCCGAAAATATGAAAAAGGTAAGCGTCGCTTCAGCGTTTACTGGACTTGGAGTTATCCATGGGAAGCCAATCGCGATGTAAGTGCATTGGATAACCGCTTCTCGACGATGACTGAGGTTCGACGAGTTGGATGGCCTCAGTATGAGTCGGTGGAGTACTCGGAAAAGATGTTTCTCCAGGGGATTGCCGGAACTCTTGAGCTGTTTCATTTGTCACTTGTGAGTTTTCAGAATCTTATCGGCGAGGTCACGGGCCAGCCTGTGGCGGTGTATCAGAGGATTGACCAAGCGGGGCAAAGGTTACCGATCGACGACCGAATCCTCGCTGACACGGACACGTTGATGGTGTTCGGTTTGGATCACATCGTGACGGAGCAGGAGGCTTCTTCGGGCGAGATTGAAGCGCTGCAAAACTTTCTAAGACGCGAAGGCACTTGTCTCATCCTCGGTCCTCATCATGACGTGGGGGTCTCCGACAATTTAACAGAGCGCCAGATGGAGTATTCCCACCATGGCGACCCCTTGGTTCCACGACAGCAGCGGTTTGGAAAGTACACACGGTCGGTGATGAAGGGCCTTGGTGTGCCCGTTGAAAATCGATACGGTCTTCGCCCGGCTACCATCGAAGGGACAAAACGAACCGTTCCTCTTTCCGTGACAAGAGACCTGGACACCAGGGGATGGATGACAGACGTGGCGACGTTCGTCTTTCATATGCACCTGCCACACTATGCCGTGACCACGGATGATCCGAGAGCTATTCATGTGTTGGCTAGACAGCCGATTGATGTGTCTAAGCCGCATCCGTTCGTGGAAGCTGGCAACCGAGAATTCAATATGTTCCTGTGGATGCCACCACGCGACGATCGCGCGGGCGACATATTGCTGGCAGATTCCACCATCTTCACAACGTTGTTCGGCGGTGATGCCGGTTTGCATAACTTCTGGAAGAACCTCGCGACTAAGTAAGGTGGTTCGCCTGGCGCAAATCCGGAACTGGATCTTATTGGCGGGTTGGGTGGGGATTCTAATGATGCGAGCACATGCGCAGAATCGAGGTGTTTATCCCCTCGGAATGAGTGCGACCAATTCTGGTTTGACGCCCCAGCCCGGTTTTACCTATTCCAACCAGCTCCTTTTTTACTCGCGCGATCACGCCAAAGATGATGGCGGCCAGACGCTGTCAGTCACGGGCGAAAATTATGTCCTCATGGACATGAATACATTGGCATGGGTGAGCAAGAAAACGTTCGTTGGCGGAGCCCGATACTCGGCGGCAGCGAGTCTCCCGTTTGCCAAGAACAGCCTTACATCAGATGTGCAGGGAAGAGTCAGTGGCGGTGGCGGATTCGCCGATTCATATTACATGCCGTTCATTCTGGGATGGAATCGAGAACGCATTGCTATCCGTGCAATCTACGGATTTCTTGCGCCAACCGGTCGATTTGTGGTGAACGCGACGGATAACGTTGGTTCGGGCTACTGGACTCATGCCCTATCTTCTGGACAAACGATCTATTTGACAAGCAACAAGCGGCTCGTCTTGTCTGCGTTTCAGATGTACGAATTTCACACCACTCAGGAAGGGACCGCCGTTCGTCCGGGCGATACGATTGATCTGGATTACTCGCTCTTGGGTGGGTTTCCCATGCGCGATGTCCAGTTTCAGATCGGATTAGTTGGATATGAACAAAGGCAGACGACTGCCAAAACCGGGCCTACGGTCTCGGTGGCTGCATCCAAGGAGCGCTATGCCATCAATGCACTTGGGTTCGCGGTGAACTCTAGTTTCCCCAAGCGAAAAGCAGGCTTGGGCTTTAAGTATTTCAAGGAGTTTTCGAATCGTTCTACGTTTCAGGGGTATTCGATGCAAGTTACTGGCTCATACACCTTCTAGCAAAAGGTCGTCCGAGGAAGGGAAGATACACGAGCACAACGGTGCAACAGCCTGTTTGCAGAGCAATTCGCGCATGTGACCACTGCGCTTCGAGTTGGGGTTTGTAAGAACCTTCGAACTGAAGGGAATGTTAACGATAGAAAGACGGAGTCTCACCATGAGGAAGATTGCTCTTTTTTCAATCGCACTGTGCTTGCTGGCCGTATGCACGGCCTTCGCCCAAGACGTACGTTACAACTTCGACAAGAACGGAGACTTTTCGCAGTACAAGACTTACAAGTGGGTGGTAATGAAGGATGCTACGAAGATCGACGATCTTCGCGACAGACAGATCAAGGATGCAGTGGATGCGGAACTCGCCAAGAAAGGCCTTACGAAGACCGATGCAGAGACCGCCGACCTCTATGTTGGCTATCAGGCTGGAATTGGCACAGAGAAGCAGTACACGTCCTTTGATAGCGGCTGGGGATATGGCCCCGGATGGTACGGGGGAGGCTGGTACGGCGGGGGTGGCGGCATGACGACTGGGCAAACTTCCACTATTTACGTGGGACAGTTAGCGGTCGACATGTACGACGCGAAGAAGCATGAATTGGCTTGGCGCGGCGTTGCCAGCAAGACAATCGACCCGAAAGCTAAGCCCGAAAAACAACAAAAGAACCTGGCAAAGGCGGTGGCAAAGCTTTTGAAGAACTATCCTCCTCCGCCACCGAAGTCAAAATAGGACCGCATGGGCCACGCCAAGGGGACCTAGATCAATAAGCCATGCGCTTAGCGAGAGGGCCCCTTTTTTCTTGTATGCAGAGTGCCTGCGTTCTGCGGCACAAAGCCGGGAATAGGCACTGAAAATGTCTGTCACTTCAACTTCTGTCACTTCTTCCAGTTGACGAGATCGAAGGTGGTTCATAGCATGCGTTCAATTGTGTCGATGGTTTGACTGCGCTTGAACCGAGCAGGAGCGGAAAAGCAAATTGAAATACTTCGTCGTCGCCATATTGTCGATTCTTGTGATTCCGTTCGTCGGGAGCGCTCAAACCCCCCGGGTCCGCCAGTCGAGTCCAACAGACGAGCCGCCAGTCGTGCAACAGATTCTGGCGAAAGGGACAATCTCGACAGACAAAGTGATCGACGGAATACTTTCCGTAGGGGAACCTGACTTGCCGTTGGGGCCGGCCGACGTTCTCAGAGAATATGAAAATGAAATGATCCGCGTTGCAAACCGGCTGTCCGCTGAGCTTGCGAGCATTTCGCAGGCAAAGCGTGACAATCGAATCAGAAGCGATGAAGCAGAATATTTGATCGCCGAAAGATATCGGGTTGCGATGATGCAGCACGAAGTGCTCAGCGCGTTGCACGAGAACCTGGAAAATGACCTGGCCCAAACTCCAGCCGCCGCTCCGGCCGTCGGAGTGCTAAATATCGATCGGAAAGTCTACACACCGGGGGGACGTCGTCCTTAAAAGGTCGTCGGTATTTGTGTGTGTAGTCGTCTCAAGATCCTCAGCTATCTGGTGTCGTTGGATCCAGCAGCGCATTCCGTTCAAATCGCCAGCTCCCTCAGTTTGACAGAATTTCGGGCGAGGGGCGGGGGACCGCATGAGTGAACCTGTTCTTGAACTCGAAGACATCCAGAGTGGAGTGCTCCGACCGCGACCAAGTCCATATGTAGCGACATATGTGTTGCTTCGTCTCGACGAACGCGAAGCAGGTCGAGAACTGATGCGTCGCTTGAGCGCGGTCGTCACATCAGCGGCACAACCGGAAACTTCGGCGCGCGACACTTGGGTAAGTGTTGCGCTGACGTTTCAAGGCCTCAAAACGCTCGGCGTGCCACCAACTTCGCTCAACACTTTCTCATCACAGTTTCAGCAGGGGATGTTGGCGCGGGCCGCCTTCTTGGGAGACACGGGAGAGAGCGGTCCTGAGCATTGGGAGAAGCCACTTGGATCAGCCGATGTCCACGTCGTGGTCACTGCGCTTTCTCCAGACAGCCAACACCTTGAAGTTGCAATGGAGCGAGCACGGAAAGCTTATCAAGAGTTACGGGGCATCACGGCGATCTGGCGACAGGACTGTCATGTTCGTCCTGGTGAGAGAGAAGCCTTCGGATTCAGAGACGGAATCAGCCACCCTGCAGTCGAAGGAAGTAATATCCCCAGCACGAATCCGAACGAGCGGCCTTTGAAAGCGGGTGAATTTGTCCTGGGCTATCCGGACGAAATGGGTGAAACGCCCTCTATCCCGCAGCCTAGCATTCTAGGCCGCAACGGAAGTTATGTTGTTTTCCGCAAGCTGCATCAACGTGTGGCTGCTTTCCGGAGGTATCTCCAGGAGAATTCCACCAGTCCAGCAGCGGAAGAACTTCTAGCCGCAAAGATGATGGGGCGCTGGCGCAGCGGAGCTCCCCTAGCTTTGTGTCCAATGCACGACAACCCGGAGCTTGGTGTTGATTCCACTCGCAACAATGATTTCTCATTTAGAGAAGATGATCCGATTGGCTACCGTACGCCGGCAGGTTCCCACGTTCGGCGCATGAACCCTCGCGACGCGGAGATTGCAGGGGTTGCTCGCATCCACCGAATGATCCGCCGTGGAACGTCGTATGGCCCCGAATTACCGGACGGAGTGTTAGACGACGACGGTATCGACCGAGGGTTGATGTTCGCTTTTGTTGGAGCAAATTTAGGCCGGCAGTTCGAATTCGTTCAATCCGAATGGATGAATGACAGCACATTCTTTGGAGGTACACTCGGTAGAGATCCTATTTCCGGTGCACAAAATGGAGACAGCATGTTCGACATCCCCAAGCGGCCACTGCGAAAAAGACTACAGGGCTTACCACGATTCGTGGTCACACGAGGAGGCGAATACTGTTTCCTGCCTGGGCTCCGCGCGCTGCGCTGGCTCGGCGATCTAAAGACACGCTGATAGGGAGACTCCGGAGACTTGCCAGCTCTCAATGACTCGTCCCCGCGACGTGACTCAAGCGCTTTAGTCCCGAAGGCAGGGCAATCGTCTCGTAGTTACCGCGATGATCCATTCAATTCAACATTTGCGCAAGGCATCGCCGGCATTCCGCCAGGCGCTTCTTGAGAGTGAGAAGAAGCGAATCGTAGGCGTGATTGCGTTTGTTTTCTTCTTTGCGGTACTGGCGGGGGTGCGCATTTTCGTTTTGGGCTCGGCAATGAGCGGCTGGAGCCTGGTTGCATCTGCCGTAATGATTGTGTTC
>Ga0207706_10000515_pt1 | contig 41139 bp, 14 predicted proteins | sample KBSC53metaG_FD_184318 | JGI IMG/M metagenome (GOLD analysis project Ga0207706, IMG submission 184318) | Corn rhizosphere microbial communities from Kellogg Biological Station, Michigan, USA - KBS C5-3 metaG (SPAdes) (version 2) | ecosystem: Host-associated > Plants > Roots > Rhizosphere > Soil ... | reverse complement strand
CTGCGCGGCTGGCTCGACCGCTACGGCCCCGGACGGCCGCGGCTGGTGAACATGTACGGGATCACCGAGACCACGGTCCACGTCACCTGGCGCACGGTGACCGGCGCCGAGCTACGGCAGGCGCACGTGGGGAGCGGCGTGGGCGTGCCCATCCCCGACCTGCGGGCGTACGTGCTGGACCCCGCGGGGAACCCGGCGCCCGTCGGCGTGGCCGGCGAGCTGTACGTGGGCGGCGCCGGCGTGGCGCGCGGCTACCTGGGCCAGCCGTCGCTCACGGCGCGGCGCTTCGTCCCCGATCCGTTCGCGGGGGATGCGGGCGCGCGGCTCTACCGCTCCGGCGACCTGGCGCGGTGGAAGGCGGACGGGACGCTGGAGTACCTGGGCCGCGTCGACCAGCAGGTCAAGATCCGCGGCCACCGCATCGAGCTGGGCGAGATCGAGTCGCAGCTGCTGGCCCAGCCGGGCGTGGCGGCCGCGGCGGTGATCGTGCGCGGCGAGGGCGCGGACGCCGCCCTGGTGGGCTACGTAGTGCCGTCGGGCGAGGCACCGTCCCCGTCCGCGCTGCGCGACGCCCTGCGCAAGCGGCTTCCCGAGTACATGGTTCCTGCAGCCTTCGTGGCGCTGGACCGCATCCCCCTGACCGTCAACGGCAAGGTGGACCGCCGCGCGCTCCCCGCGCCCGATTCCCCGGCGGCCGGGGCCGACGCGGCGTTCGCGGCGCCGGAGACGCCGGTGGCGGGCGTGCTGGCGGGGATCTGGGCCGAGGTGCTGCGGCTGGAGCGCGTGGGGGTGCACGACGACTTCTTCGAGCTGGGCGGGCACTCGCTGCGCGCTACCCAGGCCGTGGCCCGCATCCGCGCGGTGTTCGGGGTGGAGATGCCGCTGCGCGCCCTGTTCGAGGCGCCGACGGTGGCCGAGCTGGCGGAGCGGGTGGAAGGGCTGCGGCGCGCGGGGGGGCGGGCACTGCCGCGCGTGGTGGCGGTGGACCGGGGCCGGCCTCTCCCGCTGTCGTTCGGCCAGGAGCGGATGTGGTTCCTGAACCGGATGCACCCCGAAACGGCGTCGTACAACCACCCGCTGGCGCTGCGGCTGAGCGGCGCGCTGGACGTGCCGGCGCTGGAGCGGGCGCTGGGCGAGGTGGTGCGCCGGCACGAGGTGCTGCGGACCGTCCTGCCGGAGCAGGACGGGCGTCCGGTGCAGGTGGTGACGCCGTTCTCCGGGTTCGTCCTCCCGGTCGAAGAGCTGTCGGGGATGGAGGAGCCGGAGCGCGAGGCCGAGGCGAAGCGCCGCCTGCTGGCGGAGGCGTCGCGGCCGTTCGACCTGTCGGAGGGTCCGCTGTTCCGCGCGCGGCTGCTGCGGCTGGGCGAAGCGGAGCACGTGCTGCAGCTGCTGATGCACCACGTGGTGACCGACGGGTGGAGCAACGGCGTGCTGCTGCGCGAGCTGTCGGCGCTGTACGAGGCGTACCGCGAGGGGCGGGAGTCGCCGCTGGCGGAGCTGGCGGTGCAGTACGCGGACTACGCGGTGTGGCAGCGCGAGCAGCTGCGGGGCGAGGTGCTGGAGGAACAGCTGGCGTACTGGCGGCGGCAGCTGTGCGGGGCTCCGGAGCTGCTGGAGCTGCCCACCGACCGGCCGCGGCCGGCGGTGCGGGACGACCGGGGCGCGTACGCGCGGGCCGAGCTTTCGGCCGAGCTGCTGGAGCGGCTGAGGGAGGTGTGCCGGCGCGAGGGCGCGACGCTGTACATGGTGCTGCTGGCGGGGTTCCAGGTGCTGCTGTCGAAGTACAGCGGGAGCGAGGACGTGGTGGTGGGCAGCCCGATCGCGGGCCGGACCTCGCGGGAGGTGGAGGAGCTGGTCGGCTTCTTCGTCAACACGCTGGTGCTGCGCACGGACCTGTCGGGCGACCCCACCGTGGGCGAGCTGCTGGCGCGGGTGCGCGAGGCCACGCTGGGCGCGTACGAGCACCAGGACGTGCCGTTCGAGCGGCTGGTGGAGGAGCTGCAGCCGGAGCGCAGCCTGGGCCACACCCCGCTCTTCCAGGTGGTGTTCGCGCTGCAGGACACCGGCGGCGCGCCGGCGGGCCTGGGCGGGCTGCGGACCGAGGGGATCGAGGCGGGGCTCGAGCGGGCCAAGTTCGACCTGTCGCTGACGCTGGGCGAGCACGCGGACGGGATCCGCGGCGTCCTGGGCTACAGCACGGAGCTGTTCGAGCGGAGCACGATCGAGCGGATGCTGGGGCACCTGTCGCGCGTGCTGGAGCAGATCGCGGGGAACGCGGAGCTGCGGCTGTCGGAGGTGTCGCTGGCCGGGGCGGAGGAGCGCCGGCAGGTGCTGGAGGCGTGGAACGGCACGGCGCGCGCGTACGCCGCCACCCCCGTCCACGCGCTCTTCGCCGGCCACGCGCGCCGTGCGCCGGACGCCGCCGCCCTGCTGCACGGGGGAGAGTCGGTGAGCTACGCCGCGCTGGAGTGGCGCGCGGAGGCCCTCGCCCGGCGCCTGCGGGCGCTGGGGGTGGGGCCCGAGGTGCGCGTGGGGGTGTGCATGGACCGCACGCCCGAGCTGCTGACGGCGGTGCTGGGGATCTGGAAGGCGGGAGGCGCCTACGTTCCCCTGGATCCCGGCTACCCGGCCGAGCGGCTGGGATGGATCGTGGCCGACGCGGCGCTCCCGGTGGTGGTCACCGCGGGGAGCGCGGGCGACGCGCTGCCGGCGCACGCCGCGGCGCTCGTGCGCGTGGAGGAGGTCGCGGACGACGAGCCCGGCGGCGCGGTGGAGGTCCCCGTGTGGCCCTCCACGCTGGCGTACGTGATCTACACCTCCGGGTCCACCGGCCGTCCCAAGGGGGTGGTGGTGCAGCACGGCTCGCTGGCCAACCTGCTGGCGGCCACCCGCGAGGCGTTCGGCGTGGGCGCGGGCGACGTGATGCCGGCGCTGGCCAGCCACGCCTTCGACATCTGGCTCTTCGAGGCCCTCCTTCCCCTCTCCTCGGGCGCCGCGGTGCGCCTGGCGGGCCGCGAGCGGGTGCTGGACGTGCCCGCCCTGCTGGACGAGGCGTGCGACGCCACCCTCCTGCACGCCGTTCCCGCGCTGATGCGCGAGATCGCGCAGGTCGAGCGCGAGCGCCCTCGCCTGCGGCGGCTGCGGCGCGCCTTCGTGGGCGGCGACCGCGTCCCCGCCGACCTCCTGGCTCAGATGCGCATCGCCTTCCCCGGGGCGCAGACGCACATCCTCTACGGCCCCACCGAGGGGACCATCCTGGCCTCCACGTACCCCGTCGCGGCCGGCCGGGCGGTGGAGGGGCACCCCATCGGCAGCCCCCTGGGCAACGTGCGCCTGTACGTCTGCGACGCGGCTGGCACCCCGCAGCCGGTGGGCGTCGCGGGCGAGCTGCTGATCGGCGGCGCGGGGGTGGCCCGCGGCTACCTGGGGCGCCCCGGCCTCACGGCCGAGCGCTTCGTTCCCGACCCGTTCTCGGCCGATCCCGGCGCGCGGCTGTATCGCACCGGTGACCGGGTGCGGTGGCGGGCGGACGGGAGGCTGGAGTTCGGGGGACGGGTGGACCAGCAGGTGAAGATCCGGGGCTTCCGCATCGAGCCCGGCGAGGTGGAGGCGGTGCTGGGCGAGCACCCGGCGGTGCGCGACTGCGTGGTGGTGGCGCGCGAGGACGCGCCCGGAGAGCTGCGGCTGGTGGCCTACCTGGCGGCGGAGGAAGGCGACCTGGCGGCGGTGCGCGAGGCGCTGAAGGCGAAGGTGCCCGAGCACATGGTACCCTCCGCCTTCGTGGTGCTGGACCGTCTGCCGCTGACCCCCAACGGCAAGCTGGACCGCAGGGCGCTTCCGGCGCCGGAGCCCGCGGCCGGCGTGATCCGCCTGCCGCCGCGCAACGAGGCCGAGGCCCGGGTGGCCGAGGTCTGGGCCGAGGTCCTGGGCCGCGCCGAGATCGGCGTGCACGAGAACTTCTTCGACCTGGGCGGGAGCTCGCTCCTGCTGTACCGCGTCTACAGCCAGCTGCGGGAGCTGCGCGCCGACCTGCGGGTGGTGGACCTGTTCCGCTACACCACCATCGAGGCGCTCGCCGTCTACCTGGGGGCGCAGGCGCCGTCCGACGCCGGGCACCTGGCGCAGAGCCGCTCGCGCGCCGAGGAGCGCCGGGCGTCGCGCCAGCGGGTGATCAGGGGCGGCTGAGCCGCGATCTCGGGCCTGGAACACAGAGCCAAGGAGCCGTTCGATGCAGGTCGCAGATCGGGACGCCGAAATCGCGGTGATCGGGATGAGCTGCCGCCTTCCGGGGGCGCGCACCCCGGCGGAGTACTGGAGCAACCTCTGCCAGGGGGTGGAGTCGATCTCCTTCTTCTCGGAGGAGGAGCTGCTGGCGGCCGGGACTCCCCCGGAGCTCGTCCGCGACCCGTCGTTCGTCCGGGCGTACGGGGCCATGCCCGACGCGTTCGCCTTCGACGCGCCGTTCTTCGGCGTGAACCCGGCGGAGGCGCTGGTGATGGATCCGCAGCAGCGCGTATTCCTGGAGAGCGCCTGGAGCGCCCTGGAAGACGCGGGGTGCGATCCGGCCCGGTATCCGAGGGCGATCGGCGTGTACGCCGGCTCCGGCGGAACCGCCTACCAGTGGCGGGTGATGGCGAACCCCGAGGTGGTCTCGGCGGTGGGCGGCGAGCTGGTGGGCTTCGCCAACGGGAAGGACTTCCTCACCACCCGGGTGTCGTACAAGCTGGGGCTGCGCGGGCCCAGCGTGGTGGTGCAGACGGCGTGCTCCACCTCGCTGGTCGCCATCCACCTGGCCTGCCAGAGCCTGCTGAGCCGCGAGTGCGACCTGGCGCTGGCCGGCGGGGTGACCATCTCTCCCGACCAGGAGCGCGGCTACCGCCACCAGGAGGGCGGCATCGTCTCGCCCGACGGCCACTGCCGCGCCTTCGACGCGCGCGCGGCGGGAACGGTCAGCGGCTCCGGGGCGGGGGTGGTGGTGCTCAAGCGCATGGTAGACGCCCTGCGCGACGGCGACACCATCCACGCGGTGGTCAAGGGATCGGCCATCAACAACGACGGTCAGGACAAGATCGGCTTCACCGCGCCCAGCGTGACGGGGCAGGCGCAGGCGATCTCCGAGGCGCTGGCGGTGGCCGGGGTGGACCCTTCCACGATCTCGTACGTGGAGGCACACGGCACGGGCACGGCCCTGGGCGACCCCATCGAGATCGCGGCGCTCACCGAGGTCTTCCGCGCCGAGACCGCGAAGAAGGGGTTCTGCGCCCTGGGCGCCGCCAAGACCAACATCGGCCACGTGGACTCCGCGGCCGGGGTGGCGGGGTTCATCAAGACCGTGCTCGCCCTGGAGCACCGCACCCTGCCGCCCACGCTGCACTTCGAGGCTCCGAACCCGGAGACGGGGCTGGACGACTCGCCGTTCTACGTGAACACGGTCCTGCGTCCGTGGGAGCGCAACGGAACCCCGCGCCGCGCGGGCGTGAGCTCGTTCGGGATGGGCGGCACCAACGCGCACGTGGTGCTGGAAGAGGCCCCCGAGCCTCCCGCGCCGCCGCCCTGCCACGCGGCGCAGCTCCTGGTTCTCAGCGCTCGCGGCGAGGCCGCCCTGGAACGGATGCGCGGCAACCTGGCCGAACACCTGGCGGCGCATCCCGGCCTTTCCCTGGCGGACGTCGCCCACACCCTCCAGGAGGGGCGGGCGGTGCACCCCCACCGCTGGGCCGCGGTGGCCCGCGACCCCGAGGAGGCCCGCGCGGCCCTGTCGGGAACGCCGGCGCGGCAGCCCTCCGCCCGGCGGGCCGGGGGCGCGGCGCAGGTGGCGTTCCTCTTTCCCGGCCAGGGAACCCAGTACGCGGGGATGGCGCGCGAGCTGTACGCGGCCGAGCCCGTGTTCCGCGACCAGATCGATCGCTCTGCGGCGGTGCTCGCCGAGCGGGGGATGGACCTGCGCGCGGCGCTCTTTCCACCCGCGGGCGGCGAAGCGGCCGCCGACGCGCTGCTGGGGCAGACCGGCCACACCCAGCCCGCCCTGTTCGCGGTGGAGTACGCGCTGGCGAAGCTGTGGATGTCGTGGGGGGTGCAGCCGTCCGCCATGCTGGGGCACAGCATCGGGGAGTACGTCGCCGCATCCCTGGCGGGCGTCTTCTCGCCCGAGGCCGCGCTGCGGCTGGTGGAGGCGCGCGGGCGGCTGATGCAGAGGCTGGAGCCCGGGTCGATGCTGGCCGTCCCCCTGCCGGAGGCGGAGGTGCGCCCGCTGCTGGGCGAGCGGCTGTCGCTGGCCGCCGTGAACAGCGCCGCGCACTGCGTGGTCTCGGGAAGCACGGCCGACACCGAGGCGCTGGAGGCACGGCTGTCGGAGGGCGGCGTGGCGGTCCGGCGGCTCCACACCTCGCACGCGTTCCACTCGGCCGCCATGGACCCGGTCCTCGACGCGTTCGCCGCCGAGGTGCGCCGGGCGCGCCCGGCCGCCCCCGCCACGCCCTTCATCTCCAACGTCACGGGCGACTGGATCACCCCCGGGCAGGCCGTGGACCCGGCGTACTGGGTGCGCCACCTGCGCGAGACGGTCCGCTTCGCCGACGGCGCGGCGCGGCTGCTGGAAGAGCCCGGCCGCGTGCTGCTGGAGGTGGGGCCGGGCGAGACGCTCGGCACCTTCGTGCGCCGCTGCGCCGGCGGAGCCGGGCGCGTGGTGGTGAAGAGCCTCCCCCGTGCCGGCGAGCCCGGGGCGAGCGACCTGACGGTGCTCGAGGCCACGGGCGCCCTGTGGACCGCGGGCGTGCAGCTCGACTGGGCGGCGATCCGCCGGAACCAGCCGCGGCGCCGCGTTCCGCTCCCCACCTATCCCTTCGACCGGACCGTGTACCACGTAGGGCCGCCCCGCGCGGCCACCCGGGCTCCCGCCGCCCCGCCCGCGCGGGAGCGGGCGGAGACGCCCGCATCCGGTCACCCGGCCGAACCTTTCCGACCCGAGCCCATGCGCCCGTCCACCGGCACCGAGCCCGTATCCGCCGCCCCGCGCACCTCGCCGACCGCCGCAGCCGTCACCGAGCTCTTCGCGCGCCTGCTGGGCCGGGGCCCGGCCGAGCTCCACCCCGAAAACAGCTTCCTGGAGCTGGGGGCGGATTCGCTCCTGCTGATGCAGGCCAGCCGCACGCTCGAGACCCGCTTCGGGGTGAAGGTGCCCTTTCGCCAGCTGCTCGACGGCCTCTCCACCGTGGGCGCCCTCTCCGCGCACCTGGAGCGCGAAGCGCCCCTGCCGGCGGAGCCCGACCCCGCCCCTGCCGCCGCCCCCTCACGGCCGGCGGACGCACCCGCGCCGGTCGTGCCTGCCACGCCGGTGGCGACGGCCGCGCCTTCCGCCGGCAACGGGACGCCGGCCGCGGCCGGACCGGCGGTGCAGGAGATCGTTGCCCAGCAACTGGCGATGCTGCAGACGCACGCGGCCATCCTGCAGACGCAGCTGGAACTGCTGCGCGGCGGTGCGGTGCCGGCGCAGCCGAACGGCGCCCAGCCCGTGATCGACGCCGCGTCCGCGCCGGCGCCGGTCGCGACGGCGGTGGTCCCGGCGCCGGGCGAGCCGGCTGGGGGGGCGGCGTCGCACGGCCCGCACCGCCCCGTCAGCCAGACGCTGGGCGAAGGGGGGGGCTACACCGCGCGGCAGGCCCGGCACTTCGACGAGCTGGTGCGCCGCTACACCGCGCGCACCCGCGGCTCCAAGGCGTACGCGGCCGAGAACCGCAGCGTGCTGGCGGACAACCGTGCCTCGCTCAACTTCCGCATGGCTCGCAAGGAGCTGCTGTACCCCATCGTGGGCGAGCGTTCGCAGGGGTCGCGGCTGTGGGACGTGGATGGCAACGAGTACATCGACTTCACCATCGGCTTCGGCGTCCACTTCTTCGGGCATCGTCCGCAGTTCGTGGTCGACGCGGTGGAGGAGCAGCTCCGGCGCGGGTTCCACCTGGGGCCGCAGTCGGACCTGGCGGGCCCGGCGGCGCGGCTGTTCAGCGAGCTGACTGGGGTGGAGCGGGTGACGTTCTGCAACACCGGGTCGGAGGCCATCATGACCGCCGTCCGCATGGCACGCACGGTCACGGGCCGCGACCGCATCGTGATGTTCGAGGGCTCGTACCACGGCTGCTTCGACGGGATCCTGGCGCGCGGCGCCGGGGTGAACCGCGAGCCCGGGTCGCGCCCGGTGGCGCCGGGAACGCCGCAGGGGATGATCGGCGACGTGGTGGTGCTGCCGTACGGGAGCCCCGAGGCGCTGGAGTACGTGCGGGCCAACGCCGCCGTGCTGGCCGCCGTGCTGGTGGAGCCCGTGCAGAACCGCAACCCCGAGTTCCACCCCCGCGAGTTCCTGCGGGAGCTGCGGGCGCTCACGGGGCGCAGCGGCACGGTGCTGATCTTCGACGAGATGATCACCGGCCTGCGGCTGCAGCGCAGGGGAGCGCAGGGCTTCTACGGGGTCGAGGCCGACCTGGCCACCTACGGCAAGGTGATCGGCGGCGGCTTTCCGCTGGGGGTGGTGGCCGGCCGCGCCGCGGTGATGGACGCCATCGACGGCGGGACGTGGAGCTACGGGGACGGCAGCTATCCCGCCGCCAACCAGACGTTCTTCGCCGGCACCTTCTGCAAGCACCCGGTCACCATGGCCGCGGCGTGCGCGGTACTGCGCCACCTGGCCGAGCGCGGGGAGGCGCTCTACGACGAGCTGAACGCCCGCACGGCGCGGCTGGTCGCGGCGCTGCGCGAGGTGATCGCGCGGGAGGAGGTGCCGATGCGCATCCTGAACTGCGCCTCGCTCTTCCACTTCCGGTCGGACGGGACGAACCCGTTCGTGGACCTGCTCTTCTACCACATGCTGGAGCGGGGGATCTACATCTGGGAGGGGCGCGCCTGCTTCCTTTCCACCGCGCACACCGACGACGACTGCGACCGGCTGGTCCACGCCTTCCGCGAGAGCGTCCAGGAGCTGCGCGAGGGCGGCTTCCTTCCGGAGAAGACGGGCGGCGGCGACCCGCCCTCAGGCCCCGGCGAGGGCGTGGCGCTTCCGGCGGACCTCAAGCTCTTCCCCGCGCCGGAGGCCGGTCCCGCCGTCCCCGCGTCGTTTCCGCTGACGCCCGCGCAGAAGCAGATCTGGGTGCACACCCAGCTGGGCGACGACGCGTCGCGCGCCTACAACGAGCAGATCACCCTGGTCCTGCGTGAGCCGCTGGACGAGACCGCCCTGCGCGCCGCGGTGGACGACCTGGCGCGGCACCACGAGGCGCTGCGCACCGTCTTCGACCCGTCGGGCGAGCTGCAGCACGTGCGGCCCTCCGTCCCCGTCTCCTTCCGAGTCTCCGAGAGCGGCCCGGACGGGCTGACGGCGGCCATGAGCGAGACCCTGCGCGAGGTCTTCGACCTGGCGGAAGGGCCCCTGTTCCGGGTGCACGTGCACGTGCGCGGCCCCGGGCACCAGGTGGTGCAGCTGGTGGTGCACCACCTGCTGGCGGACGGCTTCTCGGGCTCGCTGCTCAAGGGCGACCTGGCGGCCGCCTACCGGGCCCGCCGCGCCGGCCAGGCTCCGTGCCTCCCCGAGGCCATGCAGTTCAGCGAGTACGCGGCGCTGCTGGCCGGGCACGCCCGCGAGCAGGCGGACCACGAGGAGGCGTGGCTGGCGCGCTTTCGCGGCACCGCGCCCCTCGCGTTCCCGTGGGACCGGCCGCGCCCTCGCTTTCCCACCCACCGCGGCGGGGTGGAGCGGCTGCGCATCGGCGCCGGAGCGGCGGCCGCGATCCGCGAGGCGGGGCGCGCGCAGGGGTGCACCCTGTTCGCCACCCTGCTGGCCGGCGTGCTGGCCACCCTGCACCGCGCGGCCGCACAGGACGACGTCGTCATCGGCGTCCCCTCGGCGGGGCGGCCGTTCGCCGGCTCGGACACGCTGGTGGGCGACTGCGCCGACCTGCTCCCCATCCGCAGCGTCCTTCCCCCGGCCGCCGACGTCGCGTCCTTCCTCAAGGCGGTTCGGGGGTGGCTGCTGGACGCCACCGAGCACGAGGTCTTCGCGTACACGCGCCTGCAGGAAAAGCTGGGCGCCCCGCGCGGGCCCGGCGACCCGCCGCTGATCTCGCTGACCTTCAACCTGGAGCCCAGGGGGCCGGCCACGGAGCAGCAGGCGGCCGCTCCCGCCGCGCCGAACGGAGCGCCGGCGGCCGAACTGGCGCGCTTCGCCAAGATGGACCTGGTCGTCGACGCCCTGGAGCTGGGTGACGAGCTGGAGCTGGTGTGCCTCTTCAACCGCGACCTGCTGGAGCACGGCACCGTGCGGCGGCTGCTGGGGCAGGTGTCGAGGGTGCTGGAGCAGATGGCGTCGAACACCCATACGCCGCTCTCCGCGCTGGAGCTGCTGGACGACGGGGAACGCCGGCTGGTGCTGGAGGAGTGGAACCGCACGGAGGCGGTCTTCCCGGCGGACCGCTGCCTCCACCAGCTCTTCGAGGCGCACGCGGCGCGCGACCCCCAGGCGGCGGCCGTCGTCTTCGGGGGCCAGGCGCTGAGCTACGGCGAGCTGGACGCGCGGGCGGGCCGGCTGGCCGCGCACCTGCGGCGGCACGGCGTGGGTCCCGAGGTGCGGGTGGGGATCTGCCTTGAGCGCGGCCCGGAGCTGGTGGTCGCCATCCTGGGCGTGCTCAAGGCGGGCGGCGCCTACGTTCCCCTGGACCCGGCGTATCCCGCGGAGCGGCTGGGCTTCATGCTCGCCGGCGCGGGCGTGCCGGTGCTGCTGACGCAGGAGTCGCTGCGCGGCGTGCTCCCGGCGGCCGGCGGCGTCGCCGTGGTGAGCGTGGACGGCGACCGGGCGGCCATCGCGGCGGAATCCGCCGAAGTCCCGGAGAGCGGCGTGGAGCCGCGCAACCTGGCGTACGTGATCTTCACCTCCGGCTCCACCGGCGCCCCCAAGGGGATCGCGCTGGCGCACCGGGGGGTGGTCAACAACCTCGCCGACCTGAACCGCGGCTGGGGGGTGGGCGCGGACGACCGCGTGCTCCTGCTGTCTTCCCTCAGCTTCGACATGAGCGTCTACGAGACGCTGGGGATCCTGGCCGCCGGCGGCGCCGTGGTCGTCCCCACCGCCGCGGAGCTGCGCGACCCCGCCGCCTGGGCGGGGCTGATGCGCGACCACCGGGTGACCGTGTGGAACTCCGCCCCGGCGCTGCTGGGGATGCTGGTGGACCACCTGGAGTCCGCCCCCGCCGACGCTCCGGCCGCTTTGCGCCTGGCGTTCCTGGGTGGCGACTGGGTCCCCGTCACCCTGCCCGACCGGCTGCGCGCCCACGTGCCGGGGATGGACATCGTGGTAATGGGCGGCGCCACCGAGGCGTCCATCCACTCCATCATCTTCCCGGTCGGCGAGACGGACCCGGCGTGGACGAGCATCCCCTACGGCGCGCCGATGGCCAACCAGCGCGCCTACGTGCTGGACGAGCGGCTGCGCCCCGTCCCCGTGGGCGTCCCCGGCGAGCTGTACCTGGCCGGGGCCGGGCTGGCGCGCGGCTACACCCGGCGCCCGGACCTGACGGCGGAGCGCTTCCTTCCCGACGCGCAGGGAGTGGAGCCCGGCGCGCGGATGTACCGCACCGGCGACCTGGCTCGCTGGAAGGCGGACGGCAACCTGGAGCTCCTCGGCCGGCTGGACCACCAGGTCAAGATCCGCGGCTTTCGCATCGAGACGGGCGAGATCGAGGCGCGGCTGCGCGCGCACCCCGCCGTGGAGCGCTGCGTGGTCGCCATTCGCGAGGACGTGCCCGGCGACCGGCGGCTGATCGCCTACGTAGTCCCCACTCCCGGGGCGGAGGCGGAGCTCGCCGCTCTCCCCGGGACCCTGCGCGAGCACGCGCGGGAGCGCCTGCCAGAGTACATGGTCCCCGCCGCCGTCATGGTGCTGGACGCGCTCCCTCTTTCGCCCAACGGCAAGGTGGACCGCAAGGCCCTCCCCGCGCCCGAGCGCGCCGAGGGGGAGGACGCCTACGTGGCTCCCCGCACCCCCGTGGAGGAGGTGCTGGCGGGGATCTGGGCGGAGGTGCTGGGCTGCGAACGGGTGGGGGTGGAGGAGAGCTTCTTCGAGCTGGGCGGGCACTCGCTGCTCGCCACGCGGGTGGTGTCGCGGGTGCGGCAGCTCTTCGCGATCGAGCTGCCGGTGCGCGCGCTCTTCGACGACCCCACCGTGGCCGGGCTGGCCACGCAGGTCCAGGCGCTGCGCCGCGCGGACCTGCCCGTGCTCCCGCCCGTGGTGGCGGTGGAGCGCGGGGGGGACCTGCCGCTCTCCTTCGCGCAGGAGCGGCTGTGGTTCATGGACCGCCTGCAGCCGGACAGCTCCTTCTACAACATCCCCGTCGCGCGGCGGCTGCACGGCGCGCTGGACCCGGACGCGCTGGAGCGCGCGCTGGGTGAGACCGTCCGCCGCCACGAGGTGCTGCGCACGGTCTTCGCCGAGCGCGACGGCGCACCCGTGCAGGTGATCGCCCCCTTCGCGGGCTTCACCCTGCCGGTGGAGGACCTCTCCGCGCTCCCCGAGGAGGAGCGCGAGGCGGAGGTGGGGCGGGTGGCCGCGGCGGAGAGCGCCCTGCCGTTCGACCTGGCCGCCGGCCCCGTCTTCCGGGCGCGGCTGCTGCGGCTGGGCGCCGAGGAGCACGTGCTGCTGATGGCCATGCACCACGTCGCCGGCGACGGGTGGAGCCTGGGGGTGCTGTTCCGCGAGCTCGCCGCCCTGTACGAGGCGTACCGCGACGGGCGCGAGTCGCCCCTGGCCGATCCGGCCCTGCAGTACGCCGACTACGCCGCCTGGGAGCGCGGGGCGCTGCGGGGCGAGGTGCTGGACCGCCAGCTGGACTGGTGGAAGGAGCGGCTGGCCGGCGCGCCCACCCTGCTGGAGCTGCCCACCGACCGCGCGCGGCCGGCCGTGCAGAGCTACCGCGGCTCGCACCACGCCTTCGAGCTGCCGGCCGAGCTGCTGGCGCGGCTGGAGGCGCTGGGGCGGCGCGAGGGCGCCACGCTGTACATGGTGCTGCTGGGCGCCTTCCAGGTGCTGCTCGCCCGGTACAGCGGCAGCGAGGACGTGGTGGTGGGGAGCCCCGTGGCCGGACGCACGCGCCGCGAGACCGAGGCGCTGGTGGGATGCTTCGTCAACACGCTGGTGCTGCGCACTCGCGTGGACGGCGACCCCTCGTTCCGCGAGGTGCTGCGGCGGGTGCGCGGGACGGTGCTGGGCGCGTACGAGCACCAGGAGGTCCCCTTCGAGAGGCTGGTGGAGGAGCTGCAGCCGGAGCGCAGCCTGAGCCACTCGCCCCTCTTCCAGGTGATGTTCACCCTCAACGGGGCCGAGAGCGCCTGGAGCGGCCTTCCCGGGCTGCGGATGGAGGGCGTGGGGCAGGCGTCGGGGACGGCCAAGTTCGACCTCTCGCTTTCCATGGCGGCGCACCCGGCGGGGCTGCGCGGGGTGCTGGGATACAGCACGGACCTGTTCGACGCTTCCACGGCGGCGCGGATGGTGGAGCACCTGGGGCGGGTGCTGGAACAGGTGGCGGCCGACGCCGACCTGCGCCTTTCCGGGCTGGAGCTGCTGGGCGAGGACGAGCGGCTCCAGGTGGAGGGATGGGGCGGGACGGAGGCGGAGTACCCGGCCGGCGCCTGCATCCACCAACTCGTCCAGGCGCAGGCGGCGCGCACGCCCGGCGCGGTGGCGCTGGTGCACGAGGGTGAGGCGCTGACCTACGCCGGGCTCAACGGGCGCGCCAACGCACTCGCGCGGGAGCTGCGCGCCCGCGGCGTGGGGCGCGGCGGCTTCGTCCCCATCCTCTTGGAGCGCGGCCCCTCCGTCGTGGTCGCCATGCTCGCGGCGATGAAGACGGGCGCCGCCTTCGTCCCCCTGGACGCCGCCTGGCCCGAAGAGCGGCTGCGCGCCGCCCTGGAGCCGCTGGACGCCGCGGTGGTGCTGGCCGACGCCGCCACGGCCGCGCGGGCCCGGGCGCTGGGCCGGACCGTGCTGCCCGTGGACACCGGCGCCGAGGCCGCGGCCGACCTGGAGATCGAGGTCGGCACGGCGGACCCCATCTACGCCATCTACACCTCCGGCTCCACCGGCACGCCCAAGGCGGCGGTGGTGCACCACGGCGGCATCGCCAACCGCTTCCACTGGATGAGCGAGCGCTTCGGCGCGCAGGCGGCCGGGTGCGTGCTGCAGACCACGCGGCACGTGTACGACAGCGCCGTCTGGCAGCTGTTCTGGCCGCTGGTGCACGGCGGACGCACGGTCACCCCCCGCACCGACGGTGAGGGCGACGCGGCGTACCTGCTGGAGCTGATCCACGCGCAGGGGGTGACGATGACCGACTTCGTTCCCTCCGTCTTCAACGCCCTGGTCCCCGACCTGGTGGCCGACGCCGGGACGCGCGGCAGGCTGGCCTCGCTGCGCACGGTGGTCGTGGGCGGCGAGGCGATCACTCCCGAGACCACGCACCGCTTCATGGACGCCCTTCCCGGCGTGCGGGTGGTGAACCTCTACGGCCCCACGGAGTGCAGCATCGGCTCCATCTGCCACGAGGTCCGGGCGGGCGAGCTCGGGCGCATCCCCATCGGCCGGCCGATCGCCAACACCCGCGCGCTGCTGCTGGACCGCGCGGGGCGGCGGGTGCCGCCGGGGGTACCCGGCGAGATTCACCTGGGCGGCCGCTGCGTCGGTCTCGGCTACCTCCGCGACCCGCGCAAGACCGCGCTGGCCTTCGTTCCCGACCCGTACTCGCCGCACGCCGGGGCCCGCCTGTACCGCACCGGCGACCTGGCGCGCTACCGGGCGGACGGGAGCATCGAGTACCTGGGGCGGCTGGACGAGCAGGTGAAGGTGCGCGGCTACCGCATCGAGCCGGGCGACATCGAGGCCGCGCTGCGTCGGGCGGGCTCCCCCCGCAACGCCGTGGTGGTGCGCGACGACGCGCGGGGCGAAAAGCGGCTGGTGGCGTACCTGGCCGGCCCGGTGGAGGTGGACGCCCTGCGCGAGCGGCTGCGCCGCACCCTTCCCGAGCACATGGTCCCCGCCGCCTTCGTGGTGCTGGAGGAGCTCCCGCTCACCCCGGGCGGCAAGCTGGACCGCCGGGCGCTGCCGGCCCCAGGCTTCGGCGACGGGGAGGGCGAGCACGTTGCGCCCCGTACCCCGCAGGAAGAGGTGCTGGCGGAGATCTGGGCCGAGGTGCTGGGCGCCCCGCGGGTGAGCGTGAACCGCGACTTCTTCGCCCTGGGCGGCCACTCGCTGCTGGCCATGCGCGTGGTTTCGCGCGTCCGCGCCGTCCTGGGCGTGGAGCTGCCGGTGCGCGCCCTGTTCGAGGCGCCCACCGTGGCCGGGCTGGCGCGGCGGGTGGAGGAGGTCCGCCGCGCGGGGCTCCCGGTGCCGCCGGCCGTGGTCCGCGTGCCGCGCGAGGGGGCGATGCCGCTCTCCTTTGCGCAGGAGCGGCTCTGGTTCCTGGACCGCCTGCAGCCGGAGACCGCCTTCTACAACCTGCCCGCCGCCCTGCGGCTGCGGGGGGCGCTGGACCCGGCGGCGCTGGAGCACGCGCTGGGCGAGGTCGTCCGCCGGCACGAGGCGCTGCGGACCGTCTTCGCCGACCGCGACGGCGTTCCCGTGCAGCAGGTCGCCCCCTTCGCCGGCTTCACCCTCCCCGTCGAGGACCTGTCGGGGCTGGGGGGTGCGGAGCGCGAAGCGGCGGTGCGGCATCGCGGCGAGCAGGAGGCGGAGCGGCCGTTCGACCTGGCCGCGGGTCCGCTCTTCCGCGCCGCCCTGCTGCGCGTGGATGAAGAGGAGCACGTGCTGCTGCTGTGCATGCACCACATCGTCAGCGACGGGTGGAGCGTGGGCGTGCTCTTCCGCGAGCTGTCCGCCCTGTACGGCGCCCGGGTGCGCGGCGAGAGCGCCGCGCTCCCCGAGCTGGCGGTGCAGTACGCCGACTACGCGGCCTGGCAGCGCACGCACCTGCAGGGTGCCGTGCTGGACCGGCAGCTGGCCTGGTGGACGGAGCAGCTCTCGGGAGCGTCCCCGCGGCTGGAGCTGCCCACCGACCGTCCGCGTCCGGCGGTGCAGAGCCACCGGGGCGCCGGCGAGGCCGCGGTATTCGGCCCGGAGCTGCGGGACCGGCTCAAGGCGCTGGGCCGCGGCGAGGGCGCAACGCTCTACATGGTGCTGCTGGCCGCGTTCCAGGTGCTGCTGTCGAAGTACAGCGGCAGCACGGACGTGGTGGTGGGGAGCCCCGTCGCGGGGCGCACCCGCGCCGATGTGGAGGGGCTCATCGGCTTCTTCGTCAACACTCTGGCGCTGCGCGCCGACCTTTCCGGCGAGCCCAGCTTCCGCGAGGTGCTGGGCCGCGTGCGCGAGGCCACGCTGGGCGCCTACGCCCGCCAGGATCTCCCCTTCGAGCGGCTGGTGGAGGAGATCAACCCCGGGCGCACCCTGAACCACACCCCGCTCTTCCAGGTGATGTTCGCCCTGCAGAACCATGCCGAGGGCCGCCCGCGCCTGGACGCGCTGCAGGCGGAGCCCCTGGGCGGCGTGGCGCGTACGGCCCGCTACGACCTGACGCTGTACATGGCGGAGGGCGAGACGGGGCTGCGCGCGTGGCTGGAGTACAGCACCGACCTCTTCGACGCGGCGACCGTCCTGCGGATGCTGGAGCACCTGGGCGTGCTGCTGGAGGGGATCGCCCGTGATCCCGGCCGGCCGGTCGCGGAGCTGCCCCTGCTCACGGACGAGGGGCGCGGGGCGATGCTGGCGCTGGGCGCCGGCACGGCCGCGGCGTACCCGCGCGCGGCGAGCGTGCACGCGCTCTTCCGCGAGCAGGCGAAGCGGACGCCGGACGCCGAAGCCGTCGCCTTCGGCGGCGAGACGCTGACCTACGCGGAGCTGGAGGCGCGCGCCAACCGGCTCGCGAACCACCTGCGCGGGCTGGGCGTGGGCCCCGAGGCGCGGGTGGGGATCTGCCTGGAGCGCGGGGTGGAGATGGTGGTGGGGATGCTGGGCATCCTCAAGGCCGGCGGCGCCTACGTGCCGCTGGACCCCTCGTATCCCGCCGAGCGGCTGGCCTTCATGCTCCGCGATGCGGACGTCCCCGTGCTGGTGACGGAGCTCCGCCTGAAGGATGCCGTCCCCGAGTACGGCGGGCAGGTCGTGCGGGTGGACGCGGACGCGCCCCGCATCGCCCGCGAGAGCGCGGAGGCGCCGGCGGAGCAGGGTGGGGCGGATGGGCTGTGCTACGTGGTCTACACCTCCGGCTCCACCGGTACCCCCAAGGGGATCGCGGTGCCGCACCGCGGCGTCGTGCGGCTGGTGCGCGGCACCGACTACGTGGGCCTGTCCCCGGGCGACCGCGTGGCGCAGGCGAGCAACGCCTCGTTCGATGCCGCGACCTTCGAGGTCTGGGGCGCGCTGCTCAACGGCGGTTGCCTCGCCGGCATCGCTCGCGAGACGATGCTGCAGCCGGCGGCCTTCGTGGAGGCGCTGCGGGCGGAGCGCGTCACCACCCTCTTCCTGACCACGGCGCTCTTCAACGGCACCGTGCGCGAGGTGCCCGACGCCTTCCGCACCCTGCGCGAAGTGCTGTTCGGCGGCGAGCTGGTGGATCCGGCGATGGTGCGCCGGTGCCTGGACGCCGGCGGGCCGCGGCGGCTGCTGCACGTCTACGGGCCCACGGAAGGCACCACCTTCTCGTCCTGGCACGCGGTCCAGGGGGTGGACGCGGGGGGCGGCACCGTGCCGATCGGGCGCGGGATCGCGAACACCACGCTGTACGTGCTGGACCGCGCGGGCCGTCCCGCGCCGGAGGGCGTCCCCGGCGAGCTGTTCGTGGGCGGCGACGGCCTGGCGCGCGGCTACCTGGGCCGGCCGGCCCTGACGGCGCAGCGCTTCGTCCCGCATCCGTTCGCGGAGGTGCCCGGCGAGCGCCTGTACCGCACCGGCGACCGGGTGCGCTGGCGCGACGGCGTCCTGGAGTTCCTGGGGCGGCTGGACGAGCAGGCGAAGATCCGCGGCTTCCGCATCGAGCCCGGCGAGGTGGAAGCCCTGCTGGCCCGCCACCCGGCCGTGCGCGAGTGCACCGTGCTGGTGCGCGAGGACGAGCCCGGCGAGCGGCGGCTGGTGGCCTACCTGGCGGCGGAGGAGGGCGACGTCGCCGAGGTGCGCGATGCGCTGCGGCAGCGGCTCCCCGAGCACATGGTCCCGTCCGCGTTCGTGGTGCTGTCCTCCCTGCCGCTGACGCCCAACGGCAAGGTGGACCGCCGCGCGCTCCCCGCGCCGGAGTGGAGCGGGAGCGAGGCGGAGCACGTGGCGCCGCGCACCCCCGTGGAGCGGGCGCTGGCGGAGATCTGGACCGGGGTGCTGGGCGTGGAGCGGGTGGGCGTCCGCGACGACTTCTTCGCGCTGGGCGGGCACTCGCTGCGGGTGGTGCGGCTGGTGGCCGCGGCGCAGGCGGTGTTCGGGGTGGAGCTTCCCGTCCACGCCGTCTTCGTGGGTCCCACCCTGGAGGCCATGGCCGCCGAGATCGAGCGCGCCGTCCTTGCCGACGTCCTGGCCATGCCCGAGGACAGGGCCCGGGAGCTGGCCGGGCTGAACCCGGCCGCGGAAGGATGAGCGACATGACCGCGACCCAGACGCCCCCGGCGCAGCCGGGGCTCTCCGCCGCCAAGCGCGCGCTGCTCGAGGCGCGGCTGCAAGGGCTCAACCAGCCGCTGCGCATCGCCCGCACGGCTCGGCAGCAGGCCCCGCTCTCCTTTGCGCAGGAGCGGCTCTGGTTCCTGGAGCGCCTGCAGCAGGGTGGCGCCGCGTACAACGTGCCCGTGGCGCGGCGGGTGGAGGGCGCGCTGGACGTCCCCGCCCTGGAGCACGCCCTGGGCGAGGTGGTGCGGCGCCACGAGGTGCTGCGCACCACGTTCCACGAGGTGGACGGCGTCCCCGTGCAGGTGGTCGCCCCCTTCGCCGGCTTCTCCCTTCCCGTCGAGGAGCTCGCGGAGCTCCCGGAGCCCGGGCGCGAGGCGGCGGTGCGCCGCCGCGCCAGGGAGGAGGCGGAGCGCCCCATCGACCTCTCGGCCGGGCCGGTGTTCCGCGCCGTCCTGCTGCGGCTGCACGCGGAGGAGCACGTGCTGCTGCTGTGCATGCACCACATCGTCAGCGACGGGTGGAGCGTCGGCGTGCTCTTTCGCGACCTGTGGGCGTTGTACGACGCCGCGCGCGAGGGGCGTCCCTCGCCGCTGGACGAGCTGCCGGTGCAGTACGCCGACTACGCCGCCTGGCAGCGCGAGCAGGAAGGCGGGGCCGACGAGGCCCGTCAACTGGCCTGGTGGCGCGACACGCTGGCGGGGATCCCCGAGCTGCTGGAGCTCCCCACCGACCGCCCCCGGCCGCCGCTGCCCTCGTACCGCGGCGGCTTCGTCCCCGTGCACGGCCCGGCCGCGCTGCTGGCGCGGCTGCGCGAGCTGGCGCGCGCCGAGGGCGCCACCCTGTACATGGTGGCACTGGCCGCCTTTCAGCTCCTGCTCGCGCGCTACGCGGGGACGGACGACGTGGCGGTGGGCACCCCGGTGGCCGGTCGCACCCGCCCCGAGGCGCAGGACCTGGTGGGGCTCTTCGTCAACACGCTGGTGCTGCGCGGCGGCCCGGGCGGCGACCCGACCTTTCGCCAGGCGGTGCGGCGGGCGCGCGAGTGCGTGCTGGGCGCCTGGGCGCATCAGGACCTCCCCTTCGAGAAGGTGGTGGCGGCGCTGCGGCCGGAGCGCAGCCTGAGCCACTCCGCCCTCTTCCAGGTGATGTATCAGCTGGACGACACCGGCGCGGCGGCGGACGGAGAAGCGCGGCGGGGGCGCGGGGTGGAGGTCGAGGGGGTGAGCGCCAAGTTCGACCTCGCCCTGTCGCTGGGCGCGCACGCGGGAGGGCTGGACGGCGCCCTGCAGTACGCCACCGACCTCTTCGACCGCGAGACGGCCGTCCGCATGGCCGCGCACCTGCTGCGCGTGCTGGAGCAGGGCGCCGCCCACCCGGACCGGCGCTGTTCCGGGATGGACCTGCTGGGCGCGGAAGAGCGGCGGCGGGTGGTGGAGGCGTGGAACGAGACGGGGGCGGAGTACGCCGCGGAGCGACGCATCCACGCGCTGATCGCGGAGAGCGCGGCGCGGACCCCGGACGCGGTGGCGCTCGTCTACGGCGGCGAGTCGCTGACCCATGGCGAGCTGGACGCGCGCGCCAACCGGCTGGCGCACCACCTGGTGGCCCTCGGCGCCGGGCCGGAGGCGCGGGTGGGGGTCTGCCTGGAGCGCTCCGCCGGGATGGTGGTGGCCATGCTCGCGGTCCTCAAGGCCGGCGCCGCCTACCTCCCGCTGGACCCGGCGTACCCGGCCGGGCGGCTGGCGTACATGCTGCGCGACTCGGGCGCCTCGCTGCTGGTGACGCACTCCGCGCTGCGCGGGCTGCTGGACGCGGACGGGGTGCGGGTGGTGGCGGTGGACCGGGACGCGGCGGCGATCGCCGCGCACCCCGCGGACGCGCCGCGGACGGCCGTGGAGGCCGGGAACGCGGCGTACGTCATCTACACCTCCGGCTCCACGGGCAGGCCCAAGGGGGTGGTGGTGACGCACGGCAACGCCGCCAGCTTCTTCGCGGGGATGGACGGGCGCGTGGGCGGCAGGGTTCCGGGGACGTGGCTGGCGCTCACCCGCATCAGCTTCGACATCCACGTGCTGGAACTGCTGTGGACGCTGGCCCGCGGCTTCAAGGTCGTCGTGCAGCCGGAGCTGGCGGGGGCCGGTGCGCCCGCGCCCCGGGTTCGCCGCTCCACCCGGCCCATGCACTTCTCGCTCTTCTGCTTCTCCTGCGCCGGCGAGGCGGGCGGGGAAGGCAGGTACCGCCTCCTTCTCGAAGGCGCCCGGTTCGCGGACCGCAACGGCTTCCACGCGGTGTGGACGCCGGAGCGCCACTTCCACGCCTTCGGCGGCGCCTTTCCCAACCCCGCGGTCGCGGGCGCGGCGATGGCGGCGGTCACGGAGCGCATCGGCATCCGCGCGGGGAGCGTGGTGCTCCCCCTGCACGACCCGTTGCGGGTGGCCGAGGAGTGGTCCGTGGTCGACAACCTGTCCGGAGGCCGGGTGGGCATCTCGTTCGCCAGCGGCTGCCAGCCCAACGACTTCGCGCTGGCGCCGGGAAAGTACGCCGGCCGCCGCGAGGGGATGCTCCGCGACGTGGAGACCGTGCGCGCCCTCTGGCGCGGCGAGCCCGTCGCACGGACCAACGGCGTCGGCAAGGAGATCGAGGTCCGCGTGCTGCCTCGCCCCGTGCAGCCCGAGCTGCCGGTGTGGATCACGGCCGACGGCTCGCCCGACACCTTCCGTCGTGCCGGCCAGGCGGGGGCGGCGATGCTCACCCACCTGCTGGGGCAGTCGCTGGAGGAGCTGGCGGAGAAGATCCGCGCCTACCGGCAGGCGTACCGCGAGAGCGGCGCCCCCGGCGAGGGGCACGTGACGCTCATGCTGCACACCTTCGTGGGCTCCGACCTGGAATCCGTCCGCGAGACGGTGCGCGCGCCCTTCAAGCAGTACCTGGCCAGCTCGGCGGAGCTGCTGCGTCCCGTGGCCGAGGCGCACGGGATCGACATGGCGGCCGCGTCGCCGGAGGACATGGATGCCATCCTGGACCACGCCTTCGAGCGCTACTGGCAGTCCGCCGCCCTCATGGGCACGCCCGAGCGCTGCGGCGACATGGTAGAGCGGCTCAAGGACGCCGGCGTGGACGAGATCGGCTGCCTGATCGACTTCATCGACGACACCGATCGGGTGCTGGACGCGCTGCACCGGCTGGACGAGGTACGCCGCGAGGCCAACCGCCCGCCCGGCGACGAAGCCGGCGGCGGGATCGCCGGGCAGATCCGCCAGCACGGCGTCACCCACCTGCAGTGCACCCCGTCGCTGGCCTCCACGCTGGTCGAGGAAGCGGGCGACGAGGCGCTGGCGGGGCTGGACCGCGTGCTGCTGGGCGGCGAGCCCCTCGCGCCGGAGCTGGCGGCGCGCATCACCGCCGTGCTCCCGGAGGGCCTCGTGAACCTGTACGGGCCGACGGAGACCACCGTCTGGTCCACCACCCACGCCGTGCGGCCGGGCGAGGCGCGCATCCCGATCGGCCTGCCGATCGCGAACACCCGCGTCTACGTACTGGACCCCGCCTTCTGCCCCCAGCCCGCGGGCGTCCCCGGCGAGCTGTTCATCGGCGGGCCGGGGGTGGCGCGCGGGTACCTGAACCGCCCCGCGCTCACCGCTGAGCGCTTCCTTCCCGATCCCTTCGGCCCCGTTCCCGGCGCGCGCATCTACCGCACCGGCGACCGCGTGCGCTGGCAGGCGGTACGCGGGGACGACGCGGACGCGCGGACGCCGGACGCGGCGGAGGACGCGCGCCCCTTCGCGCTCGAGTTCATGGGCCGCGTGGACGCGCAGGTCAAGGTGCGCGGCTTCCGCATCGAGCCGGGCGAGGTGGAGTCGGCGATGCGGCGGCACCCCGGGGTGCGCGACTGCGCCGTGGTGGCGCGCGAGGACCGTCCCGGCGACCTGCGCCTGGCCGCCTACCTGACGGCGGAGGGCGAAGCACCGGAGGCGGAGGCGCTGCGGGCGCACCTGCGCGGGCTCCTCCCCGAGTACATGGTGCCGGCCTCCTTCACCCTGCTCCCCGCGCTGCCCCGGCTGCCCAACGGCAAGCTGGACCGCCGCGCCCTTCCCGCGCCGGCGTACCGCGCCGCGCCCCGGCGCGAGCCGCCGGCGACGGTGCTGGAGGCGCGGCTGCTGGAGATCTGGGAGGAGCTGCTGGGCGCCCCCGGCATCGGGGTGACGCGGAGCTTCTTCGACCTGGGCGGCGACTCGTTCCTCGCCCTGCGCCTGGTAGGCCAGGTGGCCCGCCGGCTGGGCGCCGAGTTCCCCGTGGCCACGCTCTTCCAGGGCGCCACGGTGCGCGAGATGGCCCGCGCCATCCAGGAGCGGGAGGGCGGGGCCCCCGCGCTCCCCGCGGGGGTGGTGCCGCTGCAGCCGCGCGGCTCGCGGACGCCGCTCTTCTGCGTGCACCCCGCCGGCCGCCGCGTGCTCCGCTACCTGGGGCTGGCGCGGACGGTGGGCGACGAGCAGCCGGTGTTCGGGCTGGAAGACATCGGCGAGGACCTGGCCCGCCCGCTGGCCCGGATCGCAGCGGACCACGTGCGGGCCGTCCGTGCCGTGCAGCCGCGGGGGCCGTACGCGCTGGCGGGATGGTCGTTCGGCGGGTTCGTGGCCTGGGAAATGGCGGTGCAGCTGGAACGGGCGGGCGAGCGGGTGTCGTTCCTGGGGATGCTGGACTCCCTGTCGCCCGTGCTCGCGCAGCGCTGGCCGGAGATGCCCGACGCGCAGCTGGCGGTGTCGCTGGCGGGGGACGCGGCCGCCGGGATGCGGCGCCCCTTCGCCATGGAGTGGAGGCCGCTGCAGGGGCTGCCCTTCGACGAGATCGTCCGGCGGGTGGCCGCCGAGGCCCGTGCCCAGGATGCCGTCCCGGCCGAGTTCGACGAGACCATGCTGCGCCGGCACTGCGCGGAGATCCGTGACCGCCGCGCCGCGCTGGCGGGGTACGTCCCGGGCTCCTTCTCGGGGACGCTCACCCTGTTCCGCGCGACCGAGGACCGGGCGGCGATGGAGCACTTCCTGGCCGGGCGGACGGAGCGGGAGAAGGAGACGCTGGGGTGGTGCCGGCACGTGCGCTCGGTGCGGGTGCTCCCCGTTCCCGGCAGCCATGTGACCATGGGCTCCGAGCCGCACGTGCAGGTGCTCGCCCGCCTTCTGCGCGAGGCGCTGGCGGGCACGGCGCCCGGGGCGTCGACGACGGGGGGGCCGCGATGAAGGGACGGGCGATCCCGCTGCTGGCGGGCTGGCGCGCGCTGCTGGGGCTGCTCTGGCGCGCCGCCGGCTGGCGGGTGGCGGCGTTCGGGGCGCTGCTGCTGGTGGCCGGGCTCCTCCCCACCGCCATCATCCTGCTCACCGGCACCCTGGTGGACGCCGTCCCCGAAGCGGTGCGGCACGGGCTGGACGCGGCGGGCGGGCGCCCGGCGCTGCTGGCGCTGGGCGGGCTCGCCGCCGCCCTGGCGGCGCTGATGGTGGCGGGCAACGCCATCGGCTACCTGCGCGCCGTGCTCGACGCCGCCTACACGGTAGAGGTGCACCATGCCGTCGCCTCCGTCACCCTGGGAACCCCGGGGATGGCGCCGCTGGAGAGCCCGGCGTTCGCCGACGAACTGGAGGCGATCCAGGAGGCGGAGCGGCGCGGCGTGCTGCGGCAGACCACGCTCCACCTGTTCATCGTGGCCACCGCCCGGCTGCGGGGGGTGGGCGCGTTCGCCGTGCTGCTGGGCTTCGCCTGGTGGGCGCCGCTCCTGCTGGCCGCCGCCTGGCAGCTCTCCAACCGCGTCGTTCTCAAGACGATCGAGAAGGGGCTCAGCGCGGCCATGAACGACGGCGCCGCGCGGCTGCGGCGGGCGGAGTACCTGCGCTCCGTGGTGCACGAGCCCGCCGCGGCCAAGGAGATCCGCGTCTTCGGGCTGGCGGGGTGGGCCGCCGGGGGATACTCGGCCGCGAGCCGCGAGGCGCTGGGGCTGCTGTGGCGCAGCCGCAGCGCCGGCCGCGGGCCCACCGCGGCCGCCGCCCTGGGGCTGCTGGCCGCGCACGCGGCCGTGCTGGGCGCGCTGGCGCTGGCGGCCGGCCGCGGCGAGCTGGGCGCGGCCGGCCTGCTGGTGTTCGTGCAGGCGGTCATCGCCACCAGCGACCTGGGGCTGGTGGGCGAGTCGCAGTGGTGGCTGGGCCGGTCGCTCGCCGTCGCCCGGGGGGTGGAGGGGCTGCGCGCGCGCTTCGGCGCGGTGCCGCCGGCGGAGCCCGTCGCCGGTGAAGCCGCGCGCGGCCCGGCGGGGGTGCGGCTGGAGAACGTCCGCTTCACCTACCCGGCGCGGACGCGGCCCACGCTGGACGGGCTCACGCTCGACATCCCCCCCGGCCAGTCGCTGGCCATCGTGGGGGAGAACGGCGCGGGCAAGAGCACGCTCATCAAGCTGCTGTGCGGGATCTACGAGCCCGACGCCGGGCGCGTCACCCTGGAGGGCGGCGCATCGCCGCTGCAGGCGCGCGGGCGCATCGGCGTCATCTTCCAGGACTTCGTCCGCTACCGGCTGCCGCTGCGTGAGAACGTGGGATTCGGGAGCCTGTCGCTGTTGCACGACGCCGACGCGCTGGAGGGGGCGCTGCGCGACGCGGGCGGCGCCGCCCTGCTGGACGCCCTGCCGGGGGGATGGGACACCCCGCTTTCCCGGGAGTTCGAGGGAGGGGCCGACCTTTCCGGGGGCCAGTGGCAGAGGGTCGCGCTGGCGCGGGCCCTGGCAGCCGTGCGCGGCGGGGCGGGGCTGCTGATCCTGGACGAGCCCACCGCCAGCCTCGACGTGCGGGCCGAGGCCGAGCTCTTCGAGCGGTTCCTGGACGTCACCCGCGGCGTCACCACCATCCTGGTCTCGCACCGCCTTTCCAGCGTGCGGCACGTGGACCGGATCGTGGTGCTGGACGGAGGCGCGGTGGTGGAGGACGGCACCCACGAGCAACTGATGCGGGCCGGCGGCCGCTATGCCACCCTGTTCTCGCTGCAGGCGGAGCGATTCGCCGCGGAGGGCGCCGGCGCCGACGCGGGCGAGGAGGTGGCCCATGCGTGAACGGTGGCGCGCGCTGCTCCTGCTGCTGGGCACCGCCTGGCGCACCGACCGCCGGCGCACGGCCGGGCTGCTGCTGGAGCCCGTGGGCTACCTGCGCTTTCCCCTCTTCGCCTGGTTCCTCAAGCTCATGGCCGACGGCGCCCTGGGGCGGGACCTGCGCCTGCTGGCGTTCGGCGCCGCGGGAATCGCGGCCACCCGGGTGCTGTGGTACGTGGGCCTCTCGATGGGGAGCTGGATCCGGGTGAGGCTCAGCGAGCAGGTGGGCCTGGCGCTGGAGAACGAGGTCGCCGGGCACCTGGCCGCGCTGCCCGGGCTGGAGCATTTCGAGCGCCCCGACCACCAGGACCGGCTGGAGCTGCTGCGGCAGGGGCAGAGCGCGTTGAGCGGCTCGCTGAATGCCCTCCTCAACAGCGCCAACGCCGTGGTGGGGGGGATCGGCACGCTGACCGGGCTGGCGCTGGTGAGCCCGTGGCTGCTGCTGCTCGTGCCCTTCACCCTCCCGGCTCTTCCCATCGCCACCGCGCAGCAGCGCTGGCGCAGGGAGGCGGAGGAGCGCTCCGCGGCGCCCACCCGGCGCGCCAGGCACCTGCAGGGGCTGACGGTGGACCGCGGCGCCGGGATGGAGCTGCGGGTGTTCGGGCTGGAGCGGGAGATCCTCTCCCGCTTCCGGAAGGCCACGCGGGAGTCGCGGGGGATCATGGTGGCCGTCGAGCGCCGGTGCGCGCTGCTGAACACCGTGGGCGACCTGCTGTTCGTGGCGGGGTTCCTGGGGATCGTGGGGCTCATGCTGTGGCGGGCGGCGCGCGGCCAGGCGACGGTGGGCGAGGTGGTGATGGGCGTCTACCTGGGCCAGCAGCTCCGGACCGGCGTGATCGCTCCCATCCGCAGCGTGGCCGGGCTGGGCGAGGTGCTGCGCGCGGCCGGCCGCATGCTCTGGCTGCGCGACTACGCGCTCGGGGCGGCGGGGCGGGCTTCGGGCGCCGCGCCGGCGCCGGAGCGCCTGGCCGAGGGCATCGTCTTCGACCGGGTGTCGTTCCGCTATCCCGGCACCGACCGCTGGGCGCTGCGCGACGTCTCCCTCCGCATCCCCGCCGGCGCCGTGGTGGCGCTGGTGGGCGAGAACGGGGCGGGGAAGACCACGCTGGTCAAGCTGCTCTCCCGGATGTACGAGCCCACCGAGGGGCGCATCCTGGTGGATGGGGTGGACCTGGCCACCATCGAGGTGGGGGCGTGGCGCGCGCGGCTCTCGGCGGCGTTCCAGGACTTTGCCCGCTTCGAGGTCGCGGCGCAGCACGGGGTGGGCGTGGGCGACCTGCCCCGGCTGGAAGACCGCCCCGCCGTGCACGCCGCGCTGGAGCGGGCAGGGGGGGCGGGCGTGCTGGAGGCGCTCCCCGCCGGCGCCGAGACACAGCTGGGGCCGCGCTGGGAGGGTGGGGTGGACCTTTCCACCGGGCAGTGGCAGAAGCTGGCGCTGGGCCGGGCGCTGATGCGCCGCGACCCGCTGGTGGTCTTCTTCGACGAACCCACCGCCAGCCTCGACGCGCTGGCCGAGCACGCCCTCTTCGAGCGCTACGCCCGGGCCGCCAGGGCCCACGCGGCGCGCGGCACCATCACGGTGCTGGTGTCGCACCGCTTCTCCACCGTGCGCTCGGCCGACCTGATCCTGGTCATCGACGGCGGCGGCGTGGCGGAGCTGGGCGGCCACGACGAGTTGCTCCTGGGGGAGGGGCTCTACGCGGAGCTCTACTCCATGCAGGCGCGCGCGTACCGCTGAACGGAACGGGAGAACGGGTGCGGATCGAAGATGCACGGGCGCTGGTGACCGGGGCGGCCAGCGGGCTGGGGTACGGCTTCGTGCTGGAACTGGCCCGCGCCGGCGCGGCGGTGGCGGCGGTGGACGTGAACGCCGACGGGCTGCGGCGGCTGGCCGGAGAGGCCGCGGGGGTGCCGGGGCGGGTGGAGACGCTCGTCGCCGACATCGCCGACGAGGCCGCCGTGAAGGCGTTCGTGCGCGACGCATCGGAGCGGCTGGGCGGGATCAACGTGCTGGTGAACAACGCGGCCGTGCTGCTGGACGGCGTGCTGGTGACGGAAGAGGAAGGGTGGGTGCGGCGCCTCCCCGCCGCGCAGTGGCGCAGAGTGCTGGACGTCAACCTGAGCGGGCAGTTCCTGGTGGCCCGCGAGGTGGCGGCCGAGATGCTGGAGCGTGGCGAACCGGAGGGGGTGATCGTGAACCTTTCCTCGCTGGCCCGCGCCGGCAACGCGGGGCAGTCCGCCTACGCGGCGTCCAAGGCCGGGCTCGACGCGGCCACCCGCACCTGGGCGCTGGAACTGGCGCCCCGCGGAATCCGCGTCGCCTCCATCGCGCCGGGCGTCATCCAGACGCCGATCCTGGAGAACATCTCCGAACAGGCGCGCGCCGGCCTGCTGGCCGCCATCCCGGTGGGGCGCTTCGGCGACCCGGGCGAGGTGTGGCTGGCTCTGCGCTTCGTCCTGGAGTGCGGGTTCTTTACCGGGCGCACCCTCGAGGTGGACGGCGGCGCGCAGATGTGACGCCGTGCGCACGGCGCGGAGCGTTCGCGTCGCCGGTCCGACGCCGAGGGGCGGACAGGTCCCCTCGAGCCCATTAATCCCCCACACCTTCTGCAGAGAAAGCCATGTCCTCAGGAGCCGAGCCCGGTACCCCCGCGGCACTCGTTATCCGAGAAGATCTGCGTGGCCTGCACCTCGCGGCGCCGCCGCCGGCACGCCAGGGTGTACCCCCCGCCGGCGCCTGTGTGCTGGAGGCCACCGTGCTGCAGGGGATCGAGCGCCTGCGCGCGGGTGACCCCGTGCTGTACGAGTTGCTGACGCGGGAGCACCAGCGGCAGGCCGAAACGCTGATGATGGTGGCGGCGTCGAGCGCGGCGCACCCCGCCGTGCTGGCGTGCGAAGGTTCGGCGCTGATCAACACCACCACCGAGGGGTATCCCGGCGCCCGCTTCCACGCCGGGTGCGAGGTGGTGGACCAGGTCGAGCGCATCGCCATCGAGCGGGCCCGCCGTGCCTTCGGCGCGCGCTACGCCAACGTGCAGCCGCACTCGGGGACCTCGGCCAACCAGATGGTGATGTTCGGCCTGCTGCGCCCGGGCGACACCGTGCTGGGGCTGGCACTCGACGCTGGCGGGCACCTGTCGCACGGATCGAAGGCGTCCGTCTCGGGCGTGTACTTTCACGGCGTCGGATACGGGGTCGACGCCGGGGGGCGCATCGACATTGATGAGGTGCGGCGGCTGGCGCGCGAGCACCGCCCGCGGCTGATCGTGGCCGGGGCGAGCGCCTATCCGCGGACGGTGGACTTCCGCGCCTTCCGCGAGGTGGCGGACGAGGCGGGGGCGTACCTGCTGGCGGACATCTCGCACGTGGCGGGGCTGGTGGCGGCCGGGGAGCACCCCAGCCCCATCGACCACGCCCACTTCACCACCACCAGCACGTACAAGCAGCTCTTCGGCCCGCGCGGCGGGCTGGTGCTCATGGGGCGCGACCACGACGCGCCCGCGCCCGACGGGCGGGGAACACTCTCCGGGATGGTGCAGCGGGCAGCCTTTCCCTTTTTCCAGGGAACCCCTAACCTGGCGGCGGTGGCGGCCAAGGCCAGCGCGCTGGCGTGGGTTGCGTCGCCGGAGTTCCGCGACCTGGCGCGCCGCATCACGGCCGGCGCGCGGGCGCTGGCGGCGGCGCTGAAGGGGCGGGGCTACACCCTGGTCTCCGGCGGCACCGACAACCACATGGTGCTGGTGGATGTCTCCACCCGCGGCCTGACCGGCGTCGTGGCCGAGCGCGCCCTGGAAGAGTGCGGGATCGTCGTGAACAAGAACCGCATCCCCGGAGACCGCCGCAACGCCCTGGTCACCAGCGGCGTGCGCTTCGGCACCAACAGCCTGGCGCTGCGGGGGATCGGGCCCGCCGAGATGCCGCACTGCGCCGCGCTGGTGGACACGGTCCTGTGCGCGGTGCACCCACGGGGGGAGAAGGAGTACGAGCTCGCGCCCGCCATAGCGGCGCGCGTGCGCGACGATGTCCGGCGGCTCTGCGCGGCCTTTCCTCTTCCGGGTTACGCCGCGGAGCTCCCGTCGCAGCTCTCCGGTGCCAGCAGCAGCGCGTCGCCGTGACCCGCGCCATCGGGGGCAGCGCTACATCCTGCTGGCCGACGAGCCCACGGGAAACCTGGACTCCACGAACGGCGAGGCCGCTACGCGGAGCACGCCGGGCATACCGTGCACCTGTTCGACGGCCAGATCGTGCGTGACGAGCCCGGCGCTCTGGCTGCCATACCGCAGCCCCACGGTTTCGAGCGTGCCTGAGCGCGTCGGTGCCCGAGTTCCCGGCGCTCCCGGTGCGCTGCGGACCAGCCGGCTGCTCTCCCGCAACGACAACGCCGCCATTGGGGACGGGACGGCCGGACGCGCCGGAGGTGATCCGCGTCCCCTATGCGGACGAGAACGAGCGGTTCGCGCTTGTCCGGGACAGACGGCCGGCGGCGCGCGTCGACGGCAACGCCGCCGTCCCCGCGGACGCGCTCCCCGACCCTGGTCTGCGAATCTTTCGCGTGTAGCGCCGCCGGCCGCGGCGTGCTGGAACCGCTGGATGAACGGCGTGGCTCGCGTGCGGGCCGCGACGTTCGATCGAGTGAAAGGAACCCTTTTCAGGACCGACGCATGGACACTCTGCTGCAGGACCTCCGTTACGCGCTGCGCACGCTGCGCCGCTCCCCCGGCTTCGCGCTGGTGGCGGTCCTCACGCTGGCTTTGGGGATCGGGCTGAACACCGCCATCTTCAGCGTGGTGAACGGCGTGCTGTTGCGGCCGCTCCCCTTTCGCAACCCGGACGAGCTGGTGCGGCTGTACCACGTGCACCCGGAAAAGGAACCGGCGGGCGGGCCCTTCAGCCCGCAGGACTTCCAGGACCTGCAGGCCGGCGCCAACGGCTTCGAGTCGCTGGCCGCGTACCGGTACGCGCCGGGCCAGTCGGTCATCAACCTCACCGGCGGCGGCGAACCGCGGCAGGTGCAGGCGGTGTACGTGTCCAGGGAGTTCTTTCCGCTGCTGGGGGCCAACGCCGCGCGCGGCCGGACCCTGCGCCCAGAAGAGAACGTCCCCGGCGCCGACCGCGTGGTGGTGCTGAGCGATGCCTTGTGGCGCCGCCGCTTCAACGCCGACCCCGTGCTGGTGGGGCGGACGGTCACGCTGCGGGGCGAGCCGTTCACGGTGGTGGGGGTGATGCCGCCCGGCTTTGCCTTTCCCGCCCCCGAGGCCGAGGTGTGGGTGCCCATCTCGCTCATCGGCGAGAACGACATCCCGCACGTCCGGGGGTTGCGGTGGATGAGCGTGGTGGGGCGGCTGCGCCCGGGCACAACGCCGAAGGAGGCCGCCGCCTCGGTGAACGGGGTGCTGGCTCGCCTGGCCGCGGATCACCCAGAGAGCAACGAGGGGTGGGGGCGCGCGCGGATGGAAACGCTGCGCGACGCCGTGGTGGGCCCCGTGCGCCCGGCGTTGCTGGTGCTGCTGGGCACGGTGACGCTGGTGCTGCTGGTGGCGTGCGCCAACTTGGCCAATCTGCTGCTGGTCCGCGCCTCGGCGCGTGAGCGCGAGGTGGCCATCCGCACCGCGCTGGGCGCGAGCCGTGGGCGGCTTGTGAGGCAGCTGCTCACGGAGAGCGTGGTGCTGGCGGTGCTGGGAGGGGTGCTGGGGCTGGCGGTGGCCGCCGCGGGGGTGCGCGCGCTGCTGGCGCTGAGCGCGGGGACCATCCCCCGGCCGCACGAGGTGGGGATCGACGGGCGGGTGGCCGTCTTCGCGCTCCTGCTGTCGCTGGTGACGGCGGTGCTCTTTGGGCTGGTGCCGGCGTTGCGGGCCGCGCGCGGAGCCACGGCCGACACGCTGCGCGACGGTGGGCGCGGCGGGAGCGGGCGCCGCGGGACGGTCACCCGCGCCGCGTTGGTGCTGGCGCAGACCGCCGCAGCCATGGTGCTGCTGGTGAGCGCGGGGCTGCTGGTGAACTCATTTTGGCGGCTGGTGACGGTGGACCCCGGCTTTCGCCCCGGGAACGTGCTGCTGGCGTCGCTGGAGATCTCCACCGACCGCTACGACACGCCGGTCAAGATGAACGGCTACCGCAACGAACTCCTTCGGCGCGTGGGCGAGCTTCCGGGGGTGAAGGCGGTGGGTGCGGCCAAGACGCAGCCACTGCGGGGCGGGGGAGAGCCCCTCGAGTTCACCCTACCCGGTCGCAGCGGGCCGGACGCCGTCATGGCGCCCGCGTCCGGGACGCTCATCGTGAGCCCCGGCTACTTCGCGGCGCTGGGCATTCCGCTGGTGCGCGGCCGCGTGTTCGAGGCGAACGACGACCTTCCTGAATCACCCCCGGTGCTGATGATCAACCAGGCGGCGGCGCGGCGCTACTGGCCCGGCGCCGACCCGGTGGGGCAGACGGTGATGATCGGCACAACGCCCATCACCGTGGTCGGCGTCGCGGGGGACGTGCGCAACGAGGGGCTCGCCGCCACGCCGCAGCCCACGGTCTACTTTCCCTTCGCCATGGCGCCGCGGGCGGCGACGCAGCTGTTCATCCGCACCACGGGCGACCCGGTGGGGATGGCGGCGGCGGTGCGGGAGGCGATCCACGCGGCGGATCCGCTGCAGCCGATCGCCGAGATCCGCACGCTGCGCAGCGCCATGGCCGACACGGTGGCCCAACCGCGCTTCTACACCATCCTGCTGACGCTGTTCGGCGGGGTGGCGGTGCTTCTGGCGGCGCTGGGGATGTACGGCGTGGTCGCCTACACGGTCACGCGCCGGACGAAGGAGATCGGCATCCGCATGGCGCTGGGGGCGCAGGCGCGCGGCGTGGTGCGGATGGTGGTGCGCCGCTCGGCGCTCCCCACGGCGGCTGGAATCCTGGTGGGGATGTTCGTGGCGCTTCTGGTGACACGGTGGATGGGTTCCATGCTCTTCCAGGTGCGCCCGGAGGACCCGGTGACCTTCGCCGCGGCGGGGCTGCTACTGTCGGGGGTGGCGCTGCTCGCCAGCTGGCTCCCCGCGCGCCGCGCGGCGCGCATCGAGCCTCTGTCCGCGCTGCGGGCGGATTGACCTTTCCGTGGGCCGGCTACAGGCGGACGAGCGAGGCGCCGCACCAGGCGGGTGGGGCGCGAACCTGGATCAACCCGAACCGAGAAGAGCCATGACGTACATCACCTACGAGCAGCTCGCCCGCTACCGCGAGGACGGCTACCTCCTTCTCCCCTCCCTGTTCGCGCAGGACGAGGTGGAGGCGATGAAAGCGGAGCTCCCCGGCGTCTTCGCCGAGGACACCCCCGCGCGGGTGCTGGAAAAGGAGACGGGGGTGGTGCGCTCGGTCTACGGGTCGCACCGCGGCAACCAGACCTTCGCCCGGCTGGTGCGCGACCCCCGGCTGCTGGAGGCCGCGCGGCGGATCGTGGACGACGAGGTCTACGTCCACCAGTTCAAGGTCAACGCCAAGCTCGCCTTCCGCGGCGAGGTCTGGGAGTGGCACCAGGACTACATCTTCTGGCGCAACGAAGACGGCATGCCCACCTCCCGCGTGGTCACGGTGGCCCTCTTCCTGGACGAGGTCAACCACTTCAACGGCCCCCTCCTCTTCGTCCCCGGGTCGCACCGCGGCGGCGTGATCGAGCCCCGGGGGCGCAAGGCGCAGACCTCGATGGAGCCCTCGTGGAAGGCCGACGTGGCGGCGGCGCTCTCGTACACGGTGGAGCAGGACACGCTGGCCGAGCTGGTGGGCCGGGGCGGGATCGTGGCCGCCACCGGCGCGCCCGGGTCGGTGCTCTTCTCCGACGGCAACGTGGTGCACGGCTCGGGGCCCAACATGTCGCCCTTCGACCGCGAGCTGGTGCTGGTGACGTACAACGCCGTCAGCAACGCGCCGCTCCCGCGCGAGAACCCGCGCCCCGAGTTCCTCTGCAGCCGCGACTTCACCCCGCTGGCCAGGACGGAGGCGTTCGTGAGGTTCCACGGCGTCCAGGCCGAGCCGCGGACGGTCCCGGCCTGAGCTCCGGTTCCACGCGAGAGATGACCCTTTCCCTGCCCCCGGCCTTCCGGGGGCAGGGGCGGCGGGTGCGGCGGAGCGCCGCCCCGCGCCACGCACCTCGAGTTTCGATCTTCACGGAGCGGTAATGAGCCAGGGGCGCGGGTGCTGACCGGGGGACTGGCGCTGGGATTCACGCTCCGGGCGGTGCTTCGCTTGCTCGCTCCCGATGCGCGTGGTCCCCGTGGCCGAGATCGTGGAAAGATCATCGGCTGGAACCAGGACTCCGCCTACGCACTGGCGCGGATGCCCTGTTCGGCCAGCGCGTGGAACTGCGCCATGACGACATCGCGAACGTCCTGCAGGCTCGCGCCAGCGGATTCGACGCCCTCATGCCGTACGTCGAACGGGGCGGCTCCAGAGCCGAAGCGTCCACGACGGGCGTCTCGCGTCCGGCTCTTTGATATCTGCCGCGTGCGCGGAGCTGCGTCGCCAGGCACGGCGTTGGGTGTGATGGCCTCCGTCTCGGCCACGTTGACGGATCGGGCCGCTCCGGAAGCATTCACGCGATGCTCTCCCACGCCGCGCGACGCGATCGTATTCGCGTACGATGCTTTCGAAGGCAGATCCGTTTGGATCATTGCTGCAAGAGGGTCTGCTGGAATCACACAGAGACACAGAGAACACAGAGCCACAGAGGAGGCGCGGATCTCTGTGACTCTGTGTTTCTCTGTGCCTCTGTGTGAAAGCAGTTCAGCCGGATCTGGTATGAGCGATGACTGGCGACCGGCCCCGGCCTGCGATCTAGCTGAGGACACGTCGCACGTCAGTCCCGCGGCTTCCTTCGCGGAAGGGGTTTGGCTTTCCTCTCCCCTCAGCTGATCAGCGGAGCCGCGTGAGACAAGCCAGCCGGGCACGGACGCCTTCGGCGTACCGTGCCGCCGGGCCTATGCCGCGCCCGCCCGCGCGCCCGCCCGCGCGCGCGCCCGCGCCCGCGCTGGCGCCGGCGCCGTCTCGCGGATGAGTTCCGCGACGTGCTCCAGCCCAGTGCGGATCCGGTCCATCTCCTCCACGCCCACCGAGATGCGGATGAACCCGTCGCACGAGTCGCCGTAGCCGATCCCCGGCACCGTGCTCACCCCGCGCTCGTCGAGGAGGCGATCGCAGAACTCCTCCGAGCCCAGCGCGCTCTCCCCGATCGACACGAACAGGTAGAAGGTCCCCTCGCCGGGGAGGTAGGTGAGCCCGAGCTCGTCGAGGATGCGCGCCACCTCCTGCCGCTTCACCACCACGTCGCGGATCTGCGGCGCGGTGATGCCCAGCACTTCGTGGAAGTGCCGCACCATGTACATCTCCAGCACGGTGGCCGGGCAGGTGACCAGGTGCTGGTTCAGCTTGAGGATCTGCTGCAGCAGCGCCGCGTTGGTGAACACGTAGCCGATCCGCCACCCCGACATCCCGTAGTTCTTCGACAGCGTGTTGCACACGACCGTATGCGTCTTGGCCGGGTCGTACAGGGCGGCCGAGATGAAGTCGGCCTGCTCGAGCACGTAGTCGCTGTACGCCTCGTCGGAGACGATGTACAGGTCGTGCTGGGCGGCCAGGCTGTGCAGCTCGCGCCACTCGGCGGCGGTGATCAGCCGGCCCGTGGGGTTGTTGGGGTTGTTCACCACGATGGCGCGGGTGCGCTCGGTGATGAACTCGCGGTACTCGGGGATCGCGGTGTCGTAGGGGAGGCGCACCGGCACGCCGTGGCAGAGGCGCACCTGCTCCGGGTAGCTCACCCAGGCGGGCTCGTGGATCAGCACCTCGTCGCCCGGCTCCAGGATGGCCATGAACGACATGTGCAGCGCGATCTTCGACCCGGCGGTCACCACGATCTCGGTGTCGGGGTTGACCGGCACGCCGAAGCGGGTCTGGTAGTACTCGGCCAGCAGCGTGCGCAGCTCGGGGATCCCGCGCGAGTGCGAGTAGTGGTACAGCCCCGGCATCGGGAGGTCGTCGAACGGGAAGAGCGGGATTTCGAAGTACGCCTCGCCGAACGAGAGCCTGATCACGTCCTCGCCGCGCTGCTTCTTCTCGTATACGCGGTTGTTGTACTTGATCGACATCGCCTCGATGATGTCCTGGACGTAGCCCGCCGCTCGCGGCATGTGCCCTCCCCGGTGATGAGTCCGCTGGCCCGATGCGTGGCAAAGGGCACGACGTTAGGTGATCCACATTCCGGTGGCGCGGAACGGAAAGTGGCATGTACCCGCGCGAAGGAGCCAGACAGCCCCATCGGACGGGAAGCGCAGCACCATCCATGAATCCCGGGGCTCGCCACCCGCGTTCGATCGTGCCTGGATTCCCTGCGAAACCCCGGTAAACGAGGCGGGTCGCGCCGCCTGGCGTGCGGCGCTCAGGGCGCCGCGGTCTGCAGCGCGCGCCCCAGCCGCGCCACCGCCTCGTCGATCATCTCCGGGGTGGAGTGCGAGAAGTTGAGACGCATGCAGTTGCTGCCCGTGCGGCTGCCGTCCGCGGCGAAGGCGTGCCCGGGGACGAACGCCACCCCCTGCTGCAGCGCCACGCGCAGCACGTCGCCCGCATCGAGCTCCTCCGGGAGCTCCACCCACACGAACACGCCGGCCGCGGGACGGCGCCAGCGCGCACCGGCGGGAAAGTGCTTCTCCAGCGCCGCGATCATCGCGTCGCGGCGCCGGCGGTACTCGCGGCGCAGCATGGACAGGTGGCCCGGCAGGTACCCGCCCTCCAGGTACCGCGACGCCGCCCGCTGGGAGAAGGTGGCGGTGTTGATGTCGCTGGCCTCCTTGGCGATCGCCAGCAGCGGCACCAGGTGCTCCGGCACCATCAGCCACCCCAGCCGGAGCGCCGGCGCCAGCACCTTGGAGAACGACCCCACGTAGAACACCCACTCGCGCTCCAGCGCCCGCAGCGGGTGCGCCGGGGGGCCGTCGTACGCCAGCAGGCCGTACGGGTCGTCCTCCACGATCGGCACGCCGTAGCGGCGCGCCAGCTCCGCCAGCCGCACCCGCTTCTCCTGCGGCATGCTGACCGCTAGCGGGTTGTGCCCGTCCGGCACGGTGTAGATGAAGGCGGGGCGCGCCCCCCCGGCCAGCAGCGCCTCCACCGCGTCCACGTCCATCCCCGTCTCCGGGTCCGTGGGCACGGTCAGCAGCCGGGGCGAGAACGGCTCCACCGCCTGCTGAAAGCCGGTGTAGCACAGCGTCTCGGCGATGACCTCCCCGCCCGGCTCCAGCAGCAGCCGGGCGAGCAGGCTGAGCCCCTGCTGCGCCCCCGCGGTCAGGAACACCTGCTCCGGCGCGAACGCCACCCCGCGCTGCGCCATCAGCCCCGCCACCTGCGTCTGCAGCGGCGCGTGCGGCGGCGAGTACTGCAGGGCGACGGGGTTCTCGGACAGCACCGCCGCCGACGCGCGGCCATACTCCGCGGTGGGGAACAGCTCCGGCGCGGGAAGCCCCAGCGCCAGCGAGAGGGTGCCCGGGCGCGTGCCCACCGACAGCATGGTCTGCAGCGCCGACGTGCCCGAGCGTCGCGCCCACTCCGCCAGCCGCAGCGCAGGGGCGCCGGTCGCGGTCTGGATCATCAGATGTTCCCGCGGCGTTCCTGCTCGCGCTCCACCGCTTCGAACAGCGCCTTGATATTCCCGGAGCCGAAGCCCTTGGCCCCCTGCCGCTCGATGACCTCCACGAACATGGTGGGGCGCGCCTCGACCGGCTCGCTGAAGATCTGCAGCAGGCGCCCGTCGTCGTCGGAGTCCACCAGGATCCCCAGCTCCCGCAGTTCGGCCATCAGCGGCGGCTCGATAGCGCCCACGCGGCTCTCCAGCACCTCGTAGTAGGTGGGGGGGATGCGCAGGAACTTCACTCCGTTGTCGCGGATGGCGCGGACGGTGGCGCGGATGTCGTGCGACAGGAAGGCCACGTGCTGCGCGCCCGCACCGTGGTTGAAGTTCAGGTATTCCTGCACCTGGCTCTTGGTGCCGTTGTGGGCGGGCTCCACGATGGGGAACTTGATCTTTCCGGAAGAGTCCTCCACCACCTTCGAATTCATGGCGCTGTGCTTGGTCCAGACCATCTCCTGGTGGGACTGGTGGAAGCCCAGCACGCTCTTGTAGAACTCGATCCACTCGTCCAGCAGCCCCTGCTCCATGCTCACGGCCACGTGGTCCACCTCCACGAAGCCGGTGGGGATGGTGCGGGGCGCGTCGGTGATGGCCTCGAAGCCGGGGAAGAGCGCGCCCGCGTAGCCGTGGCGCTCCACCAGCGAGTGGACGGTGTCGCCGGGGGCGCCGATGGTGGCGCGGACCACGCGGCCCTGGTCGTCCTCGTGCACGTGGGGCTCGGCGACAGGGCGGGCGCCGCGGCGCACCGCGGTCTGGAAGGCGGAGTCCACGTCCCCGACCCGGAACGCCACGTCCTTCACGCCGTCGCCGTGCAGCGCCGCGTGCCGGGCGATCGGCGAGTCGGGGTCCAGCCCGCTGGTGAGCACCAGGCGGATGTCGCCCTGCTCCATGACGATCGAGAGCCGGTCGCGCACGCCGGTCTCCAGCCCCGCCCGCGCCACGGGGCGGAACCCGAACATGCTGCGATAGAAGTGCGCCGCCTGGTAGGCATTGCCCACGTACAGTTCCACGTGGTCGATGCCGTCCAGCTGCAGCGCGCTCTGAATGGCGGGAACCCTGACGACTTCCTGCTCGAGCGTTGCCATACCGCCTCCGGTGGTGGGTAGATGAGCGTGTGCGGGGGCCGCGAGGAGTCTCGCCTCCGCCGCGACGCCGTCGCACGGGCGCTCGGACAGCGGGCCTGAGGAGACCTCGTAGGGGAACGTGCGCACGAACCGGCGTGACAGGGTTTCGGCGGCGGGATCGGCTCGCCGCGGCGAGGGGAAGAGTTCCTCACCTGATCCGCCAGAATCCGTTGATGCTGAACTGTACTCGCTCACGTCCCCCCGCGTCAACCTCACTCCCACTCACCCTGCTCCCGGGCATGGACCGCGGCCGGGCTGATTTGGCGCGGAGTCCGGCCGTCACGGCCGATTCCGAGCCCTGTAAGCGGAGTCTGGCCGAAAGCGGCCGGGTCCCCGCAGTAACGGGCCGGAACCTGCGACACGCGGCGACCGGGCAGCGTCCACGGTGCCGGCCCGGGCGGAGAACACCGCCTTTGGGGCCGCCGCGGGTGCCGCGGAAGGGGAGTGATGCTCGATCCAGCCGGTAAACGGTTGACGAATGATCAACCGTCCTGTAACTGATTAACTGTCCTGGAAAGTAATCCCACCTTGCTCCAACCCCCGCCGCTCCCGCGTCTCCGGCGGAGGTGTGCACGGGCCGATCGCCGTGCCGCTGGCCGGCGGGGGGCTCCGCGCTCCGGCTCGCAGGCGCTCCAGAGTGGCGGCGGGACCAGAGAGAACGAAGGTGAACGTGACCGCAGTGCCGAAGTTCCCGCCCGCGACGGCGGAGAAGACGTTCGAGCCCGGGCTGCTGCGCGAGTTCTCCTCCCGCGTGTTGCAGACGTTCGGGGTGCCGGCAGAGGACGCGGAGCTGGCGGCGGGCGTGCTGGGCAGCGCGGACCTGCGCGGCATCGACACGCACGGGGTAGCCCGGCTCCCGCAGTACGTGGAGATGCTCGCGCAGGGCCGCATCAACCCACGCCCGCGCATCCGGACGATCCGGGAAACGCCCGCCACGGCCACGGTGGACGGAGACAACGGACTGGGGCTGGTGGTGGGCCCGCGCGCCAACGAGCTGGCGATGGAGAAGGCGGAGCGGGTGGGGACCGGCTGGGTGGCCGTGGGGAACAGCAATCACTTCGGGGCGGGCGAGTACTACCCGCTGCAGGCGCTGCCCCGCGGCCTGGTCGGCTGGGCGATGACCAACTCCCCGCCGCAGGTGGCGCCGCTGTGGGGCGCCGAGAAGATGCTGGGGACCAACCCCTTGGCGATCGCGTTCCCCGCGCTGGAGGAGCCGCCGGTGGTCATCGACCTCACCACCAGCGCATTCGCCTTCGGCAAGGTGGAGGACGCGGCGCGCCGGGGGACCTCCATCCCGGAAGGGTGCGCCATAGACCGCGACGGCCGGATGACCACCGATCCGCACGCGATGCTGGACGGAGGCGCGCTCCTTCCGCTGGGGTCCGACCGCGAGCGCGGCGCGCACAAAGGGTACTGCCTCGGGGCGATGGTGGACCTGCTCTGCGGACCTCTGGGGGGTGCCAGCTGGGGGCCCTTCGCGCCGCCGTTCCCCGCGCACCTGCCGCCGCCGGCGCGGACCGTGGGAAAGGGGGTGGGGCACCTGTTCGGCGCGTTCCAGGTGGCCGCGTTCGCCGATCCGGCGGAGTTCGGACGCCAGGTGGATGACTGGATCCGCACGCTCCGGGCGACCCGGCCCGCCGAGGGCACCTCGGGCCCCATGATCCCCGGAGATCCCAACCGCCGCGCGGAACAGGTGCGGCGGCGGGAGGGGGTCCCCGTCATCCGGGCGGTGGTGGAGGCGCTGGAGCGCGTCGCCCGGCAGACCGGCGTCCCCCTCGGCTGAGGGGCAGATCACACGAAGCCGCGGCCGCATCGGCCGTATCCGCATACCCGGGCACTGCCCGGGTGCGGGCGCCGCCGTCAGGGGCCGCCGACAACGCCGCACTCCTGCGCACTGCTGGGGCGAAAGGTCGCGCGCGCTTCAAGCGCACTACTCAGCGACGTTACCTCGACGCGTTTGGATTCATGCTGCAGCGAGCCGTTGGTGAGGGCAGGGGTCGAAAAAAATCGGCCAAGAAAATCGGCCAAGGCGCAAACACGGTTCAAAACAATAAAGTGGCCGCATCGCTAAACCTTTGCGATACGGCCACTTACGGTCACCGCCGTGGAAGTGCTGGGCGGCCTGAGGCCCGGCGACGTGGTCATCCTGTCGGACCTGTCGCAGTACGAGGCCGCCGCACGCGTGCGGCTCCGGTAGTGCCGGCGAACGCCCCAACCCATCCCCCAACCCCGGCTGGACTCCGATGAACAACGGCAACGGCAACGGCGCGAACGCGCTCATCCGGCTCGACGGCGTGAGCAAGGTGTTCCTCACCGAGGAGGTGGAGACCCACGCGCTCTCCGGCGTGCACCTGGAGATCGGGAAGGGAGAGTACGTGGCCATCGCCGGCCCCTCGGGGTGCGGCAAGACCACCCTGCTCTCAATCCTGGGGCTGCTGGACTCGCCCAGCGGCGGCACCTACGTCCTGAACGGCAAGCCGGTGTCGGGGTTGACCGCGGCGGAGCGCGCGCACATCCGCAACCGCGAGATCGGCTTCGTCTTCCAGGCGTTCAACCTGATCGGCGACCTGACGGTGAAGGA
>Ga0207706_10000511_pt1 | contig 41312 bp, 37 predicted proteins | sample KBSC53metaG_FD_184318 | JGI IMG/M metagenome (GOLD analysis project Ga0207706, IMG submission 184318) | Corn rhizosphere microbial communities from Kellogg Biological Station, Michigan, USA - KBS C5-3 metaG (SPAdes) (version 2) | ecosystem: Host-associated > Plants > Roots > Rhizosphere > Soil ... | reverse complement strand
GTTTCGCGACGTCGTCAAGGCGAACGTCTACCTCGTCCGGATCGAGGAGTTCTCTACGATCAATACGGTGTATGCCGCGCAATTCGAGCCTCCGTTTCCCGCCCGCACCACGGTTGCTGTGGCAGGCCTTCCACTCGGTGCAGCGATCGAGGTCGAACTGCTCGTCCGCGCCTGAATCCGCCAGAAGGACAAATCCCGTGCGCTATGATTTCATGATCCTCGACGTTTTTACCGATAAGGCCTTCGGCGGTAACCAGCTTGCGGTCATCACCGACGCTCGCCGCATCACCGTGGACGCGATGCAGACAATCGCCCGAGAATTCGATTATCCCGAAACAACGTTCGTGCTTCCGCCAACAGATCCCTCCAACGCCCGAAGAGTACGGATCTTCACTCCTGGAGGTGAGTTGCCGTTCGCAGGTCACCCGACCATTGGAACCGCCTGCGCGCTCGTCATGGCCGGCCAGTCCGAAGTCGGGGAAGTCGTGCTCGAAGAGGGCGTCGGCCCTGTTTTGGTAACGACGAAGAATGACCGCGGCGTTTATTCGGCGCGACTTCAGCTAAGCCGCGGTCCTGACGTCTCAGACCTTGCTCCGACGATAGAGGATGCGGCTGCAATCGCCTCCTTAGATGTTGGTGATATTCGCCAAGTCTTCTGCGCTGGCATGGGTCCGAAGTTTACGTTCGTCCATGTCAATTCGCGCGAGACGGTCGATCGGTGTCAACTCGACCATCAGCAATGGCGCAGACTGCTTTCCGATACGTGGGGTCCTCACCTCTTCGTGTTCGCCGGGGAATTCCGCAACGGCGCCGAGATCTATGGCAGGATGTTTGCGCCTGCGCTCGGCATCCCTGAGGACCCCGCGACAGGAGCCGCGGCCGCGGCGATCGTCGGAGCTGCCTCAGCGGCCCAAGGACACCAGCAAGGCGAGTTCTCGCTTGATATTTTGCAGGGTGTGGCAATGGGGCGAGCGAGTTTTCTCAAAGCCTCGGCTCGGTTCGACAACGGAACCTTGGTTTCGACCGACGTCGGCGGAAGCTGCGTCCTTGTTGCGGAAGGCGAGATCGAAGTGCCCGAGGATCTGCTGGAAGCCGCGGAAGGCGAACAAATAGTGCGCCAGCGCGAAACCCTCTGAAGCCGAGCATACCCTAATGGCAGTGTCGTGTGGCTGACCCGCTAGAGATGAGGGACAAAAATGCAGTTGAGGTGCGAGCGCGATCTGTTTGAGATCCCTGAAGGCGTGACCTATCTCAACACCGCTTACAACAGCCCGCTGCTCCGAGCCTCGCGACAGGCGCTTGAAGTCGAGGTGGGCAAGAAGTCGCAGCCTTGGTTACGCACAGCTGATGACTTCTTCGCGAATGCGGACCGTTTGCGCGACCTGGCTGCGGAGTTGTTCGGGGGCACGTCGGATGATTACGCAATCGTGCCGGCGGCGAGCTATGGTCTTGCGACAGCGGCTCGTGCGCTTCAGCCAGAGCTCAAATCAGGCGATGTAATTCTTCTGCTCCAGGCAGAATTTCCATCGAACGTCTACGCTTGGCGCCGGCTTGCCGATGAAACAGGTGCGGTTCTGGAGACTCTCGAAACGCCGCGCGATGGCGACTGGACCAGTGCGATTCTCGAGCGCCTGGAAAAAGGCGCAAGAATCGCGGCCCTTCCGGGCTGCCACTGGACCAACGGGGCCCCTCTTGAGCTCTTGGAGATAAGTCGAGATTGCAGGGCGGCTGATGTCCGCCTTGTTCTTGACGTTACGCAATCCCTCGGCGCTGTTCCGATTGATCTTGATGAAATCGACCCCGATTTCGCCGTTGCGGCCGGGTACAAATGGCTGCTGTGTCCATACGGAGTTGGATTTCTCTACGTATCCCCTCGGTGTCAGCATAGCCGTCCGTTGGAAGAGAGCTGGTTGGTGCGACGGGCCGCCGAAGATTTTGCTGGACTGGTCAATTACCAAACCGATTATCGCCCAGGAGCCCGAAAATTCGACGTCGGTGAAACCTGCACGGCGCTCCTCCCGGGAGCAATCGAGGCGCTCACGCAACTTCAACGATGGTCAGTGAAATCGATCTCCGCCTCGCTGGAAGCAATCAACAGCCAAATAGCGACAGGCCTCGCCGAACTCGGCATCGACGCGCCGGAGAGACTGCGCAGAAGTCCGCACATGTTTGGCGTTCGCCTGCCGGACCACGCCCCGGAAGATCTTATCGCGCAATTGAGATCGCGCGACGTCCACGTCAGCCGGCGCGGTTACTCGATGCGAATTGCACCTCACTTGCATGTCACTTCAAAAGACATCGAGCGGTTGGTCGCCGCGCTCGGCGAACTTCTACGCTAGCGACCGTCCGCACCCAGGCAAATATCCGCTTTGGGTCGAAAGCAGGCATACGCGCAGCCGAGTTCAATGACTGACTCGTTCTCAGTAATCGAAAATTTCGTACTCACTCGGCGTTTCAATCAAGCCTGCGGGTGGAACGGTCATTCGCGGCGTTGCCGACCCCCGCTAATACCGCATGACCTCGTCGAGGACTGAAGCCAGCTTCGCCAAGCAACGCTTCGCGAAGAGCGATCCTCCTGTTCCCCAGAAAAGATCAAAACGGTTTCTGGATCGGGCGACGGCCGACGTTCCAGCAAATGAACCCAGTTAGCATTTCCGCACCACCGACGAGGAGGAGGGCTGGACCACCATGGAGACTTATCAATGAGTTTTAACGCTAGATTCCAGGCGCACCCCGGGCACCTCATGTTTCATGGGGACAATGGCGACGGGTCCTTGACCATTAGCCGCGATTCGGCGGGCGACCTCGTCGGTAACGGCGGCACCGTCCCGATCGACGGGGGCGTTGCAACGGTTATCAACACCGACCTCATCACCGCGTTTGGCGGTGCAGGAAATGACGTCATCACGCTCGACGAAACCAACGGCATCCTGCCGGCAGCGCGGCTGTTCGGTGGCGCCGGCGATGACACGCTGACGGGCGGAAGTGGCAACGACGAGTTGAACGGCGGATCGGGTAACGACGCGCTGTTCGGCCGCGCCGGCAATGACGTCCTCTCCGGCGGCGACGGCAACGATACGCTGACCGGCGGCGCCGGCTCCGACCACATGTTCGGCGGCGACGGCAACGACCGCCTGATCTGGAATCCTGGCGATGGCAGCGACCTGTTCGAGGGCGGCGACGGCATCGACACGGCGGAAGTGAACGGCGGAAGTGGAGCCGAGACCTTCACCGTGGCCGCGAACGGTGACCGCGTCGATTTCGAACGCGTAAGCCCGGCTCCCTTCTCGATCGATATCGGGTCTACCGAGAATCTGTCCGTCAACATGGGCGGGGGCGATGATAATTTCTCCACTAGCGGCGACCTTGCTTCGTTGATCAGCATCACCGTCGACGGCGGCGCTGGTAACGACACGATCCACGGGTCGAACGGTAGCGACAGGTTGCTCGGCGGCGCAGGTGACGATTCACTCTTCGGAGGCGCTGGCAACGACACGCTGACGGGCGGGCAGGGCACCGATCATGTCTTCGGCGAAGCAGGCAACGACACGATGATCTGGAACCCCGGCGACGGCACAGACGTGCTCGAAGGTGGTGATGGCATCGACACCGCGGTCGTCAACGGCGGCATTGGCGACGAGATCTTCACCGCAACCGCGAACGGCACACGCGTCGACTTTGAACGGGTCAGCCCTGCGCCCTTCGGGATGGACATCGGCTCGACCGAACAGCTGGTCGTCAACATGGGCGGCGGCAATGACACGTTCACCGGGTCCAACAATCTCGCCAATCTGATTGCGGTCACAGTCGACGGCGGAGCCGGCAACGATACGATCAACGGCGGCAATGGAAACGACACCTTGCTCGGTGGAGACGGCAATGACTTCATCGACGGCAATGGCGGCGCTGACACGGCCTTCCTTGGTGCCGGCGATGACGTGTTCAAATGGGATCCCGGCGATGGCAGCGACAAGGTCGATGGCGGCACGGGCTTCGACGAGATGTTGTTCAACGGCGCCGCAGCCGGGGAAAGTTTCAGCCTCTCGGCTGACGCCGGCGGCGCGCTCTTCACTCGAGTGCAGGGCAATATCACGATGGACCTGACCAGCATCGAAAAGGTGACTGTCAACGCGCTCGGTGGAGTCGACACGGTCAACATCGGCGACATTACGGGAAGTGGCGTTACCGATGTCGATATCAATCTCGGCGTTAACGGTGCCGGTGACGGTGCGTCCGACACGATCAATATCAACGATATTGGCGTTTCGGTCGTGAACAACGGAAACGGCGATCTCACCATTCTGGGAGTTGCCGGCGCGACCGTGCACGTCACCGGGTTCGAGGCCGCGAACGATCATTTGGTGATCAACGGCAATCCGTTCTCCATCTGACTTCCCGCGTGGGGCCGCTCCATCGACGGGCGGCCCCCCTTCATCACAACATCGCCGGTCGCACAGGGCCGCCGCTCCCGCTGGAGAATTCATGTTGAAGATCGGCCGCAAGATTCATGGTTCCGAAAACCTCAAGGCCACACATCTGCAGGCTCGCCCGTCTGAAAACTTGCGAGGCGCACTCCGCAAGTGCCGCTCCCACGTCATCGGTGTCAGCGTCTTCAGTGGCCTGCTGAATCTGCTGTTCATCGTCCCGATGCTTTACATGTTGCAGGTCTACGACCGTGTGGTTCCCACGCGGGGCGGCGGAACTCTATTGATCCTAACCGCCGTCCTTCTTGCTGGTTTGGGGACGCTTGCGGCGCTCGATTGGATCCGCTCCAGGCTGTTGGTGAGAGCGAGTCTCAGGCTCGAGCATGAGCTCGCCGGACCGCTGCTTGACGCCATGCTGGCGAGGCACGAACAGTCGCTTGACGCCGTCGCCCGCCAGCCGATGCGCCAATTTGACGCGCTTCGACAATCGCTGACCGGGCCCATGCTTCTCGCGATTTGCGACGCACCATGGGCGCCCTTCTACATCATCGTCGCTGCTCTCATTCATCCGGCGCTCGGACTGTTGGTCCTTGCCGGCGGCGCGACCCTTGCCGTCATCGCCTGGTCCAACGAACGAGCAACCGGGAATCGTCTCCGCCGCGCGAATGATGCTGCTGCTCGCGCCTACGCCAGCCAGGAACAAGTGATCGCCAGTGCTGAAAACGTCCGGGCGCTCGGCATGCGCGCCGCGATGGTACAGCGACACATCAGTGAGCGGTCTGCCATGATCGGCCTTCAGACCCGCGCGAGCTTCGCTTCCGGAGGGTACGTCGTCGCGAGCAAGTTCCTGCGCCTTGCGTTGCAGTCGCTCGCATTGGGCTTGGGTGCTTGGCTGGCAATCCAGGACAGCATTTCCGCAGGCAGCATTTTTGCCGCATCGTTTCTAGCCGGGCGTGCGCTTGGTCCGATCGAGCAGCTGCTCTCTGCCTGGCCCTCGCTGGTTCGCGCTCGCGGCGCCTATCGCCAGCTGTCTGGCTTGCTCGAAACGGCTCCTTCCACGACATTGACGGTGCTCCCGGAGCCCCAGGGCCGGATCGATGTCGAGCAGGTGACGGTCGGGCGCTCCCCCGAAACTCGCATTCTTTCGGCGATCAGCTTCTCCCTTCAGCCCGGCGAGGTCGTCACCGTCCTCGGGCCCAGCGGCGCGGGTAAATCCACCTTGATGCGCGTCATCGCCGGCGCCATCAGGCCGGATGCCGGCCTCGTCCGGGTCGACGGAGCTCGGCTCGCCGATTGGGACTCGGATAGGCTCGGCAGCTTGATGGGCTATCTGCCGCAATCGGTTTCGCTTTTCGCGGGAACGGTGAAGGAAAATATCGCCCGGTTCGCCAGTGATGCGGATCCGGCCGAAATCGATGAGCAGGTTGTCGCCGCGGCAAGTGCGGCGCTCGCCCACGAAATGATTCTGCGCCTGCCTAACGGCTATGACACGATGCTCGGCTGGCAGGGGCAAGGCGTTTCGGCGGGGCAGGCCCAGCGCATCGCGTTGGCCCGTGCCCTGTTTCGCGAACCTCCGCTGCTGCTCCTCGATGAACCGAACGCCCATCTCGACGCCGAAGGAGAAGCCCAGCTGCTGCGCACCATTGCTGCCGCCAAGGCCCGTGGAGCTGCAGTGGTGATGATCGCGCACCGGACATCGGTCCTGGCGGTCTCCGACAAGATACTTCTCCTGCGTGACGGGAGCGTGGAAGCCTTCGGGCCGCGCGACGACGTGATCGCGCTCCTTCAGAAATCGGTAGCCGAAGGCGGGCTGCGGATCGTTCAAAAGAAAGCAGCGAACCAATGAACAGCATCGCGAACTGGAAAGAATTCAGCCTTAGCATGAGCGCCTCGCCCGGCCAGGAAATCGGGGCCGACGATCCGCGGCGTGAGGTTCGAGCTGGTGCGATCGTCGCCCTACTCTTCTTCGTCCTGTTCCTTGGCTGGGCTGCCTTCGCGCCGATGGACGCTGCCGCTTATGCGCCGGGCCATCTTCAGGTTTCAGGCCAGCGCCAGACTGTGCAGCACCGCGAGGGCGGGATCGTCGGTGGGCTCCATGTACGGGAAGGCCAGAAAGTCCGCGCCGGGGACGTACTCATCGAGCTCAAGGGTGATGAGGTCCGCGCCGAGGAGCGGGCGCTTGCATCGCAAATGCTCAATCTTCAGGCACAGCGCATCCGGCTGGAGGCTGAACAGCTGGGCGCCGAGGCTATTCGCTGGCCCGTCGCCTTCGACGGAGTGAATGCGTCGCCACAGGAGATCGCGGCCGCGGTCGAGCTTCAGGAACAGGAATTCGGCGCCCGCCGAAAGCTCCTCGCGGCGCAGTCGCAGGTTCTCGCCCAGCAGGCCGCCGAGGCGCGAGAGACGGCAGGGGGATACGGATCGCAGGTCACCTCGTCGGCGGAGCAGGAGCGACTGATAGGCGAGGAGCTCGCCTCGCTGAAGCCAGTCGCCGAAAAGGGCTTCGTTTCCAAATCCCGGATCAGGGCGCTCGAACGCGCCAGGGCCGAACTCGCGGGTCAGCGCGGCCAGGCTCGCGCACAGGCTGGAGAGGCGCAACTCTCGGCCGCTGGCGAACATCTTCGTCAGATCGAGGCCGAGAAGGAGTATCGTGAAAAGGCTTCAAGTGAACTCAAGGACGTCGTTTTCGCTATCGACGAACTTGCTCCAAAGTATCGGGCGGCGCGCGAGCAGGCGCGTCTTCTTGATATAAGGGCGCCGGTTTCGGGCACCGTCGTCGGCCTCAACGTGTTCACGGTCGGCGGTGTGATCGATGCGGGACAGCGACTGATGGATGTCGTTCCCGACGATGCGACCTTGGTCGTGGCGGCCCGCATCTCTCCCGATGACATCGATGACGTTTCAGTGGGCCAGAAAGCTGAGCTGCGCTTCAGTGGGATGCACGACCGCGAGTTGCCGCTGCTTTCCGGTACGCTGACGAAACTGTCGGCCGACGCGCTGACCGACGAGAAGCTGGGACAATCCTATTACGGTGCCGAGTTTGAGGTCCCCGAAAGCGAAATTGCCAGGATCAGGAATGTGCGTGGGCAAAATTTCCGGCTGCGCGCTGGTATCCCCGTCCAAGTGACGGTGCGGGTTCGTAAACGCACGGCCCTGCAATATGCGTTCGAGCCGCTGCTAGGGACATTCCACCGCAGCGGCGGCGAGCACTAGATCGTACCTCATTGAAATCTGGGCCCTTCAGGCGATTTCGCGGCCAAGGAGCAGTGGCACGATCTTCTTCGATCCGCCGTCGTAGAAGCCGCACTCGCCAGTGAATTCGCGCGGGTTGTGGAAGGTGCCGAAGACCATGTCCCACATAGGCAGGTCCGAATAATTGCGAGCATGAATGCCGCGCTCGTGATGGCAGGAATGGCTTTCCGGCCGCTGGATGAAATAGCCTAACCAGTGCGGCGTTCGAACGTTCAGGTGCTGGAACATACCGTAGAATGTCGCGATCACGTTGATAACGATCGCTGCCTCCGCGCTGACGCCGAAGCCAAGCACCAAGGCGAGGCTGCCAAGGAACGCCCATCCGAGGGAATCGAAGGGGTGAAAGTAGAGCGCGCCCCAGATGTCGACGCGTTCCGGGCTGTGATGCATCTGGTGGAACCAGCGCCATAGGAAGTTCACGTTGTGCATCGTCCGGTGCCAGGCATAGATGGCGAGCTCGAGCACAAGGAGGCCGCCGAGAATTTGCGCCCAAAGCGGCAGCGTGTCGGCCGCGAACAGTCGGTGCTCGCCAAGCCAGCCGTCCCAGAACAAGGGCGCGTAGGTAGCCACTGCGAAATAGAGCAATGTGAACGCGGCGCCCTGCAGCCGCCAGTGCATGACCGGCGGAAACTCGCGCCCGGCGAGAGCCAGCTCCAACACGGCGAAGCCGGCGAACAGGCCAAGCGCAATATAATGATACAAGCCAATCATCGTCGTTCCCCAATTCCTTGTCGGGGAGCTGAATACAGTCGGAACTTATAACAGCTCCAGCGAGCGCGTGGTCGGTTCTTTGCCGGCTTAGAAATTCAGCTGGAATTCGTGTAACTTGGCGTGCGTTGGGAGTTCGGGTGGCGCGCGATGGTCGAGAAGCTGATCGAGAAAACTGGACCTGCGGTACAGTTGGAGTCCGCAGCCAAGACCAAGGGCGAGCGGACGCGCGAGCGAATCATGGATGTCGCCTATGAATCTATTGTCGAAAAAGGCTTTGCGGCCACGTCGGTAGAGGAGCTGGTCGAGGCCGTCGGAATCACCAAGAGCGGTTTCTTCTACCATTTCAAGGACAAGAACGACCTTGCTCGGCAGCTGTTCGAGCGCTTTCTCGCGGAGGATGAGGGGATCGTCGAAACGCTGGCAAACCGTGCCCGCGAGCTGAGCGATGACCCGCTGCAGAGTCTGCTCATCTTCCTCAATCTGTACGCGCAGATGATGGACGACATGGAGGGCCTGCATCCCGGCTGCATGGTCGCCTCCGTCACGTACCAGGAGCGGCTGTTCGACAAGGACATGAAGCGCATGAACGTTGAATACTTGATGCGCATGCGCCGGCGGTTTCGCGACTGGTTCAACGAGATACTCGCGCGCAATCCGCCGCGGCTCGAAGTCGATCTCGACGCTCTCTCCGATCAGCTCACGGTCATTGTCGAAGGCGCGATTATATACTCAAAAGCGCTGCAGGATCGCGGCCTGATGGGCAAGCAGACGCGACTCTTCAGGAGCCAAATCAGACTCTTGTTCGGAGAGAATTGATGAGCCAAGTCTCGAGCGGCGGCGCCAAGGTGCCCAGTTTTGCACGGGAATGGCGCGCCCGGTAGGATTCGAACCTACGACCTCAAGCTTAGAAGGCTCGTGCTCTATCCAACTGAGCTACGGGCGCGCGCGAGGAAATCCCTAACCGGAATTGACGCGCAGCGGAACCGCGCTACGCCTCGCCTTCATGAGCAGCGAGGGGCTCCAGCACGTCGAGGCGCGGACGCTTCACGGCGCACGTTTTCGATACTTCGATTTCGTCATGGTTGCGTTCGTGGTCGTGTTGCTGCTCTCGAACGTCGTCGGCGCGGAGAAACGATCGTTCGTGGACCTGCCCGGCATCGGACCGTGGCCGTTCGGCGCCGGAATCCTGTTCTTCCCCATCTCCTATGTCATCGATGACGTGCTGACCGAAGTTTATGGCTTCGCTCGCGCCCGGCGAGCGATCTGGGCCGGCTTCGCCGCTCTGCTGTTCATGGCCGTCATGGAGCAGACGGTCGTCCATTTGCCCGTCGCCGAGGGCTGGACCGGGCAGGCCGCTTACGAGCGGGTGTTCGGCTCGGGCTGGAGGATCATCCTGGCGTCGATCGCGGCTTTTTTCGTCGGCGATTTCCTGAACTCGGTCGTGCTCGCCAAGATGAAGATCTGGACGGACGGCAAATATCTCTGGACGCGAACGATCGGCAGCACGATCGTCGGAGAGGGCGCGGACAGTCTGATTTTCTATCCGTTGGCCTTTTACGGAATGGCCGACTGGCCCGTCGCCGCACTCGGCGCCGTGATGCTGAGCCAGTTCATCCTGAAAGTGAGCTGGGAGGTGCTCCTGACTCCGCTGACCTATGCGGTTGTGGGCTGGCTGAAGCGCAGGGAAGGCGTCGACGTCTATGACGTCGGAACCGATTTCACGCCCTTCGAAGTCGATATCTAGGAGACGGTGTCGAGCAAGCCCTCGAACAGGCGGCGTCCGTCGGTGCCGCCGTGCGCAGGCTCGATCACGCGCTCTGGGTGCGGCATCAGTCCGAGGACATTGCCCGCGTCATTCAGGATACCGGCGATCCGCCGCGCGGAGCCGTTGACTTCATCGAGGTAGCGGAATGCCACGCGGCCGTCGCCCTCGATCCGGTCGAGCGTTGCTTCGTCGGCCTGATAATTGCCGTCGTGATGGGCGACCGGAAAGACGATCTCCTCGCCCGCGCCATATTGCGCGGTGAACAAGCTCTGGCTGTTTTCGACGCGAAGCGGCACCGGCCGGCAAACGAAGCTGAGCCGAGCATTGCGCATCAGGGCGCCGGGAAGAAGGCCCGCCTCGGTGAGCACCTGGAACCCGTTGCAGATGCCGATCACCGGCACTCCGCGAGCGGCGGCATCCTTGACCGCCTGCATGACCGGGGATCGCGCCGCCATCGCGCCCGAGCGCAGATAATCGCCGTAAGAGAAGCCACCGGGAACGCCGACGAAATCCACACCATCGGGAAGCTCGGTTTCACGATGCCAGACCATCGCGGGCTTGCGCCCCGTCACCTCTTCGAGCGCGACGGCGAGGTCGCGGTCGCAGTTTGAACCCGGAAAGACGATGACCGCGGTCTTCATGCCGTCTCCAACCGCTCGATCCGGAAATTCTCGATCACCGTATTCGCCAGCAATTTGCGGCACATGTCTTCAATCGCTTCGTCGCTGGTGCCGTCGGCCAGGTCGAGCTCGATCAATTTGCCCGCCCGGACGTCGTTGACGCCGGAAAAGCCCAGGCCTTCGAGCGCATGGTGAATCGCTTTCCCCTGCGGGTCGAGAACCCCGTTCTTGAGAGTGATGAACACACGCGCTTTCATAAGCTCTGGCCTGAGAGTTTTCGGATGCCGGCCCCTATGGCTAGGCTACGGATCGGGGGCAAGCTTTAGCAGTCTGTTTACCTTGTTCGTCGACAATGGCCACGAGCCGGTCAGTACTTCACCGGTCGGGAGGAGTTCGCATGGTCGGCGGTATCGCAATTGCCATGTTCATCGCTTTGGTTGGCTGGGGTGGACGCTATTTCGGCTGGAGCGATCCGGACGGAAAGATTCAGCTGGCGCTGGTCACGTCATTCATTCTTGGAATCATCGGCGGCTTCCGCGCCCGGGGCTGATTTTGCCTTTGCTCAGTAGCCGCTAAGGCCGGCGACTCTTTCGCGGTGATAGAAGACATCGCCGAACAGTTCGCCGAGCACCGCTTCGCGTTTCATGAACAATCCGATGTCATGTTCGTCGGTCATGCCGATGCCGCCGTGCATCTGCACCCCTTCACGGACGGCGAGTCCGGCAACATCTGCGGCCTTGGCCTTGGCGACCGATACGAATAGTTCGGCTTTCTCGCCCCCGCCGTCGAGCAACTGCGCGGCCTTCAACGCAGCGGCACGAGCGACCTCGATCTCGGCATAAAGATGCGCAGCGCGATGCTGGAGCGCCTGGAACTCGCCGATCGCTTTCCCGAACTGCTTGCGCTGCCTGAGATAATCCAGGGTCAACGCAGACGCGCCGCTTGCGACCCCGACCAGCTCGGCGGCGGCGCCTGCTCTTCCGGCTTTCAGCGCCGCACTTAGCGGTCCCCAGCCGGCGTCGACCTCGCCAATGACGGCGTCGGCATCGAGTTCGACATTGTCGAACGTCACGCGGGCCGCCTTCGAGCTGTCGACCAGGGCGACATTGTCGATGCCCACCCCCGCAACGTCCGTTGCGACTGCGAACAAGGTGATTCCGTCGGTCTCTCCGGGTGAACCGGAAGTCCGCGCCGCGGTGACGATCATGTCGGCCGAGGCGCCCTGGACGACGAATTGCTTTGCGCCGTTGAGGACAAAACCATTGCCCTTCCGCCGGGCCGCGAGCGCGGTAAGCTCGGGAGCGTGACGCGGTCCTTCATCGACCGCGAGGGCCAGGACCGCTTCCCCGGACAATATCCCTGGAAACCAGCGGTCGGCATGCGCCGTCCCGGCAATCGTGCGTGCTCCGACCACTGCGGTCGTAAGAAACGGCGAGGGCGTGAGGTTGCGCCCGATTTCCTCCAGAACGAGCGCAGCCTCGGTTGCGCCCAGGCCTAATCCACCATGGCTTTCGGGAATCGAGATGCCGGTCAGGCCGAGTTCGGCGAACTGCTTCCAAAGATCGTGTCCGAAGCCGTCCCGGCAATTGATGCCGCGCCAGTGACGGAGTTGCTTGGCGATTGAGCCTTCTTCGGCAAGGAAGCTCGCCGCCGTCTCCTGAAGCATCTTCTGGTCGTCGGTCAGGAGGGTCATGTCAGGCTCCCGGCAGCCGAAGGATATGCTTGGCGACGATGTTGAGCTGGATTTCGCTGGTCCCGCCCTCGATCGAATTGCCTTTGGAGCGAAGCCAGTCGCGAGGGACCTTGCCGCCGCGTTCGCCGTCCCATTCGAGCGCTTCGCTCCCACCGGCGGCCATCGCCAGCTCGTTGCGGCGCTTGTTGAGCTCCGTCCCGGCATATTTCATCATCGACGGAGAGGCGGGGTGCGCTTCTCCGGCCTTCCACATGGCGGCGAAACGCTCGCTCATCGCCGCAAAGGCGAGGGCGTCGACATCGAATGCGGCGATTGCGGCGCGCAGCAGCGGGTCCTTTGGTTTCGTCGCCGCGCCCAGGGATCCACCGCTGCCGAGGCCCATGCCGCTGATCATCTCCCGCTCGTGGCCGAGGAGATATTTCGCCACGTCCCAGCCCTTGTTCACCTCGCCGACGATCTGATCCTTCGGCACCTTCACATCGTCGAAGAAGGTCTCGCAAAAAGGCGAGGAGCCGCTGATCAGCAGGATCGGCTTGGTTGAAACGCCGGGCGTTTCCATGTCGAACAGGAGAAAGCTGATTCCGCCCTGCTTGGACTCGCTGGATGTGCGGACCAGGCAGAAGATCCAGTCCGCCTTGTCGGCATAGCTGGTCCAGACTTTCTGGCCATTGACCAACCAGTGATCGCCTTTGTCTTCCGCCTTTGTCTGAAGGCCCGCCAGGTCCGATCCGGCACCCGGTTCGGAATAGCCCTGGCACCAGCGAATCTCGCCGCGTGCGATCTGCGGGAAATAATGCTTTTTCTGCTCCTCGCTCCCGAACTGGAGCATTGCGGGCCCAAGCATGGAAATTCCGAAGCTGGTGAGCGGAGAACGTGCGCCGATCCGCTGCATTTCCTCCTTGAGGACGCGGGCTTCGGCCGGAGAAAGGCCGCCCCCGCCATAATCCTTCGGCCAATCGGGAACCGTCCAACCGCGGCCGGCCATGGCTTCGAGCCATTGGCGCTGGGCTTCGGACTGGAATTTCCAGTTGCGTCCGCCCCAGCAGACATCGGCTTCAGACCGGATCGGCTGCCGCATCTCGGCCGGGCAATTCGCTTCGAGCCATGCACGAGTGTCGGCGCGGAAGTTGTCGATGTCGGTCATAGGGCCGAGCCAAGCACGGCAAGTGCAAATAAGAAAGCGAAAAGCCGCGAATTCGATGCCCATTGCGGATGCGACAGGCTAATGAAACAACAAGTGTGTAGATGTTGCTGGCATCGATCCGGGGGGTGGAATGATCGATTTCTTCTACAATCTGCCCATCTGGCTAGGCGGCAGCTTGGTCCTCGCATTGTCGTTGACCATCGGCCTCGCCAGCAGCTTCGGCCTCCGAAAAATCATGCGGCTTCAGTCGACCGACGAAGAAACCGCACATGCGGTCAGCTTGATGCAGGTCGTGGCCGCTTACATCGGCATCCTGGTCGCATTCGCAGGCGTTCTGGTCTGGCAGGAATTCGCAGACGCGGGAAATGCGGCGCATCGGGAGGCTGCGTCAGCTGCGCAGCTTTATCGCGACCTCGCCACCTACGGGCCCGAAACGGTGCCCGCGCGGGCCGACCTCCGAGCTTATCTGAATAGCATCGTAAAGGACGAATGGCCTCTTCTTGCTCGCGCGCAAGCAAGTGAACGAACCGAGGTGCTGCTGTTCAGGGTCTATGACTCAATCGGGAAGATTCGACCGAAGGACGATCGCGACGCCACTATCTACACGCAGGCATTCTCGAACCTGAACGATCTCGTCGGCCTGCGCCGGGACCGGCTCATCCACAGCGAGTCCGAAATGCCGATCATCCTCTGGTTCGTCGGTTTGTTCGGTTCCATCCTTATCGTCGCTTACACCGCAACCTTTCGTCCCACCCGAACCAATGTCGTGATGATTTCCGGAATCTCGCTGACCCTGGGACTCGTGTTCCTTTTCATCCTGATCGTCGACCGCCCTTTTCGGGGCCAATTCAGCATCAGCAGTGCCGAGTTTGCGCAGCTGCCCTTGAAGTTCGATGAAATCGATCGACTGAGCCAAAGCGGAGGTCCGGCGAGCCCGCCTCCCGCGCATTAGTCGCGAGACTGGTTAAGCTGTCTGGTCGTTGCCTCATGCGAGGCCGCGCCGAACGCCTCGTACCGGCCTAAATAGCGGGGAAACCGAAGCTTTCGAAATGCTCGATCCGGCGCGGCGCGATGATCAGGCCATCCACTCCGGGGGTGTTGAGCACGAAACGGAGCGCGGCTGCTGCCACCGTTTCCTGACGCTCCTCGGCCGATCGCTTCAGCCGGTCGATTGCGGCGAAGCTCTTCGCATTCAGATAGGCGCTGTAGATTTCCCGCGCATGGGCAAGCCGGCTCCCGGGTGGGGGTTCTTCGCCGAAGCGATATTTGCCGGTGAGCAACCCGCCGGCGAGCGGGCTGAACGCGGTGTAGTGGAGGCCGTTCGCCACGCAATAGGGGATCAGCGCGTCTGCATCCGCGGTGGCAAGCAGGTTATATTCGTTCTGCACATATTCGAACCGCTCGGCGAGGCTGCTTCCGGCCAGTTTCTTGACCGCTTCAACATCGGCCAGCGACGCGTTCGAAATTCCTAACCTGTCGATCTTTCCGGCCTGAACGGCGCGTGACATGGCTTCGAGCGTTTCTTCGAGTGGCGTCACCCTATCGAACTCGTGAATGTAGTAGAGGTCGATCCTGTCCACGCCCAACCGGTGCAGGGATCGATCAAGGTGATCGGCGATCTGCGCACTGCTTAGCGGCGTCTCGCCCGGCGGGCAGCCGTGAGGATTTCCAACCTTGGTCGCAATCTGCGCGTGCAAGACGAAGGACGCGTCCTGCAACCGAAGCCACTTACCAAGCACTATTTCGCTCGCGCCGCCGCCATAGGTGTTGGCGGTGTCGAACCGCCGGAGGCCGACGCGTCGCGCATGATCGAGAAGCTGAAGGGCCTGTTCTTCGCTGTCGCCGGCGCTGCGCAAACTGGGCGCAGAACCGATTCCGCCGAAATTGCCGCAGCCGAAAATGATCCGGCCAATGTCACCTTCCGACAGCAATTTCCCGCCTCCGCACCGCTTGACCATAATGGAATAGGCGCTCTAACCAAGGAATTGATGAAGTCCCTGAACGCCTTCGCCGGTCATTCGGCCGTCGCCCTTTGGTGGCGTGGCAGTCCTGTTGCGGCGCGATGGCGCGACTGATCGAACACTAACGATCGTCGACTCCCCGCCCGCCGATCGGCGGGCTTTTTTGTTTCGGGTGACATTTATGACATTGAAGACGCTGCCATGCTGATCGCACTCCTCATTCCGCTTGCCCTGGCGATAATCGTTTATGCCATCGTGCTGGCACGCGCGGCGATTGCCCGCCGGGCCGCGCCGAACGGAGAAGCATTGATCCTCGGCGCCGTGGTCAATTTCTTCGATACGTTCGGGATCAGCTCTTTCGCGCAGACCACGGCGTGGATGAAGTTCCGCAAGATGGTGCCCGACCGGTTGATTCCGCCGACAATGATCGCGGGCCTGACTCCGCCGGCGATGGCCGAAAGCATCATCTTCCTGATCCTGCTCGGGGTGAAGGTCGATCCCGTGCTGCTGTTCGGCGCCGCGATGGCGACCTTCGCGGGCGGGCTGGTCGGAGCGCCCCTGGTCGTCCGCGCCCGCGCGTGGATCGTCCAGATGATTGTCGCGATCGGCCTGACGCTCGCGGGGATCGCCTATGTGTTTGCAATTCTCGGGGAGTTCCCGGCCGGCGGCACCGCATCGGGGCTACCGATGGGGCTGACGATCATCGCCATTGTCGTAAGCTTCGGCCTCGGGCTTCTCGCCAATTTCGGGGTCGGCAATTATGCCCCGACCTTGGTGATGCTAAGTTTGATGGGCATGGACCCTCACTATTGCTTCCCGATCATGGCGTCCGGCGCGTCGCTGATGGGCGCCGGATCGAGCATGCGGTTCATCAAGGTCCCGGAGATCGACATCCGGATCGTCGTTGGCCTGGCGCTCGGCGGGATCCCGGCCGTCCTCGTGGCGGCGCTGATCGTGAAGAAAATGGACGTCGAGATTCTTCGCTACGTGATCACATTGGTCGTATTCTATACTGCGGCAGTGATGGCGCGTGCAGCGATCAAGGGTCACCGCGAACATAGGTCGGTGGGCGCAACCTCGCCGCTGGCTGCGTCATGAGCGACCTCAACGCGATCAATCGCGACTTCCAGAAATACGACCAGGTTCGCAAGTCGCACACCTATCGACTTGCCGAGAATGAGGCGGACGAATTCGACGACGACTATGAGATCGCGACGCTCGATTTCGGAGTCTTCCTGCATGGGAGCGAGAGTGACAAGGCGCGTTTCGCCGATGAGTTCGCGACGGCGCTGAAGGAGATCGGCTTCGCGGTTCTGACCGGACACGGGGTCGATCCGTCGCTCTACGACGACATGCACGATGCCGTGCTCGACCTTTTCACGTCTACTTCAGTCGAAGACCGGATGCGTTTCCGCGCCGCGAGGTTCGGCTCGGTCGCGCAGGGCTATTTCCCGCTCGAAGAGACCAGCGACATCCACCCCGATCTCGTCGAGGGCTGGGTATGGTGTCGGCGTGCGTTTGACATCCCGCAGGAGCGCGAGGCGCCATTCCGCCCGGAGGATTTCTGGCCGCGCGTGGATGACGAGCCGAAGTTCCGCAGGCTGGTCCTTGCCCATGAGCCTTTGTTCAAGCCCATCGCGCAGGCGATGTTTCAGGGGCTCGGGATCGATCCCAACATCTACGATCGAAAGCTCACTCGGACCAATTTCGGCCTCAGGCTCAATTATTATCCGCCGATGACCGACGATCAGGACCGCTCAGGTGCTGGGCGATTGTTCGGCCACGAGGACGTCGACCTGTTCACCATTCTTCCCGCGACGAGGGTCGATGGCCTGCAGGTTTGGAATCACCGGAGCGGCAAATGGGTGCGGATGCGCGCTCCCTACGGCTCGATCATCATCAACACCGGCGATTACATGCAGCGGATCACCAACGACCTGCTGCCCTCGACCACGCACAGGGTCGGCAAGCCCACCGACGGGTCCCACGTCGCAAACGCACGCGTGTCCTTCCCGATGGCGGTTTACGTCTGGGAAAATGAAATGCTCGAAGTGCTGCCCGGTCTTGGCGAGCCCAAATATCCGCCGGTCAAGGCCATTTCCTTCCACACGCACAGCACGAGCAAATTCTATGGCGACGATTACGCCGTCGAAGATGTGAACTCCAATTCCTCGTCCACCGGCGAAAAAGCCATCGAAGCGAGGTCGCGAACGTAATTCTGTTCGACTCGCCAGGGATGCGCGTCGCCCTGGCTCGGAAGTAGTTCCTGCGCGCGTGCCACATAGCCCGAGCTGAACTCGATGACCGGCCCGCGCCCCATGCCGTCACGGCCGCGCGGGGTGCAGGTGGACTGGCCGCGCCTGTTCATGTGGTTGAGAAGCCGGCAGACGCTCCGCGCCGTGAGATCGCTTCGGAGGGTCCAGGAGGCATTGGCATAGCCAAAGCTCAGGAAGAGGTTCGGAACTCCGCTCAGCATCATGCCCTTGTAGATATAGCGATCCGGCAGGTGGACGGGGTCGCCGTCGACGGTAAGGTCGATGCCGCCCGCCAGCTTCATGTTGAGGCCGGTCGCCGTAATCACGATGTCGGTCTTGAGCGTCTCGCCGGTTGATAGCTCCAGCCGTTCGGGAGTGAAGCGCTCGATCGTGCCGGTCACGATCGAAACCTTGCCCGAGCGCATCGCCGCAAACAGGTCGCCGTCGGGGACGAGGCAAAGCCGTTGGTCCCACGGATTGTAGGGCGGCGAGAAGTCGCGCTCGACGTCGTATCCGGCGGGGAGCGCCTTGCCGATCTCTTCCCGGATCCGGCGACTGACGAAGGCGGGCTTTCGGCGTGCCTTGCCGTAAAAATGGATGGTGAGGAGGATGTTCTTCCACCTGACCAGCCGGTCGGCAATCGCAGCTGGAAGTCGACGCTGAAGCCAACGGGCGGTTCGGTCCCGCGACGGGCGCGCAACGATGTAGCTGGGCGTTCTCTGGATCATCGTCACATGTTCAGCCCGCTCGGCCAGGGCAGGGACGAGGGTCACTGCAGTGGCTCCGCTGCCGATGACCGCGACGTTCTTGCCAGTGAAATCGAGATCTTCAGGCCATGACTGGGGGTGGACGATCAGCCCCTTGAACTGATCCTCGCCCGGCCAGCTGGGGCGATGGCCCTGGCCATAATCGTAATAGCCGCTGGCGAGGTAAAGGAAGCGGCATGCGAACCGGCCGCGGTTCGTTTCGACCGTCCAGGATGCCGTGCCCGAGGACCAGCTGGCACTCTTCACCTGATGGCCGAACCGGATTTGATCGAACAGGCCGAAATGGCGAGCCGTATCTTCGACATATTCGCGGATCTTTTCCCCGCTGACGATCGCAAGGTCGCTGCGCCATGGGCGGAACGGGAAGCCGAGCGTGAACATGTCCGAGTCGGAGCGGACGCCCGGATAGCGGAACAGGTCCCAGGTCCCGCCAACTCGATCCCGCGCCTCGAGGATCCCAAAGCTCTTGTCGGGACAGCGCTGCTTGAGGCGAAAGGCCGCGTCGACGCCCGAGATGCCGGCTCCGACGATCAGGACGTCGACCTGCTCAGGTTCAGCCTTACTTACTGCCATGTCAGGAAAGTGGCACAGCAGTCTTGTATGACGCAATCCAGCGGCCTAGCGCGGCCGCAAACAGCTTTTCGGGAGGTGAGGTCATGAGCACGGACGCGAGCGACGTGATGGAGCAGCAAACCACCAGTCCCATCTCGACACGCAAGCATGGCGACGTCCTCATCGTCCTGTCGAACAATCCGCCGGTGAACGCCCTCGGCGCAGCAGTCCGCCAGGGCCTCGTCGCGGCGATTGAGCAGGCGGAAGCGGATGAAGCCATCAAGGCCGTAGTGATCGCCTGCGAAGGGCAGACGTTCTTCGCTGGGGCCGACATCACCGAGTTCGGGAAGCCGCCGGTCATGCCGTGGCTCCCGACTGTCGTCGACACGATCGAAAATTGCTCGAAGCCCGTTGTTGCAGCGATCCACGGGACCGCCCTCGGAGGGGGTCTCGAGGTCGCGCTCGGCTGTCATTACCGCGTTGCCGTTCCTTCGGCCAAGCTCGGCACCCCGGAGGTGAAGCTCGGCCTCCTGCCCGGAGCCGGCGGGACCCAGCGTCTTCCTCGCGTTGCAGGCGTCAGGAAAGCGCTCGAAATGTGCGCGACCGGAAATCCGATCGGCGCCAAGGATGCCTTCGCCTGCGGACTCGTCGACCGCTTGGTGGAAGGCGAGCTGATCCCCCATGCTGTGGCATATGCCGAGGAGGTCCGGGACGTAAGGCCGCTGCCCAAGAGCTCGGAACGGCAGGACAAGCTCGACGAATGCGATCCCGAGACGTTCGAGACTTTCCGCAAGGAAAATGGACGCAAATTCCGTGGCTTCGACGCGCCAGAGGCCAACATCAAAGCGGTCAAGATCGCCTGCGAGAAACCCTATTCCGAGGGTGTGCTCGAAGAGCGCAAGCTGTTCATGGAGCTGATGAGCGGTACCCAGTCGAAGGCGCAGCAATATTTCTTCTTCGCCGAACGGAAGGCCGCAAAGATCGATGGCCTTCCCGAAGAGACACGTCCGCGCGACGTCCACCGCGTCGGAGTGATCGGCGCCGGCACGATGGGCGGCGGAATTTCGATGAATTTCCTGTCCGCCGGAATCCCGGTGACCATCGTCGAAATGGGTCAGGAAGCGCTCGACCGGGGTACCGGGCTGATGCGCAAGAATTACGAAGCGACAGCTGCGAAGGGCCGTCTAACGACCGACCAGGTTGAAAAGGCGATGGGTCTGCTGAAGCCGACGCTGGATTTCAACGCGCTCGCCGACTGCGACCTCATCATCGAGGCGGTCTACGAGGACATGGAGGTCAAGAAGGAAGTATTTGGCCGGCTCGACAAGATCGCCAAACGCGGAGCGATCCTCGCATCGAACACATCCTATCTCGACATCAACGAGATTGCGGCAAGCATTTCGCGGCCGGCGGACGTCGTCGGAACGCATTTCTTCTCGCCGGCGAACGTCATGAAATTGCTGGAGGTCGTGCGCGGCGACAAGACCGCACCCGACGTGCTTCTGACGGTGATGCAGCTCGGCAAGAAAATCAAAAAGGTGCCGGTCGTTGCTGGCGTCTGCCACGGTTTCATCGGCAATCGAATGCTGATGCCGCGCCAGGTCGAGGCGACCAAGCTGCTGCTCGAGGGCGCGTCGCCCGAGCAGGTGGACCGCGTCCATGTCGAGTTCGGCATGCCTATGGGCCCTTTCCAGATGGCCGACCTCGCCGGGGTCGACATCGGCTGGCACCGCGATCCGACGCGGATCGAGAATATTCGCGACGCGCTGTGCGCCATCGATCGCTGGGGCCAGAAGAAGGGTGCCGGCTTCTACGACTATGACGACAAGCGCCGGCCGACACCCTCGCCGGTGGTCAAGCAGATCATCGAGGATTTCGCGAAGAAACAGGGCGTCGAGCGCCGCGAGATCAGCGATGAGGAAATCGTCGAGCGGACGCTCTACACGATGGTCAACGAGGGCGCGAAGATCCTCGAGGAAGGCATTGCCCAGCGCGCATCGGACGTGGATGTGGTGTGGGTCTACGGCTACGGCTGGCCGGTCTATCGCGGTGGTCCGATGTTCTGGGCGGATACGGTGGGACCCGGGAAGATCGTCGAAGGCCTGAAGCGCCAGGAAGAAAGGATGCGGCCCGAGTTCAGTTTTTCGAAGCTGCTGCTCGAAAAGGCCGAGAAGGGCGAGAAGTTTACGCGCTAGGCGGCCGCTGATCATCCAGTAGGCTGAGCATCGCCAGGCCCACGGCGGCAATGGCGGCGCTGGTGATGAACGTCGCCGATGCGCCTTGGCGGTCCCACAGCCAGCCGGCCCCGAGACTGGCGAGCAGGCCCCCGAGCCCGCTTACGAACCAGAAGGCGCCGAAGCTCGTGGCTCGCAGGTTCTCCGGCGCGCTGTCGGCAATCATTCGCGCGAATATGCCTTGGGTGAGAGCCATATGTGCGCCCCAGAGCGCCGTTCCCAGCACCAACCCACCGAAGCTGCCGGTTTCGGCGAGGACGAGATTGCCGGCAATGAGCAGCGCCATTCCGGCCATGAGAATCGCCTTTGGACTGAGGCGGTCACTGAGCGCGCCGGCAGGATAGGCGAGGGCGACATAGGCAAGGTTGAAGATCGCAAGCGTGAGCGGCGACATGGCTTCGGAAAGGCCGATGTCGATGCCCTTGAGGATCAGGAAGCCTTCTGAAAACCGCGCCAGCGTGAACAGGAAGCCGACCTGGAGCAGCCGCCTGGTTTCCTTGTCGAGCTCACGAAAGCCGGAAAAGAAGGGAGACGAGCTGATCGGACCAAGATGTTTGTCGGACTCGCGAAGCGCCAGCCAGGCGAGCAGGAATGCAATAAAAGCGGGGATGACCGCGATCCAGAAGACGGCGCGAATGTCGCTGGCGAGCCACGCCATCAGGCCGATTGCCACGAGCGGCGCAATCAGCGCTCCAACTGTATCGAGGGCCTGGCGAAGGCCAAACGCCCGGCCGCGGATCTCGGCAGGCGTTTCATCTGCGATCATCGCGTCGCGAGGCGAACCCCTGATCCCCTTGCCGATGCGATCGGCAAACCGGGCAGCCAGGACTGCCGGCGCGTTCACGGCTAGTGGGAACAGAGGCTTGGACAGCGCCGCGAGGCCGTAACCTGCGAGGACCCACGGCTTGCGCCTGAGGCTCCGGTCCGAAAGGCGTCCTGAGAAGAGCTTGGCGAAATTGGCCGACGCTTCGGCAATCCCATCGATGGCTCCGAGCGCTGTCACCGGAAGCCCCAGGACCAGAGTGATGAATGCGGGAAGGAGCGAGTGATAAATCTCGCTCGACAGATCCATGAAAAGGCTGACGAATCCGAGGACCCAGACATTGCGGGGGAGGCGGGGGGCACTGCTCACCACCGGCTCATTGCGGCGGCTCGTGCCGAACGCAAGGGAAGGCGTGTTTAAGTCCGCGCGACAACATTGCGCTGCCACCAACATTTGCTAGGCTGCAAGCATGTTGGGGGGATCGACACCGGAGGCGCTCGCAGCCCGTTTTACCGCGGTGGCGCATATGTGGGTCACCGAAGGGCCGGCCGAGCGCATGGAGCGCGCCAAGCGAAAGTTGCTGATGTCGATCGCCAGCAAGGAGCCGGCGACCCTCAATGACGTCGCCAAGGCCATTGGCCGCGGCGCCCCGGCTGTCAGCCGCTCCGTCGATGCCCTCGTTCGAGCTGGGCTCGTCGAGCGGACCCAGGATCCCAAGAATCGCCGCCGGCTGGCGCTGCGACTGACTCAGGAGGGCCGTGACCGGCTCGCGTCCAAGATCGCAGGCGGCTCAAGCCTCCGAACGAAGCTCGACCGTCTGGCGCACAGCGAGCTTCGCGCGGTCGAGCGTGCGATCGAAATACTGGAGCGCTGATTCTTCGATCTTAGAGCGTCGAAGGTAGCAACGCCTTCACCACCGCGGACCCGTCTGGCGCGGCGAAATGCTCGCGAACCACTGTCTGACTGTCCTTGGCTATCCAGAAACGGGCGAGGTACTCGTTCGGCTTATTATAGTCGGTCGTTACGACCCAGCAGTCGATCAGCTTTCCGGCCAGGTCCAGCTTCTCCTGGCCAGCGACCTTGAAGACGTAGGACGCCGGCGGCTCGCCGCCCGGATGATAGAAAATGATTTCGAACTGCGCGTTCGGACGGAGTGGAAGGGTTGTCAGCGTCTCGAGGTCTACCTCGAAATTAAAGGCCGGGATCGGGATCGCGATCTCGAAATCCTTCTGGCTATTATCCGGCTCGGCCAAACCGATCACTTTGTCGGCGAGGAATCGATATCCGGCGCGCGTGGTCTTTCCCTCCTTGGTCGTAATCCGTTCATGGGTAATCGGCCGGAGGGTCTTGTCCTCGAACAGGGAGTCGATTGTCAGTGCGACTTTTGGCGTGGTCCAGTGCTGGATGATGTGAACGCGTCGTTGCCCGTCCTGCATCTCGAACCGCACCTCCTTGGTTTCGAGATCGATCATCTCGAGCGTGCCGTCGGCCTTGATCCAGTGACGAAGGTAAGTTCTCGTACCGGCGTGCAGCTTGTCGAAGCGAGCCAGCGGCTCACCCAATCGCACCTGTACACGCTCGGCATGCGCCGAGGTCGGAAGGGCGAGAAGAAACAACGGCAATAAAGATCGAAAATTAGCCACAAGCTCATCCTTAGGCAGAAGCTGGCTTCGCCTAGAAATGAGGTAGATCGTTTCGTACTAAATTTCGACCAAAAGCGTTATCGAGCTGCGAACGCCTCTAACCGTTGCCGTTGCGGCGGCGGGTTTCCCAGCCCTTTTTGGCGGAGGCGCTGCGGCTCGATGAACGGCCATGGCCGCTGTTCTTGCCGCCTTTGTCCTGCTTGTTGACGGTCGCCCAGGCCCGGCTTTCGGCTTCCTTCTTGGAAACGCCGCGCTTTTCGTAGCCTTCCTCAATGTGCTTGGCTTTGCGATCTTGCTTGGCTGTGTACGCGCCACGGGGCATGATTCGTCTCCCTGATTTCACTCCCCATGCTAAACGCGTGGAGATGGCGAGGCGTTGCCATGCTGCATTGCAACATGAAGTGTTTTTCACTATGTGGCCGCCACATTCTTTTTCCGGAAAAATCAGATGAACCTTCGTAACGTGGCGATCATCGCCCACGTCGATCACGGCAAGACCACGCTAGTCGACCAGCTCTTCCGCCAGTCCGGCACCTTCCGCGACAATCAGCGCGTCGAGGAGCGGGCGATGGACTCGAATGATCTCGAGAAAGAGCGCGGAATCACCATCCTTGCAAAGTGCACCTCAGTCGAGTGGCACGACACCCACATCAATATCGTCGATACTCCGGGCCACGCCGATTTCGGCGCGGAGGTCGAGCGCATCCTCAGCATGGTCGACGGAGTGATCCTGCTCGTCGATGCGGCCGAAGGCCCAATGCCGCAGACCAAGTTCGTCACCGGCAAGGCTTTGTCGCTGGGTCTGCGCCCGATTGTCGTTGTCAACAAGATCGACCGCCCCGACGCGCGTCCGGCAGAGGTGCTCGACGAAGTGTTCGAGCTGTTCCTCAACCTCGAGGCCAATGACGACCAGCTCGACTTCCCGACGCTCTATGCCAGCGGCCGCGCGGGTTATGCGGGAATCACCGACGACGTCCGTTCGGGCGATCTCACCCCGCTGTTCGAGACGATCGTCAGCCATGTCCCGCGGCCGCGGGTCGACGCCGGCCCGTTCCGGATGCTCGCCACCTTGCTCGACCGCGACCCGTTCCTGGGGCGGATCCTCACCGGCCGGATCGAGAGCGGCAAACTCAGCGCCAACATGCCGATCAAGGCGCTCGACGTTAACGGCAATGTCGTCGAGGAAGGGCGCGCGACCAAGGTCTTCGCGTTCCGCGGCCTTGAACGGGTGCCCGTCGAAAGTGCCGAAGCCGGCGAGATCGTCGCCATCGCCGGACTGATCAAGGCGACCGTCTCCAATACATTTGCCGATCCGTCGGTGCAGGCGCCGCTGCACGCGCGGCCCATTGACCCACCGACGTTGGCCATGAGCTTTTCGGTCAACGATAGTCCGTTCGCTGGCCGTGACGGCGACAAGGTGCAGAGCCGTGTGATCCGCGAGCGCCTGGAGCGCGAAGCCGAGGGCAATGTCGCGATCCGCGTCACTACCGCGGCAGACAACGACAGTTTCGAGGTCGCCGGTCGCGGCGAGCTCCAGCTCGGCGTGCTGATCGAGACTCTCCGGCGCGAAGGCTTCGAGCTCGGCATCAGCCGCCCGCGCGTGCTGTTCCGCGAAGGCCCGAATGGCCGCGAGGAGCCCTATGAGACGGTCGTTGTCGACGTCGACGATGAATTCTCCGGCACTGTCATCGACAAGATGGCGCTCCGCAAGGCGGAGATGACCGACATGCGCCCGTCCGGCGGCGGCAAGACGCGCCTAACCTTTTCGGCGCCGAGCCGCGGCCTCATCGGCTACCATGGCGAGTTCCTGTCCGACACGCGCGGCACCGGGATCATGAACCGGCTGTTCGAGCGCTACGGCCCGTACAAGGGCCCGATTTCTGGCCGCCAGAACGGCGTGCTCATCTCCATGGAGCAGGGTCCGGCCGTCGCATACGCGCTTAACGCGTTGGAAGAGCGCGGTATTCTTTTCGTCTCGCCCGGCGAAATGCTCTACGAGGGCATGGTGATCGGCGAGAATGCGAAGCCGCAGGACCTCGAGGTCAATCCGCTGAAGTCCAAGCAGCTCACCAACTTCCGCGCTTCTGGCAAGGACGAGGGCATTCGCCTGACGCCGCCACGCCGGATGAGCCTCGAGCAGGCGATCGCCTATATCCAGGACGATGAGCTGGTCGAGGTGACCCCAAAGGCGATCCGCATCCGCAAGCGCTTCCTCGACCCACACGAGCGCAAGCGCGAGGCGAGGAAGCTCGAAGCGGCCTGACTTGTTCGGCGACCGGATCGCCGCGACTTTCAAAACCTATTTCTCGGTGCAAACCCTAATGTTGCACCTGCGATACGGGTAATGTCAGATTTTTCGCCTCGGGATTTTCCCCGATGCACGGCCTTTAAGGCGCCGTTTACCAACTTTGCTGCTCGCCAACGCGACAGCAATAGGGGGTTACGTCGATGCTAGTACATTTCACCGTTAAGCAGCGCATCATGCTCGGTACGGCACTGGCCGGAACCGGAATGTTCTTCGGTGCAACGCCCGCGCTCGCTGACTGTCTTCCAGACGTTCCCGGCACGACCGTCGTTTGCAACACGACCGATCCGGACGGCTTCCAAACCACGACGAATAGCGTGACGATTCGCGTCGAGCCTGCCGCGACCGTGGGAACGGGCGCAGCAACCCCAAGTCCCCTGCTGTCCGCGGGAACGACCAGCGTCCTCAACAATGAGGGCGTCGTCAATTCGGGCGCGACTGCAGTATCCCTCGGCGGCGGAAGCACGGTGAACAATGCCGCGGGCGGAAGCCCCGGCGACATCATCGGCAACGTCCTGTTCGGCAACACGACGGGAACGCAGGTCAATACGTTCAACAACCTCGGCCTCAACTCGACGCTGACCGGCAACATCGTCTCGACGGGTGCACTGACGGTGAACAGCGGCGCGGGATCGACCCTCACGGGCAGCATCACCGCGACGACCGGCCCCCTGATCGTCGTCAACAATGGCGGAGCGATCACCGGCACGATCACCGGCTCAGGCCTTGCTGACTCAGTGACTCTGTCCGGTGGAGGAACGATCGGCGGTGCCATCAATCTCGCCGCTGGCGACGACACGATCACGATCGGCACCGGAACCACCTACAACAGCAGCATCGACCTCGGGTCGGGCAACAACACGCTGACCAACAACGGCACGCTGAACGGAAGCGTGACCGCTGCGGCCGGCAACGACACCGTCACCAACGCAGGCACGCTGGTTGGCAACGTGGCGCTTGGCGATGGCAACAACACGATCACGAACAGCGGCGCCCTCACCGGCAACATCACGACCGGAACAGGCAACGACACGCTTGCCAATGTACTCGCCACCGGAACGGTGACCGGCAACATTGACCTCGGCACCGGAACCGACTCCGTCAGCAACCTCGTGGGAACCGGCACGGTCACGAAGGCCGGAGCCGGCACGCTCACTCTGTCGGGCAACAACAGCGGCTTCACCAACGTCGGAACAGTCCTCAACATCGGAACCGGAGGCACGGTCTCGATCGCCGATTCGAACGACATGTTCACTGGCGGAATCGCGATGGGTGGCGGAACGCTCCAGACGACGGGCGCCGCCACGCTGACTAATCCGATCACTCTGAACACTGGCGGTGGAACCTTCGACATCGGCGCCGCGACGACGCTCAACGGAGCGATCGGCGGAGTAGGCGGCCTGACCAAGATCGGCACGGGCAACCTGACGCTCGGCGGAACGAACACCTATACTGGCGGCACGACGGTCACGGCCGGGACGCTGACGGGCACGACGCTGTCGCTCCAGGGTAACATCGTCGACAATGCGGCCCTGGTGTTCGACCAGACCATCGCCGGAACCTATCTCAGTAACATTTCCGGTACGGGCACGGTCACGAAGAACGGCACCGGAACGGTGACGTTCACGGGCAACAATACGTACAGCGGCGCTACGGCCATCAACGGCGGCATCCTCGCCGTCGGCCCGACGGGAATCGGCGACTCGTCGGCCGTCACGGTCACCGCGCCCGGTACGCTGCAGCTCAATGCCAATGAGACCATCGGCAGCCTTGCGGGCAGCGGAGCGGTCACCGGCAACTTCGCGCTGACGACCGGGGGCAACAACGGAACGACGACCTTCTCCGGCCCGCTGACGATCGGCACGCTGAACAAGGCCGGCACCGGCAACATGAGCCTGACCGGCACGGGCACGCTGACGACCGGCATGAACGTGAATGCGGGCACGCTGACGATCGGCGGCGCTTATACGAGCCCCGCCAATGCCGTTGCGAACGGTGCGACGCTCAATGTCCTCGCGACGACTGGCGCGCTCACGGGCAACGTGACCGCGGCAGCAGGGTCGACGACGATCGTCAATGGCACGGTAACGGGAACCGTAACCAACGCCGGTACCTTGTCAGGCACGGGCACCGTCGTCGGACCCGTAACCAACACGGGAACGCTGAGCCCGGGCAATTCCGGCCCAGGCATCTTCCACATCACCAATGGGCCGTTCACGCAGACCGCGGCCGGCACGCTGGCAGCCGATATTACGCCCAACAACGTGGCTGGAACCGGCTATGACCAGGTTCTCGTCGTCGGCACTCCAGGAAATGCGGTGCTCGGCGGAACGCTGGCCGTTAACCTCGCCAATGGGCTCGGTACTCCGGCGGGTCCGTATGTCGCGGGCAACACCTACGACGTGGTCCGGGCAGTCGCAGTGACTGGCAACTTCGCGACGGTCACCGGAAATGTCCTCTCGCCGTTCATTACCCTGACGCCGACCGGCATCGTTTCTGTCACGGGAGCGCAGGTTTACCGGCTGACGGTCACTCGGACGCCTTTCGCGACCGGCATCGGCGCCGGTGCGACTCCGAACCAGATAGCCGTGGCCAACGGCTTCCAGGGATTGGTTGCCGGCGCAACCGGTGACGCAGCGGCCCTCGTATCCGGCGTCGACGCGATGACTGCCGCACAGGCGCAGCAGTTCTTCGATGAGGCGAGCCCGGAGCCATACGGCGCCTACGCACGCTCAATGCTCAACCAAGGCGAGCTCTTCTCGCGCCAGATCCACCTGCAGACGCATGAAACGCCGAACATGCTGCCCGGCTTCGACGTCTGGGGCCGCGGTTACGGTCTGTGGGGCAACGGCAAGGGCCGCGACTTCCGGTTCGGATCAGATATCGACACCTGGGGCCTGACTGCGGGCGTCACCTATCGCGGAAGCTCCGGCTTCTGGGTTGGCGCTGCCGGCGGAATCTCGAAGGACAAGGTCGACTACGAGCTCGGCAACAGCGACGGCCACAACAAGGGCTGGCAGTTCGGAATTTACGGGGGCTATGCCTTCGGCCAGTTCGATATCGATCTCCAGCTCGATTACGCTCATGCCAATGTCAGTGCAGAACGCTCGATCAACGTCGCTTCGATCCAGCGTCTCGCCGATGGCGACACCCATGGTCATGAATGGAAGATCGTCTCGACCGCCGGTTACAATTTCGATCTTGGCGGAATGTGGCTGCGGCCGTTCATCGGGATCGACTACACCAACGGCAAGCTGGATGGGTTCACGGAGACTGGTGCCGGCGCAGCGAGCCTGACGCTCGACGATATCAACGCCGATCGTACGGACCTGATGCTGGGCCTGGATCTCAAGGCCAATCCGCACGCCCAGATCTCGCCGTACGGCCAGCTGGTGTGGCGTCATAACCTCGACAACCAGCACGACTCGATCACCGCGCTGTTCAACGGCAACCCGGCAAGCACCTTCACGGTCAGCGCCGTCACACCGCGGAACGACCAGATCGATCTCGATGCGGGCGTGAACTTCCAGGCGAACCCGAACCTCGCGATCTTTGCTGGTTATCAGGGAACGTTCCGGAAGGATCTCAACAGTCACGGCTTCTCGGCCGGCCTGAGCTACTCGTTCGGTGCCGCACCGCCTCCGCCGCCACCTCCACCGCCTCCGCCACCTCCGCCGCCTCCTCCCCCGGCGACGCAGACCTGCCCGGATGGATCGGTGATCCCGGCGACGGATACTTGCCCGGCGCCGCCACCTCCGCCTCCGCCGCCGCCTCCGGCGCCGGAACGCGGACACTAAGCAACCCTAAGGGGCAAGCTGAGCAAGTAGGGGCGGGGCAGAAATGCTCCGCCCCTCGGCTATTCAGCGATGCGAGTTGGCGCGCTGGAGCTCCTTGAGAAGGCTCTTGCCGTCGGTGCCGATCACATCAGAGATTCGCCACCCACGCGGCGTCAGTGTGAGCTTGAGCTCGAGATTGCGCATTTCCCTGGGCCCCAGGACGACGTGGACATCGGCTACAGCCGATTGCGGCGTCGGCCGCACCAGCTTTCGAACGTGCGCCGATACCCGGTCATAGTCCTGGCAATCACACAGCGGATCGCCGTCGAGGTAACCGACCTCACCGCCGGAACTGTCCTTGCGGATCGCGGCGGTCAGCTTGGGCGAAAAGAAATTCTCAGGCTTCTCCAGCGGGCTGAAGCCATCATGATGATATTGGGAATAGACATAATCGACGAAGGTGCCGGGCGTGCTTGCGGCCCCCGCAGCGGCCAGAACAAGCGCGGCAATGATCATTTGCCGGCCATTTGGAGGATTTTCCTCCACTCCTCCTCGCGCACCGGGGCGACGGAGAGCCGCGACTGGCGGATGAGCTCCATCTTCGCGAGGGCGGGCTCGGCCTTAATCGCCGCAAGGGTTACAGGCTCGATCGGCCGGATCGGCTCGACTCGAACCGAAACCCAGTCGGCGTCCTTCGGATCGGGCCGCGCTTCCCGTGTAATGCGCATGACACCAACCACGGCCTTGTCCGACATGCTGTGATAGAAGAATGCCTCATCGCCGGCCTTCATCGCCTTCAGATGCAGCCGAGCCGCATTATTGCGAACTCCGTCCCATTCCGTGCCGCCGTCGCGCACCAGATCGCCCCAGCTGTAGCTCTCGGGCTCGGATTTCATCAGCCAGTGCGCCACTCAATTTGTCTCCTTCCGGGATCGCCATAGTTAGCGCTCCGACGAAGCGAGTGAAACCGGCGATGGGTCGTTCGGAACGGCTGTGGAAAAGTCGAAAAAACTGAATGAATTGAAAGAGTTCCTAATTCCATCCCGCGAGTCGAACGGTTCGCCGCCGATCGCTTGGACTCGGCCGGAGCATAACATATCTGGGGTTCAGCGAATGAGAGCGGTGAGCCCGAGGCAGTTTTGACGCCGGGCTCCAGGCAAGACGGGCGATCCCCCGCTGGACAGTTAGAGCGCTAGTAACGCGCCTCCAGCGGGCTCCCCCGCCAGCACAAGGGCAATTACAATAGTGGTAAAGCTTCTCGGCGGACGCGTCGCGTCCGCGGTCATGGGTCTTTTCATGCTAGCGGTCGGCTCCAGCGCGATGGCGCAGGATACGAACGCGCTGAACGTACCCGAGGCCGTCAAGGCAATCGATGTCGACAAGACGGCCGCTACGCTTGGCGCGGTCGCAAATCCTGCCGCCATCCTGGCGCGTCCTGCAGTGGCGGTGACGACGGCCGTGGCCTCCAGCAACGGAGCCATCACGCAGGCCCAGCCGGCGCAGTCGGTTACGGTCCAGCTTGCTCCGTCGATCGCGACTGAAGCTGCATGGCTCTACAAGGCCGGCTGGCCGCTATATGCGCTGGTCGACAAGTTCAGCGCGGGCGCCGCCCTCGATGAGCAGGCCAATTGCCTGGCGACCGCAGTCTATTTCGAAGCGCGTGGCGAAAGCCTTGAAGGCCAGCTTGCCGTCGCTCGGGTCGTGATGAACCGTGCCGCATCGGGCAGATACCCCTCCGATTGGTGCAGTGTCGTGAAGCAACCGGCGCAATTCTCCTTCGTTCGTCACGGCGAATTCCCGTGGATCGACACGGCCTCCACTGCTTGGGCGCACGCACAAGGCGTCACTCGCTTGGCGATCGCCAATGTCGTTCCGAGCGTCGATCCCGATGTGCTGTGGTATCACGCAACCTACGTCGCGCCGTCGTGGGGCCGCCGACTGAACATGGTCGAAAAGATCGGCCTGCACATCTTCTACCGAGCGTAATCCGTTAAATCTGGAGGGGCTGAGGGCGTCCCGGGATCCGCTCCCGGGGCGCCTTTTTCGTTTTGGCGCGGGGCGCGTTCGGCTCGGCGATAACCGTGTTCACGAGGGATTCGCATACCAATCGTTCCGAGCGAGCATGCGGATGGCGGATTGGCGGAGGGGGAGTTCCGGCGATCCGGGGAGGCTCGCGAGGTGCTGAATATCCTCATTGTCGAAGATGACAGCCAGTTGGCGGTTACTCTTAAATATCTGGTCGAAGACAATCCGCGGTATCACGTGCTGGCGATGGCCCAGGATGCCGACACCGCTATTGCCCTCGCAGAAGCGCACGAACCCGACCTGGTTCTTCTCGATCTTCACCTTGCACACGGCAGCACGGGCTTTTCCGTTGCCGTGCGGCTCAACGATCTTGGGGTGCCATGCCTGTTCGTAAGCGGCAAGGCGCCCCGTTTCCCGATGCCCGATCTGGCGCTTGGCTGCCTGATGAAGCCCTTCACCGCCGAGGATGTTCATCGCTCGCTCGCTGCCGCTGAGGATTTGCTGCGCGGGCGCGAGACGCATCGGCCGAAAATCCCGCACAACCTGACACTTTACGATCCGAAGGACGACCACGCCCGGGCCGAACCGGGGTTCATTCCGTCAAAACGGTCGCTGAGGACGCGGTTCGAGCATTGGATCTCGGGTCACCAGCATTAGGGTGCCCGGCTAGAGCTGCATCATTCCCCTGCGCGGCTCCCGCATCCCCAGGGTCTTCTCGGTAAGCTGGGCGCCGGCGTCGATCAGCGCCTGGCGGCGGCCCTTGATGTCGGCATTGCGCTGGACGTCCTCCAGCGGAAGGAGTCCGGCGATGCACGGATGGGCCAATGTCCGCTCAACGAAGGCGGCGCTGATCGGCCATTTTTGGGGATCGATGCTGAATCCCGCATATGCCCCGTTGCGGAAGAAGCTCGCGATCGCGATGTCGGCAACGCCGATCTCACCGAAGAGGAAGCCGTCTTGAGGCAACTCGCCTTCGAGATAATCGAGGGCGGCAGGGATTTCTTCGTTCAGGGCTTTATCGATCCGGGCCTGGTCGCCGGGCTTCCCCCAGACGAGCGGGTGCACGACCTTCTGGTAAAAAAGGTTCCAGATGAAGAGATCCCCAAGGCGGGTATCGGCATATTCTTCCAGCCACCGCGCCCGCGCGCGGTCCTTTGGGTCGGCGGGGAAAAGAGAATGGCCCGGGTAGGTCTCGTCGAGATAGTCGCAGATCACGCTCGAATCGCTGACCGAGAAGTCGCCGTCGACCAGCACCGGGATTCGGCAGAGCGGACTCAACCTTCGAAATTCGTCATTGCCGAAGAAAGGAGTGATCGGATCAACCTCGTAGGCGAGCCCCTTCAGGTTCATGCAGGCCAACACCTTGCGGACATAGGGGCTGACGTAGCTTCCGATCACGGTGAGCGGTGGGGTCATGACGCTCCAATGCAGCCGCTATGCGCCGACATCAAGCAGGGGCTAGACAGGCTGCAAATGTAGCGCTACATATGTAGCGTACTAATCGAAAGGCCGTTCCCATGCAGTCAATTCTGCCTCTATTCGTGGTTGCCCTCGCAGCTTCCGCCCCGGCGCTAGCGGCCGAGGTCGTCCCGGTGCCCCACTTCAACGCCGTCGAGCTGCGTGGCGGGGGCCAGGTCACGCTGCGGGAAGGGCCGGTGCAGAGGGTGACGATTCTGGACGGCTCGACCCAGTTCACCAGCTTCCGCATGGAGCGCGACAGCAAGCTCAGGATCGACGCGTGCAACGAACGTTGTCCGCATCAATATCGCCTGCGCGTCCTGATCGAGAGCCCGAGGATCCCGCGGACGCTTGCCGTCAGCGGTGGAGGAACGATCACGGCGACGTCCGGGAGCGTCGAAAGGGAGCTGACACTTGCGGTTAGCGGTGGCGGAGTGATCGATACGACGGCTGTTTCGTCGGATGTCGTGACCGCGGCCGTGAACGGCGGTGGACGGATCAACGCCCGACCTCGGAACGTTCTTACGGCCGCAGTGAATGGCGGCGGAGAGATTCGCTATTGGGGCAATCCCGTCGTGACGAGCGCGATCCAGGGCGGCGGCAACGTTCGCCCCGGAAGCTGAGCGCTAGGAAAGCGGGACGACCTCAGCTCGCCCGCCGTCAAAACTCAAACCGACCGTCAACAGGGCCCTGAAAGCATTGTAGCCGCCGGTGCCGGGATGAAAGGCGTGAAAGAACAGCTGCGGCCTGCCATCCAGGCCCGAGGCCACCGAGGCGTGCCCGGGAGCCAGCCATTCACGGGTTGACCGCAGCAACGGCTCTCCCTGCTTGCTGTAAGGGCCCAGCGGATGATCGGCGACTGCCACGCCGATGCCGTAGGACGGCGTCGAAAAGTCGTTCCCGGCGTAGAACAGCCAATAACGGCCATCCTGGCGCGTGACGAAGGGCCCTTCGATCAAATGGCCTTCCCAATCCAGATCGTTGGCCAGGACTATCCGGTTCTCGCCGGTCAGCGACCGGCCATCCTTCGAGATCGGCTGTGCACGGATCGGCGTGGTCATCGCCTCCAGGATCGAGGCAGCCAGGCCGAATTCGACCAGCGCCGCGCGAACCTGGGTCCAGTTGGCCAGAGCTGCCTCGATCAAGGGATGCATGACGAAGAAGCGGACCATCGGCCGCTGGGCATTGGCCCAGGAAACGATCGCTGCAGCAAATGCAGCCGTAAGTCGATCGGCTTCGAACAGGAAAAGCCTGTCGATCAGATCGGGATGCTGCCGGAGCAGCATCGCCAGCGGGCGCGGCCAGATGCTGTTCGTATCGTCCTTCCAGAACAGATAGCGGTCGCCGTTCGCATCGATGAACAGATGAGAATCGATCACTCCCCCGCTCATCTGCGGCTGGCCGGGGTCGTACCCAAGGCCGGTCGTGTTGATGGGTTTTCCGGTGACCAGTGGCGCTCCATTGTCGGTCCAGGGTCCAAGCGGCGAAGGGGCACGCGCAAGGCCGATGGCCAGCGCGTTGGTCGCCTGCCTGGCGGTGAAGGCCAGCCAATATTCCTCGCCGACGCGATGCATTTCCGGCGCCCAGAAATCAGCGAGATCGCGCCCGCGCGCGGCCCATTCGGGCTGATGGCCTTCGGGAAAGACGAAGCCGAGGCACTCCCAATGCTGAAGATCGCGCGAATGGAGGATCGGGAAGGCGTCAGGAGCATCGTTCGATGTGGCAACCAGCCAATAGTCTTCGCCGTCCTTGAAGACGGCGGGGTCGCCATATCCGACGAGGATGCGCGGAGCGATATTCTCGGTCAGCAGGGGCCGCCAATCCATGGATGCGTCGGGATGTTCGAGGGCCTCGCCGAAGACCTCGGGCACCCGAGTCCCGAAGTCCTTGCTGAGCTCACGGTAAAAAGACGAGAAATCCTGCTGGGTGCCGCTCGGCACGAAATAACTCTTTGCGATGCAGCTCGACGATTGCACGTCGATGCGGAAGCCTTCTCCATCCGCTCTGGCGTCGACCGTGAAGCTCATGGAGGCGGCGATTAGCAGCGGTGCGCATGATGAGAACCCCTTCCGGGGCAGGCTGCTCGATCCTATGGTTAGCCCGTGGGGCGGCCGGATCATGTCTTGGCGATCGATCAGGGGACGACGTCGACCCGCGCCATCCTGTTCGAGGGCAATGCCCAGCCGATCAAGGTCACCCAGCGCGAGTTCGAGCAGCACTACCCGGCTCTCGGGTGGGTCGAGCATGATCCCGAGCAGATCTGGCGGGATACGCTGTCCGTCACGCGGGAAGCGATTTCGGCCGTCCCGGTGGGTCGTGTGGCCTCCATCGGAATCACGAATCAACGCGAGACGATAGTCGTCTGGAACCGTTCGACCGGCGACCCAATCCACCGCGCAATCGTCTGGCAGGATCGGCGCACGGCAGGCGAGTGCGCGAGGCTGAAAACCGATGGCGCCGAAGAGATGGTGCGGGAGCGCACCGGGCTGCTGCTCGACCCCTATTTTTCCGCGACCAAGATCGCATGGATCCTCGACAATGTCGCCGGAGCCCGCGCCAGCGCCGAGCGGGGCGAGCTCGCTTGCGGAACGATCGACAGCTTCCTGCTGTGGCGGCTGACGGGCGGGGCAGTCCACGCGACGGATATCACCAACGCAAGCCGGACTTCGCTGTTCGACATTCGCCAGCAATGCTGGGACGCCGAACTGTGCCGCCTCTTCCGGGTGCCGGAGACACTCCTTCCGGCAGTTCGCGACAACAGCGGCATATTCGGAATGACGGCGCCGGGCCTGTTCGGCGCGGAGCTGCCGATAGCGGGCATGGCCGGGGACCAGCAGGCGGCCCTGTTCGGCCAGGCGTGCTTTACACCGGGCATGGTCAAATCGACCTACGGGACGGGCTGCTTCATGCTGGTCAACACAGGGACTGCGGCCGTCATTTCCCGGCATCGGCTCCTGACCACGCCGGCCTATCGGATTGGCGGAGTGACCACCTATGCGCTGGAGGGATCAATCTTCGTCGCCGGAGCCGCGATCCAGTGGCTCCGCGACAGCCTGGGGCTCATTTCCGATGCAGCCGAGACCGAAGGATTGGCGGCCAGCCTACCCGACAGTCACGGAATCACTCTGGTGCCTGCCTTCGTCGGCCTGGGAGCGCCGCATTGGGATCCCGACGCCCGTGGGGCGATCTTCGGGCTCACGCTGAACGCTTCCAGAGCGCATCTCGCGCGCGCGGCGCTCGAGGCGGTCGCGTACCAGACCCACGACCTGATGGACGCCATGAGCGGGGACGGCGCGCGTCTGTCCTCCTTCCGCGTAGACGGCGGGATGGCTGCCAACGCCTGGCTTTGCCAATTCCTTGCCGACATCATGGACATGCCCGTCGAGCGGCCGGAGAACCTCGAAACGACTGCCCTCGGCGCTGCTTTCCTCGCCGGCCTTGCAACCGGAGTATGGCCGGACCTGGAAGCACTGAGCGCCACCTGGAAGCAGCGCGATTGCTTCATGCCATCCATGCCGGCCGACCGGCGCGCGCAACTCATCGAGGGATGGAGAACAGCGGTCGTGAAGACCCTGTCGAAATAATCGAACCACGATCGACTGAGCGGTGGTCGCCGCTCAAGCTGCTCTAGGCCGCCATCAGCTCTTCCTGGCGACGCCAGCGCGAGGGCGGCACTCCGATGATCTTCTTGAAGGCCCTGCTGAACGACGCTTCCGAGCTGTAGCCGACCTCATTGGCGATCGATGCGATATTGACGCTGCAGCAGAGCAGCCTGGCGGCCCTCTCCATGCGCCATTTTGCCAGATATTGCTTGGGCGGAATTCCGACCAGGCTTGTGAACCGCTCTGCGAACCTCGAACGCGAAAGGCCGACCTCTCGCGCCAGTCGATTGATCGACCAGTTCCGGCGCGGATCGCCGTGCATGAGCGCGATGGCGCGGCCGACATAGTCGTCACGCAAGGCCGAGAGCCAGGTCGCGCTGCCTGCGGGCATTCTCCGGACGTGCTGCCGGACGACCTGAATCAGCATCAGCTCGGCGAGACGGCCGAGAACCGTCTGACGGCTGACCTGAACCGTTTCCGATTCCCCCATCGCAATCTGGATCAGCTCCGGGGCTGAGGGGAGGCCAGGCTCTTCGGTCGACTCACCGATTAACATCGGCGGCAGATGCTTGAGCAGCAGATCGAACGGCCCTGAGTCGCAGGCAAAGAGGCCGCACACCAATTTTGCGTTGGGGCGTGTTTCGCCGGCGATCTCGGCGCCAAGGCGCATCTCGGCCGGCGCGAACCGGCGCTCAAGCGAGGGATCGGCCAGCACTGGCTCACTCGAGATCTGGTGGCTTTCCCCGCCGGGGAACATCACGATCTGGCCCGCGTGGAGCTCGATCGAGGCGCTGCCGGCCAGAGTTGCGAAGCAGCTGCCTTCCGTCACGACATAATAAATGATCGTGTGCTCCGCGCCGCCCAGAATTGTCGACAGGGCCGCGCTGGATGGCAGTTGGTCGGCGACGGACGGGCCGTCGGCAATCACGCGAAAGAATGCTGCCGACGTCATTCGTACGGTACGGAAGGCGTCGGACAGCGGGTCCACCTGCTTGGGTCCAGCGGGCTCCTCGGCGAGTCGGCTCGGCTTGATGATGGTCAGCGCATTCATGGCACCGACCTCCGCGCCTCGAACCCGGCTGCGCGAAGCGCGAGCCAAGCGCGCATGGGCCAGCTCGAGGCGTTCTTCGAACCCGAATAAAGAATGGCATTCTTCATCGCCGAATCTCCCATTCACTATTAAAACCATAGCGTGCTATGCTTTTTGAAGCAACGCGATTAGGGTAGTGCCCGGATTGCAGTGAGGCGTTCATGGTCGAGATCCCCAAGCCGGGTCAGAAAGTTCGGGGTTCACGTTCCGGCGCGCCGATCATGGCATTGTTCGATTTGCTCGGACGACGTTGGGCGATGGGCGTTTTGTGGACCCTTTGCATGCATGGCCCGTCGACGTTCGGGGAGCTCCAGAACCTTTGCGAGACTATATCTCCCGCTGTCCTGAGCCAGCGCCTCAAGGAGTTGCAGGAAGCCCGCTTCGTCGAGAAAACGCCCAGCGGATACGCCCCCACCGAACTTGGCCGGCAGGTCCAAAGCCAGCTCGTTCCGTTGCGCGAGATTGCCCTGATATGGGCGCGCACGCTGGAGAGGGAAGGCGGCTTTCTGGCTGTAAACCAGTAAGGCCGCAGAATTATGGACGGTCCGTTAAGCATTGCGGACGATCGGTCATTCCGGCGGCAAACGCCGTTCCTCTAGAGGGCCCATCCCGCTGCCGTGGTGGCAGGGGCGTGCTCGGAGGATGAATTGGCCCGCAATCAGGCTCTCGTTGTTGCAGCCTTTGCCGCGATCGCCTGCTCGGCAGGAGCGCTTGCCGCGTCCGAAGCCCTCGGCGGCTATCTGAAGGACGAACGCGCAATAAGCGTTTCGCTCAGGACGTTCCGGATCGAGCCGCAGGTCCTCCACCTCAAATCAGGCCGGCCAATCGTGCTGCGCGTCTTGAATGACAGCGGGATTGCACACGACCTCACTGCGCCAGAATTCTTCGCCCGTGCGGACATGTCGCCCCCGGACCGTGCCAAGGTGCTCAACGGCCGCATCGCGTTGGGCCCGAACCAAAGCGCCGCAGTGACGATAATTCCGAAGAGCGGGCGCTATCCGGTCAAGTGCAGCCATCCGTTGCACAAGATATTCGGCATGACGGGCACGATCGTGGTCGATCCGTAACCCGGGGGCGCGCGCCGCGCGCTCTCATCCGAAGTCCCGAAAGAATCAATTCCTCCGGCCGCGCCCCCTGCGTCGGCGGAGCTGTACTCGCGCGTACTTTTCACATCCCCAAGGAGAAGACATGTCCCCCAAGTTCAGGATTTGCCTGCTTGCCGCGGCAAGCTCCGCCGCGCTCGCGGCAGGCTCGCCCGCATTTGCCGGGCCGACCGCGACCTGTGTCGTCGGCACAGGCGCAAGCTCGACCGAATGCGGCGTCAATTCGGTCGCGTCCGCAGACAACTCGACCGCCGTCGGCGACAGCGCCAGCGCAACGGGCGTGAGCAGCCTAGCAACAGGCACGGCTGCTTCCGCATCCAATACAAGTGCAACCGCCGTCGGCGAAGTCGCGGAAGCGTCGGGTGTTGAATCGACGGCGGTTGGGCAGGCGGCGACGGCGTCGGCCGACAATGCGCTTGCCGTGGGTGAAGGCGCCTCGGCGACGAACGTCTCATCCACTGCGATCGGTCACGATTCGTCGGCTGTCGCGATCCAGTCCACAGCTGTCGGAGAAAGCGCGGCTGCAAAGGGCGATCAATCGACTGCGGTTGGCCTGAATGCAAATGCCTCCGGCCTGACGTCCGTCGCCGTGGGCGACAACACGGTTGCAAGCAACGAGGACTCAGCCGCGTTCGGCGACCAGGCGCAGGCAACCGCTTTCCACTCCACCGCAATCGGCGGTGAATCGATCGCGTCGGGCGCCGGCTCGCAGGCGTTCGGCTGGAGAGCGGATGCACTCGGCGCGCAGTCGGTTGCAGTCGGCAACCAGACGGTCGCATCAGGCGCCAACGCCTCGGCGCTCGGCAATGGCGCGCAGGCGAGCGGATTGAATGCGACGGCGATCGGCCGGCTCTCGGTTGCGAGCGGGACCCACACGACCGCTCTCGGAGACGGTGCACAGGCGACGGGAAATTCCTCGACAGCGCTCGGCGATACCGCCCTTGCTTCGGCGCTAAACTCGACAGCGGTCGGACAGAGCTCAAACGCCGCTGGAGTCAGTTCCACTGCGGTAGGCATCAGCGCGCTTGCCTCTGGCCAGACGTCGGTCGCGCTCGGAGACAGCACCGTCGCCAGCAACGAGGACTCGGTCGCGGTCGGCGACCAGGCCAATGCGAGCGGCTTCCATTCGACCTCGATTGGCGGTGAGTCCGTGGCAACGGGCGGCGGCGCGCAGGCGTTCGGCTGGAGAGCGAATGCGACCGGCACCCAGTCTGTTGCCGTTGGCAACCAGACCCAGGCGACGGGCAACGCTTCTGTCGGGCTCGGCAACCTTGCGCAGGCAACCGGCTTGAACTCGACTGCGCTCGGCAACAGCTCGGTCGCGAATGCGGTGAACAGCACGGCCGTCGGGCAAAATTCGCATGCCACCGCGGCGGGAGCCACCGCCTTGGGTGCATCGGCGAACGCCACGTTTTTCGGTTCCACCGCCGTCGGCGCGGGCGCGAACACCACCGCCGATAACCAGGTGACGCTGGGCGGTGCCGGAAGCGCGGTTCGCATCGGGGATTTTGCCGCAAGCACTGCGGCTCAGGCCGCCGCATCGACCAATCTGGCCACCATGGATGCCAACGGCGTACTTGGCAGAAGCAACATCAACGTCGCCAGCCTTGGTGCGCTGCAGAACTCCTTTGCAACGGTTCAGGGGCAGGTCGGTCAGCTGTTCGACCTGAACGAGCGCAACCGTCGAAATATCGAGGACGCCAATGAGGGCGTCGCCATGGCGCTGGCGATGGATACCCCGGCCGTACCGGCGGGCGCTCATTTCGCGGTGTCCGGCGGCGTCGGTTACTTCAAGGGCAAGGGGGCGCTCGCCACCGCGATCTCCGCAGCGGTTGGAGAAATGAAATCGGTCTCAGCCGGTGTTTCCTACGGCTTTGGCAGCAAAGAAGTCGGTGCGCGCGCCGGGTTCGAGTTTGCGTTCTAGGAAGCGTGTAAAGGATCCCGCCGGCATAACCCCGGCCGGCGGGATTTCTTCCAGGGCAGCGGCCGCGCACCGTTTCGAACTGATAGACCAGGATCGCGACCAGCCGCGCTGTTGCTTGGAATCGCGGTGACAAAGCAGAAATGGCGGAAATCCGCGCCATCATGAATCGTTGGATGCCCCGCGTGGATTCGAACCACGATTGACGGAGTCAGAGTCCGTAGTCTTACCATTAGACGACGGGGCAG
>Ga0207706_10000510_pt1 | contig 41321 bp, 24 predicted proteins | sample KBSC53metaG_FD_184318 | JGI IMG/M metagenome (GOLD analysis project Ga0207706, IMG submission 184318) | Corn rhizosphere microbial communities from Kellogg Biological Station, Michigan, USA - KBS C5-3 metaG (SPAdes) (version 2) | ecosystem: Host-associated > Plants > Roots > Rhizosphere > Soil ... | reverse complement strand
TGGGGCACGCCCCGAGAACCTGGCCTACGTCTTCTACACCAGCGGGAGCACGGGTCGGCCCAAGGGCGTGATGATGGCGCACCGCGAGGTGGTGCAGCACGCCGCCTGCCTCCCGGCGTGCATGCCCCTGGGCCCCGGCGACCGCGTGGCGCAGGCGTCCAACGCCAGTTTCGACGCGGCGGTGTTCGAGATCTGGGGCGCGCTGCTGAACGGGGCCACCCTGGTGGGCGTCGGCCGCGACGTCCTCCTCTCCGCCCCGCTCCTGGGCCGCGAGCTGCGCGAGCGCGGGATCACCCATCTCTACCAGACCGCCGCGCTCTTCAACCAGCACGTGCTCGACCAGCCGGACGCCTACGCCGGCCTGCGGCAGCTCGTCTTCGGCGCCGAGGCGGTGGGCACCGCCAGCGTGCGGCGGATGCTGCGCGAGGGGCGGCCGGAGCGCGTGCTGCACGAGTACGGGCCCACCGAGGCCACGGTCTGGTGCACGCTCGAGGTGGTGGAGGAGGTGGAGGAGGGCGCGGCCACGGTGCCGATCGGGCGGCCGGTGCCCAACGCGAAGGCGTACGTGCTCGACACGGCGCTGGAGCCGCTCCCGCCGGGGGTGCCGGGCGAGCTGTACGTGGGCGGCGACGGCGTGGTCCGCGGCTACCTGGGGCGGCCGGGACTGACGGCGGAGCGCTTCGCCCCCGATCCTTTCGCCTCCTCCCCCGGCGCGCGGATGTACCGCACGGGCGACCGGGTGCGCTGGCTGGGCGACGGCCGGCTGGAGTTCATGGGCCGTTTCGACGACCAGGTGAAGGTGCGCGGCTTCCGCATCGAGCCGGGCGAGGTGGAGGCGGCGATCTGCGCCCACCCCGCCGTCCGCCAGGCCCGCGTGGTGGTCCGCGAGGACCAGCCGGGCGACAAGCGGCTGGTGGCGTACGTGGTGGGCGACGCCGCGGCGGACGAGCTGTGGGCGCACCTGCGCCAGCGCCTTCCCGAGCACATGGTGCCGCAGGCGTTCGTGGCGCTGGAGCGGATCCCGCTGACCCCCAATGGGAAGGTGGACCGCAAGGCGCTCCCCGCGCCCGACGCGTCCGCCGCGGAAGGGGACGATGCCTCACCGCGCACCCCCGCCCAGGAGGTGCTGGCGGGGATCTGGGCCGACGTGCTGGGGCGCGAGCGGGTGGGCGTAGGCGAGAACTTCTTCGCGCTGGGCGGGCATTCGCTGCTGGCCACGCGCCTGGTCTCGCGCGTCCGCGCCGTGTTCGGCGTGGAGCTGCCGGTGCGCGCGCTCTTCGAAGGGCCCACCGTGGCCCAGACGGCGGAGCGGGTCGAGGCGCTGCGGCGCGCCGGCCTTCCCCTGGCGGCGCCGCTGGTGCCCGCGGAGCGGAGCGGGCCGCTGCCGCTTTCCTTCGCCCAGGAGCGGCTCTGGTTCCTGGACCGCCTGCAGCAGGGCGGCACCGCCTACAACGTCACCCAGGCGCTGCGCCTTTCGGGCGAGGTGGACGAGGCGGCGCTGGAGCGGGCGCTGGGCGAGATCGTGCGGCGCCACGAGTCGCTGCGCACCACCTTCACCGAGGTGGACGGCGTGGCGGCGCAGGTGATCGCGCCGTTCGAAGGGTTCCATCTCCCGGTGGACGACCTGTCGGCGCTGGACGAGGCGGAGCGGGAAGCGGCGGCGAAGCAGGCGGCCGAGGACGACGCGGGCATCCCCTTCGACCTCACCGTCGGTCCCCTCTTCCGCGCGCGGCTGCTGCGGCTGGGCGGGGGCGAGCACGTGCTGCTGCTGGCCATGCACCACATCGTCAGCGACGGGTGGAGCATGCAGGTGCTCTTCCGCGAGCTGTGGGCGCTCTACGAGGCGTACGCCGGCGGCGGCGAGTCGCCGCTGGCCGAGCTGCCGATGCAGTACGCCGACTACGCGGTGTGGCAGCGCGAGCACTCCGGCGGCGAGGCCGAGGCGCGGCAGCTGGCGTACTGGCGCCGGCGGCTGGCCGGCGCCCCCGAGCTGCTGGAGCTTCCCACCGACCACCCGCGGCCGCCGGTGCCCTCGTTCCGCGGCGCCAGCGTGCCGGTGCGCATCCCCCCCGAGGTGGCCGACCGGCTGCGCGAGCTGGCGCGCCGCGAGGGGGCAACGCTGTACATGGTGGTCCTCGCCGCCTTCCAGGTCCTCCTCTCGCGCTGGGCGGGGACGGACGACGTGATGGTCGGCACCCCGGTGGCCGGGCGCACGCGCGAGGAGCTGGAGGAGCTGATCGGGCTCTTCATGAACACCCTGGTGCTGCGCGGCGACCTCTCCGGCGACCCCACCTTCCGCGCCCTGGTGGCCGGGGCGCGCGAGAGCGTCCTCGGCGCGTACGAGCACCAGGAGGCGCCGTTCGAGCGGGTGGTGGCCGAGCTGCAGCCCGAGCGCAGCCTGAGCCACTCCACCCTCTTCCAGGTGATGTTCCAGCTCGACACGGTGGACGGCGCCGACCCGGCCGCGGGCGGGCTGCGGCTGAGCGACGTGGCGGCGGAGCGGGGGACCACCAAGTTCGACCTCACCCTCATCCTCTTCGCCCACGCGGGCGGGCTCACCGGCGGGCTGCAGTACGCCACCGACCTCTTCGAGCGCTCCACCGCGCGGCGCATGGTGGAGCACCTGGGGCGGGTGCTGGAGCAGGTGGCGCGCGACCCCGACCTGCGCCTGTCGCGGCTGGAACTGGTCGGCGAAGAGGAGCGCCGGGAGGTGGCGGAGTGGAACCGCACCGCCGCCCCGTACCCGGCGGACCGCTGCATCCACCAGCTCTTCGAGGCCCAGGCCGCGCGGACGCCGGACGCGGTGGCGGTCGTCCATGGCGAGGTCTCGCTCACCTACCGCGAGCTGGACGAGCGGGCCAACCGTCTCGCGCGCCACCTGGCGGGGCGCGGGGTGGGGCCCGAGGCGCGCGTGGGCGTGTGCATGGAGCGCGCGCCCGAGCTGCTGGTCGCCATCCTGGGGGTGATGAAGGCGGGCGGCGCCTGGGTGCCCGTCGACCCCGCCTTCCCGCCGGAGCGGATGGAGTACCTCCTGTCCGATTCCGCGGTGAACGTGCTGCTCACCCAGGAGCGGCTGAGCGAGCGGCTCCCGGCCGCCGGCGCGGTGGAGGTGCTGGCGGTGGACCGCGCGTGGGACGCGATCGCGGCGGGGAGCGCGGAGCCGCTGGAGACCGGCGTCACCCCCGAGAACCTGGCGTACGTGATCTACACCTCGGGGAGCACGGGGCGCCCCAAGGGGGTGGCCATGCACCACCGCGGGGTGTGCAACTACATCCACTGGGGCGTCGAGGCGTACGGGGCCGCCGCGGGGAGCGGGGCGCCGGTCTTCACCTCCATGGCGGTGGACCTGACCCTCACCAACCTCCTCCCGCTCTTCGCGGGGCACCCGGTGCGCCTCCTGGACGAGGCATCGCCCGTGGAGGCGCTCGCCCAGGCGCTGCGCCAGAAGCCCCGCTTCGGGATGATCAAGATCACCCCGATCCACCTTGGGCTGCTCAACACCCTCCTCGACCCCGCCGACCTGGAGGGCGCCGCCCGCACGCTGGTGGTGGGCGCCGACTTCCTTTCCGCCGAGCCCACCGTCTACTGGCAGGAGCACGCGCCGGGGGTGCGGCTGATGAACGAGTACGGCCCCACCGAGACGGTGGTCGGCTGCTCGGCCTACGTCCTTCCCCCCGGCCGGCACCGCGCCGGGCCGGTGCCGGTGGGGCGCGCCATCCAGAACCTCGCCTTCCACGTGCTCGACGCGGGGCTGCGGCCGGTGCCCGTGGGGCTCCCGGGCGAGCTCTGCATCGGCGGCGCCGGGGTGGCGCGCGGCTACCTGGGGCGGCCCGGCCTGAGCGCCGAGAAGTTCGTCCCCGACCCCTTCGCCGGGCCCGGCGCGCGGATGTACCGCACCGGCGACCGCGCCCGCTGGCTGGAGGGCGGCAACCTGCTGATCCTGGGGCGCACCGACCACCAGGTGAAGGTTCGCGGCTACCGCGTGGAACTGGGCGAGATCGAGGCGCTGCTGCGCCGGCACCCCGCGGTGCGCGAGTGCATGGCCGTGGTGCGCGAGGACCGGCCGGGCGACCGGCGTCTCGTCGCCTACGTGGTGGCCGGCCCGGGCGAGGCCGAGCCCGCGGCGCTGCGCGAGCACCTGGCCGGGAGCGTGCCCGGGTACATGGTGCCCGACGCCTTCGTGGTCCTCGGCTCCCTGCCGCAGACGCCCACGGGAAAGCTGGACCGCAAGGCGCTCCCCGCGCCCCAGTACGGCGGCGCGCGCCCCGAGTTCGACGAGCCCGCCAGCTACGTGGAGGCGCGGCTGATTCAGCTCTGGGAGGAGTTGCTGGGGGTGGAGGGGATCGGCCCCGGCCAGAGCTTCTTCGACCTGGGCGGCAACTCGTTCCTGGCGCTGCGCCTGTTCGCGCTCGCCAACCGCCGCTTCGGCTGCGACCTCCCGGTGTCCACCCTCTTCGCCGGGGCCACCGTGCGGCACATGGCTCGGGCGATCGTGGCGCAGGAGCGCGCCGGGCCGGCGCTTCCCCCGTCCATGGTCCCGCTGCAGCCGGGCGGCGCCCTCCCGCCGCTGTACGTGGTCCACTCGTCGGACCGCAACGTGATGGGCTACGTGAACCTGGTGCGCCACCTGGGGCCCGGGCAGCCGGTGTTCGGCATGCGCGACGTGGGCGACGACATGGCGCGGCCGCTGGCGCGGATCGCCGCCGAGCACGTGGCCACCCTGCGCGCCGCGCAGCCCGAGGGGCCCTACTACCTGGCCGGGTGGAGCTTCGGCGGCTTCGTGGTCTACGAGATGGCGCTGCAGCTGCGGGCCGCGGGGCAGGAGGTGCCGTTCGTGGGGCTCCTCGACACCATGTCCACCGAACTGGCGCAGGCGTGGCCGTGGCAGGGCGACGCGGACCTCACCGCCGCGCTGGCCCGCGAGACCGCCGAGCGGATGCGGCGCCCCTTCACCCTGGACGCCGCCGAGCTCGAGGGGGTCGACCACCCGGAGATGATCCGGCGCGCGGTGCGGGCGCTGCACGCGCAGGGCGCCGCCCCCGCCGAGTTCGACGAGGCGGCGCTGGTCGAGGCGTGCCGCACCATCCGCGACCGCAACCGGAGCTACGCCGGCTACGTCCCCGGCCGCTTCGACGGCACCGTCACCCTCTTCCGGGCCAGCGGCTTCTCGCCGCAGCAGGAGGAGTTCTACGCCCCCTTCACCGACGAGGAGCGGCGCACCCTGGGGTGGTCGCGGCACGCCGGCGGACCCGTGGAGGTCTACGAGGTCCCCGGCACGCACGTGACCATCGCCGCCGAGCCGCAGGTGCGCGTGCTGGTGGACGCCGTGCGCGAGGCGCTCGCCAACGCCCGCGCGCGCGCCGCCCGCACGGCTCCCCGAACCGAGTCGCACCCCGCCCCCGTCTCCGCTTCCGCCGTCGCCCTGGAGGTTGCATGACCCCGCGTGTACAGGCCGCCCCCGCCCCCGCCGCCGCCCCGGTCCACGCCCTCCCGGCGCTCGCCTCGCGGGCGCCGGCCGAGGGGCGCAGGGACCTCCTTTCGATCCTCGACCTGTCGCCCGCCGAGGTGGAGTACCTCACCCGGCGCGCCCTGGCCATCAAGTACGCCGCGGCCGACCCGCAGACGCTGCGCGGGCGCACGGTGGGCGTGTACTTCAGCAAGACCTCCACCCGCACCCGCACCGCCTTCGCCGCGGGCGCCGGCCGGCTGGGCGCCACGGTGGTCACCTTCGGCCCGGGCGACCTGCAGACCAACACCGGCGAAACGCTGGAAGACACCGCGCGCACCTTCGCCGGCTACCTGGACGTGCTGGTGATGCGCACCGCCGAGAGCGTGCGCGACATGCAGACCTTCGCCGCCCATCCGTCGATGTCGGTGGTGAACGCGCTGAGCGACGGCGAGCACCCCACCCAGGCGCTCGCCGACCTGGCCACCCTCCTCGACCACTTCGGGCGGCTGGAGGGGCTCCACCTGCTCTACTGCGGCGAGGGGAACCGCACCGCCGCCGCGCTGGCGCTGGCGCTGGCCCGCGTCCCGGGCGCGCGCCTCACCCTGGCCACGCCCGCCGGGTACGGGGTGCACGCGCCCACGCTGGCCGGGGCGCGCGCGCTGGCGGCCGAGCACGGCGCCACCGTGGAGGAGACGCACGACCCCGCCGCCCTCCCGCGCGGGGTGGACGTGGTGTACACCAGCCGGTGGCAGGAGATGGGGGTGAGCAAGCCCGACCCGGGGTGGAAGACCCGCTTCGCCCCCTTCCGGGTCACCCGGGCGCTGATGGAGCGCGTCTCGGCGCCCGCGACGGTGTTCATGCACGACCTTCCCGCCGTGCGCGGCGAAGACGTGGACGACGAGGTGCTCGACGGGCCCCGCTCGCTGGCCTGGGTGCAGGCGCAGCACAAGCTGTTCAGCGCCATGGCGGTGCTGGAGTGGTGCGGCGCCGGCCCCGTGCGAGAGGAGGGGTGAGCCGATGCCGATCCCCATCTCCAACGGCCGCGTCCAGCCGGCCGCGCCGGCCGCCAACGGCCGCGCCGCCGCCGAGGCCGCGCGCCCGGTTCCCGCGCGGGTGTTCTTTCCGCCCCCCGAGCAGGCGTTCCGCGCCGGCGCCGGCGAGGTGCACGCGCACCACGGCGAGATCGTGCAGGGGGTCTTTTACTCCAGCGACGGGGCGCTGGAGCACGGGCTGGTCACCCTCCCCTGCACCCTGTTCCGCACCCGCGCCACCTTCCGCCCGCTGCGCTCGGGGCCGCTCACCGTGGAGCCCGCCGACCGCTCCCGCGCGCGGACGGCGGCGCGGCTGACGCTCGACGCGCTGGGGCACACCGGGTGGGGCGGCGCGATCCGGATCGAGAGCAACGTGCCGCTGCGCTGGGGGTGCGGCTCGTCCACCACCGACGTGCTGGCCACCATCCGCGCGGTGGCCGACGCCTTCGACGCCGCGCTGGAGCCGGCGTGGGTGGCGCGCCTGGCCGTCGCCTCCGAGACCGCGTCCGACTCGCTGATGTTCGTGCCCGGCCGCGCCGTGCTCTTCGCGCAGCGCCGCGGCAGCATGCTGCTGGACCTGGGCGGCCCCCTTCCCCGGGTGCGGGTGCTGGGCTTCAACACCGAGTTCGACCGCGGGGTGGAAACGCTCGCGCTCCCGCCGATCCCGTACTCGACCTGGGAGGTGGAGGCGTTCCAGCCGATCCTGGGGCTGCTGCGGCGCGCGGTGGAGCAGCAGGATCCCGTCCTCCTGGGGAGGGTGGCCAGCGCCAGCGCCGAGATCAACCAGCGCCACCGCCCCAAGCGCTTCATGCCGCGGCTGCGCGAACTCGCCCGGGAGACGGGGGCGCTGGGGGTGCAGGTGGCGCACAGCGGCACCGTGGCCGGCTTCCTCTTCGAGCCGGACGCCGGCGCGGCCGGGCGCATCGAGCGGGCGCGGGCGGGGCTGCGCCGGCTGGGGGTGCGCCGCAGCTGGGAGTTCTCCATCGACGCGGCCCCGCAGCCGGAGCGCCCCGCCGGCGGGCCGGCGCGGCAGAACCAGGGACAGGTACCCAATGGCTGAACCAAGGATCGGCCGGCTCGCCCGGTGGCGCGCCCTGCTGGAGCTGCTCTGGAGCGCGGGGCGGTGGCAGGTGGCGGGGTTCGGCGCCCTCATCCTGGTGGTGGGCGGGCTCCCCACCGCGGTGATCCTGCTCACCGGCACGCTGGTGCGCGCCATCCCCGCCGCGGTGGAGCACGGGCTGCGCTCGCCCCAGGGGCAACCCGCGGTGCTGGCCCTCTCGGCGCTGGTGGCCACGCTGGCCGTGCTCTCGCTGGCCGGCAACGCCCTGGGGCAGCTCACCCGCGTGCTGGGCGCGGCCTTCAACCTCCAGGTGCACGAGCGGATGGTGCGGGTCACCCTGGGCACGCGCGGTCTGGCGCCGCTCGAAGACCCGGCGATCGCCGACGAGCTGCAGGCGGTGGTGGACGCCGACCGCCGCGGCGTGCTGTGGGTCACCACCACCGCGCTGTCGAGTGTGGCCACCACGCGGCTGCGCGGCCTGGGCGCATTCGTGGTGCTCCTCGGCTTCCACTGGTGGGCGCCGCTCCTGCTGGCCGCCGCCTGGTACCTCACCGACCTGGTGGACCGCCGCGCCACCGAGAACGGGGTGAGCGTGAACATGAGCGACGGCGCGGCGCGGATGCGGCGCTCCGAGTACATGCGTGCCCTGGCGGTGGAGGCCGCGGCCGCCAAGGAGATCCGCGTCTTCGGCCTGGGCGGGTGGGTGGTGGGGCGCTACGGCGACGCCTGGCTCGACGCGCTGGGGATGCTGTGGAAGAGCCGCCGCGCCAACCGCGGGCTCACCGCGGCCACCACGCTGGCGCTGGCGCTGTCGCACGCGGCGGTGCTGGGCGCGCTGGGGGTGGAGGCCAGCCGCGGGCAGGTGAGCACCGCCGCGCTCCTGGTGTTCGTGCAGGCGGTGATCGCCAGCAGCGACCTGGGGATGATCGGCGACTGGCAGTGGTTCCTGCTGCAGTCGCTGGCCGTGGCCGACCGCGCAGCCACCCTCCCCGCGCGGGTGCCGTCGGCGGCCCCGCTCGCCGCGCTCGCGGCCGGCCCCGCGCCGCGCCTCCTCGGCGCGGGCGAGACGGCGCCGCGCGGGCCGGTGTCGGTGCGGCTGGAGGGGGTCCGCTTCACCTACCGCGGGCGCGAGCGCCCCACCCTCGACGGGCTCGACCTGGAGATCCCCGCCGGGGAGTCGCTGGCCATCGTGGGCGAGAACGGGGTGGGAAAGAGCACGCTGATCAAGCTGCTGTGCGGGCTGTACGACCCCGACGCCGGCCGCGTGACGCTGGACGGCGGCGCCACCCCGCTCGAGTCGCGCGGGCGCATCGGCGTGATCTTCCAGGACTTCGTGCGCTACCCGCTGCCGCTGCGCGAGAACGTGGGCTTCGGCCACCTGGCGGTGCTGGGCGACCAGGCGGCGCTGGAGCGGGCGCTCGTCGACGCGGGCGGCGGCGAGCTGCTGGCCGCGCTCCCCGCCGGGTGGGACACGGTCCTTTCGCGCGAGTTCGAGGGCGGCGCCGACCTGTCGGGCGGGCAGTGGCAGCGGGTGGCGCTGGCCCGCGCGCTCGCCGCGGTCAAGGGCGGCGCCGGGCTGCTGATCCTGGACGAGCCCACCGCCGCGCTCGACGTGCGCGCCGAGGCCGAGCTCTTCGAGCGCTTCCTGGAGCTCACCCGCGGGGTCACCACCATCCTGGTGTCGCACCGGCTTTCCAGCGTGCGCCGCGCCCACCGCATCGTGGTGGTGGAGGGGGGGCGGGTGGTGGAAGACGGTACGCACGACCAGCTGATGCGCGCCGGGGGGCGCTACGCCCGGATGTTCTCGCTGCAGGCCGAGCGCTTCGCCGTGGCGCAGGCGGACGGGGCGGCCGGCCAGGAGGAGGAGGTGGTGCATGCGTGAGCGCGGGCGCGCGGTGGCCATGCTGGTGCGCACCGCCTGGAAGACCGACCCCTGGCGCTCGGCCGGGCTCGTGCTGGAGCCGCTGGGGCAGCTGCGCTACCCGCTCTTCGCCTGGTTCCTGGGGCGGATGGTGGACGGCGCGCTGCGCCACGACGCGCGCCAGCTGGCCCTGGCCGCGGCGGGGATCACCGCCACCCGGGTGCTCTGGTGGCTGGGGAGCTGGACGGGCGGGTGGATCCGCAACCGGCTCACCGAGGAGGTGGGGTTCGCGCTGGACCACGAGCTCGCTACGCTTTCGGCGGGGCTCCCCGGCCTGGAGCACCACGAGCGGGCCGACGTGCAGGACCGGCTGGAGCTGCTGCGGCAGGAGCAGGGGGTGCTGGGCGGCGCGCTCAACTCGCTGGTCTACACCACCAACGTGGTGGTGGGTGGGTTGGGCACCCTGGTCACGCTGGCGCTGGTGAGCCCCTGGCTCCTCCTGCTGGTTCCCTTCGCCCTCCCGGCGCTGCCGATCGCCGCCGCGCACCAGCGCTGGCTGGCCGACGCCGAAACGCGCTCGGCGGCGCCATCGCGCCGCGCCCGCCTGCTGCGCGGGCTGATGGTGGACCGCAACGCCGGGATGGAGCTGCGCGTGTTCGGGCTGGAGCGCGAGCTCCTGTCGCGCTACCGGCGCGGCTGGACCCAGGCGCGGGCGCTGGAGCTGGCGGCCGAGCGGCGCGCCGCGCTCCTGAACACCGCGGGCGACCTCCTCTTCCTGGCCGGCTTCGGCGGGGCGGTGGCGCTGATGCTGTGGCTGGCCAGCCGCGGCCGCGCCACCGCCGGCGACGTGGTGATGGCGCTGTACCTGGCGCAGCAGGTCCGCAGCAGCGTGGTGGACCCGGTGCAGCGGGTGGCCAGCCTGGGCCGGGTGCTGCGCTCCGCCGGCCGCATGCTCTGGCTGCGCGACTACGCCGCGGCGGCCCGCGCCCGCCCGGCCAGCCGGCCCGCGCCCCCGCGCCTGCAGGAGGGGATCGTCTTCGACCACGTCTCCTTCCGCTACCCGGGGACGGAGCGCTGGGCGCTGAGGGACGTCTCCTTCCGCATCCCCGCCGGCGCCGTGATCGCGCTGGTGGGCGAGAACGGGGCGGGGAAGACCACCATCGTCAAGCTCCTCTGCCGGATGTACGAGCCCACCGAGGGGCGGATCCTGGTGGACGGGGTGGACCTGGCCGAGATCGAGGTGGACGCCTGGCGCGCCCGGCTCTCGGCGGCGTTCCAGGACTTCGCCCGCTTCGAGGTGGCGGCGCAGCACGCCGTGGGCGCGGGCGACCTGGCGCGCGTGGACGACCGCGACGCCGTGCTGGCCGCGCTGGAGCGCACCGGCGCCACCGACGTGCTGGCCGCGCTCCCCGCCGGCGCCGACACACAGCTGGGCTCCAGCTGGGAGGGCGGGGTGGACCTGTCCACCGGGCAGTGGCAGAAGCTGGCGCTGGGCCGCGCGCTGATGCGCCAGGACCCGCTGGTGGTGTTCTTCGACGAGCCCACCGCCAGCCTGGACGCGCTGGCCGAGCACGCGCTCTTCGAGCGCTACGCGCGCGAGGCGCGCTCGGGCGCGGCGCGGGGCGCCATCACCGTGCTGGTGTCGCACCGCTTCTCCACCGTGCGCTCGGCCGACCTGATCCTGGTGATCGACGGCGGCGGGGTCACCGAGCTGGGCGGGCACGACGAATTGCTGCTGCGCGACGGGCTCTACGCCGAGCTCTACACCATGCAGGCGCGCGCATACCACTGACCGGGCGCGCCCGGCCACCCGGCGGGGCGCCCGCGAACCTTCGTTCCGATACGCTCATGAGCCACCCAATCGCACGCGTGACCATCCCCTTCGGGGCTGCCGCCCGCCCGGGCGCCGCGGCCGGGCCCCCCGTCCACCCCCCACGGCCGGAGCGCGTCGCATGAGCGGCACCGTGATCGAGGCCAGCATGGTCGACGCCCTGGCGCTGCCGCGCATCGTGTGGCTGCGCCCCAACCTGGTGGGGCTGGTCTTTCCGCTGATGAAGCTCCTGCCCGCGCGCTTCATCGTGCGCAAGGCGCTGGAGGAGGGGCGGCTGCGCCCGGGCGGGCTGATCGCCGAGACCACCTCGGGCACCTTCGGGCTGGCGCTGGCGATGGTGGCGCGGCTGCAGGGGCTGCGGCTGACCCTGGTGAGCGACCCCGCCATCGACGCGCCGCTGCGCCGCCGCCTCGAGGACCTGGGCGCCCACGTGCACATCGTCCGCGAGCCGGGGCCCACCGGCGGCTACCAGCAGGCGCGGCTGGCGGTGCTCGAGCGCGTGCTGGCGCAGAACCCGGGCAGCTTCTGCCCGCGCCAGTACGACAACCCGCACAACCCGGGGAGCTACGCCCCCTGCGCCGAGCAATTGGCGCACGCCGCGGGCGCCGTGGACTGCCTGATCGGCACCGTGGGCTCGGGGGGATCGATGTGCGGGATCTCGTCGTACCTGCGCCTGATCTTTCCCGAGCTGGCGGCGATCGGGATCGACACGCACCGCAGCGTGATCTTCGGGCAGAGCGACGCCGGGAGCGGGCGGGCGCTGCGCGGGCTGGGCAACAGCCTGATGCCGCCCAACGTGGACCACACCGCCTTCGACTGGGTGCACTGGGTGGGCGCCGCCCAGGCGTTCCGCGCCACCCGCGAGCTGCACCGCCGCCACGCCATCTTCGCCGGCCCCACCAGCGGCGCCGCCTACCTGGTGGCCGACTGGTGGGCGCGCGAGAACCCCGACGCGCTGGGTGCCGTCGTCTTCCCCGACGAGGGGTACCGCTACCAGGACACCGTCTACGACGACGCCTGGATCGACCAGAAGGGGTTCCACCTGGACGCGCTTCCCCGCCGCCCGGTGGAGTGGGACCGGCCGCACGACGGCGACGACCCGTGGGCCTGCCACCGCTGGGCCCGCCGCACCTTCGGCGAGGTGATGGGCGAGGCCGCCCCCGTGCTGGAGCCGGTGGCGACATGAGCCGCCGCGCGCTCCTGTTCATCGAGAGCAACACCAGCGGCACCGGCCGCCTCTTCGTCCGCGCCGCGCGCGAGATGGGCTTCGCGCCGGTGCTGGCCACCGCGCGCCCGGAGCGGTACGCCTTCCTGTCCGGCGCCGACGCGCCCGAGGTGCTGGTGGTGCCGCGGGCGGACGAAGCGACGCTGGAGCCGCTGCTGCGCGAGCGCCATGGCGAGTGGGGCGGGATCGCGGGGATCACCTCCAGCTCCGAGTACTTCATCGCCACGGCGGCGGCGCTGGCGGCGCGCCTCGGGCTCCCCGGGCCGGACGCCGCTGCGATCCGCGCGGGGCGCGACAAGTCGTTCCAGCGGCGGGCGCTCTCCCAGGCCGGCCTCCCGGCGCCCGCCTTCCGGGTGGCCGGGTCGGCGCCCGAGGCCGTCTGGGCCGCGCGCGAGATCGGCGGGCCGGTGGTGGTGAAGCCGCTGGCGGGGAGCGGGAGCGTGGGCGTGCTGGCCTGCGCCACCTCGGTCGAGGCCGGCCGGCACGCGGCCCGCCTCCTCACCCGCGCCGCCGCCGCGGGAGAGCCGCGGCGGGTGCTGGTGGAGGCGCTGGTGGAGGGGCCGGAGTTCTCGGTGGAAGTCTTCTCGGGCCGGGTGGTGGGCGTCACCCGCAAGCACCTGGGCGCGCCCCCCACCTTCGTGGAGGCGGGGCACGACTACCCGGCCGCCGTCCCCCCCCCGGTCGCCCGGGCGCTGGAAGGCGCCGCCGTGCGGGGGACGGAGGTCCTGGGTCTCGGCTGGGGCCCGCTGCACTGGGAGCTGCGCATGCGCGGCGGCGAGGCGGTGGCCATCGAGGTGAACCCGCGGCTGGCGGGCGGCTTCATCCCCGAGCTGGTGCGCCACGCCCAGGGGATCGACCTGGTGCGCGAGACGCTGCGCCTGGTGGTCGGCGACGCGCCCGATCCGCGGCCGGCCATCCAGCGCCACGCATCCATCCGCTTCCTCTTCTCCCCGGGCGAGGGGCGGCTGGCCGGGGTGGAGGGGATGGAGGGGGCGCGGGGGATCCCCGGCGTGGTGGACGCGACGCTCTACCGCGCTCCCGGCGACGCGCTGGCCGTGCACGGCGACTTCCGCGACCGCATCGGCCACGTGATCGCCTGCGCGGACGGGGCGGACGAGGCCGCCCGGGCGGCGGAGCGCGGGCGCGGCGCGGTGCGCGTGCTGCTGGACGAGCCGGCGGGCGCGCTGGCGGGAGGTGGGTGATGCACGATACGGGGCGCATCCGCCGGGCGCTGGACCCCGCCGCGCGGCGGATCGTGTTCGGCGAGCACGTGGACGCCGCCGTCCGCGACGAGCTCCCCTTCTACCTGCGGGTGGACCGCGCGCACCTGGTGATGCTGGTGGAGCGGGGGATCCTCGCTCCGGACACCGGCCGCCGACTCCTCGGCGCGATCGGCGAGCTGGCGTGCCAGGGCTGCGCGCCCTTGGCGGGGCGGCCCGCGCCGCGCGGGCTGTACCTGCTGTACGAGGGGTGGCTGGTGGAGCGGCTGGGCGAGCGGGTGGGCGGCGCGCTGCAGCTGGCCCGCTCGCGCAACGACCTCAACGCCACCGTGCTGCGGCTGCGGCTGCGCGGCGTGGCGTGCCGCCTCGCGCGCGAGGTGCTGAGGCTGGCGGCCGCCCTGGCGCGGGGCGCGGAACGGCACGCGGCGGTGGTGATGCCGGTCTACACCCACCACCAGGCGGCGCTCCCCGTCACCTACGGGCACTACCTGTCCGGCGTGGGGCTGGCGCTGCTGCGCGACCTGGAGGGGATCGAGGCCGCCGCGGCGGGGCTGGAGCGCTGCCCGCTCGGCGCGGGCGCGGCGGGGGGCACCACCGTCCCCATCGACGCCGGGCGGACGGCGGCGCTGCTGGGGTTCTCGGGGGGCGTGCTGCACTCGCTCGACGCCGTCGCCTCGCGCGACGGGGTGCTGCGGCTGCTGGCGGCGGCGGCGGTGCTGGGCGTCACCCTCAGCCGGCTCGCCACGGACCTGCAGCTGTGGAGCACCGCCGAGTTCGGGCTGATCGACTTTCCCGACGAGCTGGTGGGCAGCAGCTCGATGATGCCGCAGAAGCGCAACGCCTTCCTGCTGGAGCACGTGCAGGGCCGCGCCGGCGCGCCGCTGGGCGCCTTCACCGCCGCCGCCATGGCGATGCACGCCACGCCGTTCAGCAACTCGGTGGCGGTGGGGACGGAGGGGGTGAAGCCGCTCTGGCACGCGCTGGAGCAGGTGGCCGAGGCCGCGGTGCTGGCGCGCCTCTCCGTCGCGGGCGCCCGGCCGCGGCCGGAGGCGATGCGGCGCCGCGCGGCGGAGGGGTTCACCCCCGCCACCGAGCTGGCCAACCGGCTGGTGCGCGAGGCGGGGCTCTCCTTCCGCGAGGCGCACCACCGTGTGGGGGAGATGATCACCGCCGCGGCGGAGGGCGGGGAGCCGCTGGAGACGGCCGCCGAGCGCTGCTTCCGCGAGCAGGGCGCGGGGTGGGACGCGGCGTGGCTGGACCCCGCGGCCGTGGCGGCCGCGGCGGCCTACGGGGGTGGCCCGGCCGGGCCCTCGCTGCGGCGCGCGCTGGCCGAGCTGCGGGCGGGGTGGGGCGCGGCCGCCGCCCGGCTGCGGGAGCGGGGCGCGCGCTGGCGCCGGGCGGACCGCGCGCTCGACGCGGCGGTGGCCGCGGTGCTGGCGGGGGAGCCGGGCGAGGTTGCGGAAGACGGAGGAGGATGGGGGGCGGCGAGCGGGTCGGGCGGGGGGCCAGGGGCGATGACACCATCGGGTGGAGACGGGTGCCATGAAGCGTGACCTTTCCTTCGAGCGCGCGATGCGCTTCGCGTCCGAGCTGATCCGCATCCCCAGCCTTCCCGGCGAGGAGGGCGGGGTGGCGCGGCGGATCGTGGACGAGCTGCGGGCGCTGGGCTTCGACGAGGTGCACACCGACCGCGCGGGGAACGTGGTGGCCCGCGTCGCCGGGGCCGGAGACGCGCCCGCGGTGATGCTCTCCAGCCACATGGACGTGGTGGACGTCGGCGACCCGGCGGGGTGGGAGCACGACCCCTGGGGGGGCGCCATCGTGGACGGGCACCTGCACGGGCGCGGCGCGATGGACGTGAAGGGCCCGCTCGCCATCCAGGTCTACGCCGCCGCCCGCTTCGTGCGCGAGCGCCCCGCCGGCGACGTGCGGATGATCTTCTCGGTGTTCGAGGAGAAGGGCGGCTGGGGGATGATGCACCACATGGAGACGCTCTCCGTCCGCCCCGGCGCCGTGATCCTGGCCGAGGCCACCGCCTGCGACCTGTGCACCGGCCACCGCGGCCACGCCGAGCTGGCGGTGGACGTGCACGGCGTGGCCGCGCACGCCAGCGCGCCGGACCGGGGGCGCAACCCCAACCACGCGCTCCCGCACGTCCTGCTGGCCCTGCGCGAGCTGTCGGACGCGCAGCCGCATCACCCCGTGCTGGGCCGCGCCACGCTCACGCCCACGGTGGTGGAGACCTGGCCCAAGAGCGGCAACGTGATCCCCGACCGCATCCGCGTGACCGTGGACACGCGCGTGCTGCCGGGGTGGCGCGAGTGCGCGGCCGTGGACGAGATCCAGGCGCTGCTGCGGGCGCGGGTGCCCGCGCTGGAGGGGACCCGCGTGGAAGTGCACCCGGGGCTGGTGACGCACCGGGCGTGGACCGGGTGGGAAGACGAGCACAGCAACTTCACCCCGGGCTACCTCCTCCCCGACCAGCACCCGGTGGTCGAGGCGGCCGCCGGGGTCCTGCGCGGGGCGCTGGGGCGCGCCCCCGCCATCCGCCAGTGGAAGTTCGGCACCGACGGGGGGCACAGCTGCGGCACCCACGGCATCCCCACCATCGGCTTCGCGCCGGGCGACGAGGCGCTGGCGCACACCAACCGCGAGCGCCTGGAACTGCGCTCGGCGCGCGAGGCGTTCGACGCCTACCCGGCCCTGGTGCGCGGAGTGCAGGCGGCGCTCGAGGCGGCGCGCGGCGTCCCCGTCCAGGAGCTCCGCGCCGCCGCGAGCAGGGCGGGAACGCCCTCGCCGGCGCTCCCCTGAGCCGGGTTCCGGCGGTGGACGGGCATCGGCCGCGGGGTCACACGGAGCAGCGGAGAAGAACGGAGCGACGGAGAACTGCGACTGCGTGCCGGGATTGGTTCTCCGCTGCTCCATTGACCCCCGTTCCTCCGTGGCTGTGTGACCCTTTCGGCAGATTTGCGGCAGCCCGGAAGCTTGGGATCGTGCTGAGCCGTTCCCGCGTGTGAAGGAGTCACGCGAAGCTCGCAACCGTTCACGGACCGGGGAGGTTGGATGGAGATCGGACAGGCGCGGGCGCTGGTGACGGGCGCCGCCAGCGGGCTGGGCTACCGCTTCGCGCTGGAGCTGGCGGGCGCCGGGGCGATGGTGGCCGCGGTGGACATCGACGGCGAGGGGCTGCGGAGGCTGGGACGCGAGGCGGCGGCGCTCCCGGGGCGGGTGGAGACGCTGGTGGGCGACGTCTCGGACGAGGCGGCGGTGAAGGGGTTCGTCCGCGAGGCCGGCGAGCGGCTGGGGGCGGTCGACGTGCTGGTGAACAACGCCGCCGTGCTGATGGACGGCCTGCTGGTGGCCGAGGAGGACGGATGGATCCGCCGTCTCCCCACCGCGCAGTGGCGGAAGGTGCTGGACGTCAACCTCACCGGGCAGTTCCTGGTGGCCCGCGAGGTGGCCGCGGCGATGCTGGAGGGGCGCGTGGCGGACGGGGTGATCGTCAACCTCTCGTCGCTGGCGCGCTCGGGGAACGCGGGGCAGTCGGTGTACGGCGCGTCGAAGGCGGCGCTCGACTCGGCCACGCGCACCTGGGCGCTGGAGCTGGCCCCGCACGGCATCCGCGTGGCCTCCATCGCGCCGGGCGTGATCCAGACCCCGATCCTCGACAACATCTCCGGCGAGGCGCGCGCCGCCCTCCTGGCCGGCATCCCCCTGGGGCGCTTCGGCGACCCGCGCGAGGTGTGGCTGGCGCTGCGCTTCATCCTCGAGTGCGGCTTCTTCACCGGCCGCGTGCTCGAGGTGGACGGCGGCGCGCAGATGTGACGCCCGGGCCTCGTCGCCGGTTCAGATTCGGCCGTCCCGATCAGTTGAATGAAAGGCCCTGCATCCACTTGCATGCAGGGCCCGTTTCGTGTCCGGTGAGGGCAGGGACTTGGGACTTCTCTTGTCGCTGCCTCTCGTTTCCGCCCTTCTCGAGAGGTGACAACGACACGTAGCACCGATTGTACGGCAATCGCGAACTCGGAGATGAGAAATACCGGAGCGGCTAGCTCGGCCACAACGTGCACGAGGTCTCCCCGTAATAGCTTGCCGATGCGGTTAGCCCGTTCCGGTCCGTGATTTTGACGGCGATCGTGTAGAGATCCGGCCTGAATGTCCCCGCAAACGCTTGGTAATATCCGTCGCCCCCGAGTACCCGCCCGGAGACCCTTGATACGGTCCAGACGAAGGTGTACGGGCCGGTGCCTCCGGTTCCGATGGCGTCCCACTCGCAGTTATAGACACCGTACGAATATCCCTGGACATGGACAGCCAACGGCAACGTGTCGAGTCTCGGCGCGGTCGGTGAGCGGAACTCGCCCCGGTCGCCGCACCCGGCCACCAGCGCCATCATCAGCAGTCCACCGAGCGTTGCACGATGTTGCATGAGGCTCCTCCTGAGGTGAGAGTCCCGGCGAAGGTCTCCACAGACAATCATAGTTTAAGACGGTTCACGGAAATTGCAACGTTTACGTTCGAAAGGTGCGATACCGGTATGTACAACCACGCCGCGTTACGTGTCGGCGTGGCTGTACCCGCGGCCAGCGGCAGGGCCTGACGTCGACCCGCGCGTGCCGGCGTCGGTCGCCGGTCAGACGCCAAAAAATTGCTTTACACTGTTGCGGGCGTCTTCTGGCGTGCGACCCGAACGGGATGTCCAGCCGACGGCGGCCCGGCCGCGAGGTACTTCGCATCGACGGGTGACCAGGGATGCGCACGCCGCGACTCAAAGGGAGACGACCATGGCGAACCCCGCAACGCAGGAGCACTTGGAAAGGATCGCGAAGCCGACTTTATCACCACGTGTATTGTGAGGAGATGAAGGAGCTGACGATCAAGCTCACGGAGAAGGGACGACGGCTCAGGAGCGCCTATGCCGCGATCGCCGTGTCGTCGAAAGAGACGATCCGCACCGGGATGAAGGCGGTGGACGCGTCCCCGTTCCAGACGGTGTTCGTGGTGGATGAGGCGAGCGGGCAGGTACGGTTCGCTCTCTCGCAGGACGAGGAGTATGTCCGGGCGGCAAAGAAGAAGGGCCCCAAAACGCCTCCCCCCGGCCCGGCACCTGCGCCCAGCACCTGCTGCGAACTGTGCCGCATGAAGGGCGGCTACGCCTGTGACGATCTTGGAGACGGCTCCTGCATCTGCTATGGCGCGAGCGGGGGCGGGAGCGGCGGCGTCACTCCGGACGACGAATTGGGCACGTTGGCGGTGTAGGAACACCGCAGGGTGGCGTGGTCCTCCGGATCGCCGGCGCCCGCTCCACCCTGGTGGGCGCGCCACTCGCCACCTCGTTCGCTCGCTGCCTCAACCCCCGAACGGCCGATCCCCGTCACTGGAATTGCGCGCGGAACGCGTCGAGCTCGGCGCGCAGCGCCGCGACCTCGGCCCGCAGCGCCTCCGCCGTCCGCTCCAGCGCCTCGATCCGGTCGTCCTCCCCATCGGCGCGGCGATCGGCGCGGCGGATGGGGAGGGGCGGCTCGTCCGCGCTCGCGGCGGCATCGGCCTGCGGTGGCTCGCCGCTCAGCAGGTGGGTGTAGCGGACCTCCTTCTGCCCCGGCCGGCGGGAAAGGCGGGCGACGAGCGGTTCCGGCTCCCGCGCGATCAGCGATTCGATCACCCCCTCCAGATCCGCCAGATCGTCAAACGAGGCCAGCCGCGCGGTCCGCGCATGCAGCTCGCCCGGCGTCTGCGGGCCGCGCAGCATCAGCACGCCGAGCACGGCCAGCCGGCGCTCGTCCAGCTTCAGTTCTTCTGCCAGGAGGTGCTGGAACTTGGTCACGCGCGAGCCCACCGGCTGGATCTGGTGCAGCAGGCCGCCGCGGCGGAGCGAGATGATCGCGTGGGTCGCCGTGTCCTCGTCCAGCCGCATCACCGGCTCGCGGTTGGTGGTCTGGTTGCACGCCGACAGGAGCGCGTTCAGCGAGAGGGGATAGTACTCCGGCGTCGTCACCTCCTTCTCCAGGAGAGCGCCGAGGATACGCACTTCGACATCGGTGAGCGGGTTCAAGATCGTCTCCTCCATCCGGAATCGTCCGGGAGCCCCACGACGGCGGCGGCGCTCCCCGCGCGCCCTCAATCTCCGATCCGCCGCCGGGCCGCGCCACCCGCTCCCGCATTCCGCCCGGCTCCGGAGGCGAGCCGGGCTCCAGGGGCGGCGGATGGATCGGCCCGGCGCGGCCCACGGCCCGGCGCACCCCGCGTCTTGTCGGACCGGCGCCCGGGACGCTATGCTCCGGAGGCTGTCCGATCCCGCCGCAGCACGCACCCTCCGTTCTCTCCCCATGACCCGCGACGAAGTCGGCGCCCTGGTCGCCGTGATCGGGCTGTTGAGCCAGACCGGCACGGCTCTCCTCCTGGTGTGCCTGTTCGCGGCGCTGCTGCGCAGCCATCCCCGGCCGCAGTCGTACTTCCGCCAGTGGACGCGGGGGTGGGCGGCGCTGGTCGTCGCGCTGGCGGGCGTGGGGGTGCAGTACGCCTTTCCCCACGCCATGGCCACCCGGCCGCTGGCCCCCCGCGCCGCGAACCTGGTGTACCAGGCGGGAAAGCTCCTCTTCGTCGCCTGCCTGTTCGCCGGCACCCTGAACTACACGCGCGGGAGCCGGCCGCGCACCTTCCTGCGCTGGGCGGTGCCGGCCGCGCTCGGATACGCCCTGGCCAGCGCCATCCTGGCGGGGCCGTTCCTGAACGCGGTGATGATCTTCCAGACGCCGCTGGTGGTGGGGCCGTTCGTGGCGTGCGCGTGGCTCCTGCTGCGGCTGCCCGCCTCGCGCAGCACGCTGGGAAGCCGCACCACGGGGGTGGTGTTCGTGACGGTGGCGGCGCTCTGGATCCTCTACGCCGTCGCCTTCGCGTTCGAGGGGGTGCCGGCGTGGCGCCCGCCGGACGGCCCGCTCTACTTCCTCCTCGAGTACAACAGCTTCTTCGACCTCCTGCTGCAGGTGTTGCTGGGGTACGGGATGGTGGTGCTGCTGATGGAAGACGTGGGGCGCGAGAACGCCGACGCGCGCAGCCAGCTGGCCCTGGCGCACGACCGCCTGAGGCAGGTGTCGCTGTACGACGCGCTGACCGGGGCGCTGAACCGGCGCGCCTTCGAGGAGGGCGCGGCGCTGGAGGCGCTCGGCGCCCGCTACGGCACGGCGCTGATGCTGGACATGGACAACCTCAAGCAGGTGAACGACACCCACGGGCACGCCGCCGGCGACGAGCTGCTGCGGCGGCTGGTGGAGACGGTGCGCCGCTGCGTCCGCCCGCTGGACCGCGTCTACCGGTGGGGCGGCGACGAGTTCCTCCTCCTCTTTCCCGCCGCGCGCCCCGACGAGGTGGTCCCACGGGTGCGTGACGCGATCGCCGCGGCGGCCGAGCTGGAGGTGAGCCTGGGCGCCGCCGCGTTCTCGGGCACCGAGGACCTCCCCGCCGCCATCGAGCGCGCCGACCGCGCGATGTACGAGGAGAAGACGCGCAACCGGGCGGAACGCGCGCGCGCCGCCGAGACCGTGCTGCTCGCGGAGCCCGGTTGAGGTGAGTGGTCGTCCCGGTCGGCGCGTTTCACCGGACGGGATGCCGGGGCCGCCCTTCCGGACGGTCGTCATCGGCGCGGCGCCACGGGCCGGGGGCTCCAGCCGTCGGCTGCGCGGTGCATCAGCGAGGCAGCGGCAGCAGAGGATTCGCTCCCTGCCGCCGCTGCTTCTCTGCTTCTTCTGCCGTGGTCCAGGTCAGCGGCAGGGCATCCGGACCGGTGTCACCCCTCGAACGCCAGCACGCTCCCGGCGCACGACAGCGCGCCGTATGCCAGGTTCAGGGTCGTCGCCAAGGCCACCAGCACGGCCCAGCTCTTCGGGTCCTGGTCCACGGCCAGCGCCGGTGACAGGACGCCGTTGCCGTCGAAGCAGGTCCCGCCGAAGTACTCCAGGATCCCCGCCGTGTTCTGGTTCTCCGCGTCGAAGAGGGCGGCCGTGGTCGGCACCTGCCACACGATGTTGCCCACGAAGTCCACCCAGGGCGACAGCGGGTTCCACGCCGTCTGCGCCTTCGAGTCCGTGGCGGTGAGCCCCACCCCCATGTCCACCATCGCCTTCACGGTCATCACGTCGGCGACCGCCTGGTTGGTGATGGCCCACCACTTCCGGTCCTGCAGGTCGGGGATCTGCCCCACGATGTCGGGGGCCACGTAATACAGGTACGCGAGCCCGTTGAGCACGCTGAACACCTTGATCTCGGGATACTTCTGCTTCAGCGGCCCGAACACGCTCACCACCACCGACCCCACCGCCGACATGATCCCCGAGCCGAGCACCAGCGCCCGGTTCACCGCGTCGGGGATGGCCGCGGCGGCCGCGGCGCGCGGCGCGGCGGCCATCACCACCGGCACCGCGGGGGCGGCCAGCGCCACCGGCGCGGCGGGGGCGGCGGCCCGCGCGGCGGGGGCGGCGAACCGCGCGGGCGCGGCCGGCCTCCCGTTGCAGATCCGCTGGATCGCCGCGAAGTCGGGGGCGCGGATCAGCGCGGCCGTGGTGGCGTCGTCGGGGAACGGCGCCGCGCCGGCCACCAGCTTGTGGCAGAGCGTCACCGGGATCGCGGCCACCAGGCAGGTGGCGTCCAGCAGGCTCAGGTCGTCGCCCGTCACCTTGCGGTAGAGCCAGGAGAGCACGGGGATCTCGATGGTCGCGTTCAGCGCGTCCATCACCCCGCCGACGAGCGCGGCCAGCACGTCGACCGCCGCCAGCAGCACGTTCTCCACGCTCTCCAGCAGCGCGTCGGCGATGATGGCCACCACGGCCTTCAGCACCTGGGCCAGCGACAGCTCCTGGATGCGGTCGATCACCTCGCTCCGGAAGCTGTCGAGGGCGGCCTGGAAGACCTCCCGCTCCCGGTCCAGGGCGTCGGCCAGCGGCTGCAGCACGGCCGCCACGTCGCCCAGCACCCCGGCGTTCGGCCGCGCGGTGGTGGAGCCGTTCGCCGCGTTGTGCTTGAGGTGGTACACCCCCCAGTTGCTCTGCGGGGTGTTCAGCCCCCGCACCGGCGGGTTCGCGGCGGCGGTGCCGTTCAGCGTGGCGCCGCCCAGGCTGGCCGGGACGTGGTCCGCGATCCCGGCCCACCCGTCGATGAAGTGCTCCACCTGGGTGAACGCCGACTGCAGCTGCCCGCGCGCGCCGCCCAGCTCGCCCACGCACTTGGCCAGGTACCGGCTGAACAGGTTCTTCAGCACGGCATGGGTGCGCAGGATGTCGCCCCACTCGAAGAGGAAGCCCAGCCACTTGATCAGGTCCTCGAAGAACACCTCGATCCGGTTGAAGACGAACTCCACCGCGTGCACCACCGCCGCCACGGTGTCCAGGAGCACGTCGTACACCGCGTTGCCGATCCTGGCCAGGAAGTGGTAGGCCCCCTCCGCCTCCTGCACCACGAAGTGCTCCACGTCGTCGAAGGCGTCCTTCACCCACCGGAAGAAGTCTCCCGCCGCCATCCGGATCGCCGAGCCCGCGTCCGCGTCCGCCATGGCGCCGCCCGCGAGCGTCGGCGTGGCGAACGCGGCCGTCGCGCCGAACCGCCGCACCGCGTCGTCCCCCTCGTGATAGGCCACGCCCCCGTCCGCGAACGACACGCCCCAGGTGCGCGGCACGGCGAGGGCGGCGGCCGGCGCGGACCGCGCGGCGGGCGCGGCGGGCGCGGCGGCGGACCCGGAGCCGGCGGCCCGGGGGGAGCCGTCCTGCGGCAGCCCCGCGTTGATCTTCACGAACTGCGCGACCGACCGGGCCACCGCGTCCGTGTCGTCCGCCGAGACGCTCGAGGGCACCAGCGGCTGCCGGGTCCCGTCGGCGTTGGTCACCTGCACGCCGGCCAGGTCGGCGCCCGTCTTCACCGTGGCCAGCGTGGCCAGCGCGTTCTGCATCGGGTTGACCTCGGCCACCACCTCCGGCGCGCCGGCCAGCGCCACGCGGAAGCAGACCGCGGCCAGCGACTGCGTCTCCTGCACCACGGTGAGCACCCCGGCCTCGTCGGTGGTGGCGTTCACCGCCACGGTGGGCGAGAGGCGGTAGTAGACGTCGTTGATGTACACGCTGGCCGCGGTGGTGGCGGTGACCGCCACCGCGGCGTTGGGCACCCCGAACCCGCCGTCGCCGGTGACGGTGAGGTGCGAGGTGAAGGTGTGGAACACGGCCACGTCGCCCGTCGCGGTGGAGGGGAGGAGGATGCTGCGCTGCGTCCACTCGCCGGTGGCCGGGTCCTGGGTGAGCTGCACCAGCTCCTGGCCGCTCACGTGGGCGAAGAGGACGCTGTTCCCGGCGCCCGGGTTCAGGAAGAAGGCGAACCCGTCCACGCTGGGGAGGAGCGGCACGGGGGGCGACCAGGCGGCCGCGCTCGCCTCGCTCCCCGCGGGGCACGCGGCGTAGAACAGCTTTCCCTGCGGGTCCACGCCCCAGACGGCGGTGCGCCCGCCGGCGGTGGCGGCGGCCAGCTCGCGGGCGCCCGCCACGATCCCGCCGGCCACCACCTGCACCGGCGTGGCGCCGTCGTGCTGGTTGCCGGGGGTGAAGAGGTAGAGCCCGCCGGCGCCCGCCACGAACAGGTTGCTCACCCCGTCCGCGTCCAGCGCCGAGGCGATCGCCGACGCCCCCGCGGGAACGCCCAGGCGGGCGGGGTTGGGCGGCAGCGTGGGCCGGAAGTAGTTGTACTGCGGGGTGAAGACCAGCTCCTGCTCGCCCCCGATGGTGCCGAAGGTGTAGATCCCGGGGACCGGGTCGTTCGCGCGCTGCCCCAGGCAGCTGGCGATGCTCCCGGCGGCCAGGTCGGCCGCCAGCCGGTGCGGCTGCCACTGGGGCGACCCGCCCGGCACGATGTAGTAGCGGTCGAGCAGCGCCAGCGCGTCGCCGGGGGTGCGCACCACGTCCACGAAGAGGTTCTCGGCCGCGCCGCCGTCCGCGGGAACGTTCATCAGGTACACGTCGGCCACCTGCAGCGGGGAGGGCGCGGTGCCCGCGTCGAAGGGGACGGCGGTCCAGGTGACGCCGCTCGCCCACGCGGCGTCGGTGCCGGCGTTGCCCTGCGACAGGTAGAGGAAGTCGGTGCCGCCCACCGACACCACCACCGCCAGGTCGATCGCCCGCGTCCGGGCGTTCTGGGCCACGGCGAAGGCGGTGGCGGCCACCGCGGCGCCGCCGTGCTGCGCGGCCAGGGCGCTGCTCAGGTCCACCCGCGTCCACCCGGTGGAGCTCTGCGTCGCCTCGCGGGTGACGTAGAAGACGTGGTCGGTGCCGATCGAGAAGAAGAGCGAGTCGCCCTCCTGCGCCTGCAGCACCTCGAAGGCCAGGTCGGGCGCCATCACCACGGCGTGCTTCTGGTTCTCCATCAGCTCGGAGTCGAATGCGATCTTCACGGGAAGGCTCCTTAGGCCTGGGTGAGACCGGGCGGCCCGCGCCGCCCGGCCGTGGCGATCCGGTTTCGGGGTTGCCGGCGACGGGGCTACGACACGTCGGCGTAGGTGATGTGCGACACCAGGTCCTGGTTGTCGGAGAACTTCGCGTCCAGGAAGGAGAAGGTGCCGCCGCCGGGGAAGACGAAGTCCTGCACCAGCGACACGGGGATGTCGTGCAGGCTGGTGGCCGCGAAGTTCTGCGCCCAGGTCTTCACGTCACTGGCCAGCGAGTTCACGTCGGCCCAGAAGTTCAGGAACCCGTTGGCGCCCGGCGTCTCGGAGTGGTCCACCGGCACCGAGGACTGCAGCGAGACCGCGAGCTGGCCGTGGTCGTCCACCCCGATGGTGTAGGTGTCGGTGATCTGCTTGTCCACGATGTTGCCGCTGGCGCTGGTGGCCAGGTACCGCGTGTAGGTCCACACCACCAGGTGCTGGACGATCACCAGCTGGTTCCCCTCCACGCTCACGTCCAGGTTGAACGACGAGGACAGCTTCATCTCCCCCGCGCTGCCGTCGAGCCCCGCGTCGTCCTCGGCGGTGGGCGACTGGTACGAGTAGCTCAGGATGGTGCTTCCCGTGGCGGGATAGGTCACCGTCGGCGCCTGCCCGCCGGTCATGTTCCACGAGTAGTCGACCTCGATCTCGATCCCCCCCTCGTAGGTGACCTTCACCCACGGGGTGAAGCAGTTCTGCGGGACGTAGCTCGCCAGCGAGTCGCAGCCGGGAGGCGCGACGCCGTCGAGGTAGCGGGCCAGCGTGTTCCGGTTCAGCGCGGCCACGCCGTCGTACTGCGACACCTCGCCGGCGTCGACCCAGTTCCAGCCGAAGCCGGCGTGGGTGGTGTCGGGGAGGGGGTCGCCGTTGGCGGCGCACAGGTAGTTCAGCGTGAGGGGCGCCCCGTTGCCGCCCACCGCGTCGGGGGTGAAGAAGTTCACGTCGGTGACCGCGAGCGGACCCGGGTTCCCCGCGACCTGCTGGGCGCCGTAGCCCAGCACCTCGGCGCCGGTGCCCAGGTGTTTCCAGTAGGTGTCGATGAAGTCGGCCGTCATGAAGGTGTTCAGCGCGCTGTTGGAGGGAACGTTGCTGAACTGGAAGCCCTGCTCCAGGTCCGAGCTGTTGAGGTCGTAGTAGAGCTGCTGCACGCTGAAGTCGCCCGGGTCCTTGAGCCGGGCCTGCACGCCGGACGGCAGGGTGGTGAAGGAGGTGTCCTGGAAGTTCAGGTCCACGGCGCCCGAGAAGGTCCAGCTGGTGCCCGACGGCTGCGACTGGTTGACCCAGGTGATCGACTCGCGGGGCCCGAAGACGAGCTCGGTGGCCATGAACTCGGCGAACATCAGCGTGTAGGTCACGTTCGACTGCCCGGGGTTGAGCGCCAGGATCGGCGGCAGGTTCTTCACCTTGGGGGGGACGCCGAGCCTGGCCTTGATGGCGAACGCGAAGGCGGCGTTGTTGAGGTTCTGCACCCTCGGGTCGCTCGAAGCGGTGCCGTCGGGCACGTCGAAGGGGTTGGTGTTCCCGGCGTTGGCCACCAGGGTGGCGAAGTCGGTGGCGACCGGGTTGTTGTTGGCGTCGTACGTGTAGCACAGCGTCACCTCGGGGAGCCCCTGGTAGAGGTATTGCTCCAGCGAGGCGTTGATGCTGTCCTGGGTGACGGCGACCACGTAGTCGTAGCCCGTGTTCGAGAGGTTGGACTGGTTCGCGCCCATGGTTCCGCTCCGTTGTGTGGCGTGATGAGGTTCTGCCGGCCGCGCGTGCCGCGGCGGACGGGGATCAATCTGCCGGGCCGGGGGTGCGTGCCCCGTGTCCCGAACGGCCATCATCGGCGCCGGGGCGGCCACGCGGCGCGGGGCGGGGGCCCGGGCCGCCGCCCCCGCAGCGGCGCAGGAAGAGGGCGGCGGCCGCGGAGAAGGCGCCCTGCCGGCGCAGCTCGCCGGGGCGCAGCCCGGTGAGCCGCTTGAGGCTCTTGCGCAGCGCCGAGCCGGTGGAGAAGTCCATCGCCCGCGCCACGCTGTCGGCGCTGCGGCCGTCGTCCAGCAGGCGGCAGGCGTGCAGCAGGCGGCGCCACGCCAGCAGCTCTTCGGCGGTGGGAAGGCCGGCGCCGTGCAGGGTGCGGCGTAGCGTGCGGGGGCTGCAGCGGGCGGCGCGGGCCAGCTCGGGCACCGTGGCCCCCTCGCCGGGAGAGAGGAGGACGGGGGCCAGCCAGCGCTGCACCGCGGGGGGCACCACGCCGGCCAGCTCTTCCACCACCGTCTCCATCTCGCCGCGCTCCAGGTGCGCGTCCAGCGCCGCGGCCACCCGCGCCGCCGCGCCCGCGCCGGCCGTGCAGATGATCTCGCGCACGCCCAGGCGTGCCAGCGCGAAGGCGTCGGCCGGGGGGCAGCGGGTGAAGTCGCCCAGCGCCACCACCTCCAGGCGCCGTTCGCGCAGCCGGGCCAGCTCGGCGGCGGCGAAGGCGCCGCCGTGCCAGGGGTCCACGAAGGCGATGCGCCCGGCGCCGGGCACGGCCGCCCAGGCGGCCAGCTCGGCCCAGCTCCGGACCGTGCGTAGCGTGTGGAACACGCCACCGGCGGCATCGCGCCGCACGGCGCCGCGCAGCGCCTCGGCGGCGGCGGGATGGAGGGAGAGAAGGAGCAGGTCGGCCATCTGTTCATCGCGCCGCGAAAGGACTTACGCGAGGCGGCGTGCTTGCCGCCTTCCTTGCGGGCGCTTATCTATCGCCAGGCCGTCAAACCCCTTTCCTGCCGCCTGTCAAAGCGGTCTTTGATTTCCCGTGCACCACCTGAATGTGCTGGGCGCGCCGGTGCTGCGCGGCCCGCGGGGGCCGGTGGCCGGGCGCGCCGCCTACAAGCGCCGCATCGCCCTCCTCGCCGTGCTGGCCGTGGCCCGCCGCCGGCCGGTGGGGCGTGACCGGCTGCTGGGGCTGCTCTGGCCCGAGCACCCCGCCGACGCTGCCCGCCACACCCTCTCCGAGAACCTGTACGTGCTGCGCAAGGAGTTGGGCGACGGCGTGTTCGTGGCCGTGGGCGACGAGCTGGCGCTGGCGCCCGGGGTGATCGGCACCGACGTGGCGGCGTTCGAGGAGGCGCTGGAGGAGCGGCGGCTGGAGGACGCGGTGGCGGCGTACGGCGGGCCGCTGCTGGACGGCTTCTACGTCTCCGACGCCCCCGAGTTCGAGCGCTGGGTGGACGGCGAACGCGACCGGCTGGCGCGGGCCTACGCGCAGGCGCTGGAAGCGCTGGCCACCGCCGCCGAGGGCGAGGGGCGGCTGCTGGACGCGGCGGAGTGGTGGCGGCGCCTGGCGAGCCACGACCCCTGCAGCTCGCGCGTGGCCCTGCGCCTGGCGGGCGTGCTGGACTCCGCGGGCGAGCGGGCGGCCGCGCTGCGCACCCTGATCGCCCACGCCGCGCGCGTGCGCGCGGAGCTGGAGGTGGAGCCCGAGCCCGCCGTCCGCGCGCTGGAGCAGCGCCTGCGCGCCGAGGCCGCCGCTCCGCCGCCGCCCGCCGCCTCTCCTCTCCCTTCGGCGGCTCCGCCCCGCCCCGCGCCGCGACCGGCTTCCGTCCCTGCGGTCGACCCGGCGCCCGGCGCGGCGGCGGGAGCGCTGGACGGCCCGGGGAGCGAATCGTCGTCCACGCCGCCGGCCGGATCGCTCGCGGACGCGGCGGCCGGGCCGTCGGCGGGAGAGGGCGGGGCGGGGATGGGCGGGGACGCGGCGCCGGGGCGGCCGGGGGGCGATGCCACGACGGACGGCAACCGCGCGGGGCGGGTGGCGGCGTTCGGGGGAGAGGTGGCGCCGGGGGGGCGCCGGGTGCGCGCGTGGGGGCCGGCGGTGGCGGCGGCGGTGCTGCTGCTGGCGCTGCTGGCGGCCGCGCTGGTGCCGTCGCTGGTGCGCCGCTCCGACCCCGCCGCCCCGCGCCCCGACCGCTACGACCCGCGCCGCATCGCCGTCCTCTACTTCGACGACCAGTCGCCCGGCGGCGGGCTGGAGTACCTGGCGGCGGGGCTCACCAGCGAGCTGATCGACCAGCTGGGCGAGGTGCCCGCGCTGGACGTGGTGTCGCGCAACGGGGTGAAGGCGTACCGCGACGGTGAGGTGAGCTTCGACAGCCTGGTGGCGCGGCTGCGGGTGGGGAGCGTGGTGGAGGGGACCGTGCAGCGCTCGGGCGACAGCGTGCGCGTCACGGTGCAGCTGGTGGACACCAACCGCGAGAAGCAGCTGGAGAGCCGCACCGTGATCCGCCCGGTGGGCGACCTGTTCGCCCTGGAGCGCGAGGTGGGGGACGAGGTGAGCGGCTTCCTGCGCCGCCGGCTGGGCCGCGAGGTGTTCGTGCGTCAGGCGTCGGCCGAGACGCGCAGCGCCGAGGCGCTGGACCTGGTCTTCCGCGCCGAGGCCGCGCGCGACGAGGCGGCGCGGCTGGCGCGGCGCGGGCATCCGCTGGACCAGGCCGCCACGCTGCGCCTGCTGGCCCGCGCCGACACCTTCCTGGGCCAGGCCGAGGCGGCCGACCCCGGGTGGGCGCGGCCCGTGGTGCTGCGCGGGGTGGTGGCGCTCTCTCGCGCGCTGCACGCGCCCGGCCCCGAGCGCCCCGCGCTGCACCGCGCCGCGGAGCTGGCGGCCGGGCGCGCGCTGCGGCTGGAGCCCGGGAGCGCCGCCGCGCTGACGCTGCGCGGGCGGGTGGAGTGGCGGATGGCGCTCGACACCGCCGGCGCCCCCGCCGACACCGCCCGCCTGGCCGCCGCCGAGCGCGACCTGCGCGCCGCGGTGGGGGCCGACACCTCGTACGCGCCGGCGTGGGCGGCGCTCAGCCAGCTGCTGCGCGTGCGCGGCCGCATGGCCGAGGCCGACCTGGCCGCGCAGCGCGCCCTGGCCGCCGACGCCTGGCTCGAAGACGCCCCGGCCATCCTGCTGCGCCTCTACTTCAGCGCCATGGCGCAGGGCGACTACCCGCAGGCCCGGCGCTGGTGCGGCCAGGCGCACGCGCAGTTCCCCGCCGAGTGGCGCTTCGTGGAGTGCACCCTGACGCTGGCGCGCGAGGACCCCGCCACGCCCCCCGACCCCGCGCGGGCGTGGGCGCTGAACGCCGAGCTCGCCCGCCTCGACCCGCCCGCCGTGGCCGCCGGCGAGGGGCGGCCCTATTCGCCGGTGTACCGGCTGGTCTCGGTGGCGGCGGTGCTGGCGCGGGCGGGGGCGCGCGACAGCGCCCGGGCCGTGCTGGCCCGGGCGCGCGCCCAGGCGGCGGGGAACGCCGCCTCGCGGGTGTCATTGCTGTACGACGAGGCGTACGTCACGCTCCTGCTGGGCGACCGCGCGGGGGCGCGGCGGCTGCTGGACGCCTACCTGGCCGCGCGCCCCGAGCTGCGCCCCTACCTGGCGCGCGACGCCGCCTTCCGCACCCTGTTCACCCCCTGATCCGGCGCCCCGCGGCGCTACGGCACCAGGCGGTCCCCCGGCGCCACCAGCGGGAACGCGCCTCCGGGGGTGTGCAGCATGGTGCGGTTCTCCAGGAAGAACGGCTCGGCCCCCGTGCCGTCGTCCACGTACTCCGAGCGCGGCAGGTGCACGATCGCGAACACCTCCGAGTCCGTCGGCCCGGCGTCGCCGGCCGTCTCTCCCTCCAGCCGCCCGGCGGCGTGGCCGGGCGCAGGGCCGCGCTCGTGCCGGCGGCGCGGCGTCCGCTCCGCGCCCCCGGAGACGTGCTTCCGCAGTTCCGCGGCGTCGGTGCAGTCGCACGGGATCCACCCGGCCCACTTCCCCAGCAGCACCAGCAGGTACCACGGCGCCCCGCCCGCCTGCACCGACGCGTAGTAGGGCACCAGCAGCATGTCCACCGCGCCGTCGGTCCAGAACACCGAGTCGGGCCAGGTGGTGGGGTCGCCGGGCTTCCCTTGCAGCGGGTAGGGCTCCTTCATGCCCTCGAGCTCGAGCTTCACCGTCACCCTCGGGCGGTAGTCGCGCACGGGCACGGTGGAAGCGTCGAAGAGGAGCGGGTCGTCCAGCTTCTTCGGCTCCAGCACCGGCTTCAGGCCGCCCGGCACGTTGGGGTCCTGGTACACCCGCACCGTGTGGCCGCGCAGCCCGCTCACGTATTCGGCCGCCTCACGGCTGCCCACGCTGTCGATGCAGGTTGCCTGGTCGCTGAGCGGCGCCCGCTCGCCCCTGATCAGCGAGATGTCCGGCGGGAGCACGGGGAGCGCGGGCGCCGGCAGCGTGTTGAAGAACTGGAGCAGCGGCATGGACCTGAGCGGGAACAACAGGTCCGCCTGGGCGGGCGGGCAGAAGATCACCTCCACGGTGTCCCACAGCTGCTGCGGCCCGGTGAAGGGGGCCGCGGGATAGGCGAACGCCAGCGCGCAGACCCGCACGTCGTCGCGGTAGCCGTACCAGACGTGGTGGAGCACGTAGAGGAACTCGTGCACGCGCGGCCCCGCGGCCGAGGCGTAGTACGGGAGGAGGAACTTTTCCACCGCGCTCTCGCTCCAGAACAGCGCGCTGTACCGCTTCGCGTCCAGCGTCAGCCGCTCGTATCCATCCACCTCCAGCGTCACCCCGGTCACCTGGGGCCGGCGCGCGGCCGAGGGCGCGGTCTCCACGGGTACCGAGTCGGGGTGGGGGTCGGTGATGGTGAGCTCGCCCTGCTGGAAGTTGAAGAACACGGGGGTGCCGCGGATGGAGCTGGCCAGGTCCGCGCCCAGCCGCAGGTCGCGGTAGCCGGGGTTCTGGGCGGGCTGGGCCAGCTTCGCGGCGGGCCGGGCCGACGTCCCGGTGGAGTGGGCCGGCTGCCCGGTGGAGGGGGCCGGCTCGTCGGTGGACTGGTTCAGCATGATGGGTTCCTCGCTGCGGATGTGGTTCGCGCCCGCCGGCCGGGCGGCCGTGGCGCAGGGAAGATGGGGAGGGGTGGTCAAAGTGGTTTCGAGGGAGGTATCAAAGTCTTCTTCCGCCGCCGCCCGCGGCGGGTTTCGTGGAGAGGAGCGGAGGTGCGGCGCGCGGTCTTCCCGGGGCTACCCCTCCTCCCGCGCCGCCACGATCCCCTCGCGCGAGGCCCACTCGCCCACGTCGCCGCGCTGGAGGGCGGTGGCCAGGAGGGCGGGGAACTGGTCGGGGGTGCAGGCGAAGGCGGGGATGCCGAAGGCGGCCAGCTCGGCGGCCACGGCGTGGTCGTAGGCGGGGGCGCCCTGGTCGCTCAGCGCCAGCAGGGCGATGAACTTCACCCCGCTCGCGGCCATGGCGCCCGCGCGGCGCAGCATCTCGGCGCGGTTGCCGCCCTCGTACAGGTCGCTCACCAGCACGAACACGGTGTCGCGCGGGCGGGTGACCAGCGTCTGGCAGTAGGCCAGCGCGCGGTTGATGTCGGTGCCGCCACCGAGCTGGATGCCGAAGAGGAGCTCCACGGGGTCGTGCAGTTCGGCGGAAAGGTCCACCACGGCGGTGTCGAAGGCGATCACGTGCGTCCTGACCGCCGGCAGGCTGGCCAGCACCGACCCGAAGATCCCCGAGTAGACCGCCGACGCCGCCATCGACCCGCTCTGGTCGATGCACAGCACCACGTCGCGCAGCGCCGCCCGCTTGCGCCCGTAGCCGATGCGCGTCTCGGGGACGATGGTCTTCAGCTCGGGCTGGTAGTGGCGCAGGTTGGCGCGGATGGTCCGGTTCCAGTCGATCTCGGCGTGGCGCGGGCGCAGGTTGCGCTGCGACCGGTTCAGCGCGCCGCGCACCGCCTGCCGCATCGGCTCGGCCAGCCGCTTCTGCACCTCGTCCACCACCCGGCGAACGACCTGGCGCGCGGTGTCGCGCGTCCTGGCCGGCATCACCTGGCCCAGGGAGACGAGCGACGCCACCAGGTGCACGTCGGGAACGATCGTCTCCAGCAGCTCGGGCTCCATCAGCATCTGCCGCAGGTTCAGCCGCTCCAGCGCGTCCTTCTGGATCACCCGCACCACGGACGAGGGGAAGTACTCGCGCACGTCGCCCAGCCAGCGCGCCACGTTGGGGGCGGACGAGCCGAGCCCGGCCTTGCGGTCGCTGTCGTAGAGCGCGCCGAGCGCCCGGTCCATCCCCATCGAGCGCGCGTCCATTCCGCCGCCCAGGCCGGTGCCGTCCGCCTCGCCGCCGCCCAGCACCAGGCGCCAGCGGCGGAGGCGTTCGTCGTCGATCGCGGTCATCGTCCGCTCGCTGGTCGATTGAATCGCCCGGCCCGCCTGCGCGGGCTTCCCGGGGCGCGGGGATCGGGCGTCATCTGGAGCTCATCCACGGGCCGAGGAATGCTGTCGCGGGGTATCTTTGCGCGCACGTGAGCCGCGCCGGCGCCGGGGCGAAGTATCGAAATTTTTTGAAACAGGACACCTGTCCTCGGACGAACCGCCATCCAGCGGGGGTGTGTCGGGAACGGCAGGGGAACGCCTCGCATCGATCCCCCTGATGACGCAGTTGCGGTCATCGTCATGATCCTGCGTCCGTCGTCGCGAGCATGGCGTCCGAAGGGCCCAGGATCAGCGTCAGCAGCGGGAGCACGGCATCGCCCCGGGCGGTGTTGGCGGCGACGGACGGGGCGCCGACCGCCGGGTCAGCGTGCGTGGTCGCGGCGGAGAGGCGCGCGGGGCGGCGGCGGGCCAGCTCGCCCAGGCTGCGGCGCTCGGCGGGGTCGAAGCGGGCGAAGGTGCGGCGCAGCAGCGGGAGCAGGGTGTCGAACGCCTCGCCCTTCAGCCCCGCGACCCACGCGTCCAGCACGCCCCAGAGCGCCGCGTCGTGCAGCAGCGCCACCGCGCTCCCGGTGAGGAAGCCTTCGATCCACGCGCCGCCGTACGCCGGCTCCAGCACCAGCGAGAGCGCCAAGCCCATCCGGCGCGCCGCCTCGTCGGCCGCGATGGCGCTGGTGTCCAGCCGCAGGCGCACGGCGCGGCCGGCGAGCAGGCCGTGCACGCCCTGCTGGCCGGCCACGCGGCCCAGCGCGCCCAGCCAGTCGGCGCGGTGGCGCTCGTTTTCCAGCAGGGTGACGGCGCTGTGCACCGCGTCCACGTGGCCCGCCATCGCCGCCGCCGCGTCGTCGTCCAGCGAGGCCACGGCGGGGGGGAGGCCCACGCTGATGCGCGCGGCCAAGCCGTCCACCACGTGGCCCAGCACGTCGGCGTCGGGGCCGCGCACGCTGCCGTAGCGGAGCGTCTGCGCCAGCGGCGGGAGGGCGGCCATCAGGTGCGCCACGTCGCTGGCCCGCGCGGCCTCGGCGCCGATGCGCTCCACCAGCGCGCGGGCGGCGGCCGGGAGCTCGGCGAGCAGCACCCGGTCCAGCATCGCCGTGAGCGACGGCAGGTCGGGCGCCTTCGCGGCGGCGTCGCGGGCCTTCGCATCCGCCGCCTCGGCCACGGTGTTGCCCCAGGCGCCGGCCTCGATCAGCTGCACGGCCAGCTCGGGCTCCCAGCGCAGCCGCCAGTGCTCGTGGAAGGTGCCCTTGCGGCGGCCGCGCACCTGCTCGTCGCGGCCCCACGGGACGCCGAGGAGGAGCAGGCGGTGCAGGAGCCGGCTGCGGTCCAGGTCGGTCGGCTTGCGCAGGTCGAGCTCCAGCACGCGTTCGGACGCTTCGGGGGGGAGGCGGAGGCGCTTCTGCTCGCGCGCCAGGTCCTGCATCAGCGGCACGGCGGGCGCGTCGGGCGGGACCGACCCCAGGCGCTCGCCCACGATCAGCCGCTCGCGGATCAGCCCCAGCGGGAGCGCGCCGGCGCCCGCGCCGCCCCAGAACACCGCCTCGCACGCCTCGGTCAGCTCGCCGAGGCCGGCCAGCGGCAGCCTGCGCAGCGCCGCCGTCGCCTCGGCCAGCCGCGCGGCGTCCACCACCTGCGCGGGGCTGGCGTCCAGGTCTTCGCCGCGCAGCAGGCGGGCCACGCGGGTGAGCCAGCGGACCGCCACGGCGCCGGGGTCCGCATCGCCGTGCAGCCACAGGTGCTCGTACCAGCCGGGCGAGGTGATCCCCGCGCCATAGCCGCTCTCGTACGCCAGCCGGCCGTGCGTCCACGGCACCCAGGTGGCCGCCGTCTTCGCGCGCGGCAGCCCCTTGAGCAGCGCGGCGTCGTCGGCCGCGGACGGCATCCGCTGCAGGGCCGGGGCGTGCCACGCGCCGCAGACCACGGCGATGCGCTCGAAGCCTTCCTTCCGCGCCGCGCGGATCTGCTGGCGCATGTGCGCCTCGCGCTGCCGCTCGTGCAGGCTCTCGGGGCGCGCCAGCTCGTCGCGGACGGCGGTCATCGCCTCCAGGATCGCCGCGAACACGTCGTCGTGCGACCGCCGCGACTCCACCATCTGCTCCCACCACCGCTCGCCGTCGCCGAACCCCGCCGCGCGCCCGAGCCACTCCAGCGGGTCCGCGCGGATCTCGTCGGCGTCGTCCGCATCTACCGCGGGCAGGTCGATGGGAGGCAGGTCGGGGGAGGCCGCCTGGGGTTCATCTCCCGAAGATGGATTTCGATCGGCGGCGGGGTCCGACGGCGGGTTGAAACCCGCCGCTGGAACGTCGGGAAGTCCGCCTTCGCGGACTGCGGGGGCGAGATCGTTCGGATCAGCCGGATCTTGCGAGGGCGATGGGGATTCGGGAGGCGACGGGTCCGCATCGGCATCACCCGAGTCGCCGCCGGTCGTCGACGTGTCGGCAGATGCGGCGACATCCGCATCTCCATCCACCGATTGACCATCGTCCGGTGCGCCGGGGGATGCGGTTGCGTCCGCCGCGGCGTTCGCGCGGGCCTCCATCTCGGCGATGGCGGCGAGGACGGCGGCGAAGTCGTGCGCGGCGGGAAGGTCGATGAAGCGCGCGGGGACGCCGTTCGCCAGCGCCCAGCGGATGGCGTTCCACTCGGGCGAGAAGGTGGCGAACGGGTAGTAGACGCCCAGCCCCGGCCGCTCCGGCGGGTAGACGAGGAGCGCCACCGGCGGCTGCATCCCCTCGTGCCCGGCCAGCGCGATGGCGTCGGCGGCGTCGGGCGGGCCCTCGATCAGCACCACGTCGGGGCGCAGCGCCCCGAGCGCCTGCACCAGCGAGCGCGCGGACCCCGGCCCGTGGTGCCGGATGCCGAAGACGTGGACGGCGGAGTCGGCGGCCATGCGCGTCAGTCCGCCCCGACGAGAACCGAACCGTGCGCCATCCCGCGCGGATGGATCGTCACGCGGCGATCTCGCGGCAGGCGCGGTACAGGTCCTTCCAGCCGTCGCGCTCGCGGACGACGGTCTCCAGGTACTCCAGCCAGACGGTGCGGTCCTGCACCGGGTCCTTGATCACGGCGCCCATCAGCCCCGCGGCCAGGTCGTCGGCGCGCAGCGTGCCGTCGCCGAAGTGGGCGGCCAGCGCCAGGCCGCCGTTCACCACGCTGATCGCCTCGGCGGTGCTCAGGGAGCCGCTGGGGGACTTGAGCCGCGTCTTTCCATCCGCCGTCACCCCGCCGCGCAGCTCGCGGAAGAGCACCACCACCCGCCGCACCTCGTCCAGCGCGGGGGGCTCGGCGGGAAGCTCCAGCGCGCGGCCGGTCTGCTCCACGCGGCGCATCACGATCTCTACCTCTTCCTCGGGCGTGGCGGGAAGCGGGAGCACCACCATGTTGAAGCGGCGCTTGAGCGCGCTGGACAGCTCGTTCACCCCGCGGTCGCGGTCGTTGGCGGTGGCGATCACGTTGAAGCCGCGCACCGCCTGCACCTCGCTGTTCAGTTCCGGCACCGGCAGCGTCTTCTCGGAAAGGATGGTGATCAGCGTGTCCTGCACCTCGGCCGGCATGCGGGTGAGCTCTTCCACCCGCGCCATCTTCCCCTCGCGCATCGCCCGCATCAGCGGACTGGGGACGAGCGCCGCGGGCGACGGGCCCTCGGCCAAGAGCCGCGCGTAGTTCCACCCGTAGCGCACCTGCTCCTCGCTGGTCCCCGCCGTCCCCTGGATCAGCAGCGTCGAATCGCCGCTGACGGCGGCGGCCAGGTGCTCGGCCATCCACGTCTTGGCCGTGCCCGGCACGCCGATCAGCAGCAGCGCCCGGTCCGTGGCCAGCGTGGCGATGGCGACCTCCACCAGCCGCCGCTGGCCCACGTACTTGGGGGTGATCTCGTAGCCGCCGTCCAGCCGCCCGCCCAGGAGGTAGGTGGCCACCGCCCAAGGCGACAGCTTCCACTGCGGCGGGCGCGGGCGGTCGTCGTGGCGGGCCAGGGCGTCCAGCTCCTCGGCGAACTGCTGCTCGGCGTGCGGGCGCAACACGGTGGGGGTGCTCATCGCTTCAGTGCCTCCAGCATGGCGTGTCGGTGGTGCAGCAGGTCTACCCAGGCGGGGGTGGACGCGGAGCGGGTGCGGGCGAGCTCGTCCAGCGCGGCGGCGGGGTCCATGTGCCGCGCCACGGCGGTGAGCGCCTGGCGCAGGTAGTACTCGCCGCTGAGGTCGCGGGCGGTGGCGCGGCGCACCACGGCGCGGGTGAGCTCGGCGCTCCAGCGGTGGCGCAGGCCGGCGAGGAGCGCGAGGGTGCTGTTGGAGTCGCCCAGCGCCTTCAGCGGACCCAGCATCTCCAGCATCACCGCCTCGGCGCGCTCGGGGGGGAGGACGGAGAAGAGCGCGTCGGACGAGGTGTCGGCGCCGGGAACGGTCCAGTGCGCGCGCTCGGGCCTGAGCACCAGCGGCTGCGCCCATTCGGCGTCGCGGTGGCGCACGGTGGCCGCGGCCCACCCCGGCACCAGCACGTCGCGCCACTCCGTCTTGCGCGCGGCGCCGATCAACTCGGGGGGCGTGCACCGCGACGCCTCGCTCCAGGTGCGCGGCGGCACGGCGGCCAGCGCCAGCAGCAGCCACCACGCGCGCTCGCCCACCCCGTACGGCGGCTTGGACGAGATCCCGTCGCGCTCCATGGCCTTGTCACAGGCGTCGGGGAGATAGACTTCGATGGATGCCGCCCCGCCGCCCGTCACCCGCGCCAGCAGCCCGGTCTTGGCGGGGGTGATGACCAGCCACCGCCGCGCCCGCTCCGTCATCCGCGCCACGAGACGGGAGCCGGCGAGCCGCGCCAGGAGGGAGGCGGCGGCGGAGCGGACCTCCTTGCGGCGGTCGTCCAGCGCGGATTCGAGGAACGGCTCGTCGTCCATCGACAGCCCCGTCTCCAGCGCCTGCAGCAGCGCGGCGCGCTCGCGGGGCGCCTCCTTCTCCCACGTCGACCGCAGCAGCGCCAGTCCGCGCGCCGGGTCCTCCCCGCGGACGCGCGTCAGCAACACCGGGCGTGCGTCGGACGGAAGCGTCTCCCACTCGCCAGGATCGCCATCCCCGCCGCCGCTCTCCGGGCGCGTGGGGACGGCGGCCAGCGCCCACTCCGGCCGCTGCGCCGCCAGCCAGCGCCCGCGCGCGCCGATCAGCGCCGGGAGCGCCGGGTGCTTCGCCGCGGCGTCCAGCAGCGCCGGCAGCAGCTCGGGGGGGACGATGAAGCCCGCGCGCGCCGACGCCTCCATCCACTCCGGCAGCGCTTCGCGGTACGCGCCGCCCAGCATCATCGCGAGATGACGGGCGGCGAGCGGCGGGCAGACGGGCGCCGTCTCGGGTTCGGCGGGCGCGGGGAGCGGGCGGTCGTCGCGGACGGGTGCCTGCGCGGCGCGGCGGTGCGTGGCCACCATCGCCGCCGCGGCAAGGAGCGCCGCCTCGGGCGTCTCCGCGGGCGCGGCAGACAGCGCCTGCGAGAGCGGCGACCCGTCCGCGGGCGCGGCGGGAGGCGGCGTGTGGGCGGTGCCCAGCAGCGCGGCGCGCAGCAGCCCGTTCCAGTGCGTCTCCGCGCTCATTCCGCCACCGGGGCCAATCCGATGAACCGCCCGTCCGCCAGCGCGCCCAGCGGACGCAGCCGCTCGCCGTCCCATTCGCCGAACAGCGCCACCGGCCGCCCGCCGGAGACGGCCGCCAGCTCCCACCCGCGCGCGAAGTGCGGCGCCAGCGGCAGCACGTCGCCCCGGTCGTCCCGCATCCCCCACCCCTCGCCGTCGCGCACGGGGACGGCGGCCGAGAGGGTGATGGGGAATTGCTCGATCCACGGCTGCACCGCCAGCGCGGAGGCGTACGCGGCCAGCGCGTCGTCGACGGATGCGTGGCCGGGGATCGCGCCGAACGAGGACGGCGGACCGTGGCGCGCGGCGACCACGGCGCGCAGCGGCAGCGCGGAAGGGTGGAACGCCAGCTCCGCGTCCACCGCCGTGCCGGGGATCAGCGACGGGTCCAGCGGCTCGCGTCCGTGCGCGAAGGCCAGCACCAGCGCGTCGCGGCCCGTGGATGCGCCGCGCAGCCAGGTGCGCTGCACGCGCAGGCGGTCCTCGTCGTCCACCCGCTGCCCCAGCACCAGCCAGCGGTCGCGGACCGTCCCCAGCGCGACCACCTCCTCCTGCCGCAGCGCGAAGCCGAGCGCGGAGCGCACGTCCTCCTGCAGCGCCGCCGGCAGCGCGTCCATCCGCCGCCACGCCCGGGAGAGCAGGCGCAGCCGTCCGAGCGCCTCCAGCAGCCGCGCGTCCCACCCCGCCCCGCCGACGGAGAGCGAGGCGAGCTCGCGCACCAGCCGCGCGGCGCCCGGCGCCTGCGCGTCCACCAGCCGCGCGGCCATCCCCTCCCAGAACGAGGCGGGGCGGGTGCGCGCGGTGCCCAGCCCCTGTCGCACCAGGTCCTCCAGCCACAGCTCCAGCTCCTCCATCCCGGCCGAGACACGGTCCTCGCGGCGGGCGGCGCGCTTCGCCTGCGCCTCGGCGTCCACGGGCTTCGCGGCGGCCTCGGCGGCCCTGGCCTGGCGCTTTTCGCCGCGGGCCTCGCGCATGGCGATCCACTCCGCCACCCACTGCGGCGGGTCGGCGCGCGGGACGGAGGCGGGTGACGAGGTATAGAGCAGGAAGAGGCCGAGCGAATGCTTGCAGGGGAGTTTGCGCGAGGGGCACGAGCAGCGCCACGCGGGCTCCAGCGTGTCCACGCGCACCTGGTACGGCGTGCTGCCGCTTCCCTGGCACTCGCCCCACAGCGTGCGCCCGTCGGTGCCGGTCGACACCCACTTGCGCGGCCCGGCCAGCCCCTGCCCGGCCTTGGCCGCACCCGCGTCGGGCGCCAGCGCCAGCACGCGCTCGGGAGTCCAGGCCGCTGCGGTGTCGGTCATCGGGAGCGGATGGGGGATGGCTGCGAAGAAGCGGGGAACGCCGATCGTGGCCGGGCAGGGGAACCGCGGAGAGATGATCTACAATGTACGGGCGCCGAGGGAGCGTCCGCCAGCGTGACGAGGGTGCGAATTGTCGTGCGAGCGGCGGGAAGGGCGCGGTCGGCCGGTGCGAATCCGCTAGGGCGTCTGCTACCCGACCCGGTACCTGTTTGTCTCACTAAGTCGAATGGGGAACCATAGTTGCGCCGCGGGGTGAAAAGACCCGTGGGTTGGCCGCCGGGCTGCTGGAGCAGCGCGGCGCGCCATGATTTCCGTTCCCGGCTGGAGAGAAGAATCGTGCAGAAGACCACCCGCATCGCCCTGCTGGCCGCCGCCGCGCTGGCGCTTCCCGCGGCCGCCGGCGCGCAGCAGACCACGCCGCCGCCCGCGCCGCCCGCCGCCCCGGCGCCGGCCGCGCCCGCCAACGAGGCCGCGCAGCTTCAGCAGAAGCTGGCCGCGCTGCAGCAGCGCGCGATGCAGGACCCGTCGCTCAAGGCGGCCACCGACAGCTTCAACGCCGTGGTGCAGGCCGGGATGGCCAGGCTCGACCCGCAGGCCACGGCCAAGGTCGCGCGCGCCGCGGCCATCCCCAACGAGGTGACCGCGGCCCGCGCCGCCAACGACAACGCCAAGCTGAACGCGCTCGCCGCCGAGGCCAACGCGCTGCAGTCGTACTTCACCGGCCTCCGCCAGCGCGCCGTCCAGCTCCCCGAGGTCGCCGCCGCGCGCCAGGCCTACGTGGCGCGCCTCTTCGAGAAGATGAAGGAGTACGACCCGCAGGCCCAGTCGTACGTCGATCGGCTCACGCAGCTCAGCAGCGGCGGAAACTGATGGTGCGGGGGTACGGGGGTGCGGAGGTGCGGTAACCCCCGTTCTCCCAGAAAAATGAAGCGCGGCGCCGTGATCTCTCATGCCGCCGCGCTTCTTTCATCAACCATCGAAACGCACTCCCGCACTGGCGCACTCCCGCACCTCCGCACCTCCGCACCCCCGCACCCCCGCACCCCCGCACCCCCGCACCCCCGCACCATCCAGC
>Ga0207706_10000509_pt1 | contig 41327 bp, 40 predicted proteins | sample KBSC53metaG_FD_184318 | JGI IMG/M metagenome (GOLD analysis project Ga0207706, IMG submission 184318) | Corn rhizosphere microbial communities from Kellogg Biological Station, Michigan, USA - KBS C5-3 metaG (SPAdes) (version 2) | ecosystem: Host-associated > Plants > Roots > Rhizosphere > Soil ... | reverse complement strand
CTCGCCGCTTTCGATCTTGTATTTGCCGAGGCCGTGAAATTTGTCGGGCTGTTTAATGGCCGGTTCGTACCCTTTCCCTTTCTTGGTGAGAATGTGCAGCAGCACTGGCTCGTCCTGCGTTTTCAAAAACTCGAATGTTCGGATCAATAACGGGATATCGTGTCCATCGATCGGGCCGTAGTAGCGGAGACCGAGTTCTTCAAAAATCACGCTCGGCACAAGCAAACCCTTGACGCTTTCTTCCACCTTATGCGCGAGTTGCACGCCGGTTTTTCCAAGAATCGCCTGGATGAAATCGCGCGCTTTATCGTGCAGATGCGCGTAAGTGGGATTTGTCACGATGCTGTTTAGATAATTAGCGATCGCGCCCACGTTTTTTGCGATCGACCACTCGTTGTCGTTGAGCACAACAATGAAACGCTTGGTGTGGGTTCTCACATTGTTCAGCGCCTCGTAGCTGGTACCGCAGGTGAACGCAGCATCACCCGCGATTACGACAATGTTTTCATCGGCGCCGCGCAGATCTCGCCCGACAGCCATGCCGAGACCAGCGGAAAGCGCCGTGCCGGCATGACCGGCCCCGTAGCAATCGTGTTCGCTCTCGGTGCGTAAAAGGAAGCCGTTGAGTCCGCCGAATTGCCGCATCGTGGCAAAACGATCGAGCCGCCCGGTAAACATCTTGTGGACGTAGCCCTGATGACTGACGTCCATGACAAAGCGGTCGCGCGGCGAGTCGAACACACGATGCAGCGCGATCGTCAGCTCGACCACGCCGAGATTCGGTCCCAGATGTCCTCCGGTTTGAGAAAGAACTTTGATCAGCTCATCGCGCACTTCCTGTGCGAGCTGCGGCAGGTCTTGTTCGCCCAGCGCCTTGATGTCCGCGGGCGAACGGATCCCATCGAGCAAACGAGCGGGCGCGGCTGCCGCGTGAGATTCAGAAGAGTTTGATTTCGTCATTTGTCTCTTGGGGTTCATCGGTCACGCGGTCCGCTGTTTCCGGCTCCCGAGTAGGCTCAAACTCTTTAACTACGGCTTTGCCGGCGCTATTGCGAGCAATGATCTCGATCTTTTGCTCGGCACTAGCGAGCCGTTCCTGGCAAATTTTCACCAGATTCATTCCTTGTTCGTAGCGGACGATCAGATCTTCCAGAGGCAGCTTGCCCGATTCCATCTGCTCGACGATCGTTTCGAGACGCTCCATCGCTCCCTCAAAGTTAGGCTCTGTCTCGCGCTGCTTCGGTTTGCTGCTCACGGGCAAACGAGGAACTAAGCACAATCTGCCGCTGAGAAAAGGGCCGGTTTAGTCGTTGGACTGCGCCAACTGACGCTCGTTACTATGAGAAGGCATCTCAACGATTAATATCTCTACGCGATCTGTTTTCGGTACGCCCCTGCGTCTTTCAATTGCTTGAGATCATCGGCGTTGTCGATCTTGAGAACGAAAATCCAGCCCTGGCCGTAGGGTTCGCGGTTGATCAAGCCGGGATCTGCCTCTAGCGCTTTGTTTACTTCGACGACCGTTCCCTTTACCGGCGCGTAAATGTCACTCGCGGCTTTCACCGATTCGACGACCGCGATTGCTTCTTTCGCGTTCGCCTGTCGATCCATTTTCGGCAGCTCGACGTAAACGACGTCAGTTAGCTCAGATTGCGCGTGATCAGTGATGCCGACTCGAACGTTGTCGCCTTCGCGTTTAATCCATTCGTGGCTCTCGGCATAAAGCAAGTCGTCTGGGACATTCATGATTTTTTGTAGAGTGGTTTCTTTTCGATGATAGCAGGAAATTTTCTTTCTCGAATTTCGATGTCGATTTGCCCGCTGATCTTCGCGTGCGAGGCCGAGACATACGCCATCCCGACGCCCCAGTTCAAGCTCGGAGAGAGTGTGCCACTAGTCACTTCGCCAATCCTCTCTCCGTTTTGGAAGACCGCGTAATGCGGCCGCGGCGGCGGCCCTTTCTCTTTCATTCGAAACGAAACGAGCTTTTCTTGCGGGCCGCTTTTTTTCGTTTGGAGCAAAGCATCGCGGCCAATGAATTTTGACTTTCCCAAGTCGACAAAAAAACCGAGACCGGCTTCGATCGGATTCCGCTGCGGCGACAAATCGGAACCGTTCAGCGGATAACACATTTCGAGTCGCAACGTATCGCGCGCGCCCAAACCGCATGGCTTGATGCCGAGCGGTTTGCCTTTTTCGAGCGCGGCGTCCCAAAACTTCACAGCGTCGTTGGCGGGAAAGAAAACTTCAACGCCGTCCTCTCCGGTGTAACCGGTCCGCGCGACCGAAACGCCTGTCCCGTCGAACGGAAGATCGACAATGTGGTTTCGCGTCGGCAGATCGACATTATCGCCGAAGAGCGCATGAAATAATTCCGTGACGCGCGGCCCTTGAATCGCGACTCCGCCAAAATTTGCGCTCCGGTTTTCGAGGGAGACCCCTTTGGCGGCTGATACAGCCTCTACGGCCGGAAGATGTTTTTGCAGCCAGGCGAAATCTTCGTCCGTGCGGGCCGCGTTCACCACGAGCAGGAATTTTTGTTCTTCGATACGATAAACGATCAGGTCATCGATGATGCCGCCGCGCTCGTTCAACAGAAAGGTGTATTGACCGGTGCCGACATCGAGCTTGTCGATGTTGTTTGTGAGCATTGTGTTGAGCCAGTCGCGCGCGCCGCTTCCTTCGGCGATCAATTGGCCCATGTGCGAAATGTCGAAAGTCCCGACATTGTTACGCACCGCCTGATGCTCCTCGACGATGCTCGCGTATTGCACCGGCATGAGCCATCCCGCGAACGGAACAATTTTCGCGCCAAGCCGCACGTGCTCGTCGTAAAGTGGAGTCCGTTTTTGTGCGGCTTCGCTCACGCGCAAAGCCTAGACTTCACAAATGGAGTGCGCAATGCTCCTGCAACTAAATGACCTTGCTGGATAAAATCGAACGTCGTTTTGGCTTTCTCGGCATTCCCGGACTAACGCGCATCATTGTCGGCCTCACGGCACTGGTTTGGGGGCTGATCTGGTTGAACCCTGATTTCCGTTTTGCGCTCGATCTCGATCCGGCGCGTATCCTCCATGGCGAAGTCTGGCGGCTGATAACCTATATTTTTCTCCCGCAAACCCTCAGTCTGTGGGTCATCCTCGCGCTCTGGTTTCTCTGGTTCATCGGCGAAGGCCTCGAGCGGGCGTGGGGCGCGTTCCGGCTCACCCTTTATTTTCTTGTCGGCATGATCGGCACGACGGCCGCGGCATTTTTTTTCGGCGCAAATTTTTCGAACGGCATGCTGATCGTGTCGTTGTTCTTCGCCTTCGCCCGGTTTTATCCCGAAGAAGTCATATACATCCTTTTTATTCTGCCGATGAAGATCAAGTGGTTGGCGTGGATCATGGGCGCGTTTTTGCTTTTTGGGTTCGTCGTCAATGGGATGTCGTATCGGATGGCGCTGGTGGCCGCGTTTGCCAATTATCTGATCTTTTTCGGCCCGGAAATTATTCACGAGGCTCGGCATCGCACCGAAGTCTCGGTCCGACGCAAGCGTTTCGAATCGAAGTCCCGGGGCGAAGCCGAGTCGCTTCACAAATGTGCAATCTGCGGCGCTACCGAGTTGACCGATCCGAACTTGGACTTCCGCGTCGCGCGCGATGGCGAAGAATATTGCATGGCGCATTTGCCGAAAGCCGCATCGCCCACCCAATAGTTTCTCTAGCACACAGGCCACAACGGTCGGAACGCTTTTGGAAATCAGTCTGTGTCCTTTGTGACCTTCGCGCGAGAAATTCGTAATCCTTGACCGCCTGTCTCGCTGGCGGAGACTAGGCGCGATGACTGATAAAAGCACTACGCTCGTTCCCGAGGAAGGCTGGCATTGTCTGCATCTGTTTTACCGAATCGAGTATGGACAATGGCAGTTGCTCAGTCGCGAAGAGCAAAATGCCGCGAAGACGAATCTCTCCTCGCTGGTGCAGGAAGTGCGCGCGATGGAATCGACCCAGCTGTTAACCCTCAGCATGGTGACGCCGAAAGCGGACCTCGGCTTCATGCTGATCACGCCCGATTTGCAAAGCGCAAACAAGATCGAGAAACAACTGTCCATTTCGTTGGGCGCCGACGTGCTCACACCGGTTTACAGTTATCTCTCGCTCACCGAGGAAAGTGAATACATCACGACAGAGGAGGATTACGCGGAGACGCTGACAAGAGAACAAAACATCAGGCCAGATTCGGAGAAATTCGCCGAAGCGATGAATTCGTTTCGCGACCGAATGAAGCACTACCGGCAGGAGCGGGTTTACCCGACGTTGCCCGATTGGCCGGTGGTTTGCTTCTATAATATGAGCAAGCGTCGCGGCGAGCAGCGAAATTGGTATGCGCTTCCGTATGACGAGCGCCGCAAATTGATGAAGGGACACGCAACGGTGGGCCGCGAGTTCGCTGGCAAAGTGAAACAGCTCATCACCGGTTCAACCGGCTTGGACGACGCGGAGTGGGGCGTGACTCTGTTCGCCCGCGACACATTTCAGATCAAGGCGATCGTTTACAAGATGCGTTTCGACCCGGTCAGCGCCGAGTATGCGGATTTTGGCGAATTTTACATCGGCATCCAATTGCCCCTCGACGAATTGTTTCGGCGACTGCAGCTTTCAAAATTGTAGCGACCGGGAACGGCCGCTAGAGCGAAGCAAAGGGGATGGGTGACAGAGCGGTCTATTGTGCACGCCTGGAAAGCGTGTGTGCCGAAAGGCACCCGGGGTTCGAATCCCCGCCCATCCGCCAGCTTGCCAAACCAATGACACACGCGGCGTTTATGCTTGCCTTATTTAGTAAATGTTATTCTGCTTGTTTAGTGAGCTATGTCTCCCGCCAGGGCAATCGGCCAGATTAACATGGCCCAGACTCCGTTCCCCAAAGTTGAGACCGTCGCCGAGTTGGTAACTTTCCAGGCAGCCGCGACGCCTGACGCAATTGCTTTGGCGTCCACAAGGCGCGTCTGGAGCTACATGGAACTCGACGAGAGGGCAAGTGCGCTTGCAGATACGCTGCGGAGTTTGGGCGTCGGCCCTGAAGTGGTAGTTGGATTATGTATGCCGCGTTCGCCGGTAATGGTAGTGGGCGCGCTGGCGATTCTGAAAGCTGGAGGAGCCTACCTGCCCTTGGATCCAACCTATCCTGCGGCGCGGCTCGCGTTTTTGTTGGACGATGGGCAAGTTCCCGTGGTGGTGGCCGGACAGCGCATAAAGGAGCGATTACCGAAAGGCAGTTACCACACAATTCTTCTGGACGATCTCGGGCGAGTCGGTGACTTCGCCCCTCTTGCGCAGTCCGCTCCCGTGAAGGCCGCAGCAACGCTTAAGAACCTAGCCTATGTGATCTACACTTCGGGCTCGACCGGGCAACCGAAGGGGGTAGAAATCACACAGGAGAGCCTGTTGAACCTGGTGCATTGGCATCAGCAAGCCTTTGGGGTGCAATCCGCCGATCGCGCGAGCCAAGTCGCCAACGTGGGTTTCGACGCGGCAGTGTGGGAAATCTGGCCGTACTTGGCGACCGGCGCGAGCCTGTACTTCGCCGAGGACGAAACGGTGAGCGATCCGCAATTGCTGCGAGATTGGCTCGTTGCCCAGAGGATCACAATCGCTTTCATCCCGACACCACTTGCGGAGCATCTCTTGACGCTGCCGTGGCCACCCGAGACCGCTTTGCGTACGATGCTCACTGGAGCAGATACACTCCACGTTTATCCGCCAGTTGGACTGCCATTTCTGTTAGTTAACAACTATGGCCCAACGGAATGTACGGTGGTGGCCACCTCGGGTCCGGTTCATTCGAACGCCTCAACCGATCAACTGCCACCGATTGGCAGCGCCATCGCCAATACGGAGGTTTACATTTTGGATGAATCAGGCAACCAAGTGCCGATTGGAACGGCTGGTGAACTTCACATCGGGGGTATCGGTGTGGCGCGCGGTTATCGGAACCGCCCGCAGTTAACGGCACAAAGGTTCATTCCGAATCGCTTCAATGAGAAAGTGAGTGAGCGGCTTTTCAGGACGGGGGATAGAGCTAGCTTCTTGCCCGACGGGAGGATCGCCTTTCTCGGGCGGATCGACGAGCAGGTTAAGGTGCGCGGCTTCCGTGTTGAGCCAAATGAAGTGACGGCGACTCTCAATGTCCATCCGTGTATTCAGCAGAGTGTGGTTGTGGCTCGCGAAGTCGGCCCAAGCGATGCGCGGTTGATCGGCTATTTGGTTCTAGCGCCGGAATCTCACCTTACCTTAAGTGCCTTGCGCGCCTTTCTCCAGGCCCGCCTGCCCGACTATATGGTGCCGGCGATATTCGTTCGGCTGGAAAAACTGCCGCTGACACCGAACGGAAAGGTGGACCGAATGTCTCTACCTGCGCCGGATGAGAGCAACACGTTGCGCGAGGACGCGTACGCCGCTCCCCGGACGGAGATGGAGAAGACGGTCGCCGGCATCTTGGAACGTCTTCTGAAGTTGGAGCACGTTGACGTGGAAGAGAACTTTTTCTCCCTCGGAGGACACTCACTCTTGGGGGCACAACTCATTGCCAGGTTGCGCGACACTTTCGGAATTGAGATGCCTCTGCGGGTTGTCTTTGAGGCCCCAACCGTAGCTGAACTGTCCGCTGAGATTGAACGGCTTCTGGTCACCAAACTCCAAGCGATGAGCGAAAAAGAGGTTCTGCGTATCCTGGACTCGACACACCAGCCGCATCCAGCGTGAGGCAATGACAGGGCCCAGCGTCACGTCTGATGCGAACAAGACAGCCGCGGAGCTGAGCTTGTTTCGGTTGCTGGATCCGGACGTTTTGGCGGATCCGTATCCACTCTACCGACGCCTTCGACGCGAGGACCCAGTGCACTGGGACCCGTTCTTGCATTCCTGGGTCGTTACTCGCTATACGGATGTCGTTCGAGTATTGCGGGATTTTTCTGCGCGGCGCGCGCCGACGGCGGAGCAACTTACGGAGCTGGGGCTTGAGGCGCTTAACCCGGTGGCCAAGGTGATGGTGAAGCAGATGCTCTTTTTGGATCCTCCGGAACATGCGCGCATCCGCAGCCTCGCGTCAGCAGCTTTCACCCCTCAACGGGTAGCAGCGCTGCGATCCCATATTCGCGATATCGTGAGGGAATTGCTTGCCAAAGTGCGGCGCCAGGGAGGCATAAATGTAATCGCGGACCTGGCCGAGCCACTGCCGTGCATCGTTACCGCCGAGATGCTGGGCGTGCCCATCGAAGACCGTCATCAATTGAAGCTGTGGTCGCAAGACTTCGCGGAAGTGCTGGGGAACTTCCAACACAATCCCGACCGCGTGGCGAAACTTTTGAAGACCACAGAAGATATGACGGCTTATTTTCGGTCCTCCATGCGCACGCAAAACTTGCGTCCGGATGGATTGATCAGCTCGCTGATGAACGCGGAAATCGACGGTGAGCGGCTGACGGAGGAAGAAGTGATCGCCAACTCGATTATAACCATGGTTGGCGGACAGGAAACCACGACGAATCTTATCGGTAGCGGCACGCTTTCATTGCTCCGCAACCCCGATGAACTCGAAAAGCTTCGGGCGGATCTCTCCATGATCCCCGCGGCGGTGGAGGAGTTGCTGAGATACGAGAGCCCCAGTCAGCATACCGCACGGCTGGCCCCAGACGATCTAGAGTTGGGAGGTAAACTGATTCGCAAGCGGCAAGCGGTGCAAGCTGTGATGGCTGCAGCAAACCGCGATCCAGAACGTTTTCCGGATCCGGACCGACTGGATGTGACCCGCCAAGATAACCGCCACGTTGCCTTCGGATATGGCGCGCACTTTTGTTTTGGCGCGCCCTTAGCGCGGATTGAGGGCCAGATTGCCTTTGAAGAAATGATCCGCCAGCTTCCGAATTGGTCGTTGGACGGCGGCCCCCTCGTTTGGAGGACCAACCTGGGCTTGCGCGGCCTGACGTCATTGCGGGTGAACTTTACGAGTAACGCGACCGAGAATGGGGCGATTCCTGTGAAAGCGCACGAAAACAAGCTCAACGTCATCGACCAGCAGCGCGACTGAATGGGTTCTTACGATGAGAGAGCTGTCTGAGGCCAAGCGTCTTCTATTGAAGAAGTACGTGCGCGGGGATCTCTTGAAAACTGCAGACGACTCAGTTCGAATCAGGCGTCGGCCGCTGGGCGAGCCCGCTCCGCTGTCGCTGACGCAGGAACAAATTTGGCTGCGCGCCCAGAAAAGCGTGGACCTTCCTCCTTTTTATAATGATTCCATAATCATTCACCGGCACGGCACGCTCAACCCGCGTGTCCTCGAACGGAGCTTCACCGAAATTATTCGTCGGCACGAGGCGTGGCGAACGACCTTCGAGTCCGTGGATGGTCAACCGGTGCAGGTCATTCATCCACCTCCGGCCGCGGTTCAGCTTCCTGTCATGAATCTCCAAGAAATGCCCTCTTCGGAGCGAGAAGCAGAGGCACTTGGGTTAGCGACCGAAAACGCTCGACGGCCGTTCGACTTAAAGAAGGGCCCCTTGGTGCGAGCCAAGTTGATTTCCTTGAGCGAGGATGAGCACTGGCTCACGCTGACAATGCATCAGAGCGTGACTGACGGTGTAACCGTCAACACTGTGTTTCCTACCGAATTAATTACTCTTTATGAGGCATTCAGGGCGGGCAAGCCGTCTCCCCTCGCCGATTTACCGATTCAGCATGCCGACTATGCTTACTGGCAGCGGGAACGGATGCAGACCGAGGCATTTGCGAGACAGTTGGCATACTGGCGGGACCGATTGAAGCCAGAACCACCCGCCCTCCGATGGCCAGTCGGCCGTCCGCGGCCCGGTTTGTCAACTTACCGCGGAGCAATCTATCCGTTCACAATTCCGAATCAATTGGTGCAGAGACTTAACGAGATGAGTCGGGCGGAAAGCGTTACATTGTTCATGAGTTTGCTGGCCGGTTTCTCGGCGCTTCTTTACCGCTACACGGACCAAGAAGATATGGTGGTCGGTACTCTCGCGCCCTCCGGTCGCAAACGGTCAGAGGTCCAGAATTTGATGGGATATTTCCTTAATCCGGTCCCTTTACGCATGAATCTCTGTGGCAACCCAACCTTTCGTGAACTCCTGCAGCGGGCGCGGGATGTCGTTTCGGGAGCGATTGCCAATGATGATGTGCCCTTCGAGTACGTGGTGGCAAAAGCAGGGCTTTCGTCGAAGCCAAACCGGCGTCCGCTGTTTGAGATAGTCATCTCCCTTGCCCCAGCGACCCCGGACCTTGGAACTGGTTGGAGCCAGACTTTCATGGATGTCGAAAGTGGTGGGTCAAGATGGGGTTTGTATTTGGAGTTGAGCGAGAGGCCCAACGGCCTGCTCGGCCGAGCTCAATATAACCCGGATGTGTTCGAGGCGACGACCATTGGAAGAACGCTTCAAGAATGGCAGGTCTTGCTGCAAGCCGCTGCTTCAAACCCGGAATTGCGCCTTTCAGAGTTGCCCTTCTAGAACGTCCATGAACGGCGGCCTCAAGCAATCGCAGTTGAACACTCAGACTAGGGACGGGTTCAAAACTTCGTCCGAGCCTGGCGAGTTATTATTTCAGCTTCGGAACGAAAGTCCTGGATTGCTGGTGGAGGATGCTTTTGTCGTGCCGCACTGGTTTGTCCAGCAAACAAGGTGGCTGGAAGACCCTTCAAACTCGGACAGCGCGATATATAACTATCCACTTCTTTTCCGTATTCGCGGGCCGCTCGACGAAGGCGCCTTAAAACAGAGTCTACACGAGATTGTACGACGCCAGGGAGTGCTTCGATCTCTCTTCCAAATGAGGGATGGAGAACTGGTTCATATCGTTGTTTCACAGCAGAGGCAAAGCCTTCGCATAATTGATTTGTCGAAGTTACCCGAAACAGCCAGAGAAGCCCGGTTCCAACAGCTCGCACTGGAAGAGGCCGCTCGGCCGTTCAATCTGGCGCTGGGTCCGCTGCTTCGGGGCGCGCTGTTGCGACTTGGCGTGGACGATCACATTCTGCAACTTACAACCCATCACATCGTCCATGACGACTGGTCCACGGGCATTCTTTCCCGCGAGTTGTCCGAGCTTTATCAGGCTTTCGCCGCCGGCACTGAATCGCCACTGCACGACCTGTCTTTCCAATACGGTGACTATGTACGATGGCTCCAAGAACAACTACGGGAAAACGCCTTGCGATCCAGGCTATCTTATTGGAAAGAACAACTAGTCGGCGCTACAGGCTTTGAGCACTTGGCGACAGACTTTGCGCGACCAGCAAAATCCGCCACGGCCAACCGCGGCGCGCGCGAGGGCACCGTGTTATCGGTCGATCTAGCTAATTCACTGAAAGAGTTAAGTCGTCAGGAGCGTGTTAGCTTGTTCATGGTGTTACTGGCAGGTTTTCAAGCATTGCTGCATCGTCGCTCAAACGATGAAGAAATCGGCGTTGCTTCCTGCGCGGCTAACCGTCCCTTGGCGGACGTCGAAGGCCTGATTGGTCGCTTCGGCAACGACATGCTTCTTCGCACCAGCTTGTCCGGCAACCCAACATTCCGCGAGTTGCTCACGCGCGTGCGAGAAGTCGGCCTGAATGCCTACTCGGACCAGAGTCTGCCTTTTGGACAAGTACTAAAAGAGGTCACGAATAGGACCGATCCGGATGCGAGCCCGCCATTCCAGGTGATGTTCATTCTCCAAAATGCACCGCGCGAAAATCGGGACATTCCAGGATTGAGCATAAAATGGCTCCCGCTCTACACCGGAACTGCAAAGTACGATCTTAACGTCTGGCTCAAAATCGAGCCGGCGCTGGAAGTGATTCTCGAGTACAGAACGGATCTATTCCGAGCCGCGACAATGAAACAGCTGCTCGAGGATTACGACACAGTCTTGCGGACGATGGTGAAAGATCCCGGAGCGCGGGTGAGCAACCTTCTGATTTCGAGTAAACCCAGACCTGTCCCGGCGCAACGCGTGCCGACCGGCGCGAAAGAGACAGCTGCAGCAAAAGATAGCGTTGCGCCAAGTGATGACGTGCAATCGCGATTGGTGGAGCTTTGGCAGGCAGCTTTTGGGATGCCGATTGGTGTCGACCAAAACTTCTTCGAACTGGGCGGAGATTCCCTGCTGGCAGCGCGGCTATTCATCCAAATTGAGAAAGCCTTCCAAATGGAATTGCCTTTGGCCGTGCTCCTCGAGGCGCCGACAATCAGACAACTGGCAGGCATCATCAGCGCACCAACAGTTTGCTCGTCACATTCGTCGCTTGTCCCGGCCCAACCCAGCGGAACAAAGCCACCTCTTTTTTGCGTTCATGGGCACACGGGTGAAATCTTTTATTGCCGGAACCTGTCGCTCTCCCTGGGGGCGGATCAGCCCATCTTCGGGCTTAGGTCCCAGGGCCTTGGAGGGGAGGCGCCGTTTCTTACAGTTGAGGAGATGGCGACCCATTACTTGAGAGAGATTCGCACTGTGCAGCGGGAAGGACCGTATTTTCTAGTTGGCTATTGTTTTGGAGGCATGATCGCTTACGAAATGGGCAGGCTTCTAAAGGCTCAAGGTGAGGAGGTGGCGTTGTTAGTAATGTTCAATACTCCCGCGCCGGGTTCTTTAAAATGGTGGCCGCTCAGGCCGGACTACCTCGTGACGCGAATCACGCGCGAATTGAGAAACCTTCGCACGCTCAAAACCCGAGAAAAGCTTGTGTTTCTTCCGAGCAAAGCGATCGGGTTGGCGCAGCTCGCCTTCGGAAGTTTCAAAGCTGCACTATGGCGTGCCCTCGCGAAGTCTCCTATCGGCGCTGAGAGAGAGGCACAAGGATTGCTGAGCATTGCAGACATCAATCTGTTGGCGGCCAAAGCCTATGATCCCGGGGCCTACCCGGGACGCATTATCTTTTTCCTGACCAAAGACGACGCGACGTCACTCAACGCGACCGACCCAGCGCGTGGTTGGATGGCATTGGCCGAAGACGGAATTGAAGTTTACGTCTTCGACGCTGGCACACCGTCGTTAAGGCAGGTGCCGAATATCGAATTGGCCGAAAAGTTGAAGTCCTGCCTGACTCAGGCGCAAACTCTCTAGGCACGGATCCGCGGCGACGCGATAGGCGCTCATTCACAGGCGTTTTGTCGACCGCCCTAAAGAACTGGTTCGTACCTAAAGCATCTAAAAGCGATGTCGCGGCCTTGCACCGCTGCTGCCCCAATGTAACCCGGCGCAGGCGACAAATGTTGAACAATCCAGCGCCGAGAGACACCGGGATCGCCGGAAGCTTTTAGGATCATCGCAGGTTCACCCGGACTTAAACTGACTTCGACACCGTCCAACGGGAAAGAAAGGCCTTCTCCGCACCCCTTTAGATAAGCCTCCTTTCGAGTCCAGCCACAATAAAATGCATCTCTCTGCTGATCCGCGGGCAAGGAGCGCAATTTCTTGAACTCATTGGGCGAAAAATAGCGCGCCGCCAAATCTTCGACGTCAATATCCGGCCGGATGCGCTCTATATCGACTCCATTTTTATGCCCACGCGCGAAGCTGAACAACGCCAGATCATCGGAATGGGAAACGCTAAACTTCATCGACGTAAGAGGTTCTTCGCCGACGAGACGCGGCTTGCCGAAAGCATCGTAAGCGAACTGCAATCTGTCGGGCTCAATCGTCAAGTATGCGCCTAACAGGCTCCGTAACGAACCCCGGGCGGCGACATAACGGTGTGCGTCTCTGATTTTCCGGAAGCGTCCGGCACGTTCTTGTTCGTCGAGGGAGAGAATGGATTTGAAGTATGAAGATTTATTGGCCGATATGCTCAGGGGCACAACCCAGAGGTGCATTTCAGCCTGGCCGAGAAACTCTGTGGGAACACGGCCTCGGTGAACGTTATTGAGATCCTGTATGAATCGCTCGGCTCGATCCGGAGCGAGTACAAGGTCTCTTTGTGCGTCCACCCTTATTGACGGTAATCTACGTGGGTCGACCTGCAAATGCGGACGGATGAGCTGAAGGGAAAGCGCACGGACGTGACTGTGGATATCGCGATCTACCGGATGGGTGACAGAGCGGTCTATTGTGCACGCCTGGAAAACGTGTGTGCCGGAATGCACGGGGGGGGTTTCGAATCCTCCCATCCGTTGCGATCTCTTATTCTGTTTCCACTGTTGCTCGACGAGTCCCGTTTAAGTCGTGGGCCAGTCGCGTTTCTCTAACACCTGCAATTCCTGGCGCAGTTTCACCATGCTGCCGTGGGGCAGGACGCCACGAAAATTCGCGCCCGGATAAATCATGCAGTCGCGTCCCAGGACTGAGCCTGGGTTAATGACGGCGTTACAACCGATTTCCGTCCGATCGCCAACGATCGCGCCAAATTTTGTGAGTCCGGTCGCGATATTGCCGTCGGGGGTGACGACCACGATTTCGCTGTGATCGAGTTTTACGTTCGAGAGAATCACGCCCGCGCCGAGATGGGCGTGGTGACCAAGGATGGAATCCCCGACGTAATTGAAGTGCGGCACCTGCACTTCATCCAACAGGATGCAATTCTTGAACTCACATGAGTTTCCCATCACCACCCCATTACCGACGATGACGTTTTCCCGCACGTAACAGCCGCTTCGAATCTGGCAATTCTCTCCGATCCATGCCGGTCCTTTCAGCATTGTGCCTTGCTCCACGACGGTGCCTCTGCCAATAAAAACGTGATTGCTAATGAATGGTTTGCCAATCAGCTCACCTAAAATTGCGGGCTTCAAACGAAATTGTAGGTAGCTCGCAATCTGTTTAAGCGCGTCCCAGACATAACTCTCGTTTTCGAACAGCTTCGGATGGGCCGTGTGTTCGAGGTTAAGATAGTCAGCAGGCGCAAACATGGGTTGCGAACTAACCGCCGGCGCGCCGCGTGACTTCCTGCCCACCCTTGATATCGCGCACTTCCCACCCGCGAGCGCTTAGTTCGTCGCGCAATTCATCACTTTTTTGAAAGTCCTTTGCAAGTCTGGCTTGCGCGCGCTGTCTCATAAGTTCTGCAATTTCGGCCGGGACATGTGCAGCCTGAAGCTCTCCCTTCATGCCGAGTGACGCGCGTAGTTGGACACCTGCTGGAAGACTGAGCACGCTGTTAACGCGCTCCCACCACTTTAACCATGCGCTGGCTGTTGCAGTGTCCATTTCGCTTTGATCCATCGCGCGATTGGTCTCTCGAATCGATTCGAACAAAAAACCAAGCGCCGCCGAAATGTTAAGATCATCGTCGAGCGCTTCTTCAAATCGCTCCGAGGGTTGCGTCTTGTATTTTCCGTTGTCGATTTTTTTTGTGACTGCCTCCCGAAGTCGCGCCAGCCATTCATCGACACGGGCAAGCGCCTGCCGCGCTTCTTCCATCCCTTCCCAGGTGAAATTGAGCGGCGCACGATAATGCACGCGCATGAGCGCGTAACGGAGCTCGCGCCCGGTGTAACCTTTCGCCAGAACATCCGGCACAGTGTAAAAATTATCCAACGACTTCGCCATTTTCTGGCCATCGACGAGCAAATGCGCGCAATGCAGCCAGTAACGGACGAATTTCTTTCCCGTGACACCTTCGCTCTGCGCGATCTCCGCTTCGTGATGCGGAAAAATGTTATCGACGCCACCGCAATGGATATCGATTTGATCGCCGAGCAATGCCGTGGACATCGCGCTGCATTCGATGTGCCAGCCGGGACGGCCGCGGCCCCAGGGACTTTCCCAACCTACATCGCCGTCTTCTTTATCCCATGCTTTCCAAAGCGCAAAATCGCCCATGTGCTCCTTATCGTACTCGTCGTGCTTCACGCGGCCGGTCGACTGCAACTGGTTGAGATCGAAATGCGCGAGCTTTCCGTAAGTCGGAAATTTGTTGATCCGAAAATAGACTGATTTGTCGTCGGCCTGATAAGCGAGGCCTTTCGAGACAAGCGCGCCAATCATCTGGATCATCCGGTCGATGTAACGCTGGTCGGTGGCGGCCGGAAATTCATCCGCGCGCTTGATCCTCAGCGTTTCGATATCCTCGAAGAACGCCTGCTTGAAGGGCGCGGTAAATTCCGAGAGCGGAATGTTCGCTCCGCGCGCGCCGCGGATCGTCTTGTCATCCACGTCGGTCATATTCGTCACCCGATGCACTTTGTGACCGCGCAGTTCGAGATGCCGTTGGAGCAGGTCTTCGAAAATATAGGCGCGAAAATTTCCAATGTGCGCCCGGCTGTAAACAGTCGGCCCGCACGTATAGACACCGATCTTGCGTTCGGCAGGATCGCGCGGTTCGAATTCTTCGATGTCGCGCGAGTAGGTGTTAAACAAATGCAGGGCCATTAACTGCCTTTTCGGCGCGCCCGGCGGTCGCGCCCTACCATTTCAACAATTGCTACCGCCATCGCCGCGATGCCTTCACTGCGGCCGATCGCGCCAAGGCCTTCGTTTGTTGTCGCCTTGATACCAATGCGCGATTCGTTCACGCCGATCGCTTGCGCAATCACTTTTCGCATCGCTGGAATGTGCGGCCTAATTTTGGGTGCCTCGGCAAGAATTGTCGCGTCAACATTGATCGGCCGCGCCTTACTCTTCGCCAGCAGCGCGGTCACTTGACGCAGGATGTCGATGCTGCTCATGCCGCGAATTGATTGGTCGGTATTGGGAAAATGTTGCCCGATGTCACCGGCGGCAACCGCACCGAGCAGCGCATCCGCGATTGCGTGCGATAAGACATCCGCGTCAGAATGGCCTTGCAGCCCGCGGGAGTAGGCAATCTCGACGCCTCCAAGGATCAGCTTTCGTTCTTTGGCAAAACGATGCACGTCATAACCGATGCCACACCGAATCATGAGGAAAATGACGAATGATCAATGCCGAATGACGAAGGAAATCCGAATGACCAATCCCGAAGCCCGCTGATGACAGCCAACGCTACAGCGCCCAAGGATTCGGTTATGCTTTTTTCTCGGAATTCGTGCTTCGTCATGAATTCGTCATTCATCAGAGTTTTAAATCGAGCAGGCCGTTGGACGCGACAATGCTGTATTTGTCTTTCATGTCTTCGCGCGGCCGAAGATCGACAGTTCCACCGGCGTTTTCAACCAAGAGCCATCCAGCTGCGATGTCCCACAGACTAATTCCCTGCTCAATGTAGACGTCGAAACGTCCACATGCGACGTAAGCCAGGTCGAGCGCGGCGCTGCCGAGCACGCGGCATTTGCGCACGCGATGAATCATTTGCCGGAGCAAGGGAAGATTCGCGTCGATCGTCTCTGCGGTCTTGGCAAGCCCCACCGAAATAACGGCTTCAGCCAGATCCGCGCGATCGCTGACGTGGAAATGATAGCCATTCAATTTTGGAGTCTCCCCTTTTTGTCCTGTCCACATTTCCTCACGGATTGGGTCGTAAATGATGCCGACCATGATTTCGCTTCGGACCCGCAACGCGATCGAAACGCAAAAATGAGGAATGCCGTAGAAATAATTGACGGTCCCATCAAGCGGATCGACGACCCATTGATGCTCGCTTGATTGATCGCCGACGGTTCCTTCTTCGCCATAAAGTGCGTGGCCGGGGAATTCTTCGAGAAGCGATCTGGTAATCAACTCCTGCGCCTGCAGATCGATTTCCAATTTGATGTCGTGCGCGCGAGCGGAATTAACGCGCAGCGGCTGCTGAAAATTTTGACGAAGCAGTTCACCGGCGGCACGCGCAGCTTTCTCGGCCGCATCGAGATAATGCTTCATGATAGGGAACTACCTCGCACACTGTGCGCGGAGTGCGCAACGCAAAATGAGAAGGCATGCAGCATCGAAATCGTAATTTCTGTTGATGGTAAAAAAAACCGGGAGGAAATAAATTCTCCTCCCGGGTTGAAGTTAGGGGTTTGTGGACCCCGAAAGCTTTCGGGGCTGTTATCAAGCGTTGGGCCTTAATGCCTCTTTTTCTTCGCTGTTTTTTTCTTTGCTGCTTTTTTCTTCTTTGCCATCGACTCTATTCCCCCCTTTCAATCCGCAACGCGCGGAGATCTGTGAAGAGTTGGGAATGACTTCACTTACACGAGTTCAGTAATCATCACAGTTTTTTTGTCAAACATTTTTCTCGCGAATCTATTAATATTTTTACGAGGTCGCGCGCGACTATTTTTTTTGAGGCGCGCGAAATTTTTTCTTTTTCGCCGTTGCGAAAGAAAATTGTCGCTTCGTTTACGTCGGTTTCCATCCCTGAATCGGCGCTGCTCACATCGTTGGCCACGATGAGGTCGCAATTTTTTGCACGTAGTTTTTGTCTGGCATTTTTTTCGATGTCATTTGTTTCGGCGGCGAAACCAACGAGAAGGAATTGTCGATCCTTATGTGGGAGTGACGCGAGAATGTCACGCGCCGGAATGAGATCGAGCGCGAAATGCTCATTGCGCTTCTTAATTTTCGTTGCAGAAACCTCTCGCGGTTTATAATCGGCCACAGCGGCGCACATCACGAGCACGTCGCATTCGCGCGCATGGCGATGGACGGCGCCGTACATGTCATCACTGGTCGAGATCGAAACGAACCGCGCGCTTGGCGGTGGATCGAGATTCACCGGGCCGGAAATCAAAGTGACATCATGTCCGGCTGCGAGCGCCGCTTCGGCGATGGCATAGCCCATTTTCCCTGACGAGCGATTCGAAATGTAACGAACAGGATCGATTGGCTCGCGAGTTGGCCCGGCCGTGATGAGAAATCTCACGCGATCAAATTTTCCTGGCGCGCAAGGAGGAACTCGGCGCGAAACGCGATATCATTCACTTTCCAAAGCCGGCCGAGTCCTTCGTAGCCACACGCCAACATTCCTTCTTCGGGCCCAATAAATTCGACACCGCGGGCTTTTAGTATTCCCACGTTCTCTACTGTTGCAGGATGTTGCCACATCTTTCCATTCATGGCCGGTGCGAGCAGCGTCGGCGCGCGGGTAGCGAGGGCGATTGCAGCGAGCGGATGCCCAGCCAGACCATGCGCGAGTTCGGCGATAATGTGAGCCGTGGCGGGCCCGATCAGGAGCAGGTTCGCGCGATCGGCGAGCTCGATGTGACCGGGCCGCCAATTTTCTTTCTCATCGTAGAAGCTTGTTGTCACCGGATTTTTCGAAAGCGTCTGCAACGTGAGCGGCGAAATAAACTCAGTCGCGTCGTGCGTCATCACGACAAAAACTTCGTGGCCTTGTTTGACGAGCAGACTGGCAAGCTCGGCAGATTTATATGCAGCAATCGAGCCCGTGACTCCGAGCACCACTGATTTCTGTCCGGCCGGAATGCGCACGACTTTGCGCATGCTTGTTTTGTCGCGTTTGCCTTTGGAGTCTTTTTCCATAGCAGATGGAGTTTTATTCGCGAATCAAATTACTTCTGAAACAAACGCCGGCTTAAATAACTCTCGGCACTCATGATCCGTCGGAACCTTTGCAGGTCCTCTTCGACCGAACCACTGATAATAGTGTAACGGTAACTGCGCCATAATGCCATTTCGCGCGCGGCGGTGGAGAGACGCGATTCGATCTGTTGCACCGTTTCCGTTCCACGCTTGAGCAAACGCCGGCGTAATTCTTCGTGATTAGGCGGCATAATAAATATGTCGCTCAACGCTTCGCGAATGACCGGATCGTCGCAATTGCGAATGGCGGTGGCGCCTTGCGTGTCGATGTCAATTAAAACATCCACTCCGCTTTTCAAGTTGGTAAGAACCGGTTTGCGCAAGGTTCCATAATAATCCCCATGCACGCGCGCGTGTTCTAAGAAATCGCCAGCTTCAATTCGCGCGCGAAAATCCTTATCGGAAAGAAATTGATAATCTTCCCCGTCAATTTCGCCCGCGCGCGGCGCTCGCGTGGTGCAAGAGACAGAATAAAAAAGGTATGGCGTTTGGCGAAGCGCCTCCACCAGAGTCGTCTTGCCCGCGCCGGAGGGCGCAGAAACAACGAAGAGAATTCCGTGGCGGCTGAACTGTTTACTCAAGATTTTGGACCTGCTCTCGGATTTTCTCTAATTCTGCCTTGCAAGCGACCACGCGCTGTGAAATGGCGGCATCGTTGGCTTTCGCGCCGAGGGTATTGAGCTCGCGAAAAATTTCCTGCGTAATGAACTCCAGCGCGCGACCGACCGGTTCGTTCCTGCGCAGATGATGCGCGAATTGGGCAAGGTGACTTTCCAGCCGCGTCAATTCTTCCGAGACGTCGCTGCGATCGGCGAAGAAGGAAATTTCCTTCAACAAACGTTCGTCGTCGGTGGCAATAGGCAGTCCGACCTTTTGAATTCGATCAAGGAGCGCCGTGCGATACCTATTAACGACGCCGGGATGCAGCGTGCGAACCTCCTTTAGTTTTTTCCGGATCGCTTTGAGGCGGTGGATCAAATCCTTGGCGAGATGTTTGCCCTCGCGTTCTCGCATTTTGACTAAGTCGGCAAGCGCAGCGCGCAAGGCTCGGTCGATTGCGGGCCATGCGTCTTCGGCATTTACGACTTGCTCTGGCAACCGCATTACGCCTGGTGCTTGGAGGATGGTGGTGATCGTGATTTCGCCTGGCGCGTTTAACTCCTTTTGCAACGCGCGCATCGACTCGTGGTAGGAGCGGGCCAGCTCGGTGTCGAGTGCCAGTTTGCGCGCGCCGTTTGCGCCGGTCTGAAAGGTGATGTTGGCATTGGTCCGGCCGCGCGAAATACTTTCATTGATTGTTTGGCGAATGCGCGGTTCGAGTTCGGCCAGGTCGCGTGGCAGATTGATCACAATGTCGCTCTGCTTGCGGTTTACAGAATTGAGCTCGACGCTAAATTTTGTCCCCCGATGATCGGTCTCGGCTCGGCCATATCCGGTCATGCTTCTCATTTTAGATTTTAAAATATGGATTTTGGATAGCGTTCCGGAGCGGCGTTTCAGTCGGAGCGAAAGTCATCAAAACAATTTCACTCGCTTCGTTCAAGCACGAAGCAAGATCTGAAGCGCCCTTCGATGAGGCGAAGGGATTGGAATAGATTCGAGCGAATCGATTCTGATCCAGCGCTGCGAGTGATTGTCGATTTTCTGCCGCGGCAATGCGTAGACGTTCAAGGTGACGGAATGGTTCGTGAACGGAAAGATCGACCTGTACGCCGGCTGTCGTCTTGTCGCTCTGCTTTGCAACGGCGGCAAGATCCACATGCCTCGCCAGCGATGATTGGCTTGCTCAAGCAAAATCGTCTTTTGCCTGGCAATGAACGCGTGATTCTCTGTTAGCCGCACGGTCGGAGGACGCGCTTTTTTTATCGGAAGAGTTTCCGGATCTTTTGCGCGACAGAACTTTTTGACAGGGCAAATTCTGCATTTTGGTTGGCGCGGAAGACAAACCAACGCGCCGAGATCGACAAGTGCCGAATTGTAAATACGACCAGGATGCTTTGGAACCAGCGCGCGGGCGCGCTCCCAAAGATAATCACGCCCAGCAACGCGATCGATCGAGCTGCGAAAATCAAAGAGGCGCGTCAAAACGCGAGCAGTGTTCGTTTCGACAATCGGAACTGGCTGATCAAAGGCGAACGTCGCGATAGCATTGGCTGTGTAACGACCAATACCGGGCAATGCACAGATGGCTGCGAGATTGCGCGGAAATCTGCCTCTATGGCGGCGTTGGACGATTTTCGCAACCGCATGCAAATTGCGAGCTCGCGCGTAATAGCCAAGTCCTTGCCACGCGTGGAGGATGTCACTCTCCGGAGCCCGGGCCAGGGCGGCGAAATCTGGGAAGCGGCAGAGCCATTCATTATAATAAGGGATAACGGCGGCAACCTGAGTCTGCTGGAGCATGAACTCAGAAACGAGGATGGCGTACGGATTGCGAGTCTGGCGCCAGGGCAGGGCGCGGCCATGGCGGCGATACCAACGCAGAAGAGAGCGATGGAACGCGTGAACGTTTTGCGGCGTGGTCACGATTTGCCGACAACGTTCAACATTCAACGTCCAACTCTCAACTCAGAAGGTGATTGAACGTTGGACGTTCAGCGTTGAGCGTTGAACGGTTTTCAAACGAATGAATTCCTACACGCATCCGCTTTCGTTAGGGCAGGCAACCAAGCTTCGCGTACTGCTCGAACAACTCGGGTTCGAATTTTCTCAAAAGGAGTACACACTTTTTTTTGCGCAAAAGAACAGGCTCAGCGTCGCAGTCTATGAGAAAGGACCAAAGGTGCTCGTGCAAGGCAGGGGCGCAGAGGAGTTTGTGCAATTCGAGCTGGAGCCGAAGATTCTCGGTGAAGCAAAGCTGGGCTACGAGGAAGTGCACTCCCCGGAAATGTTCGAGCCACACTTTGGCGTAGATGAGAGCGGAAAGGGCGATTTTTTTGGCCCGCTGGTGATTGCTGGCGTTTATGTCGACCAAGGAATTGCCCGCAAACTTCTCGATGCCGGAGTACAGGACAGCAAGCGAATCGGCTCTGATGCGCGGATCCGCGCGCTCGCTCAAACCATTCGTAAGAACGCGAACGGTTTGGTTGAGGAGGTATTGATTGGTCCACAAAGATACAACGAGCTCTACGAGAAGTTCGGCAATTTGAACAAACTGCTCGGGTGGGGACATGCGCGCGTCATCGAAAATCTGTTGGCAAAAAAACCGGACTGCCCCCGGTCGCTTTCGGATCAGTTTGCCGATGCGCGCGTGATTGAGCAATCGTTGTTGCGGTACGGGCGCAAGATCGACGTCGTCCAGCGGACAAAAGCGGAATCAGATGTTGCGGTTGCGGCTGCGTCGATTCTGGCGCGTGAAGCTTTCATCAACTGGCTGGAGCACCGAGGAAAGGAGCTTGGGCTCCGACTCGAACGGGGAGCATCTGCGAACGTAAAAGAGATCGCGAAAAAGCTCGTGGAAACAAAGGGATCGGGCGCATTGCGTGAGGTGGCGAAAGTGCATTTCCGAACCGCGCATGAGGTGGCACCGGATCATTATCCGGCCCCGCCGCCACGCGAGAATTGGCGAAAGTAGGAGCGGACAACTCCATGCAGGATTGGTAGCGGCGAAAACCTGCCATTGCGTTTCGCCTTCTTGTCGAGGAAGTTAGCCCGTCTAAATATTTTTCTTTTTGTGCTTAATCTGACCACCGACACGGGTTCATGAAGCGATTACTAGATAGATATGGCAAAGCTAACTAAACGCGACATCGTTGTCGCCATCAGCAATCAAACCGGCATGGTCCAACATGAAGTCTTTGATGTAGTCCAGCGCACGCTCGATAAAATCACCGATAGTTTGGCCAACAATATCCCCGTTGAACTGCGCAACTTTGGCGTTTTTCAGCCGCGGTTGACCAAGCCGCGCGTCGGGCGAAATCCGAACCAACCCGGTAGCAGTTTCGTGATTCCGCCGCGAGTGACGGTGAAATTTAAAGCTGGCAAGATCATGCGTCAGCGCGTCGAGAAGCTCTCGCGTCAACTCAAGGAAGCCGCCGAGGGACGTGAGAGGGCTGCCGTGGCCGCTAGTCCCGATACCGGATAGCCGAAATATTTCGCGCTAAACGCTCAACGAGCGACAGGAGGTCGCCGCTCAGCGTTTGCGCATGAGCCAGTAGATTTCCCCGGGCCAGGACGGAAACCTGCTGCCCCACCATAAATTGAATCGGAGCCATGCAGCAGAGTTTTCCAGCAGGCTTCCGCTGCTCCGCATAAAAAAGGCGCCGCTGATAAACTCCACCGTGCAACCGGCTGCTTCACCCATTCGAATGACACGCTGTGGAGAAAATACGCTCACATGCCCCATTGGCTGTGCTGTTTTGCGCTCGAGCTTCTGGTGAGGGGCGACGAGAAAATCGGGAAGGACTGGCGAGCCACCGATCAACGCTCCGCCGGGACGTATCCGGCGCGCAATTTTCTGCAAAGCCGTATCGGGTTCGAATAAATGCTCCAGCACGTGCAGCAACACCGCGGCGTCATAATTTCGAGGTAGATCAAAGTCATGGCTCTCGAGATTCGCCTCCAGAACGTCCTCTTTCTTAATGCCGACTTTGCGAAATTTTTCAGGATGAATTACCGCGTCCAGCACCGTCCATCGGCCAACATTTGGCTGAACAGGCGCCGAACGGACAAACTGGAGGAATTGTGCCTTTTGCACGCCGATCTCAACGAGGTCGATCGGCGCGTCGTGTCTGGCTGATTCGATGCATAACAAGTTATAGGCAAACCAGTAGCGCAACAAGCGGATGGGGTAACGGACGCTCTTCGCCTTGGCTGTCATATTGAACCGTTTCGAGCGAACGGCGGCGTTTTCTGCGAGAAACCGAAAGTCCCAATCGAGAGGTCGATAGGCTGACGCGTTTTTTCTTGGCACGAAGTTTTGCTAGAGACTAAGACGGGACCGCGAGGAGCGCTGTGAGTGGTCCACGCTATGAGCGGAAGGTCGGCTCCGGCTCAAGCACATTGCAGATGGCTTCTTCGAGTCGCTCAAAATTGATTGGCTTGGTGAGGTGCTGGGAGAAACCCGCGGCCAGGGACTCATTAATGTCATGTTCCGTTCCAAAGCCACTGAGCGCAATTCCGGGAAGGGTTTTACTGCTTTGCACTTCTCGGATCAACTCATAGCCGCTGCGGTCCGGCAGTCCGATGTCGCTAATGAGAAGATCGAACTCCTGTGTACGCACTTTTTCCACGGCCTGCTGCGCGGTATGGGCCACTGTAATCTGGTAACCGCGGCGCTCCAGCATCCTCTTCATGCCGGTGCAGGTATCTCGATGATCGTCCACCACCAGGACACGCCGATGTCTGGGCGGGCCGGCTCCTTTCTCCAAAACGGCACGTCCATCTTTTCCCGTGCCATCGCCGTCGGTGCTGATCGGACTCGGCACCGTCGTCAATTCCAGCGAAAAAGTGGAACCTTGATCCCTTCCGGGGCTCTCCACCCGGATCTTGCCACCGTGCGCATCGATTAGCGCTTTCGAAATCGTCAGGCCGAGGCCGAGACCTCCAAAACGCCGGGTGATCGAGGTCTGTCCCTGCTCAAAGGCGTTGAAGATTTTGTCGATCCTTTCCGGCTCGATGCCCATTCCAGTATCGGCAATCCGAATGTCAATCTTGTTCGGCGCGGGGTTGCTAGTTTCGATCGTGATGCGGCCTTTTTCCGGAGTGAATTTCACGCTGTTCTTAATCAAGTTCCAAAAGACCTGTTGTAAACGCGCAGGATCGCCTTCGACGTGCGTATCGGCGGCCTGAAGACGAAACTCCACTCCGAGGTTCTTCGCAGCGATGTCCTCCCGGCAAATTTCGTAGGCACGATGAAGGATTTGGTGCACGGAAATAGTTTCAAAGCTCAGCTGCAGTTTGCCCTTCGCGATGCGTGTGATGTCGAGCAGATCATCAATCAAACGCGCTTCCAGCTCAACGTTGCGTCGAATGACCTCGAGCGCCTCGCTAACCTCCGGCGAATCCGGAATAGTCGCTTCCAATTCTCCGACCATCGCGATCACGGGCGAGAGAGGATTGCGTAATTCGTGCGAAAGCAGCGCCAGGAATTGGTCTTTTGCGGCATTTGCGCCAATCAGCTCCTGGCGCAGTTTGACGTCGCGCGTCTTGTCCTCGACGAGATAAAGCACGCCCTGGGTGGTTTCGTGCGAGCCTTGCAGCCGCAGCAGATTAATATCCAAAAAATGCGTCATGCCGGTTTTGTCTCTCAACGGTTGCTCGATGAGCTGAAATGGGGTTCCGAAGGAAAGCACTCTTTCAATGGCGTCGCTTGGAGCAATCTTCACGTCGTCGTAAGTGGCTTCTGTGATATCGTAACCGGGTTGTAGATCCCCGAAACGATTCGCCATATGCGCAAAAGCATCGTTTGCCTGAAGAAAACGACGCGACTTTGGATCGATTAAGGCGATGCCGCTTGGCATGTTCGCCAGGATTTTTTCGTTAAAGACCACTTCGCGCTCGATGCGTCGCGTAGATTCCATCTGCCGTTGATAAAATCTGATGCCAAGCCACGCGAACACAGCAGTAAGAACAACCAACCAGGCTGCCAGGACGGTCATTTTTCCGAGAAGATCATGAACCGGTTTATAGGCCAGGCTTCTCGGTTGTTCGACCACCGCAACCCAACCGGTCGATTCGATAGGGCTGAAAGAGTAAAGGTTGCCGTGCCGTTCAAAATGCCCGCTCTTGCTCTGCCGGATCTCTTTGAGCAAAATCCCACTTTCGGGTGAGGTCGCGTTGGGATTCGGCTTGAAATCATTAGCGAAAAGAGAGTCGCCGTTTTGATCCAATACCCCGAAAACGAGCTTGTCGGGAAATGCGATGGCGGATAGGCGCCGGCCCATTCTTTCCACCAGAACGGAGACGCCAACATAACCGAGAATGGTCCGGTCTGGCGCCCGCACGACACCGACGACATCGGTGGCCAGTCGCTTGTCCTGCAATCTGGGATGAACACCCGAAACGAAGGCTTCATTCGATGCCGCTGCCTGCTCTCGCCAGTGATCGGAATCAAAATCCCTGCCGATTATCTCTGGATCCGTTGGGATCGAGGCACGCAGGCGTCCGTCTGGCGCAGTCATGAACATTCCGTCGATTTGCGGATGCGAATAGAACGCTGAGCTCACCCATTGTTGAGCAAGAGGGTCGGAATCTGGCGTGCTCAAAACGTGGGCGACTTCCGGCAGCGTCTGATAATATCCAATAATGCTACTGATCCGGCTTAGCTCATGGCCAACGAGATGGCCCACCAATTGGATGAGGGTTTGTCGGTCGCGCAAGATTCGGGTTTCCAGGGTGTCGCGCAGGATGGTGTAGGAAACGACGAGCGTTAAGACCGATGGAATCCATCCCGCCAGAAGGATTGGTAGGACGATCTTCAAACGCTCGAAACGGTTTTGCCTTTGTTTCCTAAATGTGTCTCGCAATTGCATGTCCCCTGGTTGCGAAAAAATTGGCCTATCACGGTTAACCCGCTCGCCGCCTCAGGCAAGGCGAATGTCGGCGACAGCCGTAATGGATGGACCTATTCGTGTAGACGAATCAAAGATTTACCTCGGACGCTTGCGCGCGGCTCAACATCATGTGGCTGGGGTCTCAAAGGCAAACGCACGATTTTTTAAATTGACGCACCGGCTGGAAACGGCATCATGACGCCCTTACTGCTTTAACCATCGGCAGCTGCGAAACTCCCATGCAAGGAAGCCTCGGACACATCATCTGGACGGTCTGCTATCTGAGCGTGCTCGCCGGTCTTTCGGCCTACGGGATTCACCGTTATTTCATCATTTATTTATATCTGAAAAACAGGAAGCGTCCGCCTGTTCCGGCCGGGGAATTTGAACAACTGCCGAAGGTGACCGTGCAGTTACCGATCTTCAACGAGATTTATGTGGTCGAGCGTTTGCTTCGCTCGGTCAGTGAATTGGACTATCCACAGCACCTTCTCGAGATCCAGGTCTTGGACGATTCGACCGATGACACGCGCGAGGTCGTCTCGTCGTGCGCAGACAAACTGCGCCAGCGCGGCTTTAATGTGCAATGCATTCATCGGGTCGCTCGTACCGGTTTTAAGGCTGGCGCGCTGGCGGCCGGCCTGGAAGCCGCGGAAGGCGAATTCCTCTGCATTCTCGACGCCGATTTCGTCCCCCAACGAGACCTTCTCAAGCGCACGATTCATTTCTTTACCGATCCGAAAATCGGGATGATCCAGACCAGGTGGGGCCACTTGAATCGCGGTTACTCGCTCCTCACCCGCATGCAGGCGATTTTTCTGGATGGACATCTTTTGCTGGAGCAAACTGCGCGCAGCCGCAGCGGCCGTTTTTTTAATTTCAATGGAACTGCCGGTCTGTGGCGACGTTCGTGCATCGAGCAAAGCGGCGGCTGGCAGCACGATACGTTATGCGAAGACCTCGATCTTAGCTATCGCGCTCAGCTGGCGGGGTGGAAATTCATTTATCTTTCCGATGTGGTAACTCCAGCGGAGTTGCCGGTGGACATGAACGGCTTCAAATCTCAGCAGCACCGCTGGACAAAAGGTTCGATCCAAACGTGCAAGAAATTGCTGCCTACAATATGGCGCAGCCAGCTCCCGTTTCCGATCAAACTGGAGGCCACCGGTCATTTGATGTCTAACTTCGCCTACCTGCTGCTTGCCTTTTTGTGCGTCCTCTTGCATCCCTCCGCTGACGGGCTCCAGAGCGGATGGCTGCGGATGCTCGTCATCGATGTTCCGATCTTCTTCGCCGCGTCGGTCTCAGTCGCGGTTTTTTATGTTTGCGCTCAGCGCGAACTGCATCCTCACACGTGGAAGAAACAGGTCTTATTCCTGCCCTGCCTGCTCGCCTTGGGAATTGGCCTTTCGCTCAACAACGCGCGCGCCGTGCTGGAAGCGCTTTTCAACCACCAATCCGGTTTTACTCGCACGCCGAAGTACGGGATCGAACATAAATCGCAGCCCTGGCGAACATGCAAATATCGGCTGGCGAAACCGATGTTGCCGCTGGCGGAGCTGGCTTTCGCGATTTATTTCACTTACTTTGTCTGCTTCGCAATTGGGCATGGCCAGTTTCTCTCCGTGCCTTTTCTGCTCATGTTCCAGGGCGGTTTCCTTTACGTTTGTCTCTCTTCGTTCGCCAGTCGCTGGCCGAAGATCGGTTTTGGCAGCCCGCGTGCGGGTGCTGCAATTTCTGCGTGACAAACTCGAATTATAGGCTAAAAACGTGCGCATGTTTCGACCCCTCGCTCTAATTGGCAGCTTAGTTTCACTTGCTCCTGCGCTTTTCGCCACGCAACTCGACCCTTCCTATCACCTGTTAATAAGCGTCCGCGATCAGAAGCTGATGCTCCTCCAGAACGGCGCAAAAGTGGCAACCTATCCCGTTTCCACATCCAAGTTCGGACTGGGCGACTTTTGGGGACGAATGACGACTCCTCTTGGTTACCTGGCTGTGGCGAAGAAAATCGGTGACCATGCACCGGTCGGTGCTGTTTTTCACAACCGGCGCTTCACTGGTGAAATTCTTTCACCAAATGCGCCGGGTCGCGACCCAGTGATTACACGCATCCTTTGGCTGCGTGGCTTGGAAGGTCAAAACGCTCACGCTTTTAGTCGCTGCATTTACATTCACGGCACGCCGGAAGAGAAGACGATCGGCCGCCCAGCCAGCTACGGCTGCATCAGGATGAAATCGAGCGACATCGCTGCGCTATACAATCAAGTTCCGCTCGGCGCGATTGTGCAAATCGTCCCCGACCGTTTGCCCAAAGTGTCCAATCTGTCGCCACCGCCGGTCGAGACTCTGATGGCCCGGAATGAAGAGGCCAAAGGTCGGGAAGCTGGCTCTTCGCGCCGGAGAGACAGGGCGCCTCGTATGCTGAACAGACGGGCGTCAATCGCGAAAAATATTACGCGCGCATAAGCAATCGAGTTTGTGCACCGGGCGGTCCACCTCAATTCTTGTTTAAGCAATGGCTAACACGAGATCAGCCGCCAAGCGCGCCCGCCAGACAACCAAACGGTCACTTGGTAATCGCAGCGTGGTAACGCGTCTGCGGACGATTCAAAAGCAGGTGCGTTCCTCGGCTGCGCCCACTGCTGACCAAATTCGCGCGGTCATCGCGGCGATCGACAAAGCGGCCAAGCGCGGCATCATTCATCGAAACGCCGCCACTCGCCGCAAAGCGAGGCTCAATAAAGCGTTGGTAGCCACCAAGTAATCTCCTGCGCCGTCTTCTTATGGGAAGGGCGCGGATGTGTTTGTAACGCGCACGTTGCGCATCTCACAGGGACGCGGCTATACTAAATGACCTTTGCATATCTCACGGGACAGATAGATTCTTCGGAATGATTCCCGCTCTTCTCCTTATTTTTTCGGCCGTCGCTTATCGCGTCACGACCGGGCTTTTGATTTATTCCGGCGCGAGCTGGCTTTCTAACTTCACCCCGCTCGCGGCGATTGCGCTTTGCAGCGCGGCCTACTTTCCGAGAAAGTACAAATTCTCGGTGCCGCTCGTCACGCTTTTCATTTCGGACGCAGTCATAAATTTTCACTACGGCGCGCCGCTGCTCGACCCGCAGATTCTTCTGCGTTATTTCGCGCTCGCTGTGGTTGGAGGCCTCGGAGTTCTGTTGCAGAATCGTGCTTCGCTCAAGACGCTTTTGCCGGCGTCGATTGTTGGTTCGACGGTTTTCTATACGGTGACGAACGCGTTCTCCTGGTTGAGCGACCCGGGTTACGCAAAAAATCTGGGAGGACTCATCCAGGCGCTGACGGTAGGCCTGCCTCAATACAGCGCGACGCCGAGCTGGATGTTTTTTCGCAATTCACTAATCAGCGATCTTCTCTTCACTCTGCTCTTTGTGATTTCCATGAACTTCGGCCGAAGCGCGGAAAGATCGCGTAGCCGGGCCGCGCGGTTTCGTCCCGCAGCTGCGGGATAACCGCCATGCAGCTGGGGGAGCAGCGCGACGAAGTCGAGATGCTCGCGCTTATGTTGTTGATCCGGCGCTTCGAGGAACGCGCCAGTCAGCAGTATCAAGCGCAAAAAATAGGCGGCTTCTGTCATCTTTACATTGGTCAGGAAGCCGTTGTGACAGGCGCCATTGCGGCTGTGCGCGACGACGACTACGTCATTACTGCTTATCGCGACCATGCCCATGCGCTGGCTCGCAGTACGAGCGCGAACGCATGTATGGCGGAGCTTTTTGGAAAAGAGACCGGCTGCTCGCGGGGGTTGGGTGGCTCCATGCATTTCTTCAATCGGAAAAATCACATGTACGGTGGTCACGCCATTGTCGGCGCTCACGTTCCCCTGGCTGTTGGAATGGCTTTTGCCACCAAGTACCTGGGTGAAGATCGAGTTACACTCTGCTTCTTCGGTGACGGCGCGATCAATCAGGGGGCTTTCCACGAAGCTCTAAATCTGGCTGCGCTTTATAAATTGCCGGTCGTGTTCATTTGCGAAAACAACCTCTTTGCCATGGGCACCTCGGTAAAGAGATCGACATCCCTCAAGCAAATTGTCGATCGGGCCGAGGGCTACGACATCCCGGGAGAAATTGTCGATGGTATGAACTTTCGCGAAGTGCGCGACAAGATCGCCGAGATTGCCGGTTCGATTCGGAAAGAGCCGCATCCGGCGTTTTTAGAAGTGCGCACCTACCGGTATCGCGGTCACTCGATGTCGGACCCGGCAAGTTACCGAACCAAGGAAGAACTGGAGAAATATCGCCTGGACGATCCAATCACACGTTTGCGTGCGCAACTCACTCGCGAGGGCAAATTAACCAACGAACAATTCGATCGGCTTGACAAACAGGCGAAGGAAACGGTGCTCGCGGCCGTAAAGTTTGCCGAGGAAAGCCCGGAGCCGCCCCTTGATAAGCTTTACGATTATACCTATGCCGACGGAGCTGTAGAGGCAGGCGTGCCGCCTGCAAAATCTAAAGGGCCTGCTGCTGACACAGCTGCCGCTACAGAAAAGAGAGGATGAGGGAAATTACTTATCGTCAGGCACTCAACGAAGCGCTCGCGGAGGAGCTTGAGCGTGATCCGAACGTTTTTCTCATGGGCGAAGAGGTTGCCGAATATCAGGGCGCTTACAAAATAAGCCACGGTTTGCTTCAGCGTTTTGGACCGCGCCGGATTATCGATACTCCGATTAGTGAAAATGGATTTGCCGGCCTCGGCGTCGGAGCGGCGATGGTCGGCTTGCGGCCGATCATTGAGTTCATGACGTTCAGTTTTTCGCTCGTCGCCTTTGATCAGGTTGTGAACAACGCCCCAAATATGTTCACGATGTCGGGTGGTCAATTCAATATCCCAATCACGTTCCGCGGCCCGAATGGACCCGCCCACCAGCTCGGCGCGACCCATTCGCACGCCACGGAAAACTTCTACGCCAGCGTGCCTGGCCTAAAAGTCTGCGCGCCGGCCACGCCGCGTGATGCCAAAGGGTTGCTCAAAACAGCCGTCCGCGACAACAATCCGGTGCTGGTCCTGGAAGCAGAACTGCTCTACAGCTCGAAGGGAATGGTCGAACCGCCGGATGAAGAATTACTAATTCCGCTGGGGCAAGCGGAAGTGAAGCGCGAGGGGACCGATGTTTCGATTATTTGTTACTCGCAGACCGTTCCCCTCGCGCTCAAGACCGCGGCTCAACTGGAGGAGGAAGACATCTCGGCGGAGATCGTCGATCTTCGCTCCATCAAGCCGCTGGATGAGAAAGCGATTTTCGATTCCGTTTCAAAAACGCATCGCGTAGTGATCGCCGAACAAGATCATCCCTATTGCGGTGTAGGCGCGGAAATTTGCTACCGGATTCAAAAAAATATTTTCGATGAGCTTGATGCTCCGATTCTCCGCGTTTCACAGGAGGATGTACCGATGCCGTACAACGAGCGTCTCGAGAAGGCCGTATTGCCAAACGCAGACAAACTCATCGCGGCCGTAAAGAAAGTTTGCTACGCATGATTGTCGATCTCCGCCTCAACGCTTCAACGCTTTAACGAATCCGATGCCTGAAATTCAAATGCCCAAATTGAGTGACACGATGACCGAAGGAACGCTCGTGTCGTGGAAGAAAAAGAAAGGCGACAACGTTTCGGCCGGCGAGGTGCTTGCCGAGATCGAGACCGACAAGGCAACGATGGAATGGGAATCGCCGGAGGATGGAACGCTCACTGAAATTTACGTCGAAGAAGGCGGCAAGGTAAACGTGGGCGACAAGATTGCGTTCATCGGTGGCGAAGGGGAAGAAGCGCCGAAGGAGGAAGGAAAAGAGAAGCCGCAAAAAGAAGAAGAGCCGAAGGCCGAAGAGGAGAAGAAAGAAGAGAAAGCCGAGCCGAAAAAGGAAGCTGCGAAAAAAGAGCCTGAGCAAGAAGAAGAGAAGCCGAAGAAGTCGAAAGAGGAAGAGGAGAAAAAGGCAGCTGCACCGAAAGCCGAGAAGAAAGCTGAAGCTGAAGAACCAGCGCCAAAGATCGCAAAACCGGAAGAAGCGCGGGTGAAAGCGTCGCCGGTCGCGCGTCGAATTGCGGCTGAGCTTGGTGTCGATCTTTCCAGTGTAAAGGGAACCGGCCCGGAAGGTCGTGTGACAGAGACCGACGTTCGCGCCGCGGCAAAGTCAAAACCCGCCGCTCCAACACCTTCAGCCCCATCTGGCACTAACGCTGGCGAAAGCGCCCGGATTCAACTTTCCGGAATGCGCAAAATCATCGCGCAACGGTTGGTCGAAAGCCTCGGTCCGGTTCCGCATTTTTATCTCACCGTCGACATCGACGCCGGGCCACTCATGGAAGCGCGCGAGGAGTTGAAGTCCGCCGGGGAAGGCGCGGATGCTGCTAAAATCACGGTAAACGATTTTGTTTTAAAAGCAGCGGTGCAAGCAGCAGTGAAAGTTCCGCGCGTTAATGCCTCCTTCGATGGCGATGCGATTGTGCAGTACGCCGATGTCGATCTCGGCATCGCGGTTGCGATTGAAGATGGGCTGTTGACGCCAGTCATTCGGGCTGCCCAAAACAAATCGCTGCGAGAGATTAGCGAACTGGCCAAGGAATTGGCGCATCGGGCGCGCAACAAGCGGATGAAGCCGGAAGAATTTCAAGGCGCCACATTCACCGTTTCAAATCTTGGCGGCATGGGCATCGACAGTTTCTCTGCCGTGATCAATCCGCCGCAGGGATTCATTCTCGCCATCGGCAAGATCACGAAAGTTCCCGCGATCGATGATTGCGACCAAATCGTGGTCGGCCAGTGCATGTCGATTACGATGAGTTGCGATCATCGGGTAATCGACGGCGCGCTCGGTGCGGAATATTTGAAGGAACTACGGCATCTACTGGAAAATCCGGCGCTGCTCTTGGTCTGAGGCGACGCGTTGCTAGCCGGATGGCGGCGCCGTTTCCCATGTCATGAAATCGTCCAGCGCTTGGCGGGCTTTGTCCGCGACAACGTCGACAGCGGTCGCGTCATCGTCGCCTTCAAAAACTACTCGGCTCGCTTGCGGACGCGGCGCTCGGCGATAAAATCGGCTTCCTATGGCTAAATACAGAATCGTGTGGATGCCGGGCGACGGCGTGGGCAACGATGTGATGGAAGCGGCGCGGATCGTTCTCGATCGAATGAAATTTAATGCCGATTATGTCCCTTGCGACATCGGCTGGAAATTTTGGTGTACCGAAGGCAACGCGCTTCCGGATCGAACCGTGAAGGCGCTAAAGGACACGACGTGCGCTCTCTTTGGCGCGATTACCAGTAAGGCGCAGGACAAAGCCAAAGAGGAACTGAGTCCCGGGCCCAAAGGCAAAGGGCTTTCCTATTTCTCCCACATTGTTGGCCTGCGACAGTTGTTCAACCTGCGGCCGTGCAAAAGTTACCTGGGTAACCCGTTGAATTATCGCGGCAACACAATCACGAACCCAAGCGGCGAAGACGTGCCGATCGCTTTTTTGCCTTTTAAATTTCTAATACAATAAATTATTTGGACGATAAATCATGATCATATCCTTCAAGAGATCTGCTAAAGAGAATTTATTCCAACCCGTTGATGCTCTGCCCTTGGGAATCTTTCGTTTTCTTTTCGGATTTTTGTTATGTGTTGAGTTTCTTGTCTTAAGTCGTGAAACTTTTCCTTATTATTATATTAAACCCTTGTTCCATTTTACTTATCCACTTTTCGACCTTTTGGGATTAAAGCCCCTGTCTCAGCGTTTTCTATGGTTGATTTTCAACGTCCTGCAAATCTCGACTGTTGGTATTATGCTGGGTCTGTTTACGCGAATATCTCTTATCGTTTTTACTTCGGCATTCGGATATTTCTTTTTCATGGAAAGCTCTGTTTACACCAATCATTACTATCTCATTTTTCTGCTCTCGTTTTTAATGTGCTTTGGCCATTCAGGCTCCCTATTTTCTTTCGATAGCCTAATCAATAAGAATACCCGAAGGGTACAAGTTGATTATTGGGAGTTATTTTTGTTACGTTTCCAAATTTGTGTTGTGTTTTTTTTTGGTGGCATAGCAAAATTGAATGCAGACTGGCTAGTCCGTGGCGCGCCCCTTTATTTAAATCTAGTCAAGCATTTGTCTTTTCTGGGCTATCCTCTTCAAGAAAAATGGATGGCTGTTGTCCTTAGCTGGGGAGGGATGTTATCGGATTTTGGGTTGGGGATATTGTTACTTATCAATCGCTGGCACAAGTTAAGTTTTATTTGTCTCTGCCTATTCAACGGCATGAATATCCTTTTTTTCGGTCTAGGAATTAAAACGTTTCCCTATCTAATGATCTCGACTTATATCTTGTTTCTACCAACCCCTATTGTAAGAGAATTCATTGCGCGTTTTTTAAACGGGAAATTCTTGAAATATCTGTCGATTGCATAAGACATGACGAAAATAAGGGCTAGAAATGTAGGCACACCCATAAAAGGATCGCCCTGGATTCTCGGATTTGTCATTACTTATACATCTCTACAAATTCTGATCCCATTAAGGCATTTACTCTATAAGAGAAATCTGCAATGGACACACGAAGGAAGCAACTTTTCTTGGCGTATGATGGCGGATCGCCATGAAACTAATGGGAGCATCACCATTGAAGATCCCCGTACAAAAGACGTCTACACCTATTTCCCCGAGAGATTGAACGATAAGCAATTAGCCATGGCGCACACTCCCTATATGCTGTTTCAATATATCCAACACTTGAAACAACACTTGAAACAACAAACGGATATCAAAAATCCCATTATCAGGGCCGACATTCAGGTGTCTTTAAATGGCAGGCCCTTTCAATATATGTTTGAGCCAACTTGCAATTTATCAGAAGTTAACTATTCGCCCTTTAAAGACTTAAAATGGATTTTGCCTTTAAAGAAAAATTAATTATTAAAGCTACTTCATAGGAATACCAAGCGCGGTTGTTGAAGCGGCGGCAGAGTATCGAGAGGAAGAGGACGAAATCGGAGAATTTATTTCTGAGATGTGCTTCGACTACGGTCGATGCGACAGAAAACTGCTTACAAAGAAGGCGCTGGTCGCCTTCTGTCCACGAGGAAAGAGCGAATTTGATCGCGTAGCGCCTAAGGGCGATCCGATGTAGTAGCGCGGTTTGACGATTTTTTCCGGGCAAGATGCCCGCGCGGCGTGACAGGCTGGAAGCCTGTGTTACATCGATCTTGTCTCCCAGGTCATGAAGTCATCCAGCGTTTGGCGGGTCCTCGCGGCTACGAACTCCACAACGGTCGCATCATCCACAAAGCCGAGAAACGGGGTCTTGTCGGGAATCAAATCAAATGGGTCGACCAAATAATTGAGAGCAGCAATGATCCACAAAAGCGCGTCTTTTGAAACTTGATCGTATTCGCCGCGATGGTACGCGCGGACCAGCCGCAGCATCGTTTGGAGATAGGCCCAGTTCTCCTTAAACGGCTCCTTGGAGACCGACGCGGCCTTCCTCGCGGCTTGTTCAAGAAGCGAGCGCAGACCGCCGGAACCGGCGACACACAATTTTGCTTCGCTAAGCGCCCGGGCAAACGACTCGCTGCGCAGGGCCGGTTTCTGATAGGTAACCTGCCTTTCCGCGCGCGATTTCGTTTTCGCTTTTCTCATCGGATGAAGATGAAAGCATTTCGCTTCGCGGATGAGAAGCCGATTTTTGATTAAGCCTTTGTTGCCAGAATTAGCGGTGAAGGCCCCGGTGCCGGAAGCTCGCGTACTTTTTTGAAGCCGGCGTTTTCGAGCCAGTTTTTGATTTCGTTGAAGCTAAAGGTGTCGCCCTTTTCCGTGTTCACCAGCATTTGCACGGCGAACATGAGCCCGTGCAGCGGCTCGGTCCGCTGATCGTTCACCAGCCACTCGGCGATCGCGATGACGCCGCCAGATTTCAGCGCGCGGAAAGTTTTCTTGAGCAAATTGCGGCTGCGATCTTCGCCTTCACTGTGCAAAATGTGGCCGAGGATTGCGATGTCGTAATCGTTTCCAAAATCTGCTTCCAACAAATCGCTTTCCACGAAATTGAAGCGGTCACCTACGCCATATTTTTCGGTAATCTGTTTCGTTGTGGGGATCATTCCCGCCCAATCGACTGCCCTCACGGTGACGCGCGGAGATTTCTGGGCGAGCGCAATTCCCCAAATGCCGGAACCAGCGGCGAGATCGAGTACGCGAATTTCATCTTTCGTTTTCGCGATCTTCAAATGATCTCCGAGCTTTTGCGCAGCCGGATAACTCATTGGGATGATGTTTTCCACGAGATGACTGAAGAATTCCGTGCCTTCGGTTTCTTGATTCACCGCCACGGCTGGACGGCCTTCGTGGACGATGTCGCCCAGGCGCAGCCATCTGGAAATAAGCTGTGGCGCGATCGTTCCAAAGAACCCCGCGTGGGTTCCGGGCTTCCTGCTGATAAGAAAAGCAGCGCTTTCTGGTGTGAGCGAATATCGCCCCCGCCGATCCTTCTTCAGAAGATCGAGACCGATGAGCGCGTTCATCAAGATTCTCAGAGCGCGCGACGAAGCGCCAGTCTTCTTCGCTACTTCCTCCGCGGTTTTCGCGCCATTTTCCAGCGCATCGAAAACCTTGTTACCCACTGCGGCGCTGATGATAAGTGGCGGCGCGTAAGCGAAGCTGAGTTCCATTAACCGCTCGGGGGTAATCTGTTTTTTCTGACGAGTTTTCTTTGGCATATTTGCTCTGGATTTTTGGATTGTAAGATCGACAAGTAGCAAGCGCGTCAGAACTGGCAAATTTAGTTATCGTCTCGAACAATTCGCCTGCGGGGTAGGCGACAGCAGCTACAGTCCCAACGATGGGCGAAACCTGGAAGACGCGCACGCAAATGGAGGCCACAGAGCGCGACGTGCTCGCTCCGTTTGCTCAAAAATCCGCTGACTCGCGCGGGCGGCAATACTCCGAGCCGAGCCATTCGTATCGCATGGAATTTCAACGCGATAGGGCGCGGATTATTCATTCACGCGCTTTTCGCCGATTGGAGTACAAAACGCAGGTTTTTCTGAACGGGACTGGCGATCACTTGCGCACGCGCTTGACGCATTCGATCGAGGTAGCTTCGATCAGCCGCACAATCGCGCGTGCCTTGGGGCTGAACGAGGATCTGGCGGAAGCCATCGCTCTCGCGCACGATCTGGGTCATTCGCCTTTTGGCCACTCGGGGGAAGAGATGCTCGCCGAATGCATGCGCGATCACGGTGGGTTCGATCATAACCGCCAGAGTCTGCGGGTCGTGAAGTTGCTCGAAAATCCTTATCCAAACTTTCCCGGCTTGAACCTGACGTTTGAAGTGCGCGAAGGTTTGCGGAAGCACGAATCCTCTCGCGGTCCACTCGCACCTGGGGAAGAGAAGTATTGGTGCCCGTCATTGGAGGCGCAGGTTGCCGATCTCGCGGACGAAATCACTTATTACAGTCATGACCTCGATGATGCGGTCGATTTTGAAATCTTAAGCGCGGCGCAATTGGAAGAAAACGATATCTGGCGGCAAACCCATCGCGCAGTGATTGCTCGTTATCCTGATGCGCACGAACCCGATCCGCACAAGTTGATCATTCGTGAGATTATCGATATGCAGGTGCGTGATGTGATAATGACAAGCGCCCGGTCGATTGCTGATGCGGGCGTGCAAACCGCGGCGGAAGCGCGCCGACAACCAGCCCCGCTCGTCCGGTATGGCGACGCCTTAACCCGGGCGAACGGCGAGCTGCGAAAGTTTTTGTATCAGAATGTTTACTACCATCCACGCGTCGCCGACGTGAACCGGCGCGCATGCCAAATGTTGAAAAGAGTTTTCGACGTGTATCTTGCCGATCCTGAGCAGCTCGGCGAGGCGGCAGCGAAAAGAATTGAGACAGAAGGGCTGCATCGAACAGTGTGCGATTACATTGCCGGAATGACGGATCGATATTTGATCGAGGAATACACACGGATTGTGCGGTAGGGACACCGCGCTGCGGCGTCCGGACTGCGCAGCCGGCTATCCCCTGCAGCTTACGCGGCCGCGCTGCCGTTTTCTTCGCGCAGATATTGAATGAGAAGTCGCAGCCGTCGATTTGTCGAAAGTTCTTCCAGGATAAGCTGCCGGTTCAACGGATTGCTCACGAAGGTTGAAGCAACGAGATCAGCGAGCATTTCCGGGTCGCTCAAATCGGAGAGATATCTATCCACCTTGGGCGGAAGTTGCCGCTGTCCTTCCCCTTTGAGACTGGAATAAAGCTCGAGCACTTTGGCGGCGAGCGCTTCGGTTTCCACCGAGGAAACGGAATCGCTTTCAAGGGAATCAATCGTTGCGATCGGGAATGGCGTTTCCTGGTCAAAATCCCTGAATCGAACCCGCTCCAATCCTTGCAGGATCAGGTTCGACGTGCCGTCGCCGCGTTCGACACAGGCGCGAATGAGACCGACGCCGGCGGTGTGAAAAAAATCGGCGGTCGAGTGCCAGTCTGCGCAGCCCGGTTTGATCAATGCGACGCAAAACATGCGGTGATGAGCAAGGGCGTGTTTCAGCATCTGCCGATAGCGGAGCTCGAAGATATAAAGTGGGAGCAGCGCGTGCGGAAAAAGCAAGGCGCCGGGCAAAGGCATGACTGGCAACTGCTCAGGCAAAATTATGGATGAAGGCATGGGGTCGGTGCGCGGCGTGCAGAGGACTGCCCGCCCTACCTGAACACCATGATTCACCTTGCGTTGGTAGGGCGCCGTCACTCCGTGCGCGCCGTCGTTCCTGTAAGATATACGCGTAGTTGAAAGAGCAAAGGGGCAGGGGCGAAGAGCCAACGGCCGCACTCTGCGCTTTGCTCTTAGCGCTTTTGAGAGCCAATCCCGAACTCGCGCAGTTGTTCGAGCGAAATTTGACCTTCGATGTCGCTCGCCGGGGCGACGGAACCGTAGACAAGAGCCGAGCCGCGATGAGCGAGCAGAACGCGCGAAATTGCGCCAAGTTTGCCGATTCCCATCGCGCTTACGGCCAGATCGAGATCTTTCTTTGTGATGAAATCGAGCAATCGCGCGAGTTGCACCGGCGTATCGATGCGAGTTGCAACTTTGAAAATGTCTGCACCAAGCGATTTTGCCCTGCGCGCTTTGAGCTGCAAGGCACCCAAATCTGGTGTCTCTTTGAGGTCATGAAAGGAGATGATGCGCCGAACATCTTTCTGTCGCGCTAATTTGATTAGCGAGCGAAGGGCAGCCGCGGAGCGTAATTCGATGTCGATATACGAGGCGCGGGGTAGGAATCGAGACAGCAGCTCGCGCCGCTGACGGAGGTTCAATTGATTCGCACCGCCTTCCTCCGGATGCCGTGCGGTGATGATGAGCGGCGCGCGTAGCTTCGATAGTTTACTTTCCAATTCGTCGACCACGCGCACCAGGCAGTCGAGGCGCAGCTCAAACAAGTCCGGCTGCCTGCGCGTTCGGAGGGCGAGATCCAAGTCCCTGCCCGACACGATCACGCCCACCACCCGAGTTTTAACCACGAATGGACACTAATGAACACGAATTCATAAAACAATTCTCTCCCACTCCAATCTCGCGCTTTTAAAGTTCAGGATCACTCCAACGCGCAGATTTGTGATCCGGAGATAATTCAGCATCAAGCCCCCGTTCGTGATCAGTGATTCGGTCAATCACCTTGGTACGCACGACGACAGCATCAAATGCGATCTGATCAGGAATGAACAGGCCAACCTTGTGACCTTTATAGAGGACGTGGAACGAAGGTTGTTGCTGAAAAGGGATCCTTTGCAGACCAAACTCAACCACCAACGCGTTTTCGTAAGGCTTCTCAACCAGCCCGTGACCAGGCGTGTTGATTACTTCGATTGCGCACCCAACGATTCGAAAAACTTCCTCTTTGAGCAACAGCCTATCGTCATTGGTGTCCATTCGTGTTCATTAGTGGTTAGCTTTCGAAAGCATTCGCTCAACGTACTTGGCCAGGATGTCGAACTCGAGATTCAATAAATCGCCGGTTTTGGCGCGATCGAGATTGGTGTGGCGTTTTGTGTGAGGGATAATCCAGACGACCAGGCTTTTCGGAAGGACTTCAGCGACCGTGAGGCTGATGCCGTTCATTGCGATTGAACCTTTGCTGACAACGTATTGTGCGAACTCAGCAGGTAGCTGAACTTCCAAACGATGGTCGCCTGCGGCCTCTTCAAAAGCCAAAATCGGCGAAGTGCAGTCGATGTGACCCTGGACAAAATGTCCGCCAAGGCGCCCGTCTGCGGAAAGGGCGCGCTCGAGATTTACCGGAACGTCGGGCCGCAGTATTTTTAGATTGGTACGACCGATTGTTTCCTCAAGAAGATCGAAAGTGAGCTGATCGCCGCGCTGCGAACTCAATGTCAGGCAACAGCCATTCACGGCCACGCTGTCGCCGGTGCGCATTTTTTTTCCGATCCGATGCGCGGCAATTTGTAATTGGGTGCCGCGACCGCCGGCCCGGATGGCGATCACGCTGCCGACTTCTTCGATCAGACCGGTGAACATGGCTCGAGGAAAAGCAAAAACACATCAGGACACAGAGGAGTTTGCCGGGCAACTCAAATATTGTTGACGCCTTGCGATGCGAGGCGCGGCGCGCTAGCCAAAGCGGTGTCCCAGGTACGGTCCGCCGAGTGCCGGAGCGCGAGGTGATAAGTGGACAGTAGACAGTAGAACCGCGCCAATAACTGGTCACCGATAACTGATAACTGATCATCCTTTGGATTTGGCCCAGTCCGTTGATTCGTGTGAATTGGTCCCGATTCATGGTTGCCGGGGTGTTCAAAAAAAGTGAAAAAAAAGTGAAAAAAAAGTGAAAAAAAAACTTGTCAGGCCTCTGAATCTTCAATAAACGGGGAAGCGTGGCGACAAACAGGCCTCAACAGCCGTTCAAAAAAACTTTGAAAAAAGTGAAAAAAAAGCTTGTCATCGCCACAGAGATTGGATAATCCCTGCGAAAACCTAACCAAACCAATGGAGAAACTAATGATAAAAAACGTGCTAAATAAATTCGGATTCGTGCGCATTGCTCTCGCGGCAAGCGTCGGATTACCTTTAATTTTTGCATCAAACGCATTTGCTCAGGCGCCGCCGCCTCCGGGCGCGGGCCCTACGTATGGAGGCGAGGTGCCATCTGGGGGGGCGGGCGAAGCGGTAGCCGAGCGAGTCATCGTGACCGGTTCGAACATTCCGACTGCGGCAGAGCAAGCCTCGATTCCGGTGACCACCTACACAGCCCAGTGGCTCCAGAAATCGGGCGCCAATACGCCGACGGAAGGATTGCGTCAGTTGCCCACCTTCGTCGGGAACGCCAACACCGAAAATGACTCCAACGCCGGCGATGGCACGGCTGAGATTAACCTGCGCGGCATTGGCC
>Ga0207706_10000508_pt1 | contig 41431 bp, 38 predicted proteins | sample KBSC53metaG_FD_184318 | JGI IMG/M metagenome (GOLD analysis project Ga0207706, IMG submission 184318) | Corn rhizosphere microbial communities from Kellogg Biological Station, Michigan, USA - KBS C5-3 metaG (SPAdes) (version 2) | ecosystem: Host-associated > Plants > Roots > Rhizosphere > Soil ... | reverse complement strand
GTCGCCTTGTAGGCCATCTTCGCGCTTTCCCGGATCCAATATCCCAGGTAGAGGTATGGCAGCCCCAGCTCACGGCAGCGCTCGATCTGCCAGAGGATGCTGAAGGTGCCGTAGCTCGCCGACGGCGGCTCCGGATCGAAAAAGGTGTAAACCGAAGAAAGGCCGTCCAGCAGCCGGTCGACCAGACTCACGATTCGGAGCTCGCCCCGCTCCCGGAATTCATAGAGGTCGGTCGAGACGTTGCTGTGCAGCAGGAAGTGCTGATATTGCTCGCGGCTGTCCTGGTCCATGCCGCCACCGGGGTGGCGCAGACGCTGGTAGCGTAGGTAAAGCGCGTAATGTGCGGCATCGTACGCTAATTCGCGGCGTACTACCGTCATCTCGCCCCTATCCCGCACTGATCTTCGCTGGCTGCGATTGGGCCCGAACTCGTTGACCGGAACCCGCACGGGCACACAGGCGTGACAGTGGTCGCAGTACGGCCGGTAGGTAAATGCGCCACTTCGGCGAAAACCGAGGCGGACCAGCTCGCTGTAGACGCGGGTGTCGATCAGATGGCTAGGCGTCGCCACCTGCGAGCGCGCAGCCCGATCGGTCAGATAGCTGCACGGATAGGGGGCCGTCGCATAGAACTGCAGCGTCGCGAGCGGAAGATCGTGAAGGTTGCTCACGCGGACTCCGAAACCTGGCCCGCGGTCCACCCCGCGGGCGCTTCGGTCGAGTCTATCAATTCCCGGAGGTGGCGTGCGAAGCGGCGGCGGGAAATCGGGCGTGCGCCGAGCGAAGCCAGATGCCGCGTCTCCTGCTGGCAGTCGATCAGTGTCACTTCGCGGTGTTGCAGCAACGCAACGAGGGTGGCCAGGCACACCTTCGAGGCGTCGGTCGCACGCGCGAACATCGACTCGCCGAAGAACACCTTGCCGAGCGCCAGGCCGTAAAGGCCGCCCACCAGTTCGCCTTCACGCCACGCCTCCACGGAGTGCGCATAGCGAAGCGCGTGCAGGCAGCGATACGCGCGCGACATCTCGCCGGTTATCCAAGTGCCGTTCTGCTCGTCGCGCGGAGCGCCTGCGCACGCTTCGATGACAGCGTCGAAGGCGGTGTCGATTCGCACCTCGTAGTCATGTCGCCGGATGCGCTTGGCCAGCGAGCGCGATGCCCTGAACTCGGAAACATACAGCACCATCCGCGGATCGGGACTCCACCAAAGGATCGGCTGCCCTTCGCTGTACCAGGGAAAGATACCGTGGCGGTACGCGTCCACGATGCGCGCAGGCGACAGATCCGCGCCGGCGGCGAGCAGCCCGTTGGGCCGCACCAGCGCGGACTCGAGTGGCGGAAACGGCGCATCCGAATCAAGCAAGGGGATCACGTTCACCGGCGCTTGGCCATCCGAATAATCGGCGCCAGTGTATGCGCAGAGGCACGCGGCACCGAAATGCGATCCGGTAACATTGCCGCGAAAGCCCCGGTAGCTCAGTGGATAGAGCAGCCCCCTCCTAAGGGGCAGGCCGGACGTTCGATTCGTCTCCGGGGCGCCATGCGCGCCGCGAACGTTTGCCGCGTGGACGACGCGGTTGCCCGTTCGCTGCACGCGCCTACGACGCGAACTGCTCGTTCCACCGCCGCATGCCGAGCCAGCGGTCCAGGCTCCACTCACCCGCGCCGGCCACCGCGAAATACAGGAACACGAAGCTGTAGAGCGCGGCCAGCTCGCCGTGATTGACGATCGGCCAGAAGCCCTGCGGCGCGTGCGCGATGAAGTATGCGAACGCCATGAGTCCCGACAGCAGGAATGCCACCGGCCGTGTGAACAACCCGACGATCAACAGTGCGCCGCCGACGATTTCCATCACGCCCGCGATGCCCGGAAGCGAGAGAAAATCAACGGTATTGGCGCGCGGAACGGGAAACCCCAGGTGCTTCTGCGTGCCGTGGAGCATGAACATGAATCCCGCGACGATACGCAGGAGAGCGAGCGCCTTCGGTTCCCAGGCGGCGACGAACGAATCGGGTAATTTCATTGCCTTCCTCATGCTGTCGAATGCACGGATGGTCCCGTGGACCGCCCATTGGACGCGCCAACCGCGCAAAAGTGCCGACGCCCTGCCCTCGCCCCGCCCTGCTCCATGACTCCCGTTCAGTACCGGATCGTTCCGTTCGACCTTCACGCGCATCTGTTCGAAGTTCGCTGTACAGTTGACGAACCCGACGCCGCCGGCCAGCGCTTTCGCTTGCCCACCTGGATTCCGGGCAGCTACCTGATCCGTGAATTCGCGCGGCAATTCGTCGACGTTCGCGCGGAGTCTTCACGTGCGCCGCTGGCGATCGTCAAGGAGGCGAAGGACGTCTGGCGTGCGGCGCCCGTGCAGTCTGCGGTCACCGTCGTGGCGCTGGTTTACGCATACGACCTGTCCGTGCGCACGGCGTACGTCGACTCGACCCGCGCGTACTTCAACGGACCCGCCGTATTCCTGTGTCCGGAGGGACATGAGCACGCGCCGTGCGTGGTGGATATCGTGGCGCCCGATGGTGAAGCCGGTGTCCGTTGGCGCGTGGCGACGACCCTTACTTCAGATGGCGCGTCGCCGCATGGATTCGGCCGCTATCGCGCCACGAACTACGACGAGTTGATCGATCATCCGGTCGAGATCAGCGACTTCGCGCTCGCTGCGTTCACGGCGGGCGGCGTCCCGCACGAGATCGCAGTCACGGGCCGTCAGCACGCCGATCTGGAGCGACTCGCGCGCGATTTCGCCCGCCTGTGCCAGTGGCACGTCGATCTCTTCGGCAGCGCGTCAGGAAGTCGCGCGCCGTTCGACCGCTATCTGTTTCAGATCACGGCCGTAGGCGAGGGATATGGCGGCCTCGAGCACCGGTCGAGCACCAGCCTGCTTTGTCGCCGCGACGAGCTGCCGTTGCGCGGACGCGAAGACATCGCCGACAACTACCTCAACCTGCTCGGACTCGCGAGCCACGAATACTTCCATAGCTGGAACGTCAAGCGCATCAAGCCCGCCGCGTTCGTGCCATACGATCTCGCGCGCGAGGGCTACACGCGCCAGCTCTGGGCGTTCGAAGGGATCACCTCCTACTACGACGACCTCGCGCTCGTACGCAGCGGCCTCGTCGACGACAAGCGCTATCTCGAGCTTCTCGGCCGCACGATCACCAACGTGCTGCGTACGCCCGGCCGCCATCGGCAAAGCGTCGCCGACTCGAGCTTCGACGCGTGGATCAAGTCTTACCGGCAGGATGAGAACTCGCCGAACGCGATGGTGAGCTACTACGCCAAGGGCTCGCTCGTTGCACTCGCGCTCGATCTGACGTTGCGCCGCGCCGGCAGCGCGCTCGATCAGGTTATGCGCGCGCTATGGGAGCGTTACGGGGCAACCGGCAAAGGCGTGCCCGAAGATGGAATCGAACGTCTGCTGAAGGAGCTGGCCGGCAACGACACGCGCGACTTTTTCGCCCGCTACGTTTACGGCACCGAGGATCCGCCGCTCGAAGCGCTGCTCGATGCCTTTAGCGTCGACTGGCATCTGCGGCCCGCTAGCAATGCCAAGGATCGCGGCGGCAGGCCGGCGTCCGATCCGCCGCCGGCGAGCTGGCTCGGCGCGAAGCTTCGGGACGATCTGAGCTTGCAGCACGTCTTCACCGACGGTCCTGCGGAACGTGCCGGACTGGCGGCCAACGACATGCTGGTCGCGATCGACGGTGTACGCGCATCCACCGCCTCGCTCGATGCGTTGCGCACCGACCACGCGCCCGGCCGGCGCATCAGCGTGCACGCGTTCCGCCGCGACGAGTTGATCACCGTCGAGCTCGAGCTCGCGGAGCCACCGCTCGACACCTGCTGGCTCAGCCTGCGGGACGATGCCGGGACGGAAGCCATCGCACGACGCGCCGCGTGGCTGAAAGGATAACCGCCGTCCGAGCTCTCCACGCGGGCACGTCAGACAGTTCTTACCCGTCCTCGTCCCGATCGACGATAGCGGTACCCTGCGATCGGCGCTAGTTTTCAAAGCGTCGCCGCCACGAGGGCGCGGCTGGCCGCCGAGCTTACGCGCCGGGCGAGCCGCCGCCCAGTCGGAAATGTTCTTTGCCGGTCACCGCGCTGCCCGCTATGCCGCACTCGTGCTCGGCGTGTGCGTACTCATCGTCGTCGCCTTCCTGTTCTTCCCGTGGAACGTGCTGCGCGGCCCGCTCGCGTCGCATGCGAGCGAACGCCTCCAGCGCCCGGTCGCGATCGGCCGTCTGGACGTCAGTCCCGGATGGACGACCCGCGTGGTCCTCGAAGGCGTGACGGTCGGTAACGCGACGTGGTCGCAAACGCAGCCGATGGCCGCATTTCCGCAAATGATCTTCACGTTCCGGCTGCCATCGCTGTTTCGCCTTACGCCCACGACCACGCGTCTCGTGGAGCCCGACGTGCTGCTCGAAAAGAATGCCGATGGCGACTCGAACTGGAACTTCGGCGACGGAAGCGGAGCCGCTGCGCGGACGATCGGCTCGATCGACATCGAGCGCGGGCGCGTGCGCTACGTCGACCCGACGCTCGATGCCATCATCGAAAGTACGCTGCAAACGATCCCGGCACAAGGCGACGCGAAGCAGATGCTCGAGTTCTCGGGCAAGGGAACGCTGCGCAATGAGCCCTTCACGATTTCGGGCCGCAGCCAGGGCATTGCCGAATTGCGCAACGTCGACCAGCCGTACGGGCTTGCGCTCACGGCGCAGGCCGGCAAGACACGTGTCGCGTTCGACGGCACGGTGGTCCCCGCGGACATCCAGAGCGTCAAGGGCGCGCTGCATTTGCAGGGACCGGATTTGTCGAAGCTCTATCCGATCGTGCCGTCGCCGTTGCCGTGGACGCCGCCCTACGATCTGCGCGGCAATCTCTCGCACGTCGGCGAGCGATGGATCTTCGAAGGCATCGAAGGCACCGTCGGCGACAGCGATCTCGCCGGCGTCTTCACGGTCGATGTCTCCGGCAAGCGAGCGGCGACGGCCGCCAAGCTCGACTCGCGGCGGTTCGACTACAACGATCTGGGCGGCTTCGTGGGGCTGCCGCCCGGCAATCCCGACAAGAAAGCGAAGACCACGGAGCAGAAGCAGGAGGTGCAAAAACGCGCGGCCGATTATCGCGTGCTGCCCGACAAGCCGTTCTCGCTCGTTAAGCTGCGCGACCACGACGTCGATCTCGAGTTCAGCGGCAAGAGCGTCAACTGGCAGCGGTTTCCGCTCGACAATCTGCGCACGCACATGATCCTGAAGAACGGCGTCATGCATTTCGCGCCGCTCGACTTCGGCGTGGCCGGCGGCCGTGTCGTGAGCGACATCACGATCAATGTGTCGCAGCGCGAGCCGGCAGCTCACGCCAAGATCGAAGTGCGCAACGTCGAGCTGAAGCGCCTGTTCCCGCAGCTCGCTTCGCCGCGCGGATCGGCCGGCCGATTTGGCGCGCGCGGCGAGTTTCGCGCGCAGGGTACGAGCGTTGCCGACATGTTCGGATCGGCAACCGGGCAGGCGGCGGTTGCGATGCGCGGCGGCGAAGCGAGCACGCTGACACTCGTACTCACCAATCTCGATCTCGCCCGCGCCGCGACATTGCTGGTCGGCGGCGACCAGACCGCGGCGATCCACTGCGGGGTCACTGCATTCCACGCGAAGGACGGGATCTGGGTACCCGACCTGTTCGTCGTCGACACGTCGGCCGAGCTCATCACCGGCAGCGGCAGCATCGACTTCAAGAACGAGAAGTACGACCTGCACCTGAAGGCCGACTCGAAGAATCCGAGCCTGCTCGCCCTCAAGGGCCCGATCGTGATCGGGGGAACGTTCGGCAAGCCATCGATCCGGCCGGAGGCGGGACCGCTTGCCGCGCGCATCGGCGCCGCGGTGGGACTCGGCGTGCTCGCGCCGCCACTCGCGCTGTTGCCACTGATCGATCTCGGCGATGCGCCCGATGCGGATTGCCGCGCGCTCTACGCAAAGACGCGCGTGCAGACCGGCGACGACGAAAAAGTCACGCAGTCGCGCTGACTCGGTTCCTCGCCGACTCAGTTTCTTTTTGCGCCTGGGCTCCCGTTTCGGACCTTCAGTCCTTTTTGGACCTGGACTCCCGTTTCGGACGCGACGGCGCGTGCGCCGCCTGCAGCGCCTCGAGCGACGCAAGCTGCAGCTCGAGCGTTTTGATGCTCATCTGCGTCATGTTGAGGCTCATCGCGAGCCAGCCTTCGATGATGCGCAGCTCGCCGATCTTGCGCTCGATTTCCGCCGGGTCGAGCGCGGCGAACATCGCCGCCGGATTGGGAAAAGGCAGCATTCCGGGCATCATCCCGCCCATCAGCGCCTGGAACGCCGACGGCGATCCCTGCTCGGTGCCCGGCGAATCCGCTTCCGCGGGCGCCGCGGACGGCGGCGCCGACGGGGTCACCGCGCCCGCGGTCGATCCGGGCATCGGCATCGCGAATGGATTCCACATCCGCTGCATGAACGCCATCGCGTCCTTGGCCGAAAACGCCGGCGCGTCACCTGCCGGCTTGCTCGATTGCTCGCTCATCGATTGTCGATCCTTTGCGGCGTGCATGCGCCTCGTTGCGTCCACAGGGACGGCGGAAGAACTCCCCCGGTGCGCTAATATCGTGCGCCATGGAGAACCGCAGCGCAACGGTGCTCGCGCGGGTCGCGGAAATCGTCGGCCGCGAGCACGTGCTGACGGCGCAAGGCGACATCGAGCCCTATCTCGTCGACTGGCGCGGCCGTTATCGCGGCAAGGCGCTCGCTGTGGTGCGGCCCGCGGACACGCATCAGGTCGCGGCGGTCGTCGCCGCATGCGCGCAGGCGCAGATCGCGATCGTCCCTCAGGGCGGCAACACCGGCATGTGCGGTGCCGCGACGCCCGATGCGTCGGGAAGCGACGTGGTCGTTTCGCTCGGCCGCATGCGCGCCATCCGCGCCGTCGATCATGGCAACTCGACGATGACCGTGGAGGCCGGTGTCACGCTTGCCGCCGTTCAGCAGGCGGCAATGGACGCCGGCCTGCACTTTCCGCTGTCGCTCGCCTCTGAAGGAAGCTGCACGATCGGCGGCAACCTGTCCACCAACGCGGGCGGTACGGCCGTCCTGCGCTACGGCAACGCCCGCGATCTCGTGCTCGGCCTCGAAGTGGTGCTCGCCGACGGCCGCGTGTGGGATGGCCTGCGCGGCCTGCGGAAGGACAACACCGGCTACGATCTCAAGCAGCTGTTCATCGGCAGCGAAGGAACGCTCGGCATCGTCACCGCCGCGGTGTTGAAGCTCTTCGCCGCGGCGCGCACGCGCGTGACCGCGCTCGCAGCGGTGCCCGATGTTGCGAATGCGATCGCGCTGCTCAGGACCATGAAGCAGGCGCTCGGCGACCGTCTCGTCGGGTTCGAGCTCGTCAGCGGCTACGCGCTCGGGTTGTCGCGCAAGCACCATCCCGAACTTCCCGATCCATTGCCCGGGCATCCGTGGTATGTGCTCCTGCAGGCGAACGACAGCGCGGCCGACGTCCCGCTCGCGTCGCTGGTCGAGCAGGCGCTCGCGCATGCGGCCGAGGACGGCGTCGTTACGGACGCGACGGTCGCGCAAACCGATGCGCAGGCGGCGCGTTTGTGGGCGCTGCGCGAGAACATCAGCGAGGCGCAGCGGCGGGAAGGACCCAACATCAAGCACGACATTTCGCTGCCGATTTCGGCCATTCCCGATTTCCTCGCCGAGACCGAAAGCGCGCTGGCCGGCGCGCTGCCGGGCGCCGTGCTGGTCGTGTTCGGTCATCTCGGCGACGGCAACCTGCATTACAACGTCGCCGCGCCGGCTGGGGCGTCGGCGCGGGATTTCCTCGCGAATACGCCGCTCGCGAATCGCATCGTGCACGATCGCGTCGTCGCGCACGGCGGCAGCATCAGCGCCGAGCACGGTATCGGCCAGTTGAAGCGCGACGAACTCGCGCATTACAAGGCGCCCCTCGAGCTCGAGCTCATGCGAAGGATCAAGGCGGCGCTGGATCCCGACGGGATGCTGAATCCCGGCAAGGTGCTCTGAAAATGGGCAAGATCGTCTTCTGGCTGGTCGTGGTCTTCGCCGTGCTGATGGTGCTGCGAATCGTCAATACCGCGCAGAACCGCGCGCGCCGCGGGCCGGCGGGCGCCGAACCAAGGGCGCGAAAGCAGGACGCGATGGTGCGATGCGTCGACTGCGGCGTCTATCTGCCGAGCGCCGACGCCAAGGCAGGCCCCAAAGGCCCCCTGTGCGGCGATCCGCAGTGCGTGCGGAACCACGCGCGACGCGAGGAATAGCGGCCACGCGGGCTCATTGGAGCTCGACGACGACAGCCGGTGCCACCGGCGCTTCGGGGCGGCCCTTCCTGCCCATTGGATTACCTCCGCGCTGATGCGCTTCGGAGCTTGTTCGCCCTCGGGGCGGCCCTTCGTGCTCATTGGATTACCTCCGCACTGATGCGCTTCGGAGCTTGTTCGCCCTCGGGGCGGCCCCTTTCTGCTCACGAGCGCCCGGGCGTGTGATTTCTGCACGCTTCGTCGCGAAAAAACGCGCTCCGTCAGTCCGTAACCTCGCTCTGCGGGGTCAATGCTGGCAAAATGCTGCGCTGCCACGCGCGCGGCATTCGAACAAGTCGGCAACAAGCCGCGCGACCGTGGCGCCCCCCTAACTGCACGCCGCCGCAACCGCGCATGGCCCGCCTGTCCGCCGACCCGTTGCCCGCGGTGCCTACGATCCCCCCACCGCCGCTGCCGGTGTCGATCACTGGCTCGACGCGCCGCATCCTGTGGATTGTCGGCCTGTTCCGCGCCGTCTGCGGCGCGCTGCTGCTGGGACTTGCGCTGCTGCTCGACTTGCGCGGGCTCAACGTCGTCGCGCCCAATTCGTTCCTGACCGGTGCCGCGCTGTACTTCGTATTCGGGCTCGCTGCATTCGGCTGGATCCAGCAGGAGCGCATGCCGCTGCCGCTGTCGCAGACGCTGCTCGCCTTGCTGGCGGGCGACATCTTTTTCATCGCGCTGCTGATGGTCGCCGGTGGATCCACCGGCGCGCCCTTGCCCATCCTCCTGATTCCGCAACTCGCCGCGGGCGGATGGCTGCTGCGCACACAGACGGCGTTCTTCCATGCCGCGCTCGCGGCAATCGTGCTGCTCGCGCTCGAGGCCTGGCGCATGCTCAGCGGCGATCTGCGCGGCCCGCAGCTTCTGCAGACCGGGCTGATCAGCCTCGGCTATTTCGCGATGGTGGGCACGGCGGTCGTCATCGGCCGCTACACGAAGGCATCCGAGGACCTCGCGGCGCAACGCGGCATCGACGTCGCGAATCTCGAGCAGGTGAACCGGCTCATCATCCAGGACATGCAGGATGGCGTGCTCGTCGTCGACCTGACGGGCGTGGTGCGCGGGCACAACGCGCAGGTGACGCGCTTACTCGGCGGGTTCGGGCGCATGCGCGGCGGGATGCGGCTTGCCGAGTTCTCGGCCACGCTGCACGATTACTGGCGGCGGTGGAACGAGGATCTGTCCGAGCCGCTGCCGCCGTTCAAGGTGGAGACCACGCAGCGGCTTTTGCGCGTACGGCTCGTGCGCATCGGCTCCGGGCTGAATGGCGGCACGCTGATCTATCTCGAGGACCTGGGCCGCGCGCAGAACGAGGCGCAGCAGATGAAGCTTGCGGCCATGGGACGCCTGACCGCGTCGATCGCGCACGAGGTGCGCAATCCGCTTTCGGCGATCAACCAGGCGGCGCAGCTCCTCGAGGAGGACGGCAGCGTGGCGCCCGAGGGCACGCGGCTCCTGAGCATGATCCGCAGCAACGCGAAGCGGATCGACCGGATCGTGGGCGAGGTGCTGCAGCTCAACCGCCGCGATCGCCAGCAGCCCGAAGTCATCCGGTTCGGCGAATTCATGCGTTCGATCACCGACGAGATCGCGCAGGCGGAAGGCATGCCGGCGGGGAGCCTGGTCATCGACATCGGCAGTGACCTGCTGATCGTGTTCGATCGCGGCCACCTGAACCAGATCCTGTGGAACCTGGTCCGCAACGCCTGGCAGCACTGCCGCAAGGAGGAAGGCAGCATCGGCATTGCGGCACGCGCCGGTTACATGGGCGACGCGGTCATCTGCGAGCTTGCCGACGACGGCCCGGGCGTGCCGGGGGACTTGCGCACGCAGATCTTCGAGCCCTTTTTCACGACGCGCTCCGGAGGCACCGGTCTCGGCCTGTATATTGCTCGCGAACTCGCCGACGCCAACGGCGCCGCGCTCGAGTTGTTGCCGAAGCATCCCGGCGCCGTATTCCGTCTTACGCTGAAGCGCGCATTGACGCCGGCCGCCGCGGACTGAGCGGCTGGGGCAGCGCCCAAAATTCGCACTAGTTGCCGTTTTCCGAGCCCATTCCATGTCCCGTAAAACCCGCGGTCAACCCAAGGTGCTCGTCGTCGACGACGAGCCGGACCTTCTCGAACTGCTCGAAATGACGCTGTCCCGGATGGGACTCGACACGTCGCGCGCCGAATCCGTCGCCGAGGCGCAGCGCATGCTGGACCGCGAGCCGTTCGATCTCTGCCTTACCGACTGGAATCTGCCGGACGGCGAAGGACTGCGCGTCGTCGAGCACATCACGCAAAAGGCACTCGACGTCCCGGTCGCCGTGATCACGGCGTTCGGGAGCCCTGAAAACGCCGTGGCCGCGCTCAAGGCGGGGGCGTTCGATTACCTCGCGAAGCCGGTGGCGCTCGAGCAGCTTCGCGCCGTGGTCAAGCAGGCGCTCAAGGTTCCCGAAAAACCACAGCCGCCGACCAGCTATCAGTTGCTAGGTGAGTCGCCGGCGATGCAGCAGGTGCGCGGCATGATCGAGCGCCTCGCCAAAAGCCAGGCGCCCGTGTTCATCAACGGTGAATCAGGAAGCGGCAAGGAGCTCGCGGCGCGGATGATTCACCTCAAGGGTCCACGTGCCGAGCTGCCGTTCATTGCGGTGAACTGCGGCGCGATCCCCGAGAACCTGATGGAGAGCGAATTCTTCGGTTACCGGAAGGGCGCGTTCACCGGCGCCGAATCCGATCGCGACGGCTTCTTCCAGGCGGCCACCGGGGGCACGCTTTTCCTCGACGAGGTGGCCGACCTGCCGCTCGCCATGCAGGTGAAGCTGTTGCGGGCGATCCAGGAAAAGAAGGTGCGCAAGGTCGGCTCGACAACCGAGGATGCGGTCGACACGCGGCTCATCAGCGCGACGCACAAGAACCTCTCCACGCTCGTCGACAACGGCGAGTTCCGGCAGGATCTCTACTACCGGCTGCACGTGATCGAGCTTGCGATGCCCTCGCTGCGCGAGATGCGCGAGGACATTCCGCTGATCGCCAACGCGATTCTCGCCAAGCTCTCGCGCGGCAATGCGGCGGGGCTCGAAGCCGAGGCGGTCGCCGCGCTCGAGCGCTATCCGTTCCCCGGCAACGTGCGCGAGCTCGAGAACATCCTCGAGCGCGGCCTCTCGCTCGCCGCCGATCCGCAGCGGATCACCGCCGACGACCTGCATCTCACGCCCGTCGCCGACGAGGTCGACACGCCGATGCCCGCCGGCGAGAAATGGCCGCTGCAGGATTACCTGGATCGCGTCGAGCGCGGCGCGATCAACGAGGCGCTCGAGAAGACGCGCTACAACCGCACGGCGGCGGCCAAGCTGCTCGGCATCACGTTTCGCGCGATGCGGTATCGGATGGAGAGGCTGGGGATCAAGTAAGGGTCACCCTCCCGGTCAGGGGATGCAGCGGTCGTATCGCTGGCGGCGGTGGGGACAAAAAGGGCGGCTGGGCCGCCCTTTTTGTCGTCGGCAATTACTGCTGGTAGAACAGCGTTCGCTTGAGTCGAATCGGGCCACTCCCTTGGCCAGTGGCGAAATCGGCTCTCATCTCCATCGGTGGTTTAATTGTGTTGCTCGACGCAAGACAGGCTGCCGAGCTGCATGTCAACCTTCGAGGTCAAAATGATCCCTACCAGAAGACACTGTCTGAAATCGGCTGCGGCTGCGGGCACGCTCGCAGCCGTTCCGACCGCGTCCGTCTCGGCGAAGAACGGAGCGCTTCGCGCGGACGATATCAGCGCTCTTTTCGCGCAATTGCCCGGCGACGTCGCATTCAAGATCCTCGCACCGAATGCGAAGGGCAAGAAGGCCTTCGTTGCGCAACGCAATTCGGACCGCATGCTGTTCGTCGCCAGCGCGATCAAGACGTTCGTGCTTTGCGAGGCATTGCGGCAGGTGGACTCGGAGAACGTCGTCGAGACGCTCGAGCAGCGCGAGGTCGCGCTCGATTCCACGATCTGGTCGCTCGGGAGCCCGATCTTCGACCCGCCGAACTTGACCGGCGTGGTGAGCGAGCGCACCGCGATGGAAGCGATGATCACGCGCAGCGACAACACCGCCACCGACATGATGTTCAGGATCGCCGGCGCAGACAATGTCCGCGCATTCATCGCGACGGCCGGCCTCACCCGCACGCTCGTGCCGGACAGCACGCGCGCTTTCACCGGCTATCTGTTCGGCGCCGACGATTACAAGACCATCACCTGGGAGCGGATCGAGGAGGTGATTAAGGGCCCGCTCGTGCAGCCGTTTCTCAATCCCATCGAGACGCTCGCGTCATCCGCCGACGACCTGGTCTCGTATTACTCGCGGGCGCTGCAGGGCGAATTTTTCCAGCATGCCGAAACGCTCGACGAGTTCCGGCGGGTCCTGACGCTGTGCGATTTCATCTACCTCGTGCCGCTGCCGCTCGGTGTCAGCGCGTACGCGAAAAGCGGCAATGCCGATGCGAAGGGCTTCCATTCGAGGTCGATCGCCGGGGGAATGCTCTTCGGCGATCAGTGGGTCTTCTTCGCCTTCCTGATCAACTGGTACGCGCAGGAGGCACAGGATCCTGGAACCGTCGGACGATACTTCGCGGCGATCAACGAATCGCTCATGCTCGTCAAGTCGTCCCTGTCGAAAGACTGACGGCGCACCGCTCGATCCCTTTTACACGCAGCACTGCAGAGGCCTGACCCCGCCGCGAGCGGGCGCGCTACATCGGGACTTGCAGCAAAACCCCGGCAATGGGGCCGGGAGGAACGAAGATCGGCGGTTCGAACGGCGCCTCGTGCACGGCGAGCAAGCCGAGCAGCGACACCGCGCCAATCGTGAAAATGAACAACGCGGCTGCCTGCGGGCGCGGTCTTTCCAGGTGCACGATCGCGATGGCAACCTGCGTGATCAGCGCCAGCAGCAGAACGGTCGCCCATTTCGTGACGGCACTCCTGTTCTGGCCGAGTTGCAGCCGGTCCTCGTGAGCGGACCGGATCTTCAGCACCATGTCGAGCATCGTTCGCTGGACGCCGGCATCCTTCGCGCTTCCGGTCAGCGCCACTTCCCGCAGGAGCGCCGTGAGCGCCGCCTCGGTCTTCGCGGATCTCTCCTCCAGGGCCAGACGAGGCCACTCGTCATCGACGACCGCGCTGGCATAGCCGCGAATCGCCGTTCGCAACCGCTTGCTGTCGGTCCCGCTGGCGACGCTCAGGCTGTAAAGCGCGACGAGCGTGTCGCTTTCGGTGAGAACGACACGTTCGGCCTGCTTGTTGCGATCCCAGATGTCATTCGACAGGAACGCGACCAACAGACCGAAGATGACGCCGACCGATGCAAAGAACGGCGCCACGACGCCCTTGCACTTCTGGACACGCGCGCCGAGCGGTGGCCGGAAGGACGCCCACACCATGAAGGCTGCCGTCGCCAGGTAGAACGCGAACAGGCTCGCGAAGATCAGCGAAACCGGCCATGCGAGCCACGCCGTGAACCCGCTTTGCATGAGAGACCGAACTGTGTGCGCCAGACGGGCATATTAGCGGACGATGGGCGCGAATTCATCCTGAAAACCGACGCCATGGCCGGAGTGCCCGAATGATCATCGACGATGGGGTCGGCCTCGAGCGGATCGAGTTCGAGGCGCAGATCGATTTCTACCGCGCGGCGCCGGACGCGCTCCGCGTATCGCATGCGATCGGGGTACGACGGGTGGGCGCAGCGACGTGCCTGACGTGCCGGACGTTCGAGCCAACCTCGATTTTTCGGCGCGTCGTCGGTTTCGGCGTGGGCCAGGCGACGAGCGAGGCGGAAATCGACGATGCGCTGTCGTTCATGAACGCGCAGCGGCAGCAATATGCCGTATCCGTGTCTCCGCATGCCGCGCCATCCGAGCTGTCGACGTGGCTCGAGACGCGGGGATTCACGCGCGGTTACGCCTGGATGAAATTTCATCGGCAATTCGACGCCGTGCCAAGCGTCGAGACCGACTTGCACATCCGCATCGTCGGCCGCGAATTTCGGGACGTATTCGGGAGCGTGGTGTCGGAGGCTTTCGGCCTGCCGAACGCGATCGCACCGTGGCTCGCGGCGCTGCCCGGACGCTCCGGATGGATTTGCGCCATGGCGTTCGCCGGCGAGCATCCGGTTGCTGCAGGCGCCGCTTATGTCAGCGGCGAGTACGCCTGGCTCGGCTTCGGCGCAACGAAGGTGGCGCACCGGAGTCGTGGCGCGCAGCGAGCATTGCTCGCGCGGCGCCTGGACGAAGCGGCCGCGCGCGGCGTCCGGGTGGCGGTGACCGAGACCGGAGAACGCGTGCCCGGCAAGCCGAGCAACTCCTATCGCAACATTCTTCGTGCGGGATTCGCGGAGGCGTATCTGCGGGCCAATTTCATGTCCGCGGCGAGATGATCCCGCGGGGATGCGAAGCGAGGCCCCGCCCGGCAGGCAACGACGCCGTGGCGGCGACTGTCATGGGAACGGATCAGGCGCCGGCCGGTGCATCCGGCAATACGCTGCCGGCCGAAGACCCTCCATGCACGCCGAGCCGGGTGGCGATGTGCTTGATCAGCGTGAGCACCTCGCGCTGATCGCGCAGGAACAGCGCCGCGGCGCTGTCGGCCGCCGGTTCGACGCGCAGCGTGAGCACGCTCGGCAGGTTTAGGCCGAACACCGTCTCGTCGGTGTCGTCGTCGCCGACGTAGAGGACGTTGCTGCAACCGGTCTCTTCGATCAGCGCGCGGATCGCATCGCCCTTGTCCGGCGCCCCGAACGGAAGCAGATTCACGACCGCCTTGCCCGGGATCACGCGTGGAACCGGCGCAAGCCGCGCGACCGCGTCCTCGATCGCGCGATGCGCCTTCGCCGGATTCGGCGCGCGCCGGTAGTGCAGCGACAGAGAGTAGCGCTTGTCCTCGAGCGTGACGCTGGCCGCGGCAAGCGGCTCCGACGCCGCGAGCGCGTCCTGCCACGCGGCAACCGTGCGCGCGAATTCCGCAGACCGCATGGCCGCACCCGGCAAACCTTCGAGGCCGTGATTGCCGATCAGGTAGCGCGGCGTGAACGACAGCATGCGCCGTGCGTCGGCGACGCTGCGACCCGTGATGACGGCGATGTCGAAGCGCTGCGCGAGCTCGGCGAGGCAGTGCTGCACGGCGTCGGGTAGCCGCGCCTCGTCGGGACGCTCGACGATCGGCGCGAGCGTGCCGTCGATGTCGAACGCGAGCAGCGGATCGGTCGCGAGCACCGCCGCGAGACACGCCACGCCTTCCGGTGAGAACGCGTAGATCAACCGATCTCCACGGTCCGCTCGCGATGCTGGTCGATGCGCTCGACGATGCGCTGTCGCTGGCGCAGACGGCTCGCATCGAGCAGCATCGCGCCTGCCCAGCGGTAAACGTTGTGCTCCTGCACGAGGCGCCGCATGCTGCGCATGCGCACACGCTGCTCGTCAGGCGGCATGCGCAGTGCGCGGTCGAGCGCTTCCGCGCACTGATCGACGTGATACGGGTTGACGGGCAGCGCGTCGTGCAGCTCGCGCGCCGCGCCGGTGAACTGCGACAGCACGAGCACGCCCTGCTCGTCGTCGCGCGACGCGACGAACTCCTTGGCGACGAGGTTCATTCCGTCGTGCAGGCTGGTGACCACGCATACGTCGGAGGCCCGGTAGTATTCATTGATCACCTCCGGCTCGTGATGCTCGGCCTTGAGCCGGATCGGCGCGAACGCCGCGTCGGCGAAGCGCGCGTTGATGCGCGTCGCGAGCGCATGCACGTCCTCCTCGAAGCCCTGGTACTCGTCGAGCGACGAGCGCGTCGGCGCGGCGATCTGGATGAACACGAAGCGGCCGACGTACTCGGGATTGAGCTCGAGCAGCCGCTCGACTGCGTTGAAGCGCTCGATGATGCCCTTCGTGTAGTCCATCCGGTCGACGCCGATGCCGAGCCTCGTGTCGAGCGGCAGCTCCTCACGCGCGCACACCAGGCGACGGCACTCTTCGACCGTCGGCTGGCGCTCGGCCCATGGCGACGGCCACTGGATGGAAATCGGGAACGGCTCGATGCTCGTGCGATGACCGCCGTGCGACACCGTGGAGTTCTCGTACCCGATCCTCGCCTCGAGAAAGCGGTCGACCGTGTCGATGAAGTTGCGGCAATGGTATTGCGTGTGGAAGCCGAGGATCGTGCTGCCGAGCAGGCCCTCCAGCAGCTGTGTGCGCCAGGGACAGATGCCGAATGACTCCGGATTGGGCCAGGGAATGTGCCAGAACGTGATGATCGTCGCCTTCGGCAGCCGCTCGCTGATGTAGCGCGGCAGGAGCGCGAAGTGATAGTCCTGCACGAGCACGATCGGGTCGTCGGTCTTCGCTTCCGAGCACAGGGCTTCCGCGAAGCGCTCGTTGACGCGCGCGTACTGCTCGAAGTCACCGGTGCGGAACACGGGGCGCACGTGCGCGATGTGGCACAGCGGCCACAGGCCCTCGTTGGCAAAGCCGTAGTAGTAGCCGCGCTCTTCCTCGTTGGTGAGCCAGACGCGGCGCAGCGTGTACGCGGGATTGCCGGGGGGCACCTCGATGCGGTCGTGCGAATCCACGGTCGAGCGGTCGGCCGTGCCGCTGCCGTGCGCAATCCACGTGCCCGAGCATGCGCGCATGATCGGCTCCATCGCCGTGACGAGCCCGCTCGCCGGGTGCCGGATCACGATGCCGTCGCCCTTGTGCATGTGGATGTACGGCTCGCGGTTCGCCACGAGCAGCACCTCGTCGCCGGCCAGCTCGTTTCGCAGCACCGAGCGCAGCATGTCGGGATTCCAGACCGCGCCGCGCTCCATGTTGCGCCGGCTCGCGTCGACTTCCCGCAGCAGCGCGCGCACCTCGCCCACCAGCGGCTGCAGGTCCGGGTTCGGAGGCTGGTAGAACGGCGTGATGATGCCCTCGCCGCGCAGCATTGCCCGCACGCCGGACATCCAGCCACGCCAAGACAGCTGCGCGATCAGCACGGTGATGAACGAGACGATGATGCCGAGCAGGATGAAGAAGCCGATCAAGTAACGCCGCGTGTCGGCGGAGCGGCGGTCGACAAAACTCATGTCGTGCACGAGCACGAGCTTGCCGAGCGGCTCCCCGCGCGCGGGTACCGCGAACCACGTCACGTGCAACGGCGCAGGCGGGAACTGGCGCAGGACGTGCGCATCCGGTCCGGTGCCGCGGACCTCCGTGCAGCCGAGCGCCTCCGGATAGGTCGACGTGCTGTAGACGACCCGCCCCTGGAGATCGCAGAACGCGATGGCATACAGCCGCTCGTCCTGCACGTCGCGATTGAAGAGCTGACGCACGCTGGCACTGTTGCCCACGCGCACCATGTCGGCGAGCTGCTCCTGCATCGTATTGGCCACGAGCCGCGAGCGGATCTCGAGGTCGTTCACCCACCAGCGCAGCGTCAGCTCTTCCACCAGCGGGACGAGGGCAAGCGCGAGCAGCGCGAGCGCGATCGTCAGCGGCGCAATGAATCGGAGCGCCAGCTTTACCCGGCGAAATGCGGTCTTGACGTCCATCGAAGCGGACAGCCGTCCGGCGCACGAGGCGGGAATGCGCGCAGGGGCCGGACTTCATTATCGCCTTTCGGGCTTGCGACCTGCGCGGATCGCTATCGCAGGAACGTCGCATCCAAGGCCGCTGTGGCACACTCGCGGCCGAGCCCGCACACGCGCACGCAGCGTTGACATCCCCACCCGGCGAAATTGCACGGACCCGCAAACCGCGGCTTGCGATCGATGCCGCCGGAGTCGCGAATCTCGCGCGCCAAAAGCCTTCGCCCAATCGCGACGCACGGCCGGCGCCGTGCGAGGTCTCGCTCGTCGTCGTGCACGGTATCTCGCTGCCTCCCGGCCAGTTCGGCGGCGACGCCATCGAAAGGCTGTTCACCAACGGCCTCGATACCGGCGCACACCCGTATTTCACGTCGATCACCGAACTGCGCGTGTCGGCGCACTTCCTCGTCCGGCGCGACGGCGCGCTGATCCAGTTCGTGCCGTGCAGCGAGCGCGCGTGGCATGCCGGGCAGTCGGCCTGGCGCGGCCGGCAGCGCTGCAATGATTTCTCGGTCGGAATCGAGCTCGAGGGTTGCGACGACATCCCTTATGCGGGCGCGCAGTACGCAATGCTGGCCCGGCTCGTCCGGGCGCTCGCGCGCCGCTACCCGATCGAGGACGTGGTTGGGCACAGCGACGTCGCCCCCGGGCGCAAGACGGATCCCGGACCCGGGTTCGACTGGGCGCGGCTCCAGCGTCTTACGCGGCGAGGCGCATAGCGCGGGCCGCCGGCAAGCCCTGCCGGGCCCGGTCGCGACGATCTGAGTCCGATTCCGGAGCCGTCGTTCGCGGTATAATTGACGGTTTATGCGCTTTTTCGCGGACTATTTTCCGCTCCTGCTCTTCTTCGTCGCCTTCAAGTGGCAGGGCATCTGGGTCGCCACGGCCGTCGCCATTGCCGCTTCGGTGGCGCAGATCGCCTGGTTCCACTTTCGCGGCCACGTGTCGCCGATCCACTGGCTGTCGCTGGCGATCATCGTCGTCTTCGGCGGCGCAACCCTGTTGCTGCGGGACGAAACGTTCATCAAATGGAAGCCGACGGTGCTCTACCTCGCGTTCGGCGCGATCCTCGCGGCGGGCAAGCTCGTGTGGCGCCGCGATCTGATCGCCGTCGTGATGAAGGACATCGACCTGCCGCCGCCCATCTGGACCCGCCTCACCTGGTCGTGGGTGGCGTTCTTCGGCGCGATGGCGCTCGCGAACTGGTACATCGCGTTCCACTTCCCCACCGAAACATGGGTCGACTTCAAGGTCTGGGGCGGCATCGGCCTCTTCCTGCTGTTCGCGGTCGCCCAGGCCTTTTTCCTGGCGCGGCACGTAACTGAGCCAACGCGATGAGTGCGGCCGGCAATGTTCAGGCGACGCTGCAGGACCGGCTTGCGCCGCTCGCTCCGACGCAACTCCGCATCCGCGACGACAGCGCAGCCCATGCCGGCCATGCGGGCGCGGCGGGCGGTGCCGGGCACTTTTCCGTGACGATCGTGTCCGAGCACTTCCTCGGCATGACGCGCCTCGCCCGCCATCGGGCCGTACTGAGCCGCGTCGGCGATCTGATCCCTTTCCCGGTGCACGCGCTGGCGATCCACGCTTACGCCCCGGGCGAACCCGTTCCTACGAAAGGATGAAAGCAATGAAACGTACGCTGGTTGCTGTCGCGGTGACGTCCGCACTCTTCTCGGGCGGAGCGTTCGCGCAGGCCGGGGCGCCCGCGCCCAAGGCGGCGCCGAAGGCCGCCGCCGCTCCCGCCGCGGAGAAGCAGCTCTATTCGCAGGCGCAGTACGACGTCCTGCTGAAGGAACGGCTCGCGCAAGGCGGTCAGGACACTCCCGAGATCCGCAACGCGGTCAAGGAAGAGCTGAACACGCGCGAGCTGCTCGCGCGCGAGGCGAAGAAGTCGGGCGTGGACAAGAACTCCGACGTCAAGACGCAGATGGACCTCGCGTCGCAGACGGTGCTGGTGCGCGCGTACGTGAGCGACTGGATCAAGAAGAATCCGGTGCCGGAAGCCGAGCTCAAGAAGGAATACGACGCGATCAAGGGCCAGATCGGCGACAAGGAGTACAAGGTCCGGCACATCCTCGTCGAAAAGGAAGACGAGGCGAAGACCATCATCGCCGAGCTGCAGAAGGGCGCGAAGTTCGATGAGCTCGCGAAGGCGCGCTCGAAGGATCCCGGCTCGAAGGACAAGGGCGGCGATCTCGACTGGAATGCGCCGGCCAATTTCGTGAAGCCGTTCGGTGACGCGATGAAGGCCACGCCCAAGGGCAAGTTCACGCCGCAGCCCGTGCAAACGCAATTCGGCTGGCACGTGATCGAGGTCGACGACGTCCGCGATGCCAAGGTTCCGACGTTCGAGGAAGTGAAGCCGCAGCTGCAGCAGCGGCTGCAGGCGCAGTGGCTCGACAAGTACTTCAAGGATCTGCGGGCGAAGAACGGCGTCTGACGGGCGATCGCTCCGTTCGCCTCGAAAGGGCAGGCCGTGCGCCTGCCCTTTTGTTTTCACGATGCTATTCTTACGCGCCGCGACCGGGGCGTTTGCGCGCGGCGTCGATCGTGTCGAAACGAGGTCGAGATGCCGATCCGCAATCCCAGGGACTTCTGGTCGGGCGTGCTGTTCACGCTGTTCGGCGTTGGGACGCTCGCGATCGGATCGAAGTACACGCTCGGCACCGCGGCCCGGATGGGTCCCGGCTATTTCCCGCGCATTCTTGGCATCCTGCTGATCGTGCTGGGCGTCACGATCGCCCTGCGCGCGCTGCGCGTGCGCGGCGAGGCGATGCCGCGCTTTCGACTGCGCCCGCTCGTCGTCGTGCTCGGGAGCGTCGTGCTGTTCGGCGCGATCGTTCGTCCGCTGGGCGTCGCGCTGTCAACGGTTATCCTGATCGTCGTCGCAAGCGCGGCGAGCTCCGAATTCCGGCCGCGCGAATCCCTGGTGGCCGGCGTGCTGCTCGCGGCGCTCGCCGTCGGCGTGTTCGTCATCGGCCTGCAGCTGCAGCTGCCGATCTGGCCGTTGCAGCAATAAGCGCGGCGCCTCCAGCGTTCCGGGATCGTGGAACTGTTCAGCCATCTCGCGACGGGCTTTGGCGTCGCGCTCACGCCGGTCAACCTGCTGTACGCACTGGTCGGCGCGCTGCTCGGCACGCTGATCGGCGTGCTGCCGGGCATCGGGCCCGTCGCGACGATCGCGATGCTGCTGCCGACGACGTACGCGCTGGAGCCGGTATCCGCGCTGATCATGCTGGCCGGCATCTACTACGGTGCGCAGTACGGCGGCTCGACCACGGCGATCCTCGTCAACATGCCCGGCGAGGCGTCCTCGGTCGTCACGTGCCTCGATGGCTACCAGATGGCCCGCCGCGGCCAGGCGGGCGCGGCGCTCGCGGTCGCCGCACTCGCCTCGTTCTTCGCGGGGACGTGCGCCACGATTCTCGTGGCCGGCGTGTCGTTGCCGCTGTCGGCGCTCGCGCTCAAATTCGGGCCTGCCGAATATTTTTCGCTGATGGTGCTCGGGCTGATCGGCGCCGTCGTGCTTGCGCACGGGTCGCTTTTGAAGGCGATCGCGATGATCCTCGTCGGGCTTCTGCTCGGCATCGTCGGCACCGACGTGAATTCGGGCGTCATGCGGTTCGATTTCGGAATTCCCGAACTTTCGGACGGCATCGGCGTCGTCGTCGTCGCGATGGGCCTGTTCGGCTTCGCCGAAATCATCGTCAATCTCGAGTCGACCGAGAAGCGCGAGGTCGTGCGCACGAAGCTCGGTGGTCTCTGGTTCACGAAGGAGCAATTCCGTCTCGCGGCGCCGGCGGCGCTGCGCGGCACGGCGCTCGGCTCGGTGCTCGGCGTGCTGCCCGGCGGCGGCGCCATGCTGTCCTCGTTCGCCTCCTACACCGTCGAGAAGAAATTGGCGAAGGATCCGTCGCAGTTCGGCAAGGGCGCGATCCAGGGTGTCGCGGGACCCGAAGCGGCGAACAACGCCGGCGCGCAATCGTCGTTCATTCCACTTTTGACACTCGGCATTCCCGAGAACGCGGTGATGGCGATGATGGTCGGCGCGATGACGATCCACAACATCCAGCCCGGCCCGCAGGTGATGACGTCGAACCCGGGGCTGTTCTGGGGCCTGATCGCGTCGATGTGGGTGGGCAACCTGATGCTCGTCGTGCTGAACCTGCCGCTGATCGGCATCTGGATCCGGCTTCTGTCCGTTCCCTACCGGCTGCTGTATCCGGCGATCCTGCTGTTCTGCGCGATCGGCGTCTATACCGTCAACAATACGAGCTTCGACGTCATGCAGACGGCGTTCTTCGGCCTGCTGGGCGTTGTGTTCGCGAAGCTCGCCTGCGAGCCGGCGCCGCTGTTGCTGGGCTTCGTGCTCGGGCCGATGATGGAGGAGAATCTGCGACGGGCGCTCCTGCTGTCGCGGGGCGATCCGACCGTGTTCGCGACGCGGCCGATCTCGGCCGGGCTGCTCGCCGCCGCGGTGCTGCTGGTGCTCGTGATCGCGTTGCCGAACATGCGTCGCCGGCGTGAGGAAGCATTCCAGGAAGCGTAAAAGATGAAACGTCCCGACTGACATGGATTGGTCCCTGCCCTACCCCTCCCGCCGCCAGCCGGTTCTCGCGGACAACGTCGTCGCCACGTCGCAGCCGCTCGCGACGCAGGCAGGCATTGCAATGCTGGCGCGCGGCGGAAACGCGGTCGATGCTGCGCTCGCCACTGCGATGGCGCTGACGGTCGTCGAGCCGTGCAGCAACGGCATCGGCTCCGATCTCTTCGCGATCGTCTGGGACGGCCGCGAGCTCACGGGCTTGAACGCATCGGGCCGCGCACCGGCGGCATGGTCGCGCGAGCGGTTCGCATCGCATTCGCAGATGCCGCAGCGGGGCATCGAGACGGTAACGATTCCCGGCGCGGTCTCGGGATGGGTCGCGCTGTCGAAGCGCTACGGCAAGCTGCCCTTCGCCGATCTGTTCGAGCCGGCGATCCGGCACGCGCGGGACGGGTACCCGGTATCGCCCGTCATCGCGCAGAAGTGGAAGCTTGCAGTACCGTTGATGCCGGAGGGTCTCGGCTGGCAGGAGCACTTCCTGATCAATGGCCGCGCACCCGTGGCGGGAGAGCGGTTCGCGTCACCCGCGATGGCGGAAACGCTCACGCAGATCGCGCGCACCGGCGGGGACGCGTTCTATCGGGGCGCCCTCGCCGACGGCATCGTCCGTCACGCAACTGCACTCGGCGGCGCCCATCGCCGTGAAGATTTCGAGCGGCACGCGAGCGATTGGGTGACGCCGCTCGCGATCCGCTATCGCGACGTGACCGTGCACGAGATACCGCCGAACGGGCAAGGCATTGCGGCGCTGATGGCGCTCGGCATGCTCGACACGTTCGATCTCGCGGCGCTCGCCCCCGACTCCGTAGCGAGCCAGCACCTGCAGATCGAGGCGATGAAGCTCGCGTTCGCCGACGTTCACCACTATGTCGGCGACCCGGCGACGATGACGGTGCAGCCTGCGGCGCTTCTCGACCGCGACTATCTGCGCGAGCGCGCACGCAGCATCGATCGCGACCGCGCGCAAGCGTTCGAACCGGGCGCGCCGCCGCGCGGCGGCACCGTCTACCTGTGCGCGGGCGATCGGTCGGGCATGATGGTGTCGCTGATCCAGTCCAATTACATGGGGTTCGGATCGGGCGTCGTCGTGCCGGGCTCCGGCATCAGCCTGCAGAACCGCGGCGCGGGCTTCTCGCTCGAGCGCGGCCATCCCAACGAGGTCGCGGGCGGCAAGCGCCCGTTTCACACGATCATTCCGGGCTTCGTCACGCGAAACGGCGCGCCGCTCGCGGCGTTCGGCGTCATGGGCGGCCCGATCCAGCCGCCCGGGCACGTGCAAACGGTCGTGCGAATGACCGACTACGCGATGAACCCGCAAGCCGCGCTCGACGCGCCGCGCTTCAAAGTCAATGCAGGTCGCTCGATCGACCTCGAGGCAACGGCATCACCCGAGCTGCGCGAAGGATTGATCGCGCTCGGCCATCGGCTCGAATCCGTGCCGGACTCGTACATGGACTTCGGCGCGGGGCAGATCGTCATGAAGACGGCGACCGGCTATGCGGCCGCCTCGGATCCGCGGCGCGACGGGCAGGCCGCGGGCTTCTAGCCTGCCACCGGTTTTCTGTTCTAGTTCGCACGCATCCGGGCGCTGCGCGGCGCGGCGCAACGCCCGGGGATCGGGATTACGGCGCCTTCGTGATTTCCACGCGACGCGCCTCGTTGTCGTTGCCGCCGCCGGTGACGAACGCAGGCGGCTTCATCGAGATCGCGGATTCGGCGAGGCCCGCGGCGACGAGCGCGTCCTTGACCGCGACCGCGCGATTCTTGGCGAGCTCCTCGTTCTTGGCGGCGTCACCCGTTTTGTCTGTATAGCCGGTCAGCTCGACGTTGCCGCCCGATTGCTTCGCCGCGTCGGCGGCCCCCGTGATGGCTTTCTTAGCGTCGTCGGACAGCGCCGTGCTTCCGACGTCGAAGTAGACGTTCGCCGGGAGGCCGGACGCGGCGGCGGCGGCGGGCGGTGGACTCGCGGGCGGCGTGGTTGCAGCGGGTGCCGGCGCAGCAGGCGCGGGCGCCATCGCGGTGGGTGCCTGGGCCGGCGGCGCAGTTGCCGACTTGTTGGCGGTGTCGCTGCACGTTGACAGGCGCGAAAGCAGGAACAACACGATGATCGCGCCGATCACCCACGGCAGCCAGCGCATCCATCCCGAAGTGGTTCGCGCCGCACCGGCCGCGACGTCGGCCGCAGCCGCGCCGGTACGCTGCGCCGTGCTCGCCGCCGCGGCCCCTGCGCGCTGCGCCGTGCTTGCCGCCGTAGCCCCTGCCGATCCGATTGCGGCGCCGGCAGATGCCATTGCTGCACCCGCTGCACCCATCGCCGCGGCCGCCTTGCCGCCCAATGAATCGAGCAGCGCCGACGGACTTGCGAAGCCGAGCGCACCCGTCAGGCGCCGGTCGAGCGTGCCTTGCAGGAACTGTCCCTGGCCCGCGAGCACGCTCGCGAGGCCGCTCGCGCCGAGACCCTTTTCGCTGACGAGCCTCTTGATGAAGGTGAGGACAATCGGTGCGAGAAGCGCAAGCAGGCTCGATGCCGACTGGGCGTTGCGCAGTCCCGAAACCGAGGCGAGCGTACCCGCCAGCGCCTCCGACTTGTCGCCCAGCAACGAGGAGAGCAGGCCGCTGCCCGCGTTCGTCAGCGACGTGCTGCCCTGCCCGCCGAGCAGGCCCGAAAGATTCGAAAGCGCACCCGTGTTCAAGGCCGGATTGTCGAGGAGCGAAAGCACGCCCTGCGCGCCGTCCGCCGTGGCGCCCTTTTGAGCGATGGCGGCGACGAGTGCCGGCAGCGCCGAAGTCACCGCAGTCTGCGTCGCACCCGGGGACTCGCCGACGAGCTTGCCCGCGAGATCGGAGAAGTTGCCTGGAAGCCCGTGCTTGATCAAGTCGAGAACATTGGTCGTCATGAAACCTCCTTTGCACGAGGTTGACTACGAGCGCATCGCCTTCAGCGCCGAGAGCGGCAGCAGGTCGGGAAGTTCGATCCGTCTGCGATTGTGCTCCACCGCGACGAGCGGAACGGTCGCCCGCATCGTCGCGAGGCTGCGCCGCGCGAGATCCTGGTAGGCGCGCGTGCCCTCGACCTTCCAGGCGAGCTCGATGTCGGTGAGATCGCGCACGACACGCGCCGGCAAACCCGCGACGAGCGTGCGCGGCGGCACGACCATCTTCGCCTTGACGAATGCCATCGCCGCGACGATCGCCGATTCGCCGATCACCGCGTCGTCATTGACCACGCAGTTCATGCCGATGAGCGCGTTGCGCTCGATGACACAGCCGTGCAACACGGCGCAATGGCCGACGTGCCCGTCCTCGCCCACGACGGTATCGCTGCCGGGGAAGCCATGCGCGACGCAGCAGTCCTGCAGGTTGGCGCCGGCACGAATCTCGATGCGGCCGAAATCGCCCCGCAGCGATGCGCACGGCCCGATGTAGCAGCCGGCGCCGACGATGACGTCGCCGACGAGCATCGCCGACGGATGGACGTAAGCGGTCGGATCGACGACCGGCGTCACGCCGTTGATTGCGTAGACGGTGAGGGACGTCGTCATCGTGTGACTGCGCGGGGCCGCGCCAAGCGCGAACAAGCGCCGACGCGCGTCAGCGCGCAGGATTGTCCAATGTGCGTCACGAGCACGCGTTTCATCCCACGAAACGCCTGGCGTTGGCGAAGATTCGATACCACGGCGAGCGTTCTCCCCAGTCAGCCGGATGCCACGACATCTGCACGGTGCGCCACACCCGCTCCGGATGCGGCATCAAAATCGTGAAGCGGCCATCGACTGTCGTCAGACCGGTGATTCCGTGCGGAGATCCGTTCGGATTGCTCGGGTATTGCGCGGTCGGTGCCCCGCGCGCGTCGACGAAGCGCAACGCGACGAGCGGTTGGGCGGCCTCGAGCTGAGCGGCGTCGCGGAACTCCGCGCGGCCTTCGCCGTGCGCGACCACCACCGGAAGGCGGCTTCCCTCCATCCCTGCGAAGAACAGCGACGGCGTCCGCGCGACCTCGAGCATGACGAGGCGTGCCTCGAACTGCTCCGAAGCGTTGCGCACGAAATGCGGCCAATGCGCCGACCCCGGGATGATCTCGTGCAGGTTGCTCATCATCTGGCAGCCATTGCAGACGCCCAGCGCGAACGTATCCCCGCGCGCGAAGAACGCCGCGAACCGCTCGCGCAACACGCCATTGAACAGGATCGACTTCGCCCAGCCTTCGCCCGCGCCCAGCACGTCACCATACGAAAACCCGCCACAGGCGACGATGCCGGCGAAATCCGCGAGCGCATGGCGTCCCGCTGCGATGTCCGTCATGTGGACGTCGAACGCGTCGAAGCCGGCGCGCGTGAATCCCGCGGCCATTTCCACCTGGCCGTTGACGCCCTGCTCGCGCAGCACCGCCACGCGCGGCCGCGCGCCGCGCGAGACGAACGGCGCGGCCGGGTCGTCTTGCGGATCGAACGTCAGCGCAGGAACGAGGCCTGGATCGGCGTCGTCGGTGAGCCGTGCGTATTCCTGCTCGGCCGCGGCCGGGTTGTCGCGCAGGCTCTGCATCGCATGCGTCGTGGCCGACCACGTGCGATGCAGATCCGCACGCGCCTCGTCCAGCACCGTTTCACCCCGGGTGCGGATGCGAATACGGGGGCCCCGAACGGGAACGCCGATGCGTGCCGCCACCACGCCCGCCTCGCGCGCCACGGCGAGCACCGAATCGGCATGCGACGCCGCGACCTGCACGACTGCACCCGCCTCCTCGGCGAACAGCGCAGCGAGGGCATCCGCTGCCCGCACGTCGAGCGCGACGTCGAGCCCGCAGCGCGACGCGAACGCCATCTCCGCCAGCGTGACGAACAAGCCGCCGTCGCCGACGTCGTGGTAAGCAAGCAGTTGCCCATCCGCGTGCAGCCTTTGCACGACGCCGAAGAACGCCGCGAGATCCTGCGCACGCGCGATGTCGGGTGCCTCATCGCCCAGCTGTCCGAATACCTGCGCGAGCGCGGATGCGCCGAGGCGGGCGCGTGCGCCGGCGACGGCGAAATGCAGAAGCACCGTTTCGCCGTGATCGGAAACGAGCAGCGGCGTCACGCATGCGCGCGCGTCGGCCACCGGCGCGAACGCGGACACGACGAGCGATACCGGAGCCGTCACGGCCTTCGCGACTTCGCCTTCGCGCCATGTCGTGCGCATCGACAGCGAATCCTTGCCGACCGGAATCGACACGCCGAGCGCGATGCAGAAGTCGGAAACGGCGCGCACCGTGTCGTACAGCGCCGCGTCGTCCCCGGGATGGCCCGCGGCCGCCATCCAGTTGGCGGAGAGCTTGACGTCCGTCAGGTCGCGAATGCGCATGGCCGCCAGGTTGGTGAGCGCCTCCGCGACGGCCATGCGCCCCGACGCCGGCGCGTCGATCGCGGCGATCGGCGTCCGCTCCCCGATCGCCATCGCCTCGCCCGCGAATCCGCTGTAGTCGGCGAGCGTTGCGGCGCAATCGGCAACGGGCACCTGCCACGGGCCCACCATCGGATCGCGCGCGCACAGTCCGCCAACGGTGCGGTCGCCGATGGTGACGAGGAACGTCTTGTCGGCGACAGCGGGAAACTGCAGCACGCGATACGCGGCATCCCTGACCGTGACGCCGCCGAGGTCGAGCGCCGGCCGGTCGCGTCTCACGCGCGTCGCATCGCGCGACGTCCGCGGCGGCGCACCGAGGATGATCTCCAGCGGAACGTCGACTGCGGCGTTTCCGAAATGACCGTCGCCGACGACCAATCGGCCGTCCTCGGTGGCGCGCCCCAACACGGCGAACGGGCAGCGCTCGCGCGCGCAAATCGCGGCGAAGCGGTCGTGATCGCCGGGTGCGATCGCCAGCACGTACCGCTCCTGCGCCTCGTTGCACCAGATCTCGCGCGGCGACATCCCCGGCTCCTCCGATGGGATCGCGCGCAACTCGAAAGCGCCGCCCACGCCGCCGCCGTGGATCAATTCGGGCAGCGCGTTGGACAGTCCGCCCGCGCCGACATCATGGATCGACAGGATGGGGTTCGCCTCGCCCTGCTGCCAGCAGCGGTCGATCACTTCCTGCGCGCGCCGCTGCATCTCCGCATTGGCACGCTGCACCGAGTCGAAATCGAGATCGGCGGCGTTCATGCCGGTGGCGAGCGACGATGCCGCCCCGCCGCCCATGCCGATCAGCATGCCGGGGCCACCGAGCTGGATCAACAGCGTTTCCGCCGTCAGCGGACGCTTGTGCGTTTGCGTTCCTGCGACGTTGCCGACGCCGCCCGCGAGCATGATCGGCTTGTGGTAGCCGCGCACGTCACCATCGGTCTCGATCTCGAACGTGCGGAAATAGCCGCACAGGTTCGGCCGGCCGAACTCGTTGTTGAACGCGGCCGCGCCGATCGGCCCGTCCAGCATGATGGAAAGCGCCGACGCGATGCGATCGGGCTTGCCGTGATCCGCTTCCCACGGCTGCGGAAGCGCGGGTATGCGCAGATGCGACGTCGCATAGCCGACGAGCCCGGCCTTCGCCTTCGCTCCGCGGCCCGTCGCCGCTTCGTCGCGGATCTCCCCGCCCGCACCGGTGGCCGCGCCCGGAAACGGCGCGATCGCGGTCGGGTGGTTGTGCGTCTCCACTTTCATCAGGACGTGCGCGGCCTCGCGATGTGCCGCGTACCGCCCGCTTGCATCCGAGTAGAAGCGCTCCACGACGCTGCCTTCGGCAACCGCGGCGTTGTCGGCATAGGCGACGAGCGTTCCACGCGGCTGCGCGGCGTGCGTGGCGCGGATCATGTCGAACAGCGACAACACCTGCGGCTCGCCGTCGATGCGCCAGCTCGCGTTGAAGATCTTGTGCCGGCAGTGCTCCGAATTGGCCTGCGCGAACATCGTCACTTCGACGTCGGTCGGGTCGCGGCCAAGCCGCGCGAACGCCGCGGCGAGGTATTCGATCTCCCCTTCGGAAAGCGCGAGGCCGAGTGCCGCGTTCGCGTCGTCGAGCGCCGCGCGGCCCTGCGCACGCAGCGGTATCGTCGCAAGCGGCCGCGGCGCCACGTGCGCGAACAGTCGCCACGCTTCGGCGGCATCGTTCAGCACGGTCTCCGTCATCCGGTCGTGAACGAGCGGCAGCAGCGCGGCGCTATCGTCGGACGAAAGATTCGCGCGATCGCGCGTGACGACATCGTAGGCGACGCCGCGCTCGATGCGTGTAACGGCGTCGAGGCCACAATTGTGCGCAATATCGGTCGCTTTCGACGACCACGACGAGATCGTGCCCGGACGCGGCACGACGACGAGCGGCGCTCCGCTTGCCGTTGCGATCGCGTCCTGCGACCCGTATGTCAGAAGGCGCCCGAGCGTCACGCGCTCGTCGTCGCCGAGCGGACGGGCGATCTCGACCAAGTGAAGGTAGCGCGCCGAGATGCCCGCGATCGCGTGGGCGGGTCGCGCCGCCGCGAGCGCGGCTTGGAGTTTCGCTATCCGGAACGACGAGAGCGCAGCGCAGCCGGCGAGAGCGATGACCTCGGGCACGCGGCATTATAGCCGGCGCTCTCTCACGGGACCCCGTGGAAGCGTCCGCGCCGTCGGCGCGGAAACCCGGCGGGCGGGCGGACGTCAGTGGTGCAGAATCTTCGCGATCCATTCGCGCAACTGGTGCGCGCACATCAACATCTGGTACGAAAGCCCGGATGCCACCTGCTCGATCGTCACGCCGGCGTCTTTCATTCGCGCATCCATCCATTCACGCTCTTCACGTGGCAGCATGTTGTAATGCTCCCACGGAACGTTCTGCCTGAACGGCGACGGCACATAGTGTGAAGCCCTAATTCGCTACAGGCGCTGCAGCGCACCGTGGGGAGTCTTCATGCCGGGCGTGAAAAACTGATAGGTGTTTCGACCGTTCTCTTTCGCGTGGTACATCGCCGCGTCTGCACACGTGATCAGCGTGTCGGCGTCTTCGCCGTCGTCAGGAAAGATGCTGACGCCGATACTGATCGTGATCTGCACATCGTGCTCCGCGATCGCAATCGATTCCGTCACCGCGGCGTGAATGCGCTCAGCGTGCCGCGCCGCGTTCTGGGCATTTTCCACCTCGGACAGGACAACCACGAACTCATCCCCGCCCAGTCGACCCACGGTATCCGAACCGCGGACGACGGCCATGAGCCGCTTCGCCACTGCGCGCAGCACTTTGTCGCCGACCGCGTGTCCCAGCGAATCGTTTATCTGCTTGAAGCGGTCGAGATCGATGAACAGCACCGCGAGCTGGCGCTTGTGGCGCTGTGCCAGCGCGACGGAATGGCTGAGGCGGTCGGTCAATAGCGTGCGATTCGGGAGATCCGTCAGCCCATCGTGCTGCGCGAGGTGAGAAAGCCTCAGTTCTATCGCCCTTGCCTCACTGACGTCTCGAAAAACCATGACCGCACCCGTGATCTGTCCGTCCTTGTCATGAATTGCAGCAATGGAATCCTCGATCGCCGATTCGCTACCGTCGGGCCGGAGCAGCACGGCATGGTGGGGGAGACCGACGATCTGATTCTTCTGGACCGCCAGTTCCATGGGATTGGGTGCCGGTTCACGCGTGTCGCCGTCGAGGAGATGAAAGACTTCCGTCAGCGTCCGTCCACGCGCCTCGTGGCGTGACCAGCCGGTCATTTTCTCCGCCGCTGGATTGATGTAGGTAACGCGACCTGACTGGTCCGTGCTGATGACTGCATCGCCGATGGAATTGAGTGTGACTCGAGCGCGCTCTCGCTCTGCGTACAAAGCGTCCTCGCTGGCTGCGCGCGCCAGGATCTGTCGCAGCACCAGACCGAATGAATACCGGTCGATGTGCTTCTTCAGCATCCGGTCCTTGGCACCACGCTCCACCGCCTGGCGAGCGATTTCCTCCTGATCGCGATCGGTCAGCACTACGATTGGGATACTGCGGGCGGCCAGAAGGACCTCGTCGAAGCAAACCGTGCCCTCGCCATCCGGCAGATACAAGTCCAGCAGGATGGCATCGATCCCTCCCTTCCCCAGTCGCGCGATGCCCGCCGAGAGACTACGCTCCCAGACCATCATGAACAGACCGTCGCCGGGTTGCGCGCCGGCGTGGCGGATCGCAGCGCCGACTGAAGAATCGTCGCTGATGAAGAGCAGCTTTTTCCCGGTAGTGCTCACACATTGGCCAGCATGTTCTATGTCGAAGTGAGAGCAGCCGGCGCCAAAGCCCTATCAAGGTTAAATAGGACACTACTCAGCGTTGCACGCGGGCTCACGATTTGCGAATCGCTGGGCCTAACGCTGCTACATGCTGTCGGCATGGCACAAGATCGGGTGAATAATCCCTCCCCATCCCGAACGGTCTCGAGCGATCGCTGCACGATCATCATCAACGCGCGTTTGTAGCGCACGAAGTGAATGGATCTGCGCGTCCACCTTGGCATCGTTCGTGTAGCCCATCTTCCATTGCGCATACATGCGTGTTTCACAGGCATCGTCCGCGATTTTGAACATATCTTGATGGCGATGGTCTTGTTGGAGGCGTCTCCAAAGTTCGTTGACGTCTCCCTCCTCACCTTCGAGAACGGCGAGAAAATGAGCGCCGGTGAATAAGAGCATGCCGGAAATGTGGTGGCGTAGATTGTTCCGTCGCGATGCGATGATGATTCGGTTGATGCGCGCAACCGAGAAGGACGGTGACGGAACGCTGGACCAGGCGAATCGACGCATCATCCCCTCGAGAGCGCTAAAAGCAGAAAAGCGCTCCGACGCGTCCAAGGGAACGATATGGAGCAGACCAGCACGCAGTCGGGAGCAGCCTCTACACCGCCTTAAGATGCGCTGACCAACGATCGTCGTCTGTACGCTGCCGCACGTACCACGTTGGATTGAATGTCTCCAGCTCTCAAATTTGATCGTCGCATGGCGAATCCCGATCCCGCACGACGCTCCATGAAGCCAACGTCTACCGAAACGGGAAGGGCAACGCTCGTCGCGAATGGTCCCGATTCTTGATTTTGAGCCAGCGCTACTCGGACGTGGGGGCGCGAGGCGAGCCCCTTCGCCTGCTCGTTGAGGTAGCGCTGCGCAGCGGTGCCGAAGGTCACGTTGATCCCGCGTTCCTCGAGCCGGAAGGTCGCGCATGCAGCGCGGGCCTCGTCCACGCCCATGCGCGGCCAGTAGCCCAACACCTTCTCGCGGGTCGACCCGCGCCGCTGCGAACGAGCGACCCATGCGACCTCGCCCTCACGCTGTGGCCGCGCGCAGAGCCCTCGTTGCTTCGCGTGGCTAGTCGAGCGGCGATACTGCTCGGGATCGCGGGCGAGCTTGCGTAGCTCGCTTTCGGTGAGACGCTTCATCGATGCTCCCTTTCGCTGCTAGCTGATTTGCGAGCTGCTAGAGAGCAATATCAAACCTGCCTAGATCATACGCAATCAGGCCTAAGCTGCTGATTTTCTTCGTAAAGAGTGACGGTACCTCAATGGTGCAGGATCTTCGCGAGGAACTGCTGCGCGCGCTCCGAGCGCGGCTTGCCGAAGAAGTCGGCTTTCGCCGCGTCCTCGACGATGTGCCCGGCGTCCATGAAGATCACGCGGTTCGCGACGCGGTTCGCGAAACCCATCTCGTGCGTGACGACCATCATCGTCATGCCTTCCTTCGCGAGCTGCTGCATGACGTCGAGGACCTCGTTGATCATCTCGGGATCGAGCGCGGACGTCGGCTCGTCGAACAGCATGCAGATCGGGTCCATCGAAAGCGCCCGCGCGATGGCAACGCGCTGCTGCTGGCCGCCCGAGAGCTGGCCGGGGAACTTGTCCTTGTGCGCAGACAGCCCGACGCGCTCGAGGTATTTGAGCCCGCGCGCGTCGGCCTCGTCCTGCTTGCGCCCGAGCACCTTCACCTGGGCGAGCGACAGGTTCTGCCGCACGGTCAGGTGCGGAAACAGCTCGAAGTGCTGGAACACCATGCCGACGCGCGCGCGCAGCTTCGGCAGGTTGGTCTTCGGATCGTTCACCTTGATGCCGTCGACGAAGATCTCGCCCTTCTGGATCGGCTCGAGCGCGTTGACGGCCTTGATCAGCGTCGATTTGCCGGAGCCCGACGGGCCGCAGACGACGATCACCTCGCCCTTCTCCACGTTGGTCGTGCATTCGGCCAGCACCTGGAAGCTGCCATACCACTTGGAAATGTCGCGGATCTCGATCATCGGCATGGCGCGGGTTTCCTGCGGGCGTGTGCGAAAAACGGGCGGTCGCGGCGCGTCGGCTTCAGCGAACGATGGCGATCTTGCGCTGCAGCTGCTTCACGAGCAGCGAGCCCACGAAGCAGATGATGAAATAGACGAGCGCGGCGAACAGGTACATCTCGACCAGGCGACCGTCGCGCTGAGCGACCTTCGCCGCGGCGCCGAGGAAGTCGGTGATCGAAAGCACATAGACGAGCGACGTGTCCTGGAACAGGATGATCGACTGCGTGAGCAGGATCGGCAGCATGTTGCGGAACGCCTGCGGCAGCACGATCTTGCCCATCGTCTGCCAGTAGTTGAGGCCGAGTGCGTACCCCGCCGAGACCTGCCCGCGCGAGACCGACTGGATGCCCGCGCGCATGATCTCGCAGTAGTACGCCGCCTCGAACAGCGTAAACGTGATCACCGACGAATAGAAGGCGCCCACCTGGATCGGCTGCGGCGAGCGGACGATCCACGCGCCGATGTACGGCACGAGGAAGTAGAACCAGAAGATCACCAGCACCAGCGGGACCGAGCGCATCAGGTTGACGTATGCGCCGGCGACCACGGACAGCGGCTTGAACGACGACAGCCGCATCATCGCGAGCAGCGTGCCGAAGACGATGCCGCCGGTGATCGCCAGCGCGGTCAGCGTCAGCGTGAACGTCATCCCCTCGCGGAACAGGTATCCGATCGAGCGCTCGATGACGTTGAAGTCGAACTCACCGAGCACGGCGGCGCCCTATGAGCGGATCGTGAACGAGGCCATCAGTGGCCGGCCGGGACTTCGACCTGCTTGCCGATGAAGCCGGGAACGCTGACCTTGCGCTCGATGTGGCGCATGCCGAACACCACGACGACGTTGACGAGGATGTAGATCGTCGTCGCCGCGGTAAACGCCTCGAACACCTGGAAGCTGAACTCCTGCATCGACCGCGCCGCGGCGGTGAGCTCGACGAGCCCGATCGTCAGCGCCACCGACGAGTTCTTGATGATGTTCATGAACTCCGACGTGAGCGGCGGCAGGATGATCCGGTAGGCCATCGGCAGCAGCACGAAGCGGTACGTCTGCGACAGCGTCAGGCCGAGCGCCGTGCCGGCCATCCCCTGGCCGCGCGGCAGCGACTGGATGCCGGCGCGCACCTGCTCGGACACGCGCGCCGCCGTGAAGAAGCCGAGGCAGAGGACGGCGGGAACGTATGCGCCCCACGGCGGCGGCATCTGCTTGATCCACGTCCCGATCGCGCGCGGCACGACCTCCGGCAGCACGAAGTACCACAGGAACATCTGGACCAGCAGCGGGATGTTGCGGAACAGCTCGACGTAGGCGTTGCCGAAGCGCACCGCCCATTTCGACGGCGTCGTGCGCATCACACCGAGCACCGACCCGAGCACCAGCGCGATGATCCATGCGGCGAGCGCGGTGGCGAGCGTCCAGCCGAGTCCGACCAGCAACGAGTGGAAGTACGTCCCCTGCCCGTCGGGGGAGAGCTCCCAGTAGATGTGCCAGTTCCAGTTGTAGTTCATCGACCCCGGCGACGCGACGAGAACGGACGCGGCACCCTACCATACAAATGCGAAAACGGGGAGCCGAAGCTCCCCGCGCGATGCAGCGATGCGGAAAAGGATTACTTGTAGTGCGCCGGGTCGCCGCTGTCCGTGGGAGTCGCAAACACCTTCTTCAGCGCGTCGCTCTCCGGGACGTTGAGATTCACGCCCTTCGGCGGAATCGGCGACAGGAACCACTTCTTGTAGATGGAGTTGATCTCGCCGCTCTTGTAGAGCTTGGCAGTCGCGTCGTCGACGATCTTCTTGAAGCCCGGGTCGTCGCGGCGGAGCATCGCGCCGTACGGCTCGATCGACAGCGCGTCCGCGGAGATCACGTAGTCGGCTGGCGCCTTCGAGTTGGCGACGAGGCTGTAGAGCAGGATGTCATCCATGAAGAACGCGCTCGCCCGATCGGTCTCGACCATCAGGAACGCCTCGGCGTGGTCCTTAGCCGTCAGGATGTTCATGCCCGCGTTCTGCGAACCATTCATCTCCGTGATCTGCTTCAGGTTCGTCGTACCCGACGTCGACACGACCGTCTTGCCCTTCAGGTCGCTCCAGGTCTTGAAGTTGTTCGCCTTCTTCGACACGAAGCGATTCGCCGTCAGGAAGTAGGTGTTGGTGAACGCGACCTGCTTCTGCCGCTCGAGATTGTTGGTCGTCGAGCCGCACTCGAGGTCGACGGTGCCGTTGGCGATCAGCGGGATCCGCGTCGCCGACGTGACCGGATTCAGCTTGACCTGCAGGTTCGGCATCTTGAGGTCGGCCTTGATGGCGTCGACGACCTTCATGCAGATATCGAGCGCGTAGCCGACGACGTTCTGCTTGTCGTCGTAATACGAGAACGGAATCGACGAATCGCGGTGGCCGATCGTGATCGTGCCGGTGTCCTTGATCTTCTTGAGCGTCGGCGATTCCTGGGCGATGGCCGGTGCGGCGCAGAAAGCGAGCAGCGCGAACGCCAGCGTGAAATTCGAAGTGCGCATGCAATGGACTCCTGGAGGTAGGGGCCTTCGGCCCGATGACCCGCCGGGCGGGTAGCGGCAGGATTCTACGGGCGGCGGGTCCGAATGTCCAAGCTTCGCGCACGAGGACGAACGGCCGGCCCCCCTCGGAACGGACGCCACCGTGGATTAAACTGGATCGGACATGCCCGTTCGTATCGACCTCACGACCGATCGTCTTGCGCCGGTGCTGTCGCTCCCCCTGCTCCGGGACGTCGAGCGCCACCATGCCGACGAGCCGCTGATGGAGCGCGCAGGCGCGGCAGCCGCGGACATCGCGGCTGCGATGCTCGCGCGCAACCGCGGCCCGGTCGCGGTCCTGGCCGGACCCGGCAACAACGGCGGCGACGCTTGCGTGTGCGCGCGTCACTTGCACGCGAGCGGCTTCGATGTCGCCGTCGTGTGGTCGGCCGACCCCGCACGCCTCGCGCCCGCGGCGGCGGCTGCCTATGCCGAAGCATCTGCTGCGGGTGTTCGCTTCATGCCCGCGCCGCCCTCTCGAACGCCGGCGCTGATCGTCGACGGGCTGTTCGGCATCGGCCTTTCGCGTCCCGTGAAGTCGCCGTATGACGGGTGGATCGAATGGGCCAACGCGCAGGCCGCGCCGGTTCTCGCGCTCGACGTCCCGTCGGGACTCGACGCCGCGACGGGCGTCGCGCATCCGCCAACTATCGCCGCCGCCGCGACCGCGACTTTCATCGCGCTGAAGCCGGGGCTTCTTACGGGCGACGGTCCCGATCACTGCGGCGAGTTGTCGGTGCACGACCTCGGGCTCGACGTGGCCGCCGTCGCCACCGGCGTACGGCTCGAATGGCGGCCGCTCGCACGCGAGCTGCCCGCGATCCTCGCGCGGCGAACGCGCAAGACGCATAAGGGAACGTTCGGCCGCGCATGCGTCGTCGGCGGTGGCGAGGGACTCGTCGGTGCCGCGCTGCTCGCCGGTCGCGCGGCGATCCGGCTCGGCGCCGGACGCGTCGTCGTCGGGCTGGCGGCGCGCAATCCGCCGCTCGTCGACTGGGCGTCGGCCGAGTTGATGCTGCGCGATGCCGCCAGTGTCGGCGACGACTACGACGCGTGGGTCGTCGGCCCGGGGCTCGGCACCAGCGAGCGCGCGCACGCGCTCGTCGCAAAGTTCACAGGCCGGCCGCAGCCGCTCGTGCTCGATGCCGACGCGCTCAACGCCATTGCCGTCGACACGACGCTGCGCGATGCGGTAGCCAGGCGGAGCGCACCCACGCTCGCAACGCCGCATCCAGCCGAGGCGGCACGGCTACTGGGTTCCGACACCCCCGCCGTGCAGGCCGATCGCGTGCGCGCGGCGACCGATATCGCGTCGGCGCTGCGCGCGCACGTCGTGCTGAAAGGCGCAGGCAGCATTGTCGCGCGCCCCGACGGCTCGTTCGACGTCAACGCGAGCGGCAATCCCGCGCTGTCGACGGCCGGCTCCGGCGATGTCCTCGCGGGGATCCTCGGTGCGCTGCTGGCGCAGGGACTCGCCGCGGACGAGGCGATGCGCATCGGCGTGTGCGTGCACGGAGCGGCTGCGGATGCGCTCGTGGCCGAGGGCATCGGGCCGCTCGGTGTCACTGCATCGGAGCTGATCGATGCCGCCCGCGCGCTCGTCAACGAGGCGACGCGCAAGCCGGCGAAGCGATAGCGGTGTCGGAGGTGTAACTGCCGGTGTCGGAGGTGCAACTCCCCGCAGTGTCGGGTTGCACCTCCGACACTGGGGGTTGTACCTCCGACACCGGAGATGTCAGGGCAGCAGCACCGTCGAGCCGGTCGTCTGCCTCCCCTGGAGCGCGCGATGCGCGTCGGCCGCCTGCGCGAGCGGGAACGTCTGCGGGATCTCGACCTTGATCTTCCCCGATTGGACCATGCCGAACAACTCGCCCGCCATCGCGTTGAGCGACGCGCGATCCGTCGCGAAATTCACGAGCGTCGGCCGCGTCGCATACAGCGATCCCTTCTGCGCGAGCAGCATGAGGTTGAATGGCGGCACCGACCCCGACGCATTGCCGAAGCTCACGAACGTTCCGCGCGGTGACAGGCAATCGAGCGACGCCGGAAACGTTTCCTTGCCGACGCCATCGTAGACGACCGGCACGCCCTTGCCGCCGGTGATCTCCTTCACGCGCTCGACGAAGTTCTCGCGCGTGTAGACGATCGTGTGCGCGCAACCGTGCTCGCGCGCGAGCTTCGCCTTCTCGTCCGAGCCGACTGTTCCGATCACGGTCGCCCCGAGCGCGCTCGCCCATTGGCAGGCGATCAGGCCGACGCCGCCGGCGGCCGCATGGAACAGGATCGTCTCGCCGCCCTTCAGCGGAAAGCTCTGCCGCAACAGGTATTGCGCGGTGAGACCTTTCAGCATGATCGCAGCGGCCGTCCGATCGTCGATGCCGTCCGGCAGCTTGACGAGCCGGTCGGCTTGCACGATGCGCGCGGTGCTGTAGGCGCCGAGCGGGCCCGTGCCCGTCGCCACGCGGTCGCCCGGCTTCACCCAGTCGACGCCTGCGCCGACCGCTTCGACGACACCCGCCGCCTCGTTGCCGAGCCCGCTCGGCAGCGGCAACGGATACAGGCCGCCCCGGTGATACGTGTCGATGTAGTTGACGCCGACCGCAGTGTTGCGGACGCGCGCCTGGCCGGGACCGGGCTCGCCGACCTCCACTTCTTCCCATTGCATGACCTCGGGACCGCCGGTCGCGTGAAAGCGAATTGCGTGATGCACGTTCGGACTCCTTTGCGAGAAATCGATCGGGGTAGAGCCGCGACTACGTTGCTCGCGAGCCCTTGCTTGCGCGGCGTGGCGACGCGGGCGCTCGGGCACGCGATGCCGGCGCCCTGCCCTCCGGCGCGCGCACGAGCAGCACCGGCACGCGCGCCTCGCGCAACACCGCTTCGGCATCGCTGCCCATCACCACCCGCCGCAGGCCGCGCCGGCCGTGCGTGCCCATGACGATGACGCTGCTTTTCAGCTTGCGCGCCTGGCCGAGAATCGCATCGGCGATCGATCCGCCCTTCGTCTCGACGAGCACGGTCTTCGCCTGCACGCCGGCCTTGGCGGCCGCCGCCTCCGCCGCGGCGAGCACCTTGCGGCCGTTCGTACGCAGGTCGTCGAGCAGGTTGTCGATGTAATTGGCCGGAATGTATCCCATGTCGCCCACGTACGCCGTTCCCGCGGTCGCGTCGACGACGTGCAGGATCGTGAGCGTCGCCTTCTGATCCGCCGCGAGCCCGATCGCCGCTTCGAGCCCTCGCTTCCCCGTCGAGCTGCCGTCGACGGCGACCAGCACCTGTTCGAACATATCCCCTCCGCAATATCGATCCCTCTAACGCCGCAATGTCGCAACGATTCGTCCTGGCGTCAACAGCAGGTCGAGCGCATCGCAGATGGACGCGCAAGCGATATCCGCCTGCATCAGCGTCCGTTCCGAGAATCCCTCGCGTCCTCAGCTGTCACCGTTCACGACGCCGAATTCGATCGGCAACCGGACGTAGAACACGCTGATCCGCTCTGCGCGGATGCGATCGAGCAGGCGCTCCGCGTCGTCCGCGCCGACCGCGAAATCGATCTCGACCGGCAGATCGCCGGCGAGCTCGAAGAAGTGCTCCTCGTGAATCACGCCGTGGCGCCCGAAGCCGGCGATCGCGCGAAACGCAGAGCCGCCGTGGATGCCGAGCTTGCGCGCCTCGGCGAGCAGCCACTCGTACAGCAGCACGTGATCGTGCTTGCGGTTCTCGTGCACGTAGAAGCGCAATAGCATCCCGTTCATGACGAAGCCCCCCATGCGAACACGGCGCGCATGATCAGAATGCCGATGACGGTCAGCAGCAGCGAGCCGACGACATGAAGCGCGATGCCGAGCACGCTCCAGAGCCATTCGCGGCGCAGCAGCAGCGTCGTTATTTCGGCGGAGAACGTGGAGAACGTCGTCAGGCCTCCCAGGAAACCCGTGGTCACCAGGAGACGCAGTTCAGGTCCGAGCAGCGCATGCCTCGTCACGAGCTCCATCGCGAGGCCCATCATCAGGCCGCCGACGAGATTTGCGGCCAGCGTGCCGAGCGGCAGCGTGGGAAACACGGGGTTGAGCACCGTGCCGAGACCCCAGCGCAGCCATGCCCCGACGGCGGCGCCCCCGCCGACGGCCAGCCATGAACCCAAGCCAAGCATCCAGCTCCTCCTGCCGCGATCAGCGGCGTTCCAGCCCGTTCCCGCGGCCGGTCGAAAGGGATTTCAGCGGACGAACCGGTCGACGTAATCCGCGCCGAGCCCCACGTCGCGGTAGTGGGCGCGGCACATCGCGATCTTGGTGTGGACGTCCTCGTAACCGACCTGTCGGCCGTCGGCATCGACGTAGATCATTGCGCCCTCGATGTCGAAGAACGTGATCATCTCGGAGCAGTCGGCGGGAACCGTGAGTGTATGGACTTCGCCCGGCGGCTCGTAGACGAAGCTGCCTTCCTCCGCCGTCCAGTCGTGCTCGACATATTTCCAGCGGCCGCGGATCACGTAGCCGACGACGCGCATCGGATGCCGGTGCCGCGACAGCACGCCGGAGCGGCGAACGCGCAGGAGATTGCACCACCCGCCACTCACCGTGTTGAAAAGCAGCGGACGAAACCAGACGTCCGGCGCCTGCGGCACCCAGACGCGCTCGTCGTCGGGCAGCGCGCGCACGGCGATCTCGGGACGAATGCCGAGCGCGGCCGTGATCATCGGCGCGCCGCTCACGGGTCTACCCGCCGCGCTGATGCGCTGCCGATGACAGCCCGTGCCACCGCCGCTACGGGGCGGCCCTTCGCGTTCATCCGCCCGCCTCCTTGAGCGTCTTCACCGCCGCCTGCTGCTGGCGCAGCGCCGTGACGAGCGCGTCGATCTCGGCGCTTGCGTCGCGCTCGCGCGGAAACGGCCGGCCCGCGCGGCGATACCAGTAGCGAGCGTTGCCGAGGTCCCCCTCGAGCATGTGGACGATGCCGTGCGCCCAGCAGCCCATCTCCGTGTTGTCGTTTTGCACGATCGCGTGCGCCTTTTCGAAGTCACCGCGCTGCAGATACCGGATTGCCGCGTTGAGTGCCATCCCTCCTCCGTTCCGGTCTGAATCGATGCCGTGCCCCACCCCC
>Ga0207706_10000507_pt1 | contig 41467 bp, 38 predicted proteins | sample KBSC53metaG_FD_184318 | JGI IMG/M metagenome (GOLD analysis project Ga0207706, IMG submission 184318) | Corn rhizosphere microbial communities from Kellogg Biological Station, Michigan, USA - KBS C5-3 metaG (SPAdes) (version 2) | ecosystem: Host-associated > Plants > Roots > Rhizosphere > Soil ... | reverse complement strand
TTCTGTTCCATGGCCCCAAAGAGGCCGGGAGATTTCTCGTAGGCTACATCCCGCCACGACTCATCACCCCAGAAAGCATTCATGCGTGTAATGTGCTGCGGCAAGACTCTCTCTGGGTCGTGATGTAAGACATTAATGTTTATGTCATAGATCGGAAAGTTGATGAAAATATCCAAAGATTGCATGGAGCCGGCTTCTTGTATCACCGTCCAGTTAAGAGTCAGCCCGTAAGGATCAAGCAAGCACAGTCCTCTTTTGTAGTCCTTGAAAAGTACTCTCGGGAAGACTTCCTTCAACAACACGCTATTGCAGTCCCCTTGGTGGAGGCAGACATCCTTTCGGTCACCAATCATTTCCCTGAGCCCACTTATTTTGTCTCCGTCCAAATCGATGAGGTGATATTCACGAAACGGAGGTTTTACAAGCAATGCGTTCAACGGGCTACCCAACACCATTTCTCGGGTCGTCTTCGATAGGTGAAAACCAGCTCCCGCAAAGGCGTCGATGTACAGATGGAAGAAAGGCGGCTTCGTCTGATTCGACAATATTTTCGAATATTCAGTCGCGTATCGTTTGAGTATGTCGAGTTTTACTTCTGACCATGGCCCGATTTCGTCGATCTTCGGTGGTCCCATGGTCATTCGCCTTTCATTCGCCATTCAGTTTGGCATAGGACTGGTTTCGGCGCAACAGCTTTGCCTCACAGCGGTATGTTCCCATGCTTCTTCAACGGGTTCTTGTCCCGCTTGGTTTCCAGCATGGCCAGCGCCTGGATCAGTTTCTTGCGCGTCTCGCGCGGCTGGATGACGGCGTCCACAAAGCCCCGTTCCGCTGCGACGTAGGGATTGGCGAACCTTTCGCGGAACTCTTCGATTTTTTCTTTGCGAAGCTCCTCGCGTTTGGGGGCGCGGTCGAGTTCGCGCTTGTACACAATGTCCACCGCGCCCTCCGGGCCCATCACCGCGATTTCCGCCGTCGGCCAGGCGTAATTTACGTCGGTGCGGATGTGCTTGGACGCCATCACGCAATACGCTCCGCCGTAAGCCTTGCGCGTAATTACTGTGATCTTCGGCACCGTGGCTTCGGCAAAAGCGAACAGCAGCTTGGCGCCGTGCTTGATGATGCCGCCGTACTCCTGGGTGATGCCGGGCAGGAATCCGGGCACATCTTCAAACGTAATCAGCGGGATGTTGAAGCAGTCGCAGAAACGCACGAACCTCGCGCCCTTGGTGGAGGCGTTGATGTCGAGCGTACCCGCCAGAAACGCCGGCTGGTTGGCCACAATGCCGACTGGACGTCCATCCATGCGGGCGAAGCCAACAACAATATTCTTGGCGTAGTGCTCCTGCACTTCGAAAAAATAGCCGTCGTCGGCGACGGCGTGAATCACGTCTTTGATGTCGTAGGGCAAGTTCGACTCATCCGGAACGATGCGGTCGAGGGCGGTGTCGGCACGGTCGATAGGATCGGTGCACGGGCGGCGCGGCGGGTCATCAACATTATTCGAGGGAAGAAAACTCAGCAGCTCGCGCACCATGGAAAGACATTCCGCGTCGTCGTGGGCCATGAAGTGCGCTACGCCTGAAGTTTCGTTGTGAGTGTGAGCGCCGCCCAGCTGGTCTTTGGTGACTTCTTCGTGCGTGACCGTCTTGATCACGTCCGGCCCGGTGATGAACATGTACGAGGTGTTTTCCACCATCAGGATGAAGTCGGTGATGGCGGGCGAATAAACCGCGCCGCCCGCGCACGGCCCCATGATGGCGGAAATCTGCGGCACCACTCCGCTGTACAGCGTGTTGCGCAGAAAAATGTCGGCGTATCCCGCCAGCGACACGACGCCTTCCTGAATGCGGGCCCCGCCGGAGTCATTCAGGCCGATCACGGGCGCGCCCATCTTGGCGGCCAGGTCCATGATCTTGACGATCTTGGCGGCGTTGGTTTCGGAAAGCGATCCGCCAAAAACCGTGAAATCCTGAGCGAAGACGAACACCAGCCTGCCCTCGATGCGTCCGTAGCCGGTGATGAATCCGTCGCCATAGTACTTCTGTTCGGCCATGCCGAAGTCGTTCGAGCGGTGGGTAACCAGTTTGTCGGTCTCTTCGAACGTGCCTTCGTCGAGCAGAAACTCCACCCGCTCGCGGGCTGACATCTTGCCTTCCTTATGCTGCCGCTCTCGGCGCTGCTCGCCGCCACCCTCGGCAGCCAGGCGGTCGCGCTTCTTTAACTCTTCCAGCTTCTCTTCAAGATTCATCGCAGACCTCGAACGTCAGGCGTCAGACCTCGGACCTCGAACGTCAAAAGCAGGGTTGCTGAGGTCCGGGGTCCGACGCCCGACGCCGGTTCAATCTCCCAGGCTGGAACCGATCGGCTGGTAGCGATACTTCTTGCCATCCCAAAAAGTCGCGGAGGTCATACGGTCGCCGCCGGTTTCTTCGGCATAAATGGCCATGATCGGTTTCTTTTTCACTATCAGCTTTTTCACCGCGACCTGCTTGAAAGGGAGATTGATGATCACGAACTTCGCCTTCGGCACAGCCGCGCGCCAGGCTTCGTCCCCTGCACCATGAATGACGAGCAGCACCAGACCCCGGGTGGCAGGGTCCTCCGAGGCAAATTGGCTGGTGACCTTGGGGCTTCCGTACCCAAAGAAGTGGTTGTAAGGATCGATCACCTCAAAATTGTCTTCGGCCTGGTCTCCCAGTGGATTGGTGCAGCGGGCGGCGACCACCAGATCCTCAATGCCATCGCCATTAAGGTCCCCCTTCATGGGCAGCGGTCCCGGCATGAGCTTGCAAGTCGATCCAAACTGCTTCTGGATGAAGTCATCATCCACCGCGGCGGCGGGCGGGTGTGCCTGCTGAGCCGATGCAATAAGTGACAGTACGATGCCGCCGAAAATCAGACCTATACGACATGGAGACTGCATGGATCTACTCTAGTCCTGTTCGTAAGCCGAGAGTAGAGACAGAATAGGTGCAGAGCGGAATTCGTGTGGGGCCGGGTCTTCGACCCGGCCGGGCCGAGCCAGGCTCGGCTACCATTGCGATCGGTCGGCCCCAGCGCGACCCCGCCGAGCTCTGCTCGGCCTGACCGGGTCGGAGACCCGGTCCCACACAGTCTGTGGTCCATCGGTCCTGGCTATTTCTTGAAATGCTCCCAGCCCTGCGGCAAAAATTCCTGTCTCATACCCTTTCTGTTCTGCAAGAAAACCTTCCGGCCCCGCAGGATCACGCCAATCTGCCGGACAGCAACCCCTGCAATGCGCGGCGGAACCCTTTTTCCCTCCGGCACGGTGAACAGCAACTCGTAATCTTCCCCGCCATGCAGGGCAGAGCGGAGATCAACCCTTCGCCCCGTCTTTCCCAGATTGGCAAGTGGAATGGCGTCGGTTTCGATCTCGGCGCCCACTCCGCTTTCCTCGCAGACATGGCTGAGGTCGGTAGAGAGCCCGTCGCTGAGATCGATCATGGCGGAAGCCAATCCCTTTTCGCGGAGAACTCGTCCAACCGCAACCCGAGGCGTTGGATAAAAGTGCCGGCCAAAGTCCAGCGGCCGGAGTTTCTTTCCTTGGGAAAGCAAATACAGCGTTGCCGCTGAACCACCTAGCTCACCGGTCACGTAGATTCGTTCACCCGGACGCGCTCTCGAACGCAGCACAGCCTTGCCCTTCGGCACCGAGCCCAGCACGACGATATCGGCCAGAATTCCACGGGGAGATTCGGCAGTGTCGCCTCCGGCCAGTTCCACTTTGAAGTCGCCAGCCAGCTCGAGCAGGCCGTTGAGGAAGCCATCCACCCAGCTCTGTGGCAAACTGCCTGGCAGGGCGAGCGAAAGAAATACCGCTTGCGGCATCCCGCCCATGGCAGCGATGTCACTGAGTCCGCGCGCCAGACAACGGTGTCCCACACTCTCGGGCGGGTGCCATGCCCGTCTGAAATGGATGTTCTCCAGGCTGAAATCAGTCGTAACCAGGGCTTGATGACCGCGAGGGATGGGAACCACGGCACAATCGTCCCCGATGCCGATGCCAGGGAAGCCGGCACGCTGCTTTGCAGCGTGCACGCGAAGCCGGCGGATGAGCGCTCTCTCAGGCAAAGGCACGCCGCAATCATATACAACCGTGCAGGGCCGGGTCTCTGACCCGGCCGGCCGAGCATAGCTCGGCAAGCTCCTCTGTTGAGGATCATTTTCAGGCACCGAGCTGTCGAGCTTCGCTCGACTCGGCCGGGTCACAGACCCGTCCCCACACCGTTCTTGCGACTGGCACAACGGTCACGTTACCCTCCCTCCCAAAGTCACCACTGAGTAACAGGTCCCTTCGGGCAGTCCTCCATACCCGGCGTTGGTAAGGCCGCCAACGTTGACAGGGGGGAACCTACTTTGTTACCGTTGCGAAGCTGTCCAAACACTTGTGGCCGAACTAAGTGCTGCATTCAGTAGGGATTGCAGACACGGGTTTCGGTCATCCCGGTTCCGGTAGGGTTCGGGCGCGTAAAAACAGCTGGAGTTGCAAGATTCAGAGCTGGCCCGGATTCAGGATGGCAATGGGGCTCTCGTAACCGCGAGCCGCCCACATTGGGCCGATCCTGATCGACTATACGGAAGGAATAAATTGCAAAAACGCTTTTACATCCTTTTCGTGGCACGCGGTGACGACGGTCAGTTGCGCAAGATCCCAATCCCCGTTCACTACCTGTACGTGTTTCTGGTGGGCGCCTCGATTGTGGGCCTGAGCCTGACCGGCATCGCCAGTTCATACCTGCGCATGCTGCTGAAGGTGTCGCATTACAACGAGCTCCGCACCGAGCGGGAAGACCTCCGTAACCGTTATTCCCGGCTGGAGCAGGTGGCCAAGGAGCGCGATATTCAGGTGGCCTCGCTGGGGTCGCTGGCGGGCGAAGTTTCTTCGCTGTATGGCCTGAAGTCGGATCCCAACCTGGTAACGGCCTCTTCAGAAAACGTGGCTGGGGTTCAGTTCGTCTCTTCCCTGGACCAGCTTTATGCGCTCAGGACTTCCGCTCTGACCGGCGCTACCATGACCGGCCTTTCCCTGGGACTTACCCGTAACGTGACCACGGCGGACTGGCTGAGGGCAAATTCAGCTCCCAACCTCTGGCCGGTTGAAGGTCCCGTGACCGGCTCGTTTGGCGAACGCATCGATCCGTTCAACGGCGAAGGCGCTTTCCATAGCGGCATCGATATCGGATCCACTGACGGGCAGCCCGTCGTGGCGCCAGCCGATGGGGTGGTCACTTTTGCAGATTTCATGGGCGGCTACGGACGGGCCGTCATGATTGACCACGGCCACGGCATTACCACCCGCTACGGCCATCTGGCGAACTTTGCCGTCATGACAGGCCAGCACGTGCATCGCGGCGACACCATCGGATTCGTCGGTGAGAGCGGCCGCAGCACCGGTCCGCACCTCCACTACGAAGTGCGCATCAATGACACCCCGGTAAATCCCCACAAATACTTGCGGCTCACGGTCGCGAATGTGGGTGGATTCTCAGCCGGAAGCTAGCTTCCCCGGACAATAAGGGCCCTTTCTAGTTTCCGGTTTCTCGTTTCCAGTTTCCGGAACCGGCCCTTGGGATTCATTGCAGCCGGAAGCGTTCGTTCATCAGGCGCTGCAATCGGGGCTTATAGAGGATGTCGTAGGCCAGTTCCTTGTCAGGAAACATGGCCAGAGCCGCGCGCCTGGCGCCGGCTACCAGTTCTGAGGCTTCTTCCACGGTGAGGTTGGCGTCCTGGCTGATCACTGACATGACCATGCTCATCATGAGCTGCAGCCGCCGGATGTTTCTGGCTTCCTGTTCTTTCTCGGTCAGGTGCGCGGACCGTTCAGCCCGCTCCTGTGCACTCATTACGTCCCCCGGACTTGTTCAGGACCTACAACCAATACTGGGTTCCAGTATTTTTCGATGCGCTGCCGCAACCGGGCGTTGCGCTCATCCCGATTCCCCTATTCTGTGAGCTTTCGGGAGGGAATTCAACATCTCCGGGGTGTAGGACTTCGGTTACCCCTGCCAACCGGGGTACAATCACTGTACTGCAAGACAGACGGAAGACCGAAGCGGGCTGATCCATTTATGTGATTCGTGGTATGTGATTCGGTGCCGCCGCCTGCCGCCTCGATCGGAGGAGCTATGAATCAACGTCCCGCTGTGCGCCCCAATCCCAATGAAAAACTGGTGCGGGTTTTTGACACCGAACAGGAGTCCGAAGCCCTGGTCGTGCACGGCCTGCTGGAGTCCACCGGGATCGATTCCGACATCACATCCATCGATGCCCAGCAGGACATTCTGCCGGGAGTAGGCGGCACCATTATTCTGGTGCGCGAAGAGGATGCCGGCCGGGCGCGGCGGGTGATCGAAGAATATCGCCAGGCGCCGGGCAGCGATGAAACCGCGGAAATTGATATCAGTGGACTTCCGCCCGAGGAAGACCAGGGATAACAGTCTTGCCGTCCAGGTAGAACGTGACTGCTCCGTCAAGATCGGTGCGGTAGGTCATCACGTTGGCTTCTCCCAGCCGAGCCAGAACTTCTCCGCGCGGATGACCATAAGTATTGCGCGCTCCCACGGAAATCACTGCGAATCGGGGATGCACCCGTTCAAGCAGCAGTGGAGTGGTCGAGGTTGCGCTGCCGTGATGCGCCACCTTGAGCAGATCGGCTTCCGGTTCCTCCTCCGCGATTTCCTGTTCTGAGCGTTTCTCTGCGTCTCCTTCCAGCAGGGCCGATGTTTTCCCGTAAACCAATTTCATCACCAGAGATTCATCATTACGCCGTGCGGCCAGGTCCTGGGCGCCGGGAGCCATGATTCGCACCTCTGCCCCGCCAAAGTCGAACTCATCACCCGCTTGGTGCTGGACCACGCGCACTCCCAGCTCCTGCGCCCGTTGCAGCAGGCCATTCATCTCCGGGTCCGAGGGATCGCCCAGCCACAACTCCCGTGGCCTGAAGTTGGCCAATATGGCCGCGGCCCCGCCCATGTGATCGGCATGCGCGTGCGTGATGGCCACCGCGTCGAGACGGCTGATGGCACGCGACCACAGGTAGGGCGACACTACGTCTTCGCCAATATCCAGATCCGAGTGCACCCAGTACGGCAGGCCTCCGGCGTCCACCAGCAGAGTTCGGCCAGTCGGAGTTACCAGCAGGATCGAGTCTCCCTGGCCTACATCAATCGCTGTCATCTCCAAAACCTCCGAACGAAACTGTGGACGCGGCGGGACTGCAGAGATCCAGAGAGCGCTCGCGACCAATGCCGCCAATCCCGTGGCGGCGATCCAGGGACGGCGCCGCGCCAGGGCCATGGCCAGCACGATGGCCAGGACGCTGAGGAAGATCACCGCAGTCCCTGGCGTGGGCACCCGCAGATCGGCGATCCGTAACCCGCCCAGCCAGCGCACCGTGCCCGCAATACCCTCGAGGGCGAATCCGGCAATCAGCACAGGAATCCTGGCCAGTGCGTGCGAAACATAACCCAGCACCATGGCTGCGACCGCCGCCGGCATCAGCAGTTCCATCAGCGGCACCACCAGCATGTTGGCCGGCAGTCCTACCACCGTGGCGCGATGGAAGTAGAAGGCCATGGGAAGCGCCAACCCGATCTGCATGACCACCGAGATCAGCAGCAGTTCACCCACGCCAAGCAGCGTGCGCGCCGTCACGGCCAGCAACGGCAAAGTGAAACCGCGGCCGGCGAAGCGCCGCAACCGTCCTGCGATCATGCGCAGATCCAGACGAAACTGCACCACTGTTGCCGGCAAAACAAAATCGTAGGACATGGAATCGATATTTCTCGAGCCTCGGACAAACGGTTGCGTGGTCCGCTCCAGAACGGGTATGCCGACGGCCGCCACCAGCCACACGCACAAAAATGTCAGCTGGAAGCTGGCTCCGAACAGGACTTGCGGGTTCACGATCAGCAGACCAAGCGCCGCCGCCCCGATGGCGTTGAGCATGGATTTCTCACGATAGAGCAGGCGCGCCCCGAGATAGAGCGCCAGCATCAGCGTGGCCCTCCAGACTGGGGCGCCCAGCGCGGTCAGCCAGGCATAGCCCAGCATGAGCGCTACCGAAATGGCGCCCGCCAGCAGATCGCTGACCCGCAGCCGCCGCAGGAACCAGAACGCGACCAGGGCGAGAATACTCACATTCATTCCCGAGACCACCAGCACGTGATAAGTGCCCGAGCGCTGAAAGTCCACGCGGTTGGCCCGGTTGATGAACGCCTCTTCACCAATCACCATGGCGTCCATCAGTGCGGCTTCCCGCGCCGGCCACAGGGCGTGGACTTTGTCGATTATGCTGCGATGGACCCGCGCCCGCCAGAATTCAGCCCGGCTGCCGGCAAAGCCAGGGAGGATCTCGACGCTCGCGGCCTTGGTCGAGGCCAGTGCGACGACCCCGCTTTCCGCCAGGTATCCCCGGTAGTCAAACGCCCCCGGATTGCGGTAGTTGCGCGGCGCGGAAATCTTTGCGGGAAATCGAATGCGCTCGCCGTAGCAGAAAAGCCGTGCAGCGCTGGCCTCTCGCGGAGGTTCGTTTTTCAAATGCTGTTGATAGACATTTATTCGCAAGCCGGAATTGACCGCAGACTTCTCGTCGCCCCGAGCGATCTCTTCGGTCTCGACCTCCAGCCTCTGCCGAACGCTGCCCGGACCGTCTTCTTGCGGAATTCCCTCCTTGGTGACGTGGGCCGTAACCACGACTTCGGTCCCGTCGGCAAAGCGAAGCAAGCGGGAACCGGCATCATCCGGGACCCGCACTTGCACCATGAGCGCTGCCAGAAAGAAGAGCGCCCCAAGTCCCAGGATGAACGCCGGCGGGCCACGCCGCCGGAACAGGTATGCGCCCGACAAGGCGAAGACAATCCATGCCGCCACCCACCACACCGGCGGCCGCCAGGCGTGAGCTCCGACGGCAATTCCCGCGGCAAAGGCCAGCGCAGCCCACAGCAATGGCTGCCGCCCACCCGAGGTCGATCTGAATTCTGTAGTCACACAACTCACGTGGGAACAGCCCCCTTCGACTGCGCTCAGGGCAGGTCCCGGGCTGTTCAGTCGAGCGCGGCTCGACCCGGTTAGCTGGGAATAGCAAGCAGAGCTTCGCTCCGCCGGACAGCCGGGGGCGGCTGTCCCCACGTGGGCACGTTAGCGGACGAGGTGGAACACACTCTCGAGGTGGTAGGTCTGAGGAAATAAATCCACCAGGTGCGCTTCCTCCACCCGGTATCCCGACTGGAGCAGGCGAGCGAGATCGCGCGAAAGAGTCGCCGGATCGCAGGACACGTAAGTGATGCGAGGCGCCGCCAATTTCACCAATCCCTTAACCACCCTCTCGCCCAGCCCGCTCCGCGGTGGATCTACCATCACTAACTCGGGGCGCAATTTGCCCGCTACATTTTCCAGATAATGCTCCGTAGTGGCGCGAACCGCCTTTACGTTCGCGGGCGAATTGTATAGCAGATCGGCATGAGAAGTCGGTGACGACTCTACGGCAATCACTCTTTCAAATTCCCGATTCAGGACGGAAGAAAAAAGCCCCACCCCTGCGTAGAGATCAAGCGCAGTCCCCGTAGCGCCGGCGTCCCGCCGGCTGTCCGGGGGGCGTCCTCGCCCGCCGCCCCGCTCACCAGTAACGATATCAACCAGTTCATCCGCCAGATGACGATTGACCTGGAAGAATGCGCCTGCGCTGACGCGGTAAGAAGCCAGGCGAGTGGAATAAGTAAGGTGGCCGCTTCCGCCGAGCTGCTTCGGCTCGCCCTGACCCTCCGCTTTCGCCGGCCGGGCCGCGAAAAATACGACGCCGGAAACTTCCGCCAGCGCAGCCTTCAGGTCCGCCGTAAATGGTTCGGCCGCGGTTTCAGGCGAGCAGTAAACCTCCGCCAGCACTTCGGTGTCGTCGCTATTGGCGAAGAATTCGATCTCCTGCACCCCAGGTGGAACGCTGCCGGCGCGTCCCAGTTGCCACATGGCGGCCAGCGCGCGGTTGATCGGGGGCGAACTGATCGGGCACTCTTCCACCGCCAGCAATTCGTGGGAATTGAACTTGTAATAGCCCAGAGCGAACTGGGGCGCGGTCTGCACTTTGAAACGGGAGCGATTGCGATAATTCCAGGGTGGAGAAGGATGCACGCGCAGCTCGGCATTCAGGTCCAGGCGGGCAATGCGGCGCAGATTTTCTTTCAGGATGGCAGCTTTGATCTCAAGCTGATGTTCGTAGTCGGTGTGCTGATAGTGGCATCCGCCGCACCGCTGAAAGTAGGGGCATCGCGGATCGACGCGCCGGGGAGACGCGGCGAGGATTCCGTCCAGCTGGGCGCGTGCGAATCCGGGCTTCTCTTCCCGAAGAGTTGCCTCCACAGCTTCGCCGGGCAGAACAAACGGCACAAATACCGCTTTGCCGGGACCTCTATCGTCGGCGGGAAGCCGCGTCAACCCGTCCCCGCCATAAACCATCTTCTCGATATTGAGTCGCAAGTCTCGATTCTACAGGGACGGTGTGGAGTATGAGCGTTTCCCGGCTGACGCCAGCAGTCCGCGGAATTCCAGAAACCGGAAACCAGAAACTCGTCTTACCTTCCCTTCAACATCTCCACCACGCGATCAAAGTCCTCGAGCGTGGAGTATTCGATCACGATCTTCCCTTTTCCCTTGCGGTCGCGGATGCGGACGCGCATTCCCAGGGCGCGCTCCATCTCGGTCTGGGCCGCGCGCACATTGGGATCAACCCAGCGTGCCCGGTGCGCAGTCTCCTCTTTCAACATGGGGACATTCGTCTGGTCCACCAGTTCTTCGAGTTGTGCCACCGACAAGTGCTTACGCACTGCTTCGTCGGCGATTTTCGTGATCAGGTCGGGATCAAGCAACTGCAGCAGCACCCGCGCCTCGCTGAATCCCAGGCGTCCTTCCTGCAGGTGCTGCAGCACCGCGGCCGGGAGTTTGAGCAGCCGCATGTAATTCGATACCGACTCGCGCGAAACTCCAACCCGCTGTCCGATCTGCTCCTGAGTCAATCCGAAATCACGGCTCAGCTTGGAGAACGCCGCTGCCTGCTCGATGCAGTTCAGGTCCTGCCGCTGCAGGTTTTCTACGACCGTCATCTCCGCTGCCTGCTGGTCGGAAACCCGCCGCACGATCGCGGCGATGGTTGTCTTCCCCGCCAGCTTCGAGGCGCGGCAGCGCCGCTCGCCCAGAATCAGCAGATAACGTCCGTCCGTTCCCGGACGCACCACCACGGGCTGCACCACGCCATTCGCGCGGATCGAGTTCGCCAACTCCTCCAGCGCTTCCGGGCTGAAGTGACTGCGCGTCTGGTAGGGATTCTCCTCGATCTGCTCCAGCAGAATCTGGACGACGGCATCCCGCGCATCGGACATGGCGGGTATGTGTGGAGCGGGCGCCCCGCCCGCTTGAGCCTGTGCCGCCGCGCCCGCAGGGTTCATGGTTGTAGGCGAAACCACCCGCGGCCCGCCCGGCAGCAAAGAGTCCAGTCCTCTTCCCAAAGCCCGCCGCTTGTCGAGAGGAGCCTTCTCCGCCTCCGCAATCACTTTCTCCGCTGTCGTTGTCATAGTCTCCCTCCACCGATGTCCACGTGGGGACAGCCGCCCTCGGCTACCGGGCTTGCGCGCGAACTAAATAGATATACATCAATCTAAAATATAGATGATCATCAATCTACTAGGCTGTCTTGTCCATCTCCTGTACCGGCACCGCGGCTTCCACCGGCAAGTGGTGCGCGATGATCTCCTTGGCCAGGCGGATGTAACTCTCCGCACCCTTTGACCGCGGATCGTACAGCAGCGCCGGCCGCCCGTGGCTGGGCGCCTCCGCCAGGCGGATATTCCGCGGAATTGTGGTCTCACAGAGCTTCTCGCCAAAGAACCGCTTCAACTCCGCCATCACCTGCTGCGCCAGGTTGGTGCGCTCATCGAGCATGGTCAGGACCACGCCCTCGATGGTGAGTTCTGGATTGAAGCTGCTGCGGATGCGTTCCACGGTATCCATCAACTCGCTGATGCCTTCCAGCGCAAAATATTCCGCCTGCATCGGGATCAGCACCGCGTCTGCGGCGACCAAGGCGTTGAGGGTGAGCAGATCGAGCGCAGGGGGGCAATCGAGAACAATGAACTGATAGCGCTCCTTGCAAGAGGAGAGGGCATCGCGCAGCCGAAACTCCCTGCGCTCGGCGTCCACCAGTTCGATATTGGCGCCGATCATGTTCTTGTGCGCCGGCACCAGCCACAACTGCTCGATCTCAGTCGACTGCGCCGCCTGTTCGGGACCGGCCGCTCCCATCAGCAAGTGGTAGGTAGAAATGCGCTCCGGGTCCCTCACTAGGCCAAGTCCGCTGGTGGCATTGGACTGGGGATCGCAATCCACGAGCAGGGTGTTAACTTCAGCGGCCGCGAAAGATGCGGCCAGATTGATGGCGGTCGTAGTCTTCCCGACGCCGCCCTTCTGGTTGGCTACGGCAATGATGCGTCCCATTTAAATTTTAGAGAATCCAGAGATGTTCGCAGAATAGGCCGAAGCGATGCGCGATTGCAATGACGTATTTTGGTGCAACTGTGGGCTGACATCATCGCATTGAGCAATGAGGCGGTTGCGGGATAATCAAGGCGCAACTTCCACAGGAATGTTCCATGTGGAACATTTTGGATCGGAACCACAGAGGCTGATGTTCCACGTGGAACACCAGCGGCGATCTCTTTCGCCTGTCGCAAGTCGTCGGCCAGGAGTGTGTGGGGACGGGTCTCCGACCCCGTCCAATCCGAGCAAGCCTCGGAGATCCAGTATCAATCGTTGCGCTCTAGCCTATCCGAAGTTGTGCTGGGTATGCTGACTGTCTTCGCAATCGACTGTGTTCCACGTGGAACATTAATCCGCACAAACCGCGGCATCCAATTCCGGACGGCTTCAACAACCTAGACGAATGGCTACATTCATCCCACTTCTACAACAGAGAGGACGCGGCAGTGACAGCATTTAACAGTCAGGCGGGTTCATTTACCACTTATTACTGATATGGTTACACATGTTTATAATCGATGTTCTTAACACCCGATGCTACCGCCAACTACCAGCAAGAGGCATAGAATTCCCACAAATGCTATCCACAGCGGCAGAATGTTACACCAACATGCCAATAACCACCTATTAGTCCCACAAATATACTTGCCAGTAACTATCTTGGTTCGTTACTTCCAATGATCAGGCATCGATTGGATGAAATGGGAAGGCTGATCGGATATTTCCACTGAAATCCGGGCAGGAGCTTGCGGCATCGATCTAACTGGGATCGTCCGACCATAACTGCCAGGCATCCTCCGGGTCGTACCAACCCGGCAGCATTCAGGAGGACCGATTCGAACTGCTCGACAGCCCGAAACATAACCACATCGCCCCGGCTCCCGAGGTAAGTCTCAGCCCGCGCGCCAAAAACATCGACATTCGCCAAACCCAGATGGCGAACCACCTCACGCAGGAATGTGGCCTTCTTCTGATTGGACTCGATCAGCGTCAGGCGAAGGTGCGGCGCCCATATTTTGACTGGCAGCCCGGGGAAGCCTGCTCCGGAACCAACGTCGATCACATGCGCTGTCGCACCCGCCTCAACTCCGGGCAGGGGGAACAATTGCCGGGCGGCGAAGATGGATTCGCCAAAATGGCGCGTGACAATTTCTTCCGGCGCCCGTATCGCGGTGAGATTGACGCGGTCGTTCCAGCGCAAGAGTAAATCGATGTACATCGATATAAGCCGTATTTGAGCGGATGAGAGTACCGCCGTGGGCCGGCTGTTGTCGCTCAGGAATGGCTCGAGGAGTTCCGCGATGCGGGCTTCATCCATGCGATTGCAGATTGTAGATGGCGGGAGAAAATCTTGAAACTGCGATCCTGAAACTGGGACCTGGAGAAGGGAAGGAATTGCCAGTTTTCAGTTAGGCGTTCCCGGTTCTCAGTCTAGCGAACCACTTTTTCGACGGCTGAGCGGAGTTCCTCGTAGGGCATCACGTCGGGATGATAGAGCGCCACGTGGCCTGAGCGGTCGATCAAAACCATGGTGGGCACGGTACTAACACCGTAAACCTTGAAATTCTCCTTACTGACCGGGACGGGAGCGGCCTGCAGGCCGGGATAGAACTGGTGCCAGACCCGCTCGATATACGGCAATTCTTCCTTTGGTTCAGCATCCTCGCCACGCGCCTTGTATCCATAAAGGGTAGTGGGCGCCAGCAGAATCAGACCGCGCGCCCCGAACTCGGACCGGATGCGGTCAATGATCGGACCCTCCGCCTTGCAGTCCGAGCACCAGTGCGCCCAGAAGAAAAGTAGCACAGGCGAGCCCTTGAGTTCGGCCAGGGTCACAGGCTTTGGGCCCAGGTAGGTCGCGATGGTGAGAGCTGGCGCAGGCTGTCCGACGAGTGCCAGCAGATTGAGGTTCTTCTGCAATCGGGCATGGATGGAGGTGTTGCGGTAGGCCACCAGGCTGTGGCGGAGGAGAGCGACCGCCTGGGCCGGTTCGCCCCGGTTTGCCAGCACCTGGGCCTGGACCTCGATCGCGGCGCCCAGAGCAGTTGGCAGGTGGGGCTCCGCATCGAGGGCGCGCTTGGTCAGCAATTGCCGCGACAGACTCTCGGTCTGGAGGGCATAGGTCTGGGCGCGATCCAGTTTGTTGGACTGAAGGCTGGCCCGGGCCATCCAGGAAAGGGCTTCCACGTAGTCCGGCGTCGCGCCCCGCTGTCCGCGATAGTTCTGCAGTTGGGTTTCGGCGGCGGAGAAGTTATTCTGCGCCAGGGCCGCGCGCACATCGTCGCTGATGCCAGCGAAGGAGGTAGTCGAAAACACCAAAAGAGCGGCGAGCAGACGAAGAACCATGTCCCATAATAAATGAAAAGGCCTGGCGACAGGAGCGTCCTCTATGCCCCGAGCGCCTGCTCCGCCGCCGACACCGAATCGACAAAGTGGAAGAACTGCTCCACCCGAGTGACTTTGAGCGCACTGTGGACCCGATCGTTCACGCCGATCAGGTACAGACTGTGCCCGTCCTTCTGGTGGGTGACATAAGCGCCTACCAGCGCCCCAATCCCAGCGGAATCAACGTAAGGAACGTTGCTGAAGTCGAGCAGCAGCGCGCGCGAATTATCGGCACGGACTCTGGATTGGAAATCAAACAGTGTGGTCATGGTCAGAGGCCCGGTCAGGCGCAGAATGCGCTGCCCTTCCTTTGGCCCAGGGACATCTTCTATGACGAGAGGGTCCTGCGGCATCGCGAAATAATAGTCTGCGACAGTTTCGGAAGTTGTTAAAGGAATGTTAATTTTGAGGGACTTTGCCGGGACGCAATCTGATAACGCGAAGGTGATTCGGCGCGTTGGCCGCGGACCCGTTGGGTTAACATGAGCACAGGAGAGAAAAATGCCCCTGAAGGTGGGAGACACAGCACCGGATTTTGAATTGCCCGCCGTCGAAGGCGAACGCCATTTGAAGATAAAACTCAGCGACTTCCGCGGGAAGAAGAACGTAGTAGTGAGTTTTCATCCGCTGGATTGGACGCCGACATGCGCAGCGCAGGTTCCAGCATTCGACGCCGACCGCGAAAAATTCGCGGGCCTCGACGCCCAGGTCGTGGACATCAGCGTGGATTCGATTCCCAGCAAGATTGCCTGGCAGAAAAAAGAAATCGGCCTGATGCAGACGCCCATGTGCGCGGATTTTTATCCTCACGGCCAGGTCTCGGAACGTTTCGGAATCCTGCGCAAGGATCAGCCATTCCCCGGCATCAGCGAGCGCGCCGTGTTTATCGTGGACAAGAAAGGGAAGATTGCATTCGCCAGGATCTACCCGCTGGACCAGGCGCCGAATAACGAGGAACTACTGGCAGCGTTGAAAAAGATCGGTGGGGCAGACTGAAGAAAAGCCATAGATCGAAATTTGCGCTTTTGCCCGTGGAAATTTCTTGATGCCGTGGTTGTCCTCAGTGCTTTGCCCTGTTGCGCCGGCCCCGGTTTACAACTGTTCCCAACGTCAGAAGGCTGAAAGCCGAAATCACACCCAGTGATGCCACGCAGTAAATGCACCAGACTCCCAGAAGGTGCGCTTCGATGTGGGCCAGATAAAGGGAAAACGCCAGCGCTCCCAACGCAAGCGGCAGCAAAACCGAATACCAGCGTTTAAGCGCCAGCGCGCCCAGCAGCAGATAGCCGGCAATCCCAATCGTCGCCACAGGCACGCCCCAGAGTACGGCGTAGGGACTGTGGTTCACGATCCCGCAATCCCACTTCTCATTGATGCTGCAGGGCGAAGTGTCAGTGCGATAGTGTTCGCGCAAGGCCATCGCGGAAACCGCAATACCGGCGACAGCCAGCAAAACCAGAATGAATCTCATCTGCTCCTGTTCTCCACCAATCGATCCCGCGCATCGGATGCGCCGGGCTGAAGAGATTTGTGTCACAACCCTTCTTTCGCCCCTTCAGGGCTCGCACGCGGTCCAATATTCACCCATGGCTGGCGCCGTGAGCTCTATTCTTGCGCCGCTTCGCGGCTTTTTGTGGACCCACTACTCTCTTGCTCGCGTGCAAGATTACGGTCCGGGTCCGACGTCCCCGGCCCCCGATGCCTGACGCCCCCCTAAAAACGAAACCTGTATTTCACCTGCACCGAGATCTCTAGCGGGTTCACGTAGTGCGTTCCCCCGAAAGTATTGCTGTTGTCCAGCAAATAGCGGTGATTAGACAAATTGAGCCCAGTCAGGCGCACGTCCCATTTTTCACCAAATGACTTCCCCAGTGACAAGTCAAAAGTTTCATGCGAGGGCAAGTGCTCGGGTCCTTCGCCATCGACAAAACCGGAGCCGTAGTTTGCGTTGAAGTCAGCCCAGGCGCGCCACGGCAGCGTGAGGTTGACCCCGGTAGAAAGTGTGTGGCGCTGGTCGTGATCGAGGAAGAAGTAGCCTTCCTCCGGCGGTTCGAAATCGGTGAGGCCGCCGGTTACCCCGCCGGCGCCTTCCGTGTACTGATAGGAATAGGCGGCGTGGAACTGGGCACGTCCTGCGATGCGCGGCGAGTTCATCGTGCCTTCCCATCCCCGGATGCGGGCGCGCTCGATGGTGAGGGGAAAGAAAATGTTCGAATTGCCGAGAATGTCATGGTCGAAAAAGTTCTTTGCGCCAGTGCGGAAGTTGGAGAGATCGAAGGTCCATCCCGCCACGGGGATGGTCAAACCGAATTCGTGCTGCTCATCGCGCTCGCCCCGCAGCGGCAAAAAACCAAACCCCTGCTGCGCCGCCTGCTCCAGCAGCGGACCGCTCACAGTAAGCAGCGGCGGCGGCTGGTAGTAACGTCCGTAGAAGCCGCGGAAGACCCAGTTGAGGCGGGGCACGCGGATGGCGGCGCCAATGCGAGGATCGAGCGCATTTTCGCTGACAGTTGAGCCGAAATGTGTCAGCCGCACTCCGCCGTTGATGGTCAGCCAGTTGGTAAGTTTGTACTGATCTTCCAGAAACAGCGCTTCCACGTCCCCCCACACTATTTCGCGCTGGCTCAAGGGCGGATTGCTGCCATCGCTGGTGACCACTCCAAAGAGCTGGTTGTCACGCGCCCCGAAGACCTGAAAACCGCCGCGAAAATTGTGCTTGCCGTGATTGACGGCCAGAGAAACCACGCCCCCCATGTAGTTCGAGCCCCGGTTGTCCTCGGGAACCACCACGTCGGGATCGGGCTGACCGACATAATCGCCAATGTAGTGGGCCTGGTTGAAGTGGTAGAAGGGCGACACCGTCAGGACGGTCCACGGACTGACGACATGCAGCCAGGAAAAATTGACCAGATCATCGCGCTCGTTCTCTACGTCACGAATACCCAGGGCCTGCTGGTCAGGATCGTTGGGAACCTGGTAGTGATCGCCGCGGGAGGACGCGACCAGGCGAAGCTGGTCCTTCGGGGTCTTATTAAATGTGAGGGAAGTGAAAGCGTTGAGCCCGGCGCCGAGATCGTGCAGTATCTCGGTGCTTCCCGTCTCCAGTCCCAGGTCCGTGCGATTGCCGGAAATACTGGCGTAATAAGCAAAGCGGTCGGTGTGGTCGCCGATGCTGAACTGGTCTTCGGTGCGATTATAGCTGCCATAACTGGCTACCAGCTCGGCCTGGCGGTCGCGCTCGAAACCGGAGCGGGTCACGACGTTAAAGACTCCGTAGGTTCGGTCGCCGTATTCCGCCGAGTAACCGCCACGCTGCACTTCGAGATAGTCGATGTCCTTGGGATCGAACTGCGGCCCGACGTTGGAGGCAATGTTCGTGTTAGGCACGGGGACCCCGTCAATCAGCCATGAGACCTGGTGCCCGCCCCGGATGTGGAGCTGGTCGTGGACCATATAGGCGCTGGGAACGTAATTCGTGATCATGCTCAGGCTGTTGGTCTGATCGGCGCCAGGAGTTTGCGCAATCTGCTGTCGGCTCACCAAGGTTGCTGTCGTAGAGGACTCGGGATTCACAGCGACGGATTCGTCCTTGACCTCAACCGTCTCTTTGGCCTGGGCAACCGTAAGCGAAAAGTGGGTGCGGATATCGCGGCCCGAACTGAGGACGAGTTTCTGCTCTTCCCTGGCGAAGCCAGCCAATTCAACGGTTAAGGAGTACTCGCCGAGGGGCACACTGTCGAATCGAAATTCGCCGGATTCATTGCTGCTGACGGACTTCGTCCAGGCGGAATTGGCCGCGTGCAGTGTGACTTGCGCCCCCTGCACCGGACGGTGCTGCGGGTCGTGGATCAGGCCACTGACCGTGCCGAAAATGGTGGCGAAGGCAAAGAGGCTGCTCGACAGCAGCCCGGCAAGAACCAAAGCTCTCTTGTAAGTCATAGCTTTCTCCCAATGCCGATGGAGGACGGGCGTCCCGCCCGTCTCGAAGGCCGGGACGCGCGGGGACGCCCGTCCTCCATATCCATATCTAGCGCTGGCCTTTAGCTGCATCGGTGCCGACCCTGACTTCCGTCGCATGCATCGAGTTCTCATTTTTATGGGCATGAATTGCAACCCGACTTCCCACCTGAACGTCCTTGATGGTGGCCGGAACATTGCCCTTCACAAACCTGGTCTCGCCATCGAACTCCACCGTCCTGGCCGCTCCTTCACGGGTTTTTACCGATAGAGAATGGTCGGTGATCGCCGTGACCGTTCCCAGAATGTGCTCCATGCCGCCATGAGCAAAGGCCAGCGAGCCCAAAAGCAGAGTGCAAACCAGAATCCGAGTTACCATCAGCACCAGCTTTTTCACGTTTGTCTCCTTGAGTTATTCATCGGGATTTCGGGGCCTGATCACCAGAAGGCCCTCCGTTCAGGAATTCCTGCTCTTCCTTCTCTTCTTCACGGTCAGCATCGCTCTTCGGATTAAAACGCTCCATGCCGTGAAGTTCGTCCGCGGTCAGGCTGGGCAAGTGGCGGATGAAGATCACCAGCTTCCAGCTGTCCTGGTCGTTGTCATTGCCGGGCTCACCCCATGCCGGCATGCCCGTCCAGCGAACGCCGTTGTGGATGATGTAATAAAGCTCGCCATCACTGAGTTGCTGGGTGGCCGGCAGCCGCATGTCCGGCGCAGGCGGATAGAGGTTCTGTCCAATCTCGGTGTTGCCGTCGCCTTTGTTGCCATGGCAGGAGGCGCAGTGATCGGCAAAGTGCCGGGCCGCCTCCTGCAAAACCTCGGGCGACGTGGTAACCGGATTTCGGCGCTGCGCGGCGCCCGCCGGCAACGACCAGGAGCGCAACCGCCGTGCCAGAGCGGCTTCCACCCGGCTGGGAGTCTGTCGCGCGCCACAGCAATGCGAAACCAGGCCGGAAACCCAGAATCCAGCCCCCAGCAGCAGAACGACAATCAATCCAGCCCAGAGCACACGAGACATGAGTATTTATCCGACAGCGTTCTTGTAGCGCCGCCGTCCCGGCGGCTGTCGCGCGGGCGTCTCGCCCGCGCCGGAAGGGCAAACCATGCCATTCCCGATTGCCAGCGAGGACCGATGCCAGGGGATGCCAGCGCTATTTCCGCCTGGAAAGCAAAAACAGACGGCAACCTGACAAGCCGATGTAAATCAATCCAGGTGCAATTTCAGAGCAGATTGGTCAACTGAGCGGGGGGCCGCGGACGGGCCGGAGAGCGTGAATAAGGTTGCTGCGCAATGTCGGATGCGAGTCTGGCGCCAGATAGGCCAGCAGAGGATCCGTGCCGGAATCTATTCCCGGGCCCAGTTCGGCCCAGTGAGCAGTGGCAAACGGGGGGCAGCAATTGTGATCTCGTCCGCCTACGGCCTGGACTTCGCTGACGCCGGAGCCATGATCGTGCATTGCCTTCCGCATGCAGCAGGCATGGGGCAGAGGCACAGAGATCGCCATGCCCACGGGGACAAAGACCCCTGCGAGCAGAAAAACCAACATCAGTCTGGCGGTCAGGCGATACATGGCCGGATCACAACTGCTGGCCCCAAGCATAGGGGACGCAAGCCCCGCGCGCAAGTGTCTCCCTGATGTTTCCCGGTTGATGTAGGCGCGAGCGTCCTCGCTCGTGCGGCGGTTGCGGGTGGCATGCTTTGAGTCTCCTTCCGCACGGGCGGGACGCTCGCGCCTACATTGGGCGGCCATATTTTTCATTGCGCAACTGGAAACAAGACCACCCTTTAAGGCAGCATGACGACTATGACCACCATCGTCCTGCTGACCATCTCAAATATCTTTATGACCTTCGCCTGGTACGGCCATCTGAAGTTCCGGCAGGCGCCCTTGTTCAGAGTCATTGTGATCAGCTGGGGCATCGCCTTTTTCGAGTACTGTTTCCAGGTCCCCGCCAATCGCATCGGATCGTACGAATTCAGCGCGGTCCAACTCAAGACCATTCAGGAAGTCATCACCCTGACTGTTTTCTCGGTGTTCTCCGTGCTGTATCTGGACGAACAGATCAAGTGGAATTACATCGTGGGATTTGTCCTGCTCGTGGCGGCGGTGTTCGTGATATTCAAGAAGTGGTGAGCTGGGAATTGGTGAGTCGGACCGTCAAGGCAGGAATTCGCTGACGGACTGTCCAAGAACATTATGAAAAATCTGAGCAGGCTGGGTCGCGCATTCTTTGCCGCCGCGATGGCGGCGTTCGGCCTTCAATATCTTATCCATGCCCTCGCCGCGTCAGCACCCGCGCTCGGCCCGCCATGGATCCCGGCGCCACATTTTTCGGGATATGTAAGCGCCATCATTCTGGTCGCGGCGGCGGCGGGTATTGCGACCGCAACTCTGGCACGTTGCTCGGCAATATCGCTGGCAATTCTGCTTTTGGTTCGCCCGCTGCTTGCTTATGTCCCCAGGCTGGTCGCAAATATCCACGATCCGGGTCCGTGGACCAGCGGCTCTGAACTTCTGGCGCTGTGCGGCGCGGCGCTGGTCCTGGCTGGAGTAAAGAAACTGGGGCGGATCCTGTTTGCCGCGCCGCTCCTGGTGTTCGGGGTCCAGCATTTTCTGTATGCCCACTTCATTGCAACCCTGGTGCCGGCGTGGATTCCGGGCCGCCTGTTCTGGGCATATTTTGTCGGAGTGGCCTTTGTTGCCGCAGCCCTTTCTATCGCTGCTCAGAAAGCGGCGCGGCTGTCGGCAATTCTGTTGGGACTCATGTTCTTTCTGTGGGTGCTCATCGTGCATCTGCCCAGAGTGGCTGCGGCGCCACACAACGGAAATGAGTGGACGAGTTTGTTTGTGGCGTTGGCCATGTCTGGTGGAGCGCTTGTGATCGCCGGAGCGGCAAAAGGTAGTTGGACTTTCTATAAGGCGAGAGCGCCCAAAGCGTAGGCTCTCCCTCCGATCAATCTAAGGCCAGTTGCCGGGCGCGACCTCGTCCTGTCGAAGCATCGCGGCCGCAATTTCCTTCACGAACTTGGCGCACACCATAGCGGTCTGTCCGTGAACGTCCCGGGTCGGGTTGTACTCGACAATGTCAGCGCCCACCACTGGAGCCTTCAGTCCCTGAATGCAGTCCAACACCTCTCGAACCGACATTCCCCCTGGCTCGTAGTGCGAAATGCCTGGCGCGAACGCGGGATCAAGCACGTCCAGATCCAGAGAGATAAAAAGCGGCCCGTCGAATTTCAACGCGGGAGAGCGATCGAGGTTCCGCATGGTGATAACTTCCACGCTGAATTTAATGGCTTGCGAGAGCTGATGACTGTTGATGGTGCGAATGCCGACCTGCACCAGGCGGCGGGCCAGTCGTTCCTCCATAATGCGCGCGAACGGGCAGGCATGAGAAAGGCGATTGCCGTCGAGTACATCGTAAAGGTCCGGGTGAGCGTCGAAGTGCAGGATCGTCAGCTCCGGATAGTGCGCGTGAAAGGCCCTGATGGTGGGATAGGTCACGGAGTGATCGCCGCTTAAACAAATCAGCGGATGACCCAGATTCAAAGTCTGATCGACGGCGGATTCAATCGCGAGGAAAGCCGCAGCCGGGTCGTCCGGGAGGGCGACATCGCCAGTGTCGTGAAAGGAGCCTGGCCGCCCCAGGTCAATGCCATCCTCGGTCCACAAATTGCTGGAGCCAGAGTGCAGTTCATCGCGAATAGCTTGCGGAGCTTGCGCCGGACCACGCAGGTACGAAGAATTCGCGTCGAAGGGAATTCCGAGAAGCGAAACGGTTTTGATGGATGGAGCAGGGTTGGTATGGCGCATGGAATTCCAGTTTAGCGCCTCAGGCGTCACGTCGGGACTGAGGTCCTCGGGATGACGCATGGGCGGTACCGCGAGGTCGAATCGGCCACAACCGCTTGATCTGAGATAAAATTCGTCAACATGAATGAACCCAACATAGAAGCCATCATGCAGGTGGGCCTGGGATTCTGGGCCTCAAAGACCCTGCTGAGCGCAATCGAGATGGAAGTATTCACCGAACTGGCCCACGGCGCCGAGGACCTGAATTCCCTGCAGGGCCGGCTGGGGCTGCATCCCAGATCGGCGCGTGACTTTCTGGATGCGCTGGTTGCGCTTGGGTTCCTGCAGCGCGTCAACGGCAAGTATTCGAACACGCCATCCACCGACAAATTTCTGGATAAGCGGAAGCCCACCTACGTGGGCGGGATGCTGGAAATGGCGAATCGCCGGCTTTACCACTTCTGGGGCAATCTCACAGCCGCGCTCCGTACGGGAGAATTGCAGAACGAAGCCAAGGGCGGCGGCCCAAATTTCTTTGCCGCGCTCTACTCCGACCCCGAAAACCTGAAGGGCTTTCTAAAGGCCATGACCGGGATCAGTACCGGGGCGAACCGTCTTATCGCGAGCAAGTTTCCCTGGAAGAATTACAAAACAGCGGTTGATGTTGGTACCGCCCAGGGCGACTTGATCGTGCAAGTGGCCCTGGCCAACCCGCATATTTCGGGTATCGGTTTCGATCTGCCCGAGGTGGCCCCGACTTTCGAAGAGTACGTTGCTATCAACGGCCTCGGCTCCCGCGTGACCTTTCGCGCCGGCAGTTTCTTCGATGCGGATTTGCCCAAAGCGGATGTCGTGATGATGGGACACATCCTGCACGACTGGAACCTCGCAGAAAAGAAAGTGCTGGTCGGAAAGGCCTATGCCGCGATTCCTCCGGGAGGCGCGCTGATCGTTTATGACGGCATCATCGACGATGACCGTTCAAAAAACGCATTCGGCCTGCTCATGAGCCTGAATATGCTGATCGAAACCCCCGGCGGCTTCGACTACACCGGCGCCGATTGCATGGGCTGGATGAAAGAAGCCGGCTTCCGCGAAACCCGCGTAGAACACCTGCTGGGCCCCGACTCAATGGTCGTCGGCATTAAATAGCAAGTGTGGTCGCGGGCGACTCGCCCGCGAGGGTTTGAATTCAAGGTCAAAGGCCGCGGGCGGGGGCGCCCGCGCCACACTTTGGCTCCCTTGAGCGGCCAAATTCCGCTGTGGTAGCATCCTAGGTTTTGACAGGCAGTTGGGCTTCGGTCTATAAGTTGTCCTCTTCTATAAGTCCTATGAGCCCGCCTTTTTCTCAAGGAGCGAACCGGTGAAGGCTTACGAAGGCGCAAACATCCGGAATGTAGCGGTGATTGGGCACGGACACGCAGGTAAAACCTCGCTGGTTGCCGCCATGCTGTACGCGGCGGGCGCAAATCAGCGCCTGGGACGCGTGGACGACGGCACCGCCATCACCGATTACGACGAGGAAGAAATCGCCCGCAAGATGTCCATTTCCGCTGGCCTGGCGCACGTCGAGTGGGGCAAGACCAAGATCAATATCGTGGACACGCCCGGCTTTAACATGTTCGTCCATGAGGCCAAGTTGGTGCTGCCGGTCGTGGACGCGGCCATTGTTGTAGTGGACGGCGTGGCCGGCGTCGAGGTGGTCACTCAGCGGGTGTGGAACTACTGTGAGGAATATCAGACACCGCGCCTGATCGTGGCCAGCCGCATGGACCGTGATCGCGCCGACGCCGACCGCGTCCTCGAATCGCTGACCAATGCGTTCGGACGCGCCGTCATTCCACTCGAACTGCCCATCGGAAAAGAGAAAAACTTCCGCGGCGTGGTCGATCTGGTGACCATGAAGGCCTATACCTACGAACTGGGCGGCAATGGCAAAGGCAAAGAAGTTGAGATTCCGGCCGACATGAAAGACGAAGCCCAGGCCCAGCACGAGAAGCTGGTAGAACTGGTGGCCGAGGGCAATGACGCGCTGCTCGAAGAATTCTTCGAAAAGGGAACCATTCCGGAAGAAGACCTGATCCCGGCGCTGCACAACGCCATTCGCGAAGACAAAATCTTCCCCGTGATTTTTGGCTCCGGCCTCGGCAACATCGGCGCCGACCGGGTCATGGATTTCATTGTTGATTACACGCCCGCGCCTTCGGAACACGAGTGGGTGCAGGGCGATCCGGTATCGTCCAGCAATGGAGAGCCGCCGCGCCGCCATGAAACCGATGCGGAACCAGTGTCGCTCTACGTGTTCAAGACAGTTTCCGATCCCTTCGCGGGACGCATTTCGTATTTCAAAGTCTTCTCGGGTGTCCTGAAAAATGATGCCTCGCTGCTGAACTTCAGCCGCGGTTCCCAGGAGAAGTTCGCGCACATTTCCATCATGCAGGGTAAGACAGCGGTACCGGTGGCGGAGCTGCACGCGGGCGACATCGGCGCGGTGGCCAAACTGAAAGACACGCTCACCGGAGACACTCTGGGCGACAAGTCAGCGCCGATTCAATATCCGCGAGTCAATCTGCCGGAACCGGCCATCACCTTCGCCATCGAACCCAAGAGCCGTGCTGACGAGGACAAACTGGGCCCCGGCATCCACAAGCTCATGGAGGAAGACGCCATGCTGCGCTTCTTCCGCGATCCCCAGACCAAGGAATTCCTGATCGCGGGCACCGGCCAGCAGCACATCGAAGTGGTTGTTTCAAAAATGAAGAAGCGGTACCACACGGAAGTTGTTCTGAAAGCTCCAAAAGTTCCGTACCGCGAGACCATTCGCGGCAAGGCCGACGTCCAGGGGAAACACAAAAAGCAGACCGGCGGACACGGCCAGTATGGCGACTGCAAAATCAAGATGGAGCCATTGCCCCGCGGCGGCGAGTTCGAATTCGTCAACGACATTTTCGGCGGCGCCATTCCCAAGAACTATATTCCCGCCATCGAAAAAGGAATCAAAGACGCGGCGGCGCGCGGTTATCTGGCGGGATTTCCGGTGGTGGATTTCCGAGTCATCCTGTACGACGGCTCTTATCACGATGTGGATTCGAATGACATGTCATTCCAGATGGCAGGCCGCATCGCCTTCAAGAAAGCCATGGAAGTCGCGAAGCCGACGCTGCTCGAGCCCGTGATGGCAGTCGAGATCACGGTACCCGACGATTTCGCCGGCAGCATCATGGGCGACCTGAACAGCCGCCGCGGACGCATCCAGGGCATGGACAACAAGGGTGGCAACACGGTGGTGAAAGCCGAAGTGCCCATGGCCGAAATGCTCACCTACGGTGTTGACCTGACATCAATGACCCAGGGCCGCGGCAGCTTCAACATGGAAATGCATCACTACGATACCGTCCCAGGCATGCTGCAGGAAAAGATCGTAGAGAAAGCCAAGGCCGCGCGCGGCGACATAAAGGAAGAAGAAGAGTAATAGCGGCCCGTGTGGGGCGGGCGCCCTCGCCCGCCGCTTTTGACTTAAGATTTTGGGATGCGCTGCGAGCCACAATTCAATATCACGATCAAAGGGGGCGGGCGAGGGCGCCCGCATATTCAGGAACGGTCCTAACGCCGCTTAAGAGCCTCCAGCGCTTCCAGCGTCCTCGGCCAATCTGACCGCATCAGCCGGGACAAGCTGCGATCGGCAAGAAGCTTCCCGCCAGTCTGGCAGCGCGCGCAGTAGTTGGTTTCGTTGTCCGCGTAGCGAATGCGCTGGATCTTTTCGCCACATCTTGGACAGGGTTCTCCGTAGCGTCCGTGAACCGCCATCTCCTTGCGAAACGCAGTTACCTTTTCCGGAAAATCAGCCTGAGCCTCTGCGCGCAGACGGTCTATCCAGAACCGGAGTGTGTCCCGGGTCGCATCGAACAGCCGTTGCCATTCCTCGGGCTGCAGCTTGTGCGTTAAGGTAACCGGCGACAGTTGGGCCGCGTGCAAAATTTCATCCGAATACGCATTGCCGATGCCGCTGACAATGCGCGGATCGGTAAGAGCTCTCTTCAGAGTGCGATTTTCCACCATGAGCGCATCGCGAAATGAGTTGAGATCGCCGGTGAAGACATCGATTCCTCCCGGATCCACGGCTTGCAGGGCCTCCTCTCCGGCGATGACCGACAACGATGCGCGGTGCCTGGTGCCGGCTTCGGTCAGCACGAGCGAGCCAGTGGGAAAATCGAAGGCTGCCAGGTTCTTGCGTCCGGACAGCTTGGCGCGAGGGGGCTTCCAGTGCAGGCGGCCGGCAATCATGAGATGCAGCACCAGCCAGAGATCGCCTTCGATACCAATCGCGATGCGCTTGCCGATGCGCCGCAGTTCTCGAACCATCTTTCCTTCCACAGCGGCTACCGGGGGCTGCACGGTGCGCAGCAGAAAAGGACTGGCCAGCCGCACCTGCTCGAGCGGCTGTCCGACGATGCGCGGTTCGAGGGCGCTGATGTAAGCGGCGATGTCGGGCAGTTCCGGCATATCGGTCAGGCTCCTCCGCTAACCAGTCTATGCGTACGAGCAGAGTTCAACGTCGGTGACGGCGAATGCAGTGAAGTTAGTTCGCGTTGAAGCTGTTATGGACCGGCTCCTGAAGGAGGTACCAGACGATCAGCACCCGCAGGATCGTTCCCAGCCCGCCCCAGGCCAGCCGGGCAATGCGAAAATCCAGCAGGGCGCTGGAAACGCTCGGCAGGAGCATTATCACGCTGATTATGGCAATGAGGATTGCCAGCCACCGGGCCCACCTGTGCAGCCACCACAGGCCGAGGGCGACGATCACACAAACTCCACCTGCCAGAAGAAACATGTAGGGCCCGGCCAGTTCAAGCCCACCGAGCAGCGGCGCGCCCGCGGCCATCGAAATCACCCCGGGACGGACCAGCATGATGAGGCCCACCACCAGCAGGTAGGCCCCCGAGAGGAAATAAGCAGCCGCTACCGCAGTCACTCCGGCGGGACGCTCCACCGGCATTACTTCTTTTCTTCCGGCTTCTTCTGCGCGGTTGGCGGCAGCAGCCCATTCAGCCGCAGATACATGGCAGCGGCGCCGTAGTGATCCGACCAGCTGCCGGCGAGAGCCAACGCCGCCCAGGCGCGCGGTTTCGTCTTGCCCATGAAATCCTGGATGGAGTCGCCGAGCTTGGCGTCTTCAGCCTTAGCCAGTGCGGTGCCGCAGAAATCGAACGACGCTTTTACGGCGGCGACCAGCTTGTCTTTGCCGTCGGCCTCCTTTGCTTCCTCAACCTTCGGCGCCGTAACGTCGCCCACCTTGGCGCAAAAGAAATAGTTGGCTTCGGCGATGTGCGCCGCGAGATGGCCGAACGACATCTGGTCGGGCGTGGGCTTGAAGCCGAATTTGTCGGCGGGCATTTCTTCAACGGCCGCGACAGTATTTTTCTGACGGCCGGCCAGAGAGTCGCGCAGGACATCGGTCACGGGATTCTTGGATGATTGAGAAAAAGCAGCGGCTGACAGCAGCAGTACGGCAAACCACACTTTCATCGTTGCCTCCAAAAAACGCATCAAGGATACCGCAAACCAGGTAGCGCCGGCGTCCCGCCGGCCCGATCGGCGGCACCATGCCCGCCCGTCAGCAGCCGCGCTGGAGAATAAGGTCCGATCGGAAAATCGATTGCGAACTCTGGGATACAGTTGATCTTGATCCATCGGCGGGCAGGATGCCCGCCGGACAGCCGGCGAGACGCCGGCACTACACGGCGATTTCCGGGGTGGCCTCGACCAGGCTACGGGTGTAGGGATGCTGCGGCTGCTCTGTGATTTGCCGCGCATCGCCCACCTCAACCAGCCTTCCTCGATACATCACCGCAATACGAGTGGCGAGATAGCGCACCACCGGCATGGAGTGCGAGATAAAGAGATAGGTCAAGCCAAACTCACGTTGCAACTGCGCCAGCAGGTTAACAATCTGTGCACCCACGCTGACGTCGAGCGCCGAAACCGGTTCATCCGCGACGATGAATTTCGGACGCAGCGCCAGCGCCCGCGCGATCCCAATGCGCTGCCTCTGCCCTCCGCTGAATTCATGCGGAAAGCGGGGCAGGACCGACGGATCGAGGCCGACTGCGCCCAGCAATTCGGACACGCGGGAGCGGCGCGCCGTCACGCCCAGCGCTTCATGAATCACCAGCGGCTCGCTGATGATGTCCTCCACATTCATTCTGGGATCGAGCGAGCCAAACGGGTCCTGAAAGATGATCTGCATGTCGCGCCGCAGACGGCGCATCTCGCCATGACCGGCCGCCAGCAGGTCGCGGCCCTCAAAGCGCACGTTGCCCGAAGTCGGTTCGATCAAGCGCAGCACCAGGCGGCCCAGCGTGCTCTTACCCGATCCCGATTCGCCCACGAGTCCAAGAGTCTCGCCGGAGTTAACGTCGAGCGACACATCGTCCACCGCGCGCACTTCCCCGGAGGCACGAGCCCCAAACATCGACTCGCCCAGCGGGAAGACTTTCGTCAGATTGCGAATTTCGACGAGCGGCATAAGCGTATGTAGGCGCGAGCGTCCCGCTCGTGCAGCAGCGTTCGAACGGCACGAGCGGGACGCTCGCGCCTACACGATCCGAATCATGCGTGCACGGGCGCCGGCTTGCTGGCAATCAGCTGCCGCAACACGAACTGCAGGATGCCGCCATTGGCGTAGTACTGCGCCTCCTGCGGGGTGTCGATGCGCACCAGCGCGTTGAACTCTTTCTCACCTGCACGCACCTTCACCTGCCGTCCCGCCGCAAACTTCCGAACCAGCTCATTGACGCCGGAAATCTCGAAGATTTCTTCGCCCGTAAGATTCAGCGACTGCGCGCTCTCTCCCGCGAGAAACTGCAGCGGCAGAATTCCCATCCCCACCAGGTTGGAGCGATGAATGCGCTCATAACTTTCCGCGATCACGGCGCGCACGCCCAGTAGGCGCGGCCCCTTGGCGGCCCAGTCGCGCGATGATCCGGAGCCGTATTCTTTTCCCGCCAGAATGACCAGCGGCACGCCCTCGGCGATGTATTTTTCGGATGCGTCGAAGATCGACATCTCCGCGCCGTCGGGCAAGTGGCGGGTGAATCCGCCTTCGAGGCTGGGCACCATCCTGTTACGCAACCGGACATTGGCGAAAGTGCCTCGCACCATGACCTCATGATTGCCCCGCCGCGATCCGTAGGAGTTGAAGTCTCCTGGCTTTACGCCATGTTCGATCAGGTACTTGCCGGCCGGGCTGTCTCGTTTGATGGAACCGGCGGGAGAAATATGGTCGGTGGTCACGCTGTCGCCGAGAACAGCCAGCACCCGCGCGCTCCTGATGTCTTCAACCGGAGCCGGTTGCAGCGACATATCGTCGAAGTACGGAGCCCGGCGAATGTAAGTGGAATCTTTTTCCCAGGCGTAGGTTTCGCCCTTCGGTACGGGCAAGCCGCGCCACTGGGCGTCGCCCTCGTAAACCTCGCCGTAGCTCTTGGTGAACATGTCGGAAGAAATAGATTTCCGGATCGTCTCTTCGACTTCGCGTTGCGGAGGCCACAGGTCCGCCAGATAGACTTCCTCTCCATCTTTTCCCCTGCCGATGGGATCTTTACGCAGGTCGAGGTCGATGCGCCCGGCCAGAGCGAAGGCCACTACCAGGGGAGGCGACATAAGGTAGTTAGCGCGTACTTCTGAGTTGATGCGGCCCTCGAAATTCCGATTGCCGGAGAGAACCGAGGCCACCACCAGATCTTTCTGGTCGATCGCCTCCGAAACTTCCTTCGGCAACGGCCCGGAGTTCCCGATGCAGGTGGTGCATCCGTAACCGACGATGTGGAATTTTATTTTCTCCAGATAAGGCAGCAGCCCTGCTTTCTCCAGATAGTCGCGGACCACTTTCGATCCGGGAGCCAGCGACGTTTTCACCCAGGGCGGAACCGTCAATCCTTTCTCCACCGCCTTCTTGGCGACCAGGCCGGCAGCCACCATCACCGACGGATTCGAAGTGTTGGTGCAGGACGTAATGGCGGCGATCACAACGCTGCCGTGGCGCAGCGACTTCTTTACGTCGGGCGAAACGTGTTCTTCAGCCTTATGGTTGTCGATGCCGATCGCGGTGGGGCTGCCGCCTTCCTGCTCCCACCGGTCCACCTGCTTGGGGACACTGCCGGAAGGGGCGTTACCGGAAGCAACCGCTGGCGGCGCTGCCACCTGAGCAGAGGACTTCGGTTTGATCAGCGAGGGCAGCGCGGTCCGGAACGACTCCCCCGCTTGCGAGAGGGGCACCCGGTCCTGCGGACGCCTCGGCCCCGCCAGGCTGGACTCGACGGTGCGCAGATCAAGCGTCAGCAGTTCGGAATATTCCGCTTCGGGCGTTTTCTCATCGTGGAACATGCCTTGCTCGCGGCAGTAGGCCTCGACCAGCGCGATCTGTTCTTCGGAACGCCCGGTAAGGCGCAGATAGGTGAGGCTTTCTTTGTCCACGGGGAAGATGCCGCAAGTCGCGCCATACTCGGGCGACATGTTTCCGATGGTGGCGCGGTCGGCCAGCGAAAGCTCGGGCAGGCCCGGGCCAAAATACTCGACGAACTTGCCCACCACGCCGTGCTTGCGCAGCATTTCGGTGATGGTGAGAACGAGGTCGGTGGCGGTAGCGCCTTCGTGAAGCTCGCCGGTCAGCTTCACGCCCACCACTTGCGGGATCAGCATGGAAACCGGCTGGCCCAGCATGGCGGCCTCGGCTTCAATTCCACCCACTCCCCAGCCCAGCACGCCCAGGCCGTTGATCATGGTGGTGTGCGAGTCGGTGCCCACCAGAGTGTCAGGATACGCGGTGCGTTTTCCGTTTGCCTCCTGCACAAAGACGACGCGCGCCAGATATTCCAGGTTCACCTGGTGCACGATGCCGGTATCAGGCGGCACAATCGCCAGATTGCGAAACGCGGTTTGTCCCCAGCGCAGGAAGGCGTAGCGCTCCTTGTTGCGGATGAATTCGAGTTCGGCGTTGAGCTGGAAAGATTGCGGCGTGCCGAATTCGTCCACCTGCACCGAGTGATCGATGACAAGTTCCGCCGGCTGCAACGGATTGATCAGCGAAGGATCGCCCGAGAGCCGTTTCATGGCATCGCGCATGGCCGCGAGGTCAACCACCGCGGGTACCCCGGTAAAGTCCTGCAGCAAGACGCGGCTGGGAGTGAATGCAATTTCCTTGTCCGGCTTGGATTTGCTGTTCCATGCAGCCAGCGCCTTGATGTCGTCTGCAGTCACGTTGCGCCCGTCTTCGGTGCGCAGCAAATTTTCCAGAAGAATACGCAGTGAGTAGGGAAGATGTCTGGTGGAGATGCCCTTTTCGTCGAGGGCCTTAAGACGATAAATCTCGTATTCCTTGCCGCCGACACGCAGGGCCGACCGGCTGCCAAAGCTGTTCATAAGATGATTGCCTTCCTCTAGTAGTTTAATCCTTGGGTTGAGAATTTGCGTAGCTCGGCGATCGAAAGTGGATTGGTTTGGAACTAGTCGACGATAAAACCTTCAGTCCAATGATCGCGATCCAATTCGTAGGGGTGAATTTGAAAGCCATCCGGAAATGAGACGAACCCGGGTTTGTCTTGCAGCCGTTGGATCGCGGTCTTGGCTGCCGCTTCGCTGGAATAAACGCCGAGTAAGAGTTCAGTATCTTCGCCCTCCGCGTTTTCCTGCACGAACCACAGCAAATGAACCATAAGTATTCGCCCTGTCCCTGACGAGAACTAGAACGTCTATCCCCTGCCCCGCGCCGCCTCCACCGCTCGCAGCACCGCCTGCGCTTTGTTCATGCACTCTTCAAATTCGCTCGCGGGATCAGAATCCGCGACAATCCCCGCACCCGCCTGCAGGAATGCTTTGTTCCTCTGCATCAGCATCGTGCGAATGGCAATGCAGGAGTCGAGGTTGCCGTCAAAATCTGCGTAGAGCACGGCGCCGCCATAAACTCCGCGCCGCGTCGGTTCGAGTTCCTCGATGATCTGCATGGCGCGAACTTTCGGCGCACCGCTGAGTGTGCCCGCCGGGAAGCATGCCGCGAAGGCATCGAGCGCGTCCAGGTCGCGGCGCAGTTTGCCTTCGAGCGCCGACACGATGTGCATCACGTGGGAATACCGTTCTACGTACATCAGGTCTTTCACTTTGACCGACCCGTATTCGCTCACCCGCCCCAGATCGTTGCGACCAAGATCGACCAGCATCACGTGTTCAGCGCGCTCTTTCTCGTCGTGCAGCATCTGCTCCGCCAGGCGCTGGTCCTCGGCTTCGTCGTGTCCCCGCGGATGCGTGCCGGCAATGGGGCGATATTCCAGCTTGCGGCCTGTGACCCGTACCAGCATCTCCGGCGAAGAGCCCAGAACGTGCGTGTCGCCCATGCGCAGAAAATATAAATAAGGAGAAGGATTGACCCGGCGCAAGGCGCGGTACACGTCAAAGGGCTCGACCGACGGCGTAAAATCCAGCCGCTGCGAGAGCACGACTTGAAAGATGTCTCCGGCGGCGATGTATTCCTTGGCGCGCTCGACCGAAGCGATGAATCGCTGCCGGCTGGTCCCGGCGTGAACTTTGAGTTTGCCCCGAGCCGGCCGCGGGGCCCTGCTCCAGTGCGCCGGCCGCAATCCCGCAGCCAGTTTCTTTTCGAGGATCGCGATGTCCTTCGCAGCCCGGTCATAGGCCTGGCGCGGATTCGCGCGCGACACGTCGGCTGTCGCGATGATATGGATCTGATGGCGCAGGTGATCGAAGGCCAGCAAGCGATCGAAAAACATCAGTATGCAGTCGGGCAGGGAAAAATCATCTTTGGCATGTTCGCCGATATTTTCCAGCTGCCGCACCGCATCATAGGCAAAGTACCCCACCGCGCCGGCGGTGAAGGGCGGTAACCCTGGTACGACGGCGGGGCGATGTTGCCGCAGCAACTCCTTGATGACCTGGATCGCATTCCCCTGAAGCTTTTCCTTCTTCCTGCCGCGTCGTACCTCGATGTCTCCCCCGCGGGCCCTCACTTGCATGTAGGGGCGCGCTCCCAGAAAGGTGTAGCGGCCGATCTGCTCGCCGCGCTCCACCGATTCCAGCAGGAATGCGTCCGGCTCATCGGCGGCAATCGCGAGAAAAGCGGAAACCGGCGTCAGCAAATCGGCCGCCACCGATTTCACCACCGGCACCAGCGTGGCCTCTCCGGCGAGCCGGGAAAATTCCTTGTAATCGGGACGAAGCATGGTCTGAGCCATTCTGGGTTTAGTCATTATAGACAAGGCCTCCAGGCCGCTCCGCGGGGGACCTGTAAAATCAAATAGAGGATGCGCTCGAGAACGTGTGGCCGCGGGCGACTCGCCCGCGGCTTTGAGGTGACTCCAGGCCTTCGCGGGCGAGTCGCCTGCGACCACACAAACCCGCCTCCTCCAGCCATATTCATTCGGAACCATTTATGCGTCGTCCGCCCGGCCCTCCGCCCCGATTCCTCATCGGCAATCTTCCGTTATTCGATCCCGATCCGCTGGCCATCTATACCCGGTGGGCACGCGAATTCGGAGACATCTTTTACTATCGAGCGGGTTGGATGGATGTGTACTTCCTGAACCACCCCAGCCTGATCGAACAGGTGTTGGTATCGCAATCGCAGAATTTCGCCAAGGACAAAGTGATCCAGAACAGCCGCTGGTTTCTGGGCGAGGGGCTGCTGACCAGCGAAGGCTCGGGGTGGCTGCGGCAGAGACGCTTGTCCCAGCCTGCTTTCCATCGCGAGCGGATGGCGTCTTACGGGCAAACCATGGCCGCCTACACCGAAGACATGCTGGCCACATGGCAGGACGGCGAGGTGCGCGACATCCATCAGGAAATGATGCAGCTCACCATGCGCATCGTCGCCAAGGTGCTCTTCAGCGTGGAGGTAAAAGCGGACACGGAACGAGTGGCCGGCGCGCTCAACATCCTGATGCGACACACCTCTGGAGGCCGCATGATTCTGCCTCCCGCGCTGCGCCACATTCCGGTGCCGGCGATGATTCGAGTCAAGCGCGCAGTCCGTGAGCTCGACGAAATTGTGGACCGAATCATCCGCCAGCGGCGAGCCGGCGGGGAGGACACCGGCGACCTGCTTTCCATGTTGATGGCGGCCCGCGATGAAGACGGCAGCGGCATGACCGACCGCCAGTTGCGTGACGAGATCCTCACTTTCCTGCTGGCTGGTCACGAGACCACCGCGGTTTCTCTTTCCTGGACCTGGTATCTGCTCAGCCAGCATCCGGAAGTGGAACAGAAACTTCGGGAGGAGTTGACTCAGGTACTGGGTGGCCGCGCGCCGCGACTGGAAGACTTGCCCCGGCTGCCCTACACCGACAAAGTGGTGAAGGAATCCATGCGACTGTATCCGCCGGCCTGGAGTCTGGCCCGCACCGTCACGAAGGAAGTGGAACTCGGCGGCTACCGCCTTCCCGTGGGAGCGAATGTGGTCATGAGCCAGTGGATCCTGCACCGCGATCCCCGCTTCTTTGAACAGCCCGAACAATTCAATCCCGACCGCTGGACCGCGGAGGCCGCCCAGCGTCTCCCCCGCTTCGCCTACTTCCCTTTTGGAGGCGGCCCGCGTCTGTGCATTGGAGCCTCTTTCGCGATGATGGAGGCGAACCTGCTCCTGGCGGCGATTGCGCAGCGCTTTCAGTTGCGGCTGGCTCCCGGGCATTCTGTAGCCGCGCTGCCCAGCATTACCCTGCGGCCTCGTTACGGAATGCGTATGACGCTATCGAGATAACCCCAAGGAAAAGAAATGGAGGACGGGCGTCCCGCTCGTCGCCCGCCCGTCGTGCAGAGTCCGATACCGGACGGGCGGGACGCCCGTCCTCCATCGTCTTGGCCAAACCAAAACCAGAGTAACCAGCGAATGAATTGACGTAGGGGCGCAACCGTTGGAAGATGGCGAGTCAGCTCAAATCTGCCACGGGGGCGTATGCGGATCAAGTTCTGGGGCGTCCGCGGATCGACGCCGACTCCCCAGCCCGACAACCTGCGCTACGGAGGCAACACCTCCTGCGTCGAAGTGCGCCTGGGCGACAATCTCTACGTCTTTGACTGTGGTACCGGACTTCGCGCACTGGGCCAGCAACTCCAGCGCGACTCGGGAGATAAGGCGATACGTGCACACATCTTTGTCTCCCATTTTCACTGGGACCACATTCAAGGCATCCCTTTTTTCGGTCCGCTCTACGAGAACCCGGAAAACTGTTTTTCTTTCCACTCCTCGAGCCGCACTCGCACTCTGAAGCGGGTGATGGAAGAGCAGATGGCGGCGCCCTACTTCCCCGTTGATATGAGCGAGATGAAGGCGCAGCGCGGCTTCTACAACCTGGAACAGGGCCGGGTGCCGCTCGACGACGTCATGGTCGAAGCCATGTGGCTCAATCATCCCCAGGGCTGCATGGGTTACCGCCTCGAGACCAAAGAAGGCGTGGTGGTCTATGCCACCGACAACGAGCCCGGCGACCCAGTCTTCGATAAAAATGTGCGCAAGTTGGCCGCCGGCGCCGATGTGCTCATCTATGATGCGCAGTATCTTCCGGAAGAATACGAAGCCCGCAAGCGCGGCTGGGGACACAGCCACTGGCGCGAAGCCATCAACGTAGTGATGGAAAGCGGCGCCAAAGAACTTGTCCTCTTCCACCACGATCCCGATCACGACGATGCCTGCATCGATAAGGTCGTTGAGGAAGCGCGCAACCATTATGCGAAAGTGCGCGCGGCAGCAGAAGGCCTGGAAATAAAAATCTGAGACCTGTCACCCTTAGTGGAGTAGTTGCTTCGCTTCGCGAAGCAGCTATGCAGTCGAAGGGCCCCTATATGCTGATCACCGCCGGAAGCGACCACAAACCGCGTGGGGACAGCCGTCCCCGGCTGTCCGGCGGAGCAAGGCTCCGTTATTCTTCCCTCCCCTGATGGCAGGCTCGTGTTGAACACCCAAAATTCCATGGGGAGAGACCATGGCTCCCCCCACTCATTTCGCAAAGAACGCGAAATGAATGGGGTACCGTCGGCTTATATCTTTGATTCGCTACAGGAAAGCGGCCATTTGTTGGGCGGGACAACGGGGGCTGGTGTGGTAACTTGCCTCCCCGCGCCCCCCTGCATATACTTTGAACGTTTGCCCGCCTACTCCGGGATGTAGCACCCGGCGCCGGCCAGCATCTTACTGTCTGACCGCACCAACGGAGATCGCCATGGCTTTGAAGACCATTTCCCTGGAACAGGAAATCAATCCCTGGGAGGCGCAAGCCGCCCGTTTCGACTTTGCCGCCCATAAGTTGAACCTGGATGAAGGGATAATGAAGGTCCTCCGCTACCCCACCCGGGAGATCATCCTGCACATTCCAGTCATGATGGACAATGGCCGGCTCGAAGTCTTCACCGGTTTCCGGGTGCAGCACTCCATTGCCCGCGGTCCGGCCAAGGGCGGTTTGCGCTATTCCCCTGACGTCACGCTGGACGAAGTCCGCGCCCTGGCCAGCTGGATGACCTGGAAGTGTGCCGTGGTCAACATCCCTTTCGGCGGCGCCAAGGGCGGCGTGATTTGCGATCCCCACAAGATGTCCCAGGGCGAACTGGAGCGCATGACCCGCCGCTACACCGCGGAGCTGGTGGAGTTCATCGGGCCGGAGAAAGATGTGCCCGCGCCCGACATGAACACCAACGAACAGACCATGGCCTGGATGATGGACACTTATTCCATGCACATGCGCCAGACCGTGACCGCCGTGGTCACCGGCAAGCCCATCAATATTGGCGGATCCCGCGGCCGCCGCGAAGCCACTGGCCGCGGCATCATGATCGTGTGCGACGAGGCGGTCAAGAAGCTCCGGCTCAATCCCGAGTCCACACGCGTCATCGTGCAAGGCTTCGGCAACGTGGGATCGAATGCTGCCCGGCTTATGACGGAAGCCGGCTACAAAGTGATCGGAATCGTGGAAGTGGACGGCGGACTGGTCAACCGCGATGGAATCGATACCGAGGCGCTGTGGGAATACCGGCAGCGCAACGGCACCATCCACGGATTCCCTGGCGCCATGGCCGAGGATCCGGCTGAACTGTTGGTTTCGGAGTGCGAAATCCTCATCCCGGCAGCCACCGAGAACCAGATCACCAGCCGCAATGCCGACCGCATCAAGTGCAAGATTCTCGCCGAAGGCGCCAACGGTCCGACCACCGCCACCGCCGACGATATCCTGGCCGACAAGCGCGTCTTCGTGATTCCCGACATTCTGTGCAACGCCGGCGGCGTCACCACCTCTTACTTCGAGTGGGTGCAGGACCGCCAGGGGTATTTCTGGAAGGAGTCGGTGGTCAACGAACAACTCGAGCACATCATGAAGGGCGCCTTCGAGGATGTGGTCCGCTTCTCCGAAACTCACGGCGTCAACAATCGTATCGCGGCGTACATGCTGGCCATCGACCGCGTGGCTTACACCATCCGCCAACGCGGAATCTACGCCTAAACAACGCTCAATGTAGGGCGGGCGCCCTCGGCCGCCGCTTTTGAAGTTGATCTTGGTATCGAGGGCTCCTTCTCCTGGAGGTCCCTTCCAGCCGATCAAAGATTCAACTTCAACAACGGCGGGCGAGGGCGCCCGCCCTACACGTTCCAGAGAGAATCCCTGATTGACCACTGGCGGTCGAAGTGTCATGATGGTCGCCCCTTGCGGCCAGTCGGGAAGCACTCAGCGCCCCTGAGGCAAGCTTCCGAAGTTCCTTGCGACCGGTCCGGAACGAGAGAGGAAATCATGAACAGACGGCACACCAGGCTTAGTATGTGGACCCTCGCGCTCTGCATGTTTTTTGTGCTGAGCGGAATCTCCTCCATGGCCAGTCCGCAGACGAGTTCCGCTGACGACCAGGCCTCCACTACAACCAGCAAGAAGAAAAAGAAGAAAACAACGAAGGACGCAAGCGCGTCCACCGATGAGTCAGCGGCCGCGGACACTTCAGCGTCCACCGCCAAGAAAAAGTCGAAGAAGAAAGCGGAGCCCGGCGCCACCGATGCGGCCAGCTCTGACAGTTCAACCAGCAGTAAAACAGCCGCAAAAAAGACCAGCAAAAAAAGCAAAAAGACTGAAGCGGCGACGGAATCGGCCGGCACCACCGCGACCGAGTCGGCCGCGACCAAGAAAACCCGCAAGAGTAAGAAGGCCGCCGCGGAGAGCGGCGCAGCGGCCCCGGCTGCAGAGTCGGCCACTACGGCACCCACCGAGACAACTGCTGCCAAGACCAAAAAGACCCGCAAAAGCAAGACGGCTGAGATGGATTCAAGCCCCATGGCTGGCGCCCCTGCTGCCAGTCCAGCTCCGGCCACTCACACAGCGTCTGCGCCGGCCCCCGCAGCGGCTCCATCCAGTTCCATGGCTGCCCCTTCGAATTCAATGGCGCCCCCTGCGACCAAGGCAAGTCACAAAACAACCGCCAGCGCCAGCGCTTCCGATTCGCAGATCTCCGCAGCCAAGGCGGGCGGCATGGTCTGGGTCAACACCGACAGCGGCGTTTACCACAAAGGTGGCCGCTGGTACGGCAAGACCAAGACCGGAAAATTCATGAGCGAGTCGGAGGCCAAGGCCGCCGGCTACAAAGCATCAGAAAAGGACTAAGGAGAGATTATGAAGAGCAAGAGCCTGACTACGCGAATTCTGATTCTACTTTTCGCTGTAACGCTTCTGACCACGGTGTCCGCGGCGCAGACCAAGACCGCCAAAAGCGCCAAGCCGGCCAAAACCGATTCCGCCATGTCGGCCCCGGCGGCCGATCTGCTGGACATCAACTCGGCCACCAAGGATCAGCTGGACGCCCTTCCCGGCATCGGCGAGAAGTACTCGCAGAAGATCATTGATGGCCGGCCTTATGCCAAGAAGACGGACTTGACTCGCAAAAAGATCATCCCCTCCGCCACCTACGCGAAGATCAAAGACATGATCATCGCCAAGCAGAAGTAGGACCTGTCTCAAGGGCGCCGGGAGTCCCTGGGCCCCGGCGCAATTCTTCCGCAATCAGCATTAGGAGGCATCATGAGTTTTCTCGAAGATATGGCGGGCAAGGAAGTCAGCAGCATGCTGGCCAACAGCTCGAATCCGCTTGCATCCTCAATCATGCAGATGATCAGTAACCAGCCCGGCGGACTCTCCGGACTGCTGCAGCAGTTTCACGATAAAGGTTTGGGCAGCCTGGTGAGTTCATGGGTCAGCACGGGCCAGAATCTTCCCATTTCCGCCGATCAGATTCAGCATGTACTGGGCAGCGATCAGGTCAAGGAACTCGCCGCCAAGGCAGGGATTGCACCCGACGCCGCCGGTTCCCACCTGGCCCAATTACTGCCCATGCTGATCGACAAACTTACGCCCAACGGCCAAGTCCCTCAGAGCTCTTCGATGCTGGAAGAAGGCATGGGCATGCTCAAGAATATGGGACTGGGCAAGACCGGCACCGACTCGTAAGCCAAAAACCACGTGGGGACAGCCGCCCTCGGCTGTCCGGTCGAGCGCAGCTCGACAGATTTTACCGAGCCTGACCCAGCGGAGCTTTGCTCCGCCGGACAGCCGAGGGCGGCTGTCCCCACGTGATTCCCATTGCCCTTTTGCTTCATTGATTCCCTCTTCCGGGTAGAGGATAATGAGGCGTTGCCGGCTCTGACCTTGAGCGCTGGCGGCCCGTGCCCGCGGTGAACCTGCCTAACTCCATTACGCTGACCCGCATCTGCAGCATCCCGCTGCTGATCTGGTTGCTCTCTACCAATCACTTCCGGGCGTTTGATGGCGAACAGGAACTGCTGGCGTCGGCGCTGTTCATCGCTGCATCCATCACGGACGGCATTGACGGTTACCTGGCACGCCGCCGCGGCCAGATCACGACCATGGGCATACTGCTCGATCCCCTGGCCGACAAACTCCTCATCGCGGCTGCGTTTATCGCGCTGGTCCAGTTCAATCCCAGCCTGGTTCCGGCCTGGGTTGCGGTGCTCATCATTGCCCGCGAATTTCTGGTGAGCGGCCTGCGTTCGATTGCCGCTTCCGAAGGCTTCACCATCGAGGCCAGCGATCTGGGCAAATTCAAGATGCTGGTACAGATTGTTTCCGTGGTCGCCGTCATCCTCGACCACCGCTGGAAAGAGTGGCCGGTGGGACCTTACATTTTCCCCGTCCACTGGATTGCGGTGGTCGCCATCTGGTTCATGGTCTTTCTGTCGCTGGCGTCGGCGCTCGATTACTTTGTGGCATTCTGGTCAAAGATCGATCGCCATGTGGTCAGGAGCCGCCGCCGCGCCTTCGTCCTCAGCCGGCGGAGGAAACGCGATGTGCCCGTCACCTGATGATCCGTCCTCTCGCCTGACCTGCGTCTCCGGCGCCCCGCTGCTGGATGAATTTTCTTCCGAAGAGCGCGGCTTGCTGCTACGGCTAGCCCACCAGGCGATTTCCGCAACCCTCGAGCAGAGGGAAATATCGCTGGCACCTCCTTCTCCGCACCTGGCCGAGCCTCGCGGTGCCTTCACTACTCTTTATTATCGCGGGGACCTGAGAGGTTGCGTCGGTTACGTGTTTCCGGTCGCGTCTCTCTACCGCACAGTGGCGGAAAGCGCGCGCGGCGCGGCCTTCGACGACTCGCGTTTTCCGCCAGTGACCCGGGACCAGGCCCCGGAACTCCGAGTCTCCCTCAGCGTGCTCTCGCCGCTGCATCCGGTTCAGCCGGAACAAGTGGAAATTGGACGCCACGGCCTGCTGATCACCCTGGGCTACTGTCGCGGCCT
>Ga0207706_10000505_pt1 | contig 41538 bp, 35 predicted proteins | sample KBSC53metaG_FD_184318 | JGI IMG/M metagenome (GOLD analysis project Ga0207706, IMG submission 184318) | Corn rhizosphere microbial communities from Kellogg Biological Station, Michigan, USA - KBS C5-3 metaG (SPAdes) (version 2) | ecosystem: Host-associated > Plants > Roots > Rhizosphere > Soil ... | reverse complement strand
GAGATAGTGTTGGACCAGAGCTCGGACCTGCACCTTCCACACGCCAGCAGCTAGACCCACTTCTATGTGCTGTTCGTTGAGTGCATCGAGGTCAGCGAAAAGCTTGTCGTGCTCCACGCTTCACTCACGCCCTTTATAACTAGTTAGGTAGCGATGTCCCCTGCCCTCAGCGCGGCCGTACAAATTCGTACAGCAGCCATTAGGAAGGAAAGGGGTCCGGCGCAGCATCTACTAAGAGCGATACGCTTCGTTGACGTAGCGGCCAATTTCCCGCTCCGCCCGCTTTCCTCCCCGCATTTCTTGCCGATAGCCAAACAGCATCTTAATGCAGACGCCCACGCCTACGGCCACTGATAGCCCTTCCAGTTGCAGGAAAGCCGCGACGTACATGACGCCTGCCCAAAACCCCAATTCATAAAGAGTGGCCTTCAGATCGCAGGCAAACTCAATCATCCGACCACGCCAGATTGTTTCGTCTCTGAAGTAGGCACCTGGAACCATAATCATCCTCCTCCTTGCATGACCTGAGCCTGCGAAAGCGAGCCCGACCGTGCTTGCCTTTACGAAGGAGAGAAAGCGGCGCATCTGGTCCCTCCTCCGTCACGTAAGGGCATTTGTAGCTGGACCTTTCGAGCCATTCGTAAGTTTTGCAAGAGAGCATTCCCTGAGTTCAGACTAGTGAGTTGAAATGAGCAACGGTTCCCAAGCGGCACAACTGTTAAGGGACGACCACCATTCAACCCTACATGCGTTTTTCCTCGCAGCCAAAGAGAGCGGATATACCGACTTTGAACTGCAATTGGTGACGAGCCCAAAGGGTAGAATTGAATTTTGTATCAGCCCGCGAGAGCACTCAGAAATGAGTGCCAAATTTGAAGTAAGAGGCAACACGGTTCGTGCAGCGGCCGGCGAGGCGAGCGTCGTTCCCGTAGAGGACGCGGATGTTCGCCTAGAGTATGGAGGCACCCGTTCTGGGGAGGAACCTGTTCGGGTTTCACCGGGCGCACGTTCCTCGCATCCACGCCGCCCCGCTACGGTGACAGACCGAGACCCACAGAAGATGGATTGGAGCCTCTAGGTCTCACTCATTGAGGGACCCAAGGGGGAAAGTACAACGCCAGAAGGTGGGTGGCTAGCTGTCGCGCTTCGCCATCATACGCTTGTGCGCCATCCAAATAGGCCGCGCCGACGCGGACGAGCATCCCCCAGAAGGCGTTGGTTTGACTCGGCCTGAGTCCTCCAAGCATCCCGATCTTTGCGGGTATCCTCAAGCTGCTCTTTCAGAAGGCTGCTCACCTCTTTCAAAGCACTGATTTGAGCTTCCAGTGCTGGTACTAAACCTGTTTCCATCGCCGGTGCGGGTTGTTTCATTTCGACGATTTTTGGCATTGCAGGAAACACGCGGAACAGTTCTGCCGGGTCAACCTGATATGTCCCCGTGACCGTGCGGGTGGCTGAAATCCTGCCTGACTTGACCGCTCGCCATATCGTGGATTTGGCAATCCCCGCCGCAATGGCGGCTTCGGACAGGCTCAGCATGACCTTTTCTCCCCGTTTGGTCGCACGCCATGGCAGCGCAGCAATACGCGCACTTAAACCCAGCATCTGAGGTTCGGGCGAGCTGTCCGGGATAGAGTATGGGGCAAATCTTTGCGCAATCAGCCTTGCTGGTGCTTCCGATGGGTTCAGCATGGCGTTCCCTCCGCATTGCGTGGCGTGTCAACGCAACGTTCTCAACACAGGGTTAAGAGAGGGTTAAAACGCGCAGTGGCTACACCACTAACCGTTCAGACTTAAGCCGTCAGATGGTGCGAGGCGCTCTCGGCGTCTAGGTACAGCCCGTGCCTTCGCTAACCAGCCGCTATGACTTCGTCGAACAATCCGAGCACCGCAGCGTGACCTCTGACGTCGTTGACGTGAATGAGTGTTGCACCACAGTAATGTGAGCCCAAAACTTTGTGCCCAAGTTGGTAAGCCGCATCGAGGTCATGGGTGAGGTGGTAAGCCGCCGCAATCACTGCGCCTAGGCCGCACCGCTTAACCGCGAGCGATGACGTTGGCGACACGACAACGCCATTGTTGTCCAAAGCAAGATGGCGGCGGCACCAATGCTGCTCGTCTGCAATTAAAGCGCGAGCCCGTTCGACAATCTGGACCTTGAGTGGCCGTGACACGGAAAGCCCTCCCTATCTGAACTTTCTGGAGGCGTCTTCGGCTGGCTGCGAGGCATCGCGCACCATGCCGACGGTCATTTCACCGAGCTTCTTCATTTCGGCCATGTGGTGCTCGTAAACCCGCTTGGCGTAGTCAGACGGGATTTGGATTGCTTGTTCAAACGACCTCACGCCGATGAGTTGCTCCCATGTACGGATGGCATCGTCGAAAGCGCCCTTGGAGTACTCCATCATTTCGGCAGCGAGGGTTTGGAAGCGTTTGTTGGCCTCAGTGAATGATCTGCTTGCTGCCTCAAAGACACTTTGCATCCGCTCCTGAGCTTGTTGGCCCATTCTGTTAGCCTCATCGGCCATCCTCTTGGTGTCTGACATAGCGGCTTCCTCCTACAGAACTGACATACCTCGCCTGGGCAAGGTAAACGCGTTCCTCACAGAGGCGATGCTATTTCGGTCGAAATAATCTCAGAGTGAGTCTAGGCACGGTGCGGCCAATGGTTCGGGCCACGACCTGTAGGATTCAGCCGAGGCTCTAATCCCGCCACTTCTCTCCTGCTATGATGTACGTGTCTCACCTCTGGGAGGGCTGTCATATGAACCGCACAAAGATTGCGTTCCTTATCGCCGTCGTCTTTGCTCTCACTCTCACGGCGCAAGAGGCAAGTTCGGCCTCCTTCGCTGCCGCCGGCGCACTCAAGCAAAGCACCGTTGGGACCAATCCCGTGCAAAGGGTGGCTGGTTGCCATACTAACTGTCGGTGGAGTTTCTACCGGGCCGGGGACGGAAAGATTTACCTAGGGTGCCATCGCAACACTTGGTCCTGCGCTTTCGCCTCACCTTGCGACCCCAGGGCGTGTCGCTGGTGGCGCTGGTGGCACCGATAACCCTGATACGAAGCTGGTCGCCCTGAGCATCGAGGCAAGTAAGCAAGAAGAAGCCCCGTCGCAGGGAAACGCGGGGCTTTCTCCCGGTTCCGGTGGAGCGGAACCTACGATGGGGAACTCTCCATCGCTGCTTCTTAGTTAGGTTCCCGAGGGGCGTTATCAATCCACCAGACCAGGCTATGTTTCCGATAAGAAGAAACCTCGGCAAGCATGAAAAGGGCGCCGGCCGAAGCAAGCGGGGCTTTAAGATCGCCCACATGGATCGCTGTAATAATTGCGGGCAGGGCCTCATTAAAATCGATAATCGCGGCGAGCGCCTAATCGGCTGCTTGACGTGCAATCTATGGTCGCCCCCCGACGGCAAGCGATGGACACGGCTTTCTGAAGAAGACCTGCGCGCGCTTTATCACTTGCGGCATGGCGGAAGGTCAAAAGAAAGAGCGCCGGACTAGCTGGCGCCCTCGAATCTCCTGGCCCTAAAGTCAGCCACCCGCGGGGGCGCGCTGAAATCTTGCGCCTTTTGCTGAGTAAGCGATCAAGCTTCATTGGAACTGGCCACCGAACCTCATGCTGGTCACTGGCGTCTCGAGCAACGCTTTGAGCTGAGAGGCTGCGGTTGAGGAAAGGCGCAAAAGCCTAGGGCCATTGTCGGTTTCGACTTCCAAAGTGAGTATGACGTCGCCTTCCCTCATGTTCTCTTCGTTCTCTTGCACTGGCTTAACCCTCCTAATGACCGGCAAGCTCTCGACCCGTTCAACCATTCCTGCCTCCCCTGACTCGACGTTGGCCGTACATCCACGGAAGCTTGTTTCGGGCTCCCGGAGCACATTAGAATATAAAAGGCTGCCCGCGGCCTTTACGATATAGCGGCGTCGATGGACTCAACTTTCCAAGGCGCGGGAAAGGGCGGGTCCTTTGTTTCGGCATGACGGATTGAGACTATAAAAGAAACGGCCCCAGGGTCGCCCTGAGGCCGCTGAGTTGGCTAGCACCCGTCCCCTGATTGAGACGGTGCTGAAAGCTTAGAGTGAACTCATTTCCGATGGGTTAGCATTGGAGCCGATCGGGCTTTGTCGCTGATGCTAAATAGTTCCGCACCGCGACTAAAAGAGCGCGCAGACAATCCTCAAAATCCTGGCCCGAACGCTTGGGCTGAGATCACCAGATCGAGAGCCGCAAGGGCACTTTCTGCCGTAAGCGCCAGGCCGAAGGTCGCAGACAGGAGCTTATTGTTGGCGTCAGTCCGCACATCGCTCTCTTCGTCGGAGATGGGCCCGCTGGCATTCAGCTCGGCCTCTGCTTCTTGAAATCGTCGGATCAACGGAAGCAACTGGTCATCCGCGGGATTGGCTCCAGCAAGTCCCACCACGGGCAGGGCCATCACAGCCGCACCAAGGCCAACAGTGACGGACGGCGGTTGAGGGGCTTCATAGCCGATACCCCTCTGCCTCGAGCTGCGCCCGCACATTGGGATCGGTGAGGCGTCCAATGCAGCGGTGTACTGCCAGCAGCCACTCGCATTCCACGACCCACCGCTTTGGCGGGTTGTGCTGCTCAACGATGATGATTTGGGTGACCTCTGAGTCGGGGTGCTCCCGGTACGGAAACCACACATGGTCCGGAACAGGGGTCACGAGCCGCTTAAGAGCGATCGCAAGCCGTCCGGGCTTCACCAACTCAGGCCGACAGTACAAGCACGCATAGCAGCCTGCATCGAGAGCGGCCTCTATATCGAGGACGATCTTGTCATCATGGGTGAAAGCTGGATCCAGGCAATCTCCGCTCAGCATCAATCCATAAAAGCGTTCCTTGATACTCGCCGGATCAAGGCGACCCTTGAGAGAGCCGCTTCGTCACTTCGCTCCGCGAAAATGCATTGTGTAGGCTTCAGCATCAGTCCCTCCTATAGTTAGCTTCGCGTTAGCAGCGACTTCAGGAGGGAGCGGAGATTTCCACTAAGTTCTTGATTTAGTGGTGAGCCCGATGGGATTCGAACCCATGACCCCTTGATTAAAAGTCAAGTGCTCTACCGGCTGAGCTACGGGCTCCTCCAGCGACATATGGGCCCCCTCATCCAGCAAGGTCAATATTGAGCAGCTTTCGATTGCCGGGGGTCGCGCGCCGCCTATGCTTTCAGTAAAGTCCGGGCCGACTTGCCCGCTGACGGCAGGGGGATCGTGACATGACGCGAAAAACGCCGGGTACCGGCTGGATCCGCTATTGGCCGCGGCTTCTGTTTGCCATTCCCCTTACCGCTATCTTGTGGGTGCCTTCCTATAACCGGATCGAGCCATCGCTCGGCGGCATCCCCTTTTTCTATTGGTACCAGCTTGCCTGGATCCTGCTTGGCGCGGCCATCGTGTTTGTCGTCTATACGATCGAAACGCGAATCACCGGGACGACGGCGAGGTCGAAGACGGGGCCCGAGACGACGGCTCCCCCGGGAGACGTGCTTTGAATCTCGACCTCGTCGCCACGACCGTATTTGTCCTTCTGTTCCTATTCGTCACCTGGCTCGGCTTCGTCGCCGCGCACTGGCGGAAGGCCGATCTCAACGTACTGCATGAATGGGGTCTCGGGGGGCGGAGATTCGGGACCGTCGTCACCTGGTTCCTGCTCGGCGGAGACCTCTACACCGCTTATACCTTCATCGCAGTGCCGGCGCTCGTCTTCGGCAAAGGGGCGATGGGCTTCTTCGCCATCCCCTATACGATCCTCATCTACCCAATTCTCTATCTCATGTTCCCGCGGCTATGGGCGATTGCCCATGCCAAGGGTCACGTCACGGCAGCCGATTTCGTCCGCGACCGGTTCGGCAGCCGTATGCTTGCGCTTGCCGTGGCTGTGACCGGCATCGTCGCCACCATGCCCTACATCGCCCTTCAGCTCGTCGGTATGGAGGTGGTGATCGGCGCGCTGGGATTCCCGGCTGGCGGCTTCGTCGGACATCTCCCGCTCATCATCGCCTTCATCGTGCTTGCCGCCTTCACCTATACAAGCGGGCTCCGCGCGCCCGCCTTGATTGCCATTGTCAAGGACACGCTGATCTTCGTCACCATCTTCGCGGCGGTTGTGATCATTCCAGAAAGGCTCGGTGGCTACGGCGCGATCTTCGCGAGCGTGCCGCCAGAGAAACTGCTTCTCGCGCCGCCGGCGGAGGGAAGCCTCGGCAGCTACAGCGCCTATGCAACGCTCGCGCTCGGCTCGGCGCTCTCGTTGTTCCTCTACCCGCATTCGATGACGGGAATCCTCAGCGCGTCGAACGGGGATGTGATCCGACGCAACGCCACGATGCTATCGGCCTATTCCTTCATTCTCGGGCTGATCGCCCTCTTGGGCTACATGGCCGTCGCGGCCGGCGTCGACAAGGACCCGGCATTTGCCGCGGGCTTTACCGAATACGGAGCGAATTTCGCGGTGCCGGCGCTGTTCCTTTCGTCCTTCTCGTCCTGGTTTGTAGGCGTCGCCTTTGCCGCCATCGCCATCGGCGCGCTTGTGCCAGCCGCGATCATGTCGATCGCCTGCGCCAATCTCTTCACGCGCAATCTCTACAAGGAATTCATGCGTGCCGATTGCACCGAGGCCGATGAGGCGCGCATGGCGAAGATCGTATCGCTCGTGGTGAAGATCGGCGCCGTGGTGTTCATCCTCGCTATTCCCCAAGACTACGCGATCCAGCTCCAGCTGCTCGGCGGCATTTGGATGATCCAACTCTTGCCGCCAATCGTGCTCGGCCTTTATACGCGCGGCTTCAATCCGATCGCGTTGCTCTTAGGCTGGATCGCGGGGACGGCGATCGGAACCTATATGGCGGCGACCCAAGGCTTCGCCTCATCGGTCTATCCGCTCGCCATCTTCGGCGTAACGGTGCCGGGCTACGCAGCGCTCTACTCGGTCGTAATCAACTTGATTGTCGCCGTGGTTTTGAGCCCGCTCTTCGACCTCGTGGCGCGGCGCGGAGCCACCTCCGCGGCGCGATAACGGCCGCAGCTGTCGTCAATGCGGCACTCGACCGCGGCGGATTATGTGGATAGGGTCAGCCGTCGCGACTCAAACTGCCCTCGACAAGGAGGACATTGACCATGGCAAACGACAACCAAGGCAGTCGGACGTTTTTGGCGATCGTGCTGGGCGGCATCGTGCTCGCTCTCGTCATCGCCGCTTATTTCATGTACGGCCACAAAGGCGAGACCAGCGTCAAGGTCGAGAAGCCGGCTACCGAGCAGTCCGCACCTGCCGCGCCCCCGGCAGCAGAGACGCCGGCTACGCCGCCAGCAGAGTCGCCGATGGCTCCGTCGGCACCTCCGGCCGGCGAGGCGCCAGCGACCCCGCCCGCAAATCCTGCCCCTTCGACAAGTCCGTAATGGCCGGCGAAAGGGCGGCCTCTCGCGAGCCGCCCTTCCCAACTTGGATGTCCGCGTCGGGTCCAAGGCTCTCAAAATCCTTAATCGAGCCGGCCGTTAGGCTGCGTAAGCCGTCTAACGCGTCTCCCTGCCGCCGAAATTGATGTAGATTGTCGGCCTCGATGCGTGGGAACGGCGAGATGGCGGTGAAAGGCGACCGCGGACGCGTGGCGTGCTGGCTTTTGACTGCCAGCTTCGCTTTTTTCATTTCGGCAGCCTACGCCCAAGACAAGCCCGCTGTGCCGGTCGAGGCGGCGAAGGTCATGGCCGCGCCGTTGAGCGAGCAGGTAACCGCCGTCGGCACTATCTTCTCCAACGAGGCGGTTACGGTCAGTTCGGAAATCCCGGGGCGGCTCGAGGAGATTCATTTCCAAGAAGGGCAGCCGATCGAGAGGGGATCGCCACTTTTCACGCTCGAAGATTCGGTCTATCGCGCCCAGCTCGCCGATGCCGAAGCCAAGCTTAAGCTCGCCGAGCAAACCCACAAGCGGCGCACCACTCTGCTTAGCAATCAATACGCGACGGCCCAATCGGCCGACGAGTCGGCCTCCGCCGTCGCAGTGAACACGGCCGCCGTCGAGCTCGCCCGTGTGCAGCTCGACAAGGCGCATATCGTGGCGCCGTTCTCCGGTATTGTCGGCCTTCGCCGCGTCAGTGTCGGTGAGTACATCACCGCAGGCCAGCCGCTGGTCAATCTCGAAGCCATCGATCCGGTGAAGGCCGATTTCAGGGTGCCTGAGAAGTTCCTTCCCGCCATCAGGGTAGGGCAGACTATCCGCATCAAAGTTGACGCCTTCCCAGGGGACAGCTTCGAGGGGAAAGTTTACGCCATCGATCCGCGGCTCGACGTGGCGGGCCGCAGCCTGCTGGTGCGCGCAGTGGTGCCCAACGGCGATCAGAGGCTTCGCCCGGGGCTGTTCGCGCGAGTGACGGTGCTGCTGCAGCTCAAGGAGGATGCCTTGAGCGTGCCGGAGCAGGCGATCGTGCCCCAGGGCGACAGCCAGTTCGTGTTCAAGATCGTGGACGGCAAGGCCCATCTGACCAAAGTTGTGACCGGCACGCGCCGCGATGGACGGGTCGAGATCGTCGATGGCCTATCCGCCGGCGATCAGGTCGTGATTGCGGGCCAGCTCAAGATCCGCGACGGCAGTGCCGTGTCGATCGTCGGACCTACCGGGGCCTGAGCCGTGACGCTTCCAGAACTTTCGATCAAGCGGCCGGTCTTCGCGACCGTCTTGAGCCTCGTGCTCGTTCTGGTCGGGCTCGTCTCTTATGAGCGCTTGAGCGTGCGCGAATACCCAGCGATCGACTCGCCGGTGGTCACCGTGCAGACCAATTATCCCGGCGCCAGTGCGGCCATCGTCGAGACCCAAGTCACGCAAGTGCTCGAGGATTCGCTGTCGGGCATCGAAGGCATCGATTTCATCACCTCGATCAGCCGGCAGGAATCGAGCCAGATCACTGTGCGGTTCAAGCTCGACCGCAACCCGGACTATGCCGCTGCCGACGTACGCGATCGGGTCGGGCGGGTTCGTGGCCGCCTTCCCGACGAGATCGACGAGCCGATCATCCAGAAGGTCGAGGCCGACGCCCAGCCGATCTTTCACCTCGCTTTCTTCAGCGACAAGCATTCGGCGCTCGAGATCACCGATTATGCCGAGCGCTACGTCAAGGATCAGCTCCAGACGCTTCCGGGCGTTGCCGAAGTGCGCCTGTTCGGCGATCGCCAATATTCCATGCGCATCTGGCTCGATCCTGAACGTGTCGCCGCCTATCAGCTCACGCCGCAAGACATCGAGGCGGCGCTGAGACGTCAGAACGTCGAGGTGCCGTCAGGCCGCATTGAAAGCCAGCAGCGCGAGTTCACCGTGCTTGCCGAAACCGACCTTCGCACGCCCGAGCAATTCAACGATCTCATCGTCAAAGAGGCCAATGGTTATCTCGTGCGCCTCGCAGACGTGGGCCACGCCGAGCTCGGCGCCCTCGATGAGCGGCGCATCGTTCGCTTCAACGGCAAGCCTGCGATCGCGGTCGGCGTGATCAAGCAGGCAACCGCCAATCCGCTTGAAGTCGCCCAAGAAATCCAGAAGGTGCTGCCAGCCATCACCGCGTCGCTGCCTGACGGCATGCAAGTCAGGATCGCCAACGACAAATCGGTGTTCATCGCCGAGTCGATCAAGAACGTCTATGAGACCATCGGCGAAGCGGTCCTCCTCGTAGTCCTGATCATCTTCCTGTTCCTGCGCTCGGTGCGCGCCACGCTGATCCCGCTGGTCACGATCCCGGTCTCGCTGATCGGCGCGTTTGCGCTGATGTATGCGCTAGGCTTCTCCATCAACACGCTGACGCTGCTCGCGCTCGTCCTCGCAATCGGCCTCGTGGTGGACGACGCCATCGTCATGCTGGAGAACATCTACCGCCACGTCGAGGGGGGCATGAACCCGGTCCAAGCCGCGCTTATCGGCAGCCGCGAGATTTCTTTTGCCGTGATCGCGATGACTATCACGCTAGCCGCGGTCTACGCGCCGATCGGCTTCATGACCGGCATCACCGGGCGGCTGTTCACCGAGTTCGCCTGGACGCTTGCCGGCGCGGTCATCGTTTCGGGCTTCGTGGCGCTGACGCTCTCGCCGATGATGTGCTCGAAGCTCCTGCGCCACCAGGAGCGGCACAACGCTCTATACCGCGCGAGCGAGCGCGTGCTTCAGGGCATCGGCGCGGGCTACCGCGGCCTGCTCAAGCGCGCGCTGGCAGTCCCGCCGGTCGTGCTCCTGATCGGGCTTGCGGTGGCGGGCTCGAGCGTTGCGCTGTTCGGCCTGCTGAAGGGAGAGCTGGCGCCGATCGAAGATCAAGGCAACATCTATGTGATGTTCCGCGCGCCGGAGGGCGCGACTATTGAATACACCGACGCCTATGCGAAACAACTCGAGCAGATCTATCTCTCGGTACCGGAGGCCGACCGCATCTTCGTGGTGGCCGGCAATCCTACGGTCTCGCAGGGCACCTCGGTCGTAAGGCTCAAGCCGTGGAGCGAGCGCGAGCGCACCCAGCAGGAGATCGCCAAGTCGATCGCGCCGCGCATGGTCGCCGTCCCGGGTGTGGTGGCGTTTCCAAGCAACCCGCCGTCGCTCGGTCAAAGCCTGAAGGACAAGCCCATCAATTTCGTGATCCAGACCTCGAGCTCGTATGACGAATTGCAGAAGATGGTCGATGCCGTGCTCGAGAAGGTGCGCGACTATCCGGGGCTGGTCGACGTGGACTCAGACCTCAAGCTCAACTCGCCGCAGCTCGACATCTCGGTCGACCGTGAGAAGGCAGCGGCGACAGGAGTCGAGATCGACACGCTCGGCCGCACGCTCGAGACGATGCTCGGCGGTCGCCAGGTCACGCGCTTCAAGCAGAACGGGGAGCAATACGACGTGGTGGTGAAGATCGCCGATATCGACCGCCAGAATCCCGACGATATGCGGCGCATCTATGTGAAGGGGCGGGAGGACGCGATGATCCCGCTGTCGAACCTCATCACCATCAAGGAGACCGTGGCTCCGAAGGAGCTCAACCACTTCAATCAGCTCCGCGCCGCCACCATCACCGCGCAGCTTGCGCCAGGCTACACCTTGAGCGACGGCCTGAGCTTCCTTGCCAAGACCGCGCAAGAGGTGCTGCCAATCACCGCCCATGTCGAATATTCGGGGCAGTCGCGCGAGTTCAGGGAAGCGAGCCGCAATATGTATCTCATCTTCCTGCTCGCGCTCGCCTTCATCTATCTCGTGCTCGCGGCGCAGTTCGAAAGCTTCACCGATCCCTTCATCATCATGCTGACCGTGCCGCTCTCGGTGACCGGCGCGCTGCTTGCATTGTGGTGGAGCGGCGGCACGCTCAACATCTATAGCCAGGTCGGGCTTGTCACGCTGATCGGACTCATCACCAAGCACGGCATTCTCATCGTGGAATTCTCGAACCAGCTTCGCGCCAAGGGGCAGCCGATGCGCGAGGCGGTGATGGAAGCGGCGGCGTTGCGGCTCCGACCGATCCTGATGACCACCGGCGCCATGGTGCTCGGCGCCGTGCCGCTTGCGCTCGCGACCGGCGCCGGCGCCGAGAATCGTCAGGACATCGGCTGGGTGATCGTGGGCGGGCTTCTCGTCGGCACGCTGTTCACGCTGTTCGTGATCCCCGTGGTCTACACCTATCTCAGCCGGCGCGAGTTCCTGGAGGCCGATCTCGAAGGCACACAGGACGCGCCTGCGTTACCCAGGCCGCGCGGCGTGCTCGAGCCAGCCGAATAGAGGCTGAAGGCGTCGCGCGCTGAGAGGCGCGAAAACGGTTCACTTGGGTGTCGAGATGCGAGGCGGCTGCCGCAAAAAGAAGAGCCCCGGCGCGGGGAGTGCCGAGGCTCGTACGCATTACACAGAACGCACTACCTACCCAGACCGAACACAACTGGGCACATAGAGCATGCCTTGGGCCTGTGGCAGTTTTTTGACGATTCCTTGTCAGTCTTTTTAATAGCCACAAGCATTTGCACGCGCGCCTTAAGACCGCATGGCGCATCTAACCGGGACCAAAACGCCGCGCTATCTCAAAGGTTCCGCCTGGGAAGCGCGAAGCTTGTGCAGGGGCCCGCGTCATGCACTATGATGAAAATCCGGGCGAACCTAAATGAGTTAGAGGACCATGCGCTGGCGCGGCGAAAGAGAAAGCCAGAACGTCGAGGACCGACGCGACGAAGGCGGCGGCTTCGGCTTTCCGATGCCTGGCGGCGGGGTCAGCTTTCCCAGCGGCGGCGGCGGGCGCGGCGGCATCGGCATTGTCGGCATTCTCATCATTCTCGGGCTCATGCTGTTCTTCGGCATCGACCCGAGGGTGATCTTGCAGGGAGGGGGAGGTGACGAGGATAACTTCCCGAACATTCAACTTCCGCAGTCTCGTCCCGAGAGCACCAATGTCCCGGCCCCCGGCACGGAGCACCAAGGTCCGCCGGTCCAGCATCCACAATCGACGAGCGAGGACGATCTCAAGCAATTCGTAAGCGTGGTGCTCGCCGACACCGAGGACGTCTGGCAAGATCTGTTCAAACAATACGGCCAGCGTTATAGCGACCCCAAGCTCGTGCTGTACTCAGGCGCGATCCGTTCGGCTTGCGGGCTTGGCCAGTCGGCCATGGGGCCTTTTTACTGTCCGAACGACGAGAAGGTGTATATCGACCTCGACTTCTACCAGGAGCTCAAGAACCGCTTCAAAGCGCCGGGCGATTTCGCCCAGGCCTATGTCATCGCGCACGAAGTCGGCCATCACGTGCAGAAGCTGCTCGGCATCATGGATCAGGTCGAGGCGGTGCGGCAGCGCATGGATTCGGCCGAAGCGAATGCTTTGCAGGTTCGGGTCGAGCTGCAGGCCGATTGCTTCGCCGGCGTGTGGGCCAATCACGCGCAAGAAAGCAAGAATATCATCGAGCCCGGTGACATCGAGGAGGCGCTGAACGCGGCGAGCGCCATCGGAGACGATCGCATCCAGAGGCAGACGCAAGGCTATGTCGTGCCCGATGCATTCACTCACGGCTCTTCCGCGCAGCGGGTGCGCTGGTTCAAGCGCGGCTACGAAAGCGGGAAGCTCGAGAGCTGCGATACCTTCAACACGGATCAGCTCTAGCTCGTTGGCTGCGCAAGCTCGGTAGCGGGTGACTAGAGCGAGTCTCCGGCAAAGACCGTCGCCTCGCACGACTTCTGCGCCTTCTTGAACAGGAGGCAGGCTTGGTTCGCCTCTGCGGCGTTGGCGAACGGCCCGGCGATCAGCCGCCACTTCTTGTCGGGGGCCAGCACGCGACGAGGCTGAAGCCCCGCTACCAAAGCTGCGTGATTGGTGAGCAACTCGCGCCACAATGGTCGCAATCCATCCTGCTTCGCCACGATCCCGATCTCGATGCCGTAGCGCGTGGACCCGTCGTTGGCTGCCGGCGGCAGAGTGGTGGGGCTAAGAGCTGCAATTTCGGTGTTGGGTGTTGGTGCCGTGCTCTCGCTGCCGGATTCCGATGACGAGGAGGCACTGTCGGTCGCGGCCGGACTTGGCGCCGACAGATTGCTGCTGAGGCTTGGAGTCGGCGTTACTTCGGTCAAGGGCTCGTCGGGAACCTCCGACACCGTCACCGGCGGCGGCGTAGGCTCGTGCTCGTTCTCCGCGTCGGCTGGCTCTTCAGAAGGAGGCGGACTGCTCGAAGGCGTCGCCGAGGGTTTGACTTCCGCGGGCTTCACGTCCGCAGGCTTTGCCGCGGGAGGCGGTTCTGGCGCGGGAACCTGGGCCGCCTTGGGTGCTTCGGCAGGTTTCGCCGGCTCGGCGGGTTTCTCGGCAGGCTGCGCCAAGGCGACACTAGGCTTCTTCGCTTGAGGAGCGGGTGGCTCGGGCGAAGGCACCGGCTCTGACTCCGGGGTCGAGGGGCTCGCGTTCTCCGACAATGAGCCGGCCGGCCGCACAGCCTTCTCAAGCGGCTCAAGACGCGTGTTGATCTCAGCGATCTGCTGCGACAGTTCGCGCAAGGTGGACTCGATCTTCCCCGTCTCAGCAGCGCCGACGGCGCTTGCAGCTTGCTCCGAGCTAATTGACGTCTCGCCTGGCGCGACCTGGCTGCCAAGGGCACCGGGATTGGTCAGGAGGGTGAACAAGTATACGCCCGACAGGCCGCCGAGAACGATCCAGAAGAACGCAAACGCGCTCCGAACCACATTTCGCGAACTGGTTTGACGATCCTTGATCATTGAGAGTGAACCCCCTCTCGCCTGGAAAATCAGGCTGAAAAACGACCTGAATATGGCTTAGCCTGCGATATGGCGCCGCCCCATCTGAGGGAGATTACTCCGTCCATCCAGCCGGTCAATTTTCCCCTGCTGGGCCCTCCTGACGCAGGTTATGGCCCTAGCCCCTCGTTTGGACTAGACAATCGCCGTCCGCGTGCCTTTGGACGGCGATTCGGCTTTGCCGCCATCAATACAGGATTGACGCCCTTAACTGTACCTAAGCTTTGCGCGCTTAAGTCAGCTCCGTGCTGCCGCGCAATTTGAGTGAAGTGTCAGCGATTCAAGCCTCATGAACCAAACCTCCTCCCTCGCCATCATCCTTGCCGCGGGTAAGGGCACGCGGATGAAGTCCGAACTGCCCAAGGTGATGCACAAGCTTGCCGGGGCCACGCTACTCGCTCATGTTCTGAAGGCCGCCAAAGCTGCCGGCATCGACCGCATGGCCGTGGTGGTCGGCCCCGGCATGGAAGAGGTTGGCGCGGCGGTTGCGGCCGTCGATCCGAAGGCACAGTCATTCGTGCAGGCGAAACAGCTTGGGACAGCTGACGCGGTTAAGTCCGCCCGGGAAGCGCTCGAAGATTTCAAGGGCGACGTCCTCGTGCTTTATGGTGATACACCCCTCTTGACTTCCGAAACCCTCAACCGCGTGCGCGCCGAGCTCAAGGCGGGCGCCGATCTGGTGGTGATCGGCTTCGAGGCAGCCGATCCTAGTGGCTATGGACGGTTCCTGCTCGACGATCGGGGAAGTCTCGCAGCGATCCGCGAGGAGAAAGATGCGAGCGACGAGGAGCGCGCGCTCACCCTGTGCAATTCCGGAATCATGGCGTTCCGCTCGGCCAAGATCCTGCTCGATCTGCTCGGCCGCATCGGCAATGACAACGCAAAGAGCGAGTTCTACCTCACCGACGCCGTGGCGCTCGCCCGAGGCGACCGGCTTGAAGCGCGCATCGTGCTGTCCAACGGAGAGGAGGTGCTTGGCGTCAACTCGCGCGCCGAGCTCGCCGAGGCCGAAGTAGCAATGCAGCAGCGGCTTCGCGACAAGGCAATGGCCAACGGCGCGACGCTCGTTGCGCCCGAGACGGTGTTCATCAGCCATGACACGCGCATCGGCAGGGACGTGGTGATCGAGCCTAACGTCGTGATTGGTCCAGGCGTGGTTATCGAGGACGGCGCCACCGTCAGAGGCTTCTCCCATATCGAAGGCGCCCATATCGGTCCCGGCGCAATCGTCGGGCCGTTCGCGCGGCTCCGCCCCGGCGCCACGCTCGGCGAGAATGCTCATGTCGGCAATTTCGTCGAGATCAAGCAGGCTGAGATCGGCGAGGGCGCCAAGGTCAACCATCTCACCTATATCGGCGATGCTAGCGTCGGCGCGCGCGCCAATATCGGGGCGGGAACCATCACCTGCAACTACGACGGCTTCGCCAAGCATCGCACCGAGATCGGCGCGGGGGCCTTTGTCGGCTCGAACTCTTCGCTCGTGGCTCCGGTCAAGATCGGGGACGGCGCCTATATCGGATCGGGCAGCGTGATCTCCAAGGACGTCTCGCCTGACGCGCTTGCGCTCACCCGTTCGCCGCAAGAGGAACGCAAAGGCTGGGCTGCACGTAGGCGCGAGCAGCGCGGCAAGTCCAAAGCCAAGGCAGCCGCTGGTACCGGCAACAAAGGGACATAGCTCGTGAATTGCGACCGGCGGTTCCGCCAATTACCAGTTGGCAAAATTCGATGGAGTAGGGAACGATGTGCGGCATTGTTGGCATCCTCGGCAAAGATGCGGTCGCCGAGCAGCTGGTTGACGCGCTGAAGCGCCTCGAGTATCGCGGTTATGACTCCGCCGGCGTCGCCACCGTGGAGAATGGAAGACTCGGGCGTCGGCGCGCCGAAGGCAAGCTGCGCAATCTCGAAACTGTGCTCAAGGCCAATCCGCTGTTCGGCGACACCGGCATCGGCCACACGCGCTGGGCCACGCACGGCAAGCCCGTCGAGTCCAATGCACATCCGCATATGACGGCAAAGGCGGCGGTGGTGCATAACGGCATCATCGAGAATTTTCGCGCCCTGAAGCAGGAGCTTGTTGCGGCGGGCGCGCAATTCACGAGCGACACCGACACAGAGGTCATCGCTCATCTTGTCACGCGCGAATTGAACGCCGGCAACGATCCCGTACAGGCGGTCTATGCGACGTTGAGCCGTCTCGAAGGCGCGTTTGCTCTCGCCATGATCTTCGCCGGCTACGACGATCTTTTGATCGTGGCGCGGCGAGGTAGCCCGCTCGCGATCGGTTACGGCAATGGCGAGATGTTCGTGGGCTCCGACGCGATCGCGCTCGCGCCGTTCACCGACTCCATTGCCTATCTCGAAGACGGCGACTGGGCCGTGCTCACTCGCAAAGGCGTCGCCGTGCGCGACCGCAACGGCCAGGCGGTGGAGCGCCTGGTCACTCGCTCGCAGGCCACGGCTTTCATCGTCGACAAGGGCAACCACCGCCACTTCATGGCGAAGGAGATCCACGAGCAGCCCGAGGTCATTGGCCACACACTTGCCGCGTACGTCGATCTCGCCACGAACCGCGTGGACATTCCTGCTCTGCCCTTCGACTTTGCCGATCTCAGACGCTTGTCGATCTCGGCGTGCGGCACGGCGTTCTATGCCGGTTTGGTCGCCAAATATTGGTTCGAGCGCTGGGCCAAGCTTCCGGTCGATGTCGATATCGCGTCTGAGTTCCGCTACCGCGAGACGCCGCTCGACCATGGCGGCGCCGCTCTGTTCGTTTCGCAATCTGGCGAGACGGCGGATACGCTCGCGACGCTCCGATATTGCCGCGGGCAAGGACAGTACATCGCCTCGGTGGTCAACGTTCGCGAGTCGTCGATTGCGCGGGAGTCAGACGCCGTTCTCCCAACTCTGGCAGGACCGGAGATTGGTGTTGCCTCGACCAAGGCTTTCACCTGTCAGCTTGCGGTGCTCGCCTGCCTCGCCATCGCCGCCGGCAAAGCGCGCGGGGTGATCGACCCTTCGCTCGAAATTGAGCTCGTGCAGGCTCTCGCCGAGGTCCCGCGCCACATGTCGACGGTGCTACGCGACGAGGAGCCTTACGAGACGCTTGCTCATAGCCTGTTCAAGGCGCGCGATGTTCTTTACCTCGGCCGCGGCCCGTCCTTCCCGATCGCGCTCGAGGGCGCGCTCAAGCTGAAGGAAATTTCCTATATCCATGCCGAAGGCTATGCCGCGGGCGAGCTAAAGCACGGCCCAATTGCGCTGATCGATGAGAACATGCCCGTTATCGTCATCGCGCCACGCGACGATCTTTATGACAAGACCGTTTCTAACATGCAGGAGGTCGCGGCGCGAGGCGGGCAAATCGTGCTTGTCAGCGACGCCGATCCGGCGACCACCGGCTGCGAGATCGCGACCGATCTCGCGGTGCCTTCGGTGCATCGCTTCGTCACCCCGCTCGTCTACGCTGTGCCCGTCCAGCTCATCGCCTATCACACGGCGGTGTTCATTGGCACCGATGTCGATCAGCCGCGAAACCTCGCAAAATCTGTGACTGTGGAATAAACTACAGCCTCGGATTTGCCTGATTTCTTTGTTTGAGCAAAGACATGGCGGATCAATGGAAGTTCTTCCGGCCGCGCCGTCTTGCTTTCGGCGGGCGCCTTTTCCCGCACGCGTGTTTTTTGGCTGTTTCCTTCACGTTTTTCAACTTGGCCCAGGCGGAAGATGCAGGGCTGAAGAACGGCGCAGTTTCGCTTGCCGCCGGTAAATACGACACGGCCGTGCGGCAGTTCTCGGCCGCGATCAACGCGGATAACGTCGTGCCGGGGGAAGCTGCCAAGGCGCTCTATCTGCGCGGCATCGCCTACCGCAAGCTCAACCAACCGTCGCGCGCCATTGCCGATTTCGGCGCAGCGATGTGGCTCGGGCTGCCTGAGGGCGACCGCGTCAAGGCGCTGGTGAACCGCGGCCTTGCCTATCAGTCCGCGGGCCTCGCGAACCAGGGCCAGGCAGATATCGCGCTGGCGCGCAAATCCGGTGGCGGAGAGGTCGATCAGCTGATCGCCGAAGGCGGCGGCTCTGCCGAAGGCGCCGCTTCGGTTGCCGCGTTCTCGACCTCGGTCACGCCCGAGTCACAAGGCTCGAGCGCTCAGGCAGCTGCGGCGCCCGCTAGTGAGGCGCCGATCAAGACCGCGAGCAGCTCGGGCAAGTGGACGACGACCGCAAGTGCCGAGACGGGCGGGACATCGAGCGGCAATCGCGTGAGCCGCTGGTGGGGCTCACTCACCGGCTCCTCTTCTTCAGTGTCGGCCGCAACCGCGCCTGCCGAGAGCGCGGCGCCAACTCCGGCTCCCGCGAAACCTCAATCATCGGCACCGAGCACAGGGTGGGGAGCTCAGACGCAAGCGGGTGAAGCCGCCGCTGCGAGCGCTCCGCCGCCGGCGCCGAGCACCGGATGGGGTGCGCAGACTCAGCAAACCGCCAGCGCCACCGAGCCAACCAGCGCACCTCCGGCGCCGGCCAGCCCAGCTCGAGCGCCAAGCACGGGATGGGGCGCGCAGACGCAAGGGGGCGAAACCGTGGTGGCGACCGATGCGAACCCAAGCGGAAGCAGGTGGAGCCGCTGGTTCTCCAAGTCTGCCGAGGCCGAAACTCCGGCCGCCGCGCCCGCAGCCGCAGCCGCGACGTCGGCCCCAGGCGGCGGTGGCTTCCAATTGCAGCTCGCGACCAGCCGGTCGGAGCAGGAAGCTCAGGCGCTGTGGAAGAAAGTGTCGAGTGAGAACCAGCAGGTTGCCGCCGCTCAGCCCGTGATTGAGAAAGTGGACATCGGCAATTTCGGCACCTTTTACAGTCTCAAGATCGGACCCTTCCCGGACAAGGCGGAAAGCCTTAAGGTTTGCAGTGCGCTAAAGCGAAACGGAGTGGACTGCTCTCTCGTGACGCAGTAATGCGCGCTAGGCCGCGTGACGCATAGGACTGGCAGGCGTCTGCGCGCAGAGTCCGTCAGCCTTTATTCCGGGTCCATGAAAGCTAAAGACAAGTCTGATCTCGTTGCCAAGCCGGACGACGAGACATCTTCGCAGGCGGACCGGCTCGCCTTGCTTGCCGCAGCGGGCGAGCCTGCCTCGCTGCATATTGGCGCGCGGCTCCGCGGTTATTTCCTCACTGGACTCATCGTGGTTGGCCCGGTCGCCGTCACCCTCTACGTCGTGTGGTGGTTCATCAATCTGGTTGATGCCTGGGTGAAGCCGCTCGTTCCGCAGGCTTATCTGCCGGACACATATCTTCCCTTCCGCGTGCCTGGCGTCGGCCTAATCGTCGGCATTGTGCTCCTCATGGTGGTGGGGGCGCTCACCGCCAATCTGTTCGGGCGCAGCATCGTGAGCTACGGCGAGATGATGCTCGACCGCATGCCCGTGGTACGCGGGGTGTACCGGCTGGTGAAGCAGATCTTCACCACGGTGTTCTCCAAGAGCGGGACGTCGTTCAAGCGCGTGGGGCTGATCGAGTTTCCCCGGCGTGGGCTCTATTGCATCGTGTTCATGGCCGGCGACCCGCCGGTCGAGGTTGACGAGAAGATCGGCGGAGGCAAGCCGCTCATCACCGTGTTCATGCCGAACGGGCCAAACCCGACCACCGGCTTCATCGTGTTCGTACCGGCGAGCGAGGTGATCCCGCTCGACCTTGCGGTCGAAGACGCCGCCAAGCTCGTGGTCTCTGCCGGCCTAGTCGGGCCTGACCAGCAGCAGGAAGAACTGCGCAAGCTTGCCAAAGCGAGTGCCGCAAAGTCCGTGCATGAGGAAGAGCCTATCGTTTAGGCTACGGCCTCAGCCCGCGCACATCAGCTTGATCGCGTCGTCACGCTCGAACAAATAGAGCAGCAGCTTGAGCGGATCGGCATCCGGCGCCTTCAGGTCCGGATCGCGCGTGAGCTTGAGCCGCGCCTCGTCGCGCGCAGCCTCGAGCAGAGCCCCATGCTCCGGCAGGCTCGCGATACGAAACGCGGGCAGACCGCTCTGCCGGGTGCCCAGCACCTCGCCGCCGCCTCTGAGCTTCAGGTCCTCCTCGGCGATGACGAAGCCGTCCTCGGTACGGCGCATGACGCCAAGCCTCTCGCGCGCCGTGTCGGATAAGGGCTGGCGGTAGAGCAGGATGCAAGAAGACTCCTTGGCGCCGCGGCCGACGCGTCCGCGCAACTGATGGAGCTGGGCGAGACCGAAGCGCTCGGCATGCTCGATGATCATGATGCTTGCATTCGGAACATCGACGCCGACCTCGATCACCGTGGTGGACACCAGGATCAAGAGCGCGCCCGAGGCAAACGCGGCCATCACGCGATCCTTGTCCTTGCCGGCGAGCTTGCCGTGCACCAGGCCCACCTTGTCGCCGAAGCGAGCACGGAGCTCGGCGTGGCGCGCCTCCGCCGCGGCGATGTCGAGCACCTCGGATTCGGCGACGAGCGGACAGACCCAATAGACTTGTGCGCCGCTTTTGATCGCGCGGGTGATGCCGTCGATCACCTCGTCGATGCGCTCGAGCGGTACGGTGCGGGTGGCGACCGGCTTGCGCTCTGGTGGCTTCTCGTCGAGTCGCGACACATCCATGTCACCGTAGCTCGTAAGGAGAAGCGTGCGCGGAATGGGCGTCGCGGTCATCACCAGAAGCTCAGCGCCGCTGCCGCCGCCCTTCTTTTGCAAAGCGAGCCGCTGATGCACGCCGAACCTGTGCTGCTCGTCGATCACCACGAGACCAAGATCCCGGAACGCGACATGCTCCTGGAACAGCGCGTGGGTGCCTATGAGGATGTCGATGCTGCCGCTGGCGAGACGCTCCACAATGGCGGCTCGCTCTCTCCCGCGTTCGCGTCCGGTGAGCAGCGCGATGCGCAAACCCGCGGGCGCGCCGAACTGGGTGATGGTCGTGAGATGCTGACGGGCAAGAAGCTCGGTTGGCGCCATCAGCGCGGCCTGCGCCCCGGCTTCGACCGCGGTGGCCATGGCGAGCAGAGCGACAACCGTTTTGCCGCTGCCGACATCGCCTTGCAGCAAGCGGAGCATGCGGTGAGGGCTCGCGAGATCGGCATCGATCTCGACGAGCGCGCGCTTCTGCGCCACGGTCAGCACGAACGGAAGGGCTGAGACAATTGCCTTGCGCAGTTTGCCAGGTGCGGCGAGCTTCCGCCCGGCGCGCCGCTTGAGCCTCGCGCGAATGACGGCAAGCGCAAGCTGGTTGGCGAGAAGCTCGTCATGAGCCAATCGCGCTCGGGCAGGCGCCGAGGGCGCGACATCTGCCTCACCCTCGGGTGCATGAAGGCGCCGGAGTGCGTCGGCAAAGGAAGGCCAAACATTCTTCGCGCGGTACCCTTCGTCCATCCATTCTGGAAATGCCGGCAGCCGCGCCAGCGCCTCGCCGATCGCTTTGCGCAGCGTGGTGTTGGTCAGGCCCGCAGTCAGCGGATAGATCGGCTCGTGCATCGGGAGAGCTGCCGTAGCATCGCGCTCGCCCTCGATGTCCACCACATGATCGGGATGAGGGATTTGCAGCCAGCCGTCATAGGATTCGAGCTTGCCCGAGACGAGGCGGCGGCTGCCCACAGGCAAGAGGCGCTTCAGATATCCCGGGTCGGCATTGAAATAGACAAGCTCGAGCGCGGCGCCTGCGGAGTCCTCGACCAGGACCTTGTACGGCGCTCGTCCGCCGCGCCGCCCGCCGCCTGACCTGTGCTCCGTCACGGTCACTTCGAGGGTCGCAAGCTCGCCGATGCGCGCGTCGGCGAAGCGTGGCGTGATGGTACGGTTGATCACGCCGACCGGGAGATGCCATAGAAGGTCAATGATCCGCGCGTGGCTCGAGCGCTGCCCAACGAGCTTGTTGAGGAGCGCCTCAACCTTTGGGCCGACGCCCTTCAATGAGCGTACTGTGGCAAAGAGGGGCGCAAGCAGGGGAGGCCGCGTCGCGGACATTCCATCACCGTAAAGCAAATTTCGAGCGGCTTGACAGAGGCTAGCGCGCCCGGTCTAAACCATCCTCTCAGGCAAAAACCATGGTCATGTCCGGCAGTGATCTCGGAATGCGCCGCCGCCGCGCGCTTTGGCGGGCGACGCACCGGGGTTCCAAGGAGATGGACTTCCTGCTTGGCCGATTCGCCGAAGCGGCGCTCGACGGAATGAATGCCGCCGAGATCGGCGTGTTCGAGCGCCTGATCGACACGCCGGACCCCGACATCGAGATGTCGCTGTTCGGGGGTCAGTCGCTCGGTGAGACCGATCTCGACAAACTGATCGCCCGGCTCAGGCGTTTCCACGGCCTTGAGCAGGCGGACTAAACTCTAACGCTCTCATGGCAGTTAAGCCCTCGTTTCCATCCTTACCGGTCGAACGCCTGCTCAAAGCGCCGCATATGATCGCAAGCGGCGTTCCTGAAGGCCTGGATGCGCTCCTCCTCGGCGAGCTTGCCCGCCAGACCCCGCGCGGCGCGCCGATCTTGCACATCGCGCGCGATGCCAACCGCCTCGTCACGCTCGAAGATGCGCTCGCATTCTTCGCCCCCGACGTGACCGTGCTGACTTTTCCTGCCTGGGACGGCGTCCCTTACGACCGCGTCGCACCCAATGCCGACACCATCGCGCGCCGCATCGCCACACTTTCCGAGCTAACGCATCGGGAGACCGCAGGCAACAAGTCGTCTCTTATCGTCCTCACCACGGTGAACGCCGTGGTGCAGAGAGTGCCCCCAAGGGCGTTCATCGCGGCGTCGAGCATGAGGCTCGCAGCCGGCAATGCCGTGAGCATGCAGGAGCTCGTCGAGCGCCTCGAAGTTTCCGGTTACGGGCGCGCGGGCACCGTGACCGATCCAGGCCAATATGCAGTGCGCGGCGGCATCCTCGATCTCTATCCGCCGGGAGCCCAGCCGGTTCGCCTTGACTTCTTCGGCGACACGCTCGAATCGATCAGGGCCTTCGATCCGGAGACGCAGCGCACTGCTGCGCGGCTCGACAGTGTCGAGCTTCTGCCAATGAGCGAGCTCGTGCTCACGCCGGACGTCCGCCGCGCCTTCCGACAGCGCTATGTGGAGCTGTTCGGGCCGGTTACAGGCGACGACCCGCTCTACGAGTCGATCTCCGCCGGGCGCCAGCATCAGGGCATGGAGCATTGGCTGCCGCTGTTCCATGACCGCCTCGACACGCTATTCGACTATCTGCCCGGCGCCCTGGTCAGCCTCGACCCGCTAGTCGATGACGCCCGCACCAAGAGGCTCGAGCAGGTCGCCGATCACTATGAGGCGCGAGCGCAGGCGCTCGAGCGCAAGGCATTCGGCGCGCCGCCTTATCATCCTGTGCCTCCGGAAAGCATGTTTCTGAGCGAGGCCGAGTGGCAGCAAGCCCTCGCGTCGCGGCAGACGATTGCGCTCGATCCCTTCGAGCACCCCGAGACGCCTGGCGGCAAGATCGTCTCATTCGGCGGCCGGCAAGGCCACTCCTTTGCGGCCGAGCGCCAAACCGAAGGCGGCTATGTGTTCGACGCGGCGGTAGCTCACGCCAAACGCCTCAAGGGCGAGGACAAGCGCGTGATCGTGGCGTGCTGGAGCAATGGCGCCCGCGAACGGCTCGCCACGCTGCTGTGGGAACATGGCATAGGCGAGACTATGGGTGTGGAGAGCTTCGCTGACGCGATTGCGCTTCCGCACGCGACGACGGCGTTCGCCGTGCTCCCGCTGGAGACCGGCTTCGAGGCGCCTGGTCTTGCTGTGATCGACGAGCAGGACATCCTTGGCGACCGGCTGGTGCGCAAGACACGGGGCAAGCGCGGGGCGGACGTGCTCACAGAGGTGTCGAGCCTATCCGTCGGCGATCTCGTGGTGCACGCCGACCACGGCATCGGCCGTTTTGTCGGACTTACTGCCATCGAGGCGGCCGAGAAGCCACATGATTGCCTCGAGCTGCACTACTCCGGTGGCGACAAGCTCTATCTGCCCGTCGAGAATATCGAGCTACTCAGCCGCTACGGGTCGGATGAGGCAGGCGTTCAGCTCGACCGGCTCGGCGGCGTCGCTTGGCAGACGCGCAAAGCACGCCTGAAGAAGCGCATCCGCGATATGGCGGAGAAGCTGATCAAGGTTGCGGCGCTGCGCGAGCTGCGCCAAGCGCCGGTGCTTACGCCGCCTGACGGCCTCTATGATGAGTTCTCGGCGAGATTCCCCTACGAGGAGACCGAGGATCAAGAGACAAGCATCGAAGCTGTGCTCGATGATCTCGCGAGCGGACGGCCAATGGACCGCCTGATATGCGGCGATGTCGGCTTCGGCAAGACCGAGGTGGCGCTGCGCGCGAGCCTCATCGCCGTCCTCGCCGGGAAGCAGGTTGCAGTGGTGGTTCCGACCACACTGCTCGCTCGCCAGCACTTTTATACCTTCACCGAGCGCTTCCGCGGCTTCCCGGTGAAGATCGCGCAAGCTTCACGACTAGTGACCGCCAAGGACCGCGCCGAGGTCAAGAAGGGCTTGAAGTCTGGCGACATCGACATCGTCATCGGCACCCACGCGCTGCTGGCTAAATCGGCCGAGTTCGCCAATCTCGGGCTCCTTATCGTGGACGAGGAGCAGCATTTTGGTGTGCAGCACAAGGAGCGGCTGAAGCAGCTTCGCGAAGACGTGCATGTGCTGACGCTGACCGCGACGCCGATTCCGCGCACTTTGCAATTGGCGCTGTCGGGCGTGCGCGAGATGTCGCTGATCTCGACCCCTCCGGTCGATCGCCTCGCCGTGCGCACCTATGTGACGCCGTTCGATCCCGTCATTCTGCGCGAGGCGCTACTGCGCGAGCGCTTCCGTGGCGGCCAGACATTTTATGTGGTGCCGCGCATCTCTGATCTCGACGACGCGGCGGCGTTCCTCGAAGAGCACGCGCCTGAGCTAAAGGTTGCGCGTGCTCACGGCCAGATCGGAAGCCGCGAGCTCGATTCTGTGATGAACGCCTTCTACGACCGCCAATTCGACGTGCTGCTCTCGACCTCGATCGTGGAATCGGGCCTCGACATCCCTTCCGCCAACACCCTGATTGTGCATCGCGCCGACATGTTCGGGCTTGCCCAGCTCTATCAATTGCGGGGCAGAGTGGGGCGGTCGAAGATCAGGGCCTACGCCTATTTCACTATTCCCGCCGATGCGCGGCTCACGCCTGGCGCCGAGAGGCGGCTCAAGGTGCTTCAGTCGCTCGACACCCTTGGTGCAGGCTTCGTGCTGGCGAGCCATGACCTTGACATCAGAGGCGCCGGCAATCTGCTCGGCGAGGAACAGTCTGGCCATATCAGAGAGGTCGGCGTCGAGCTTTATCAGTCCATGCTCGAAGAAGCCGTGGCCGCGCTGAGGGGCGGACAGGAAGGCGAAGTCGAGGATCAATGGTCGCCGCGCATCAATCTCGGCACTTCGGTTCTAATTCCCGAGGATTATGTGCCTGACCTGCAAGTGCGGCTCGGTCTCTACCGTCGGCTGTCCGGCGTCGAGACCCACGATGCGATCGAGGCATTTGCCGCCGAGCTGATCGACAGGTTCGGACCGCTACCCGAAGAGGTGCGGCACCTGCTCGATGTCGTCGAGATCAAAGGGCTGTGCCGTCAGGCTGGCATCGAGCAGATCGACGCCGGGCCCAAGGGCGCGGTGATCGCCTTCCGCAACAAGACCTTCGCCAATCCCGAGGGGCTCATCGCTTTCATCCGCGAGGAGGGGGCACGCGTGAAGCTGCAGCCGGACCATCGGCTCATCTACTACGCCAATTGGGCGACGCCAGAGGCCCGCCTTCAAGGCACCCGCGAATTGCTGAAGCGGTTGGTCAAGATCGCTGCCGCGGTCAAGCAAGCGGCCTAACCCTCGCTCAGGGCGTGCTCGCGCCGTTGTTGGTCGCCGCCGTGCCCGAGGAGGGATCGATCCACCAAGTGTCGATCTGATAGCCGTAAAGCGGCGTGGTTGCGGGCCGCTTCAACTCACGCCAATGCGCGACCCACTGGCGCGGCAGGTGGAACAGCGGGATGACGTGGTCGCCCGACAGCAGCACGCGATCGAGGGCGCGCACCGCCGAGACGAAGCTTTGTTGGCCCTCGGCCTTCAGCATCGCATCGATCATGGCATCGACCGCGGCGCTCTTCACGCCAGGATAATTAAACGAGCCTTCGGTCACCGCTGCCTCGCTTCCCCAGCGGAACGACTGCTCGTTCCCCGGCGACAGCGATACCGGCCAGAAATACTGGATCATGTCGAAATCGTAAGTCTGCTTGCGCCGCTGATATTGCGCCGAGTCGATCTGGCGGATGCGCGCGTTGATGCCGACCTGCTTGAGCGCGCTGGCAAAGGTCAGGAGCAATCTCTCCTGCACCCGGGTTGCCGCCAGAATTTCGAATTGGAACGGCTCTCCCGTGGCGACATTGACGAGCTTGCCATCCTTGAGCTGATAGCCGGCGTCTTGCAGGAGCTGCAACGCCTCGCGCCGTCCATCGCGGTTCTCGCCCGAGCCGTCGCTGACGGGGAAGGAGAAGGTCCCGTCCATGATGGAGGGCTTCACCTCGTTGGCGTAAGGCGCAAGCAGCGCGCTCTCCGTCGCATCGGCAGCACGCCCGTGCGAGGACAGGTCAGATCGTGCGAAATAGCTTTCAGTGCGCGCATATTGGCCGTGGTACAGCGTGCGGTTCACCCATTCGAAATCGAACAGCTTGATAAGCGCCTGGCGGACGCGCGCATCGGCGAACAACGGCCGCCGTGTGTTGAACACGAGCGCCGACATGCCGGCTGGCGTTTCGACCGGCAGCTCCTCCTTGACGACGCGCCCGTCGCGGACGGCAGGAAAGTCGTAGCCTTCGGTCCAGCGGATCGGGTCCTCCTCGTTGCGAAATTGGACAAGGCCCGACTTGAGTGCTTCGAACATCGAGCCGGCGTCACGGTAATAGTCGAAGCGGATCTCGTCGAAATTGTAGAGTCCGCGATTGACCGGAAGATCGCGGCCCCAATAGTTCGGGTCGCGCTTGAAGCTGATCGACTTGCCGGGATCGACCTTGTCGATCAGGTAGGGACCGCTGCCGATGAGCGGGGTCAGCGTTGTCTTCTCGAATTGATCCGGATTGATGAGGTGCTTCGGGAGGACCGGCATCAAGCCCATGATCAGCGGCATCTCGCGGTCGCCGCTTTGATCGAAGGTGAAGCGCACCTTGCGCTCACCGGTCTGCTCCACCTTGGCGACTTTACGATAATAGGAGCGATGGTTTGGCCGCCCGTGATCGCGCAGCAAGGCATGTGAGAAGATGACGTCGTCGACGGTGATCGGCGTCCCATCGGAGAACTTCGCATTCGGGTTCAGCGTGAACTCGACGTAGCTCCGATCGGGCGGCGTCTCGACGCGCTCGGCGATCAGCGCATAGATCGTGAAGGGCTCGTCATTGGCCCGCGCGAGCAAGCTCTCATAGACATAGTCGCGGACGCCGTCGGCCGGCGCGCCCTTGACGATCAACGGATTGAGACTGTCGTAAGAGCCCTGCATGGCGAAGACGGCGCGGCCCCCCTTGGGTACATCTGGATTGGCATAGGGAAAATGCGTGAAGCTAGTGGCCTCGAGCGGCTTGCCGTGCATTGCGATGCCTGAAGCGGGCTCTCCCCATGCACTGCCAGGAAGCAACAGGAGGAAGGCCAGGGCCGGCCATGAAATAGGGGCTTTCAACGGGCAGCGCGCGTGGCTATAGATGCATTCCGCATTGCAGCAGGAGTTAAGGGTAACATCGCCCGCAACGCAATCTTGCGCTAGGGCTGTCACGCGGTATGGAAGGGTTACGGGGCGCTGGCGAAGGACCTGCAAAGTCCTGCGTTTCAAGGCTAGCAGCCACGGCTACGCCTCAATTCGGGTATTGACCCTATAGACACGGGACGCGGGACACGGGGGTCGTCCGGTCACAGACCCAAACCTGCCCGCCAAGAGAGGAAAGGTCGTAATGGTCTGGTCCAGGGTTCGATCGAACAAGCTGAGCCGCTACATGGCTCGACTGATGTCGTGTGCCGGCGCGGGTGCGCTTGTCTTGGGGTTGGCGCTGCCTGTGGCGCTCGCCCAGCAGGTGCAGCCCAAAACATCCGCAGCGCCAAAATCGCAACCGGCCGCGCCCTCCGCACAAGCTCCTGCCGGCACTACTCCTGTCGCCGGCACTGCTCCTGTCGCTGGGACTGCTGGTGACGCCGCTGCCGGCGGGTCGCCGGAGGATGCGTGGGTCAAGCTGTGCATGAAGAGCGAGCAGACCCAGAACAAGGAGATCTGCCTCACCAATCATGAGGGCCTCGAGCCCAACACGGGCATGGTTCTAATCGCCGCCGCCGTGCGCAAGGTGGAGGGCGAAGATAAGCAGCAGCTTCTCGTCAGAGTGCCGACCGCTTACGCGCTGGTGATCCCGGCCGGTGTGCAGATCAAGATCGACGACGGCCAACCGATCCAGCTGCAGTACACGATCTGCTTTCCGACAAGCTGCCAGGTCCAGCTCGAACTGACCAAGGAAATGTTCGACAACATGCGGAAGGGCAAGCAGATGGTCGTCGCTGCGATGAACATTCAGCAGAAGACCATGGGCTTTCCCGTTCCGCTGACCGGCTTCGCCAAGGCTTATGACGGCCCGCCGGTCGATAGCGCGAAATACGAAGAGTCGCGGCGCCAGCTAATGGAGATGTTCCGCAAACGTCAGGCCGAGCTTGCCGCGAAAGCCCAAGAGGCGCAGCAGAAGAAAGAGGCGCAGCAGACGCCACCGGCAGGCGCCGGCGCTCCTGCCGCCGCAGCACAGAAGAAGCCTGCGGCACCAGCTCCGGCGACGCCATAAGAAGACAGAGATCTTTAGTAGATCAAAATGGCCGCTCCGGCATCCGGGGCGGCCTTTCGCTTTCCCGGGTCAGCAGACGCTGCTCAGTGCTCTTGCAGGTAGCGGAACTGGAAGACGCCGTTCTTCAAGTCTTCGAACAGCTCAGACACCTGCGGATGCCGCAACGGCTCGTCGGAGGCGTCTGGCACGAGGTTCTGCTCCGAGACATAGGCGATGTACTCCGTCTCCGCATTCTCGGCGAGCAGATGATAGAAGGGCTGATCCTTGCTCGGCCTCACGTCCTGGGGAATGGAACGGTACCACTCCTCGGTGTTGCTGAAGGTCGGATCGACGTCGAAGATTACGCCGCGAAACGGATAGACGCGGTGGCGCACCACCTGGCCGATCTGAAACTTGGCGTTGCGGGAATGCATATCGACACCTAGCCCCTGCGAGTCCTTGTTAACGATAAGACCGAAGGTCAGTCTGGCTGTCAACGTCCCTTACGGGTTGTCCTCAAGACCGGGTTGTCCTCAAGACCACCGGCGATTTGACCACATGAACTGCTCAGGCGTCTCGCGGATCCAGGTCTCGAAATAACGCTGGATCGCCGCGGTGATGGAGCGGATGTCCTCTGCCTGGTTGCTGGTGCGCGGGATCGACAGCTCGTTGACATTGACGTCGAAGCAGGCGCGCTTGCCGATGCGCATGCAACGCCCGATCCAGATGCGTGCGCCTACCCTTCGCGCGATCATGGCGGCGATCGGCATGCTCTTGGCAGGGTGGCCGAAGAACGGCACCTCGATGCCGTTGGCGTCGTAGAGGTCGGAGATGAAGCCGAGGCGCCCGCCTTGGCGCACGTAATCCATGATGAGGCGCGCGGTTTTTTGCGTCTCGTCCTGGCCTGCGGCGCGGCCGCGTCCGAACAGCCCGCCAGGATAGAGCCTTTCGCGCTGGGAGCGGAGATACCGGTCGACGTAAGGATTCTTGACTTGCCGGTAGACTCCGGCAGGACGGACACCGGCGAGCGTCACCGGCCACATGCCAAGCTCCCAGTTGCCCATATGCATAGTCACGATCAGCACCGGGCCCATCTTCTCCCGGTAGCGGGTGATCCAATGGCCGTTGGTGACATGGAGCCTGTCAGGCTCGTTCAGGATGCGGTCGATACACATAGTCTCGACCATGACGCGGCCGAGATTCTCCCACATGGCGCGTGCGATGCGCTCGCGCTCTTCCGGTGTCTTCTCCGGGAAGGCGCGTTCGAGATTGGCGAGCGCGCGCTTGTGCCTTCGGTTATATGGCGCAATCCACCGCCACATCTTGGCGGAGATGGCGCACGCCGCGTCGAGCGGCAACAGGCGCACGAGCCCGATCAGGAAGCGCAAGCCGACATACTCGACCTGGTAACGCAGGTCGAGAAGCCGCGAGACTTTGATAGGCTTAGCCAAGAGGACCGCGTCCTCCCGTTGTTAGACCTGAAGAGCAGTGAGAGGAACCTCGTGGCAAAATGGCGGCAACGGCGTCAAGTCTGGCGGCTAAAATCAGCCAGCGCCGGGCCGCATCAACGTCGGAAGCTCGCTCGGAGGCGTCAATCCGAGGCGCATCACCATGCGCCGCAAAGGGGACAGCGCCTTAAGCCCATGCGAGATGAGTCCCCGCGCCGCCTGAACCGGAAGAAATGGGCTGAGCAACGAACGGCTCAACAGATCGACGCCCAGCGTGCGCGACATGATGTCGAGCTGGCGCGTACGCCGATAGGAGGCGAGCACGTCATCCGCGCCCGGATCGCCGTTTCGTCTGAGCGCGGCAGCAACGCAGTCCGCAAGCGCCGCGGTGTCGCGGAAGCCGAGATTGAGGCCTTGTGCGCCGATCGGCGGCAGGATGTGCGCCGCTTCACCGACCAGTGCCGTGCGGTTTGCGGCAAGCGTATCGGCGCTGAGCCCCGCCACGGGGAATTCGACGCGCGGTCCAAGCGAGGAGATTGAGCCGAGTAGACCTCCAAGCCGCGCGCCGAGCTCCTCCTCGAAGCGCTCAGGATCGAGTTGCATCAGGGTCCCGATCTCGGAGCGAGCCCCGACCAAGATCAAGCTCGAGGCGTAAGCGTCGGGCAGGGGCACGGTAGTTACCGACCCATTCTCCTTGTACAGCTCGGTCGAGACACCTCGGTGCGGCACGGCATGGCGGAAGCTCGAGGCGATGGCGGCCTGATCGTAGCGGCGCTCGGTGATGTTGATGCCGGCGCTCTTGCGGCAGACTGAGCGCCGGCCGTCAGCACCGACGACGAGACGCGCCGCAATCCGCGCGCCATCGCTTAAGTTGAGGACTGCTCTACTACGGTCGATAGCGATCGCTTCGACATTCGCCGCCACGACCGAAGGCAAAACCTCGCAAGCGCGCGCGTAGAGCGCCGAGATGAGCGCGGTGTTGGGGATGTTGTAGCCGAAGGCCTCCAGCCCAAGCTCGCTTGCCTTGAACTCGATATCGGGCGCGCGGAGCAGGCTGCGTGAAGCATCGACGATCCGGATTGCCTTGAGCGGCGCAGCCTCGCTTCTGAGCCTGTCCCAGACCTTGAGGGTCTTGAGCAGATCGACCGAGCTCGCGAGCAGCGCCGCGCTTCTCGTGTCCACGGCATTTGAAACGGCATTGTTCGGCAGTGGCCCAAGCGTGACCACGCTCGCGCCGACTGTTCCGAGAGCGAGCGCGGCGACAAGGCCGGAAGGACCTGTCCCCACAACCGCAACATCATAGATTCTGTCGGCTGAAGGGCTTTGGCTTGCCGCGTTCATTACGGCTTTGAAATCCCGAGAGAAGAAAGAGAGTTGATTGCTCACTGTAGCTTCGTCCTACGGAGCGCGCCATGGGGGAACCACCGGCTTTGTCGGTTGGGTCTCAGCTCCCGGACAGGGGTACATCACCAGCAGGAAACTGAGCATGTTGCACATGTGTCACGGTGAAAAGTCCTTCTAAGGACCAGGCAAATAAAGAAAAGCAGGCACATTGCCCAACACGATCCGTTTGGCGGGGTTTAGCCACATAAAACGGGGTCGAATCATGGTTTGGGGATTGGGACTACGATCGCGCCTGCTTGCTGCCGCCGGGGTCGCTGTAATCATGGGCGCATATTCGGATGCGCCCGCCAAGGCCGCCGATCTCGGCGGCGACTGCTGCTCCGATCTCGAGGAGCGCGTCGCCGAGTTCGAAGCCACGAGGGCGCGCAAGGGCAACAAAAAGGTCTCGGTGACCCTCTACGGCCAGGTCAACAAGTCCGTGCTCTGGTGGGATGACGGGGCGGAGAAGAATACCTACGTCGTCGACAACAACTACGAGTCGTCGCGCTTCGGCTTCAAAGGTTCAGCCAAGATCGGCGGCGACTGGTCGGCTGGTTATCGCATGGAGATTGAGACCATCACCGCGCAATCGAACCTGGTGAACCAGTTCAATCCCGGTGACGATCCGAGCTTCGGTCCCCTGAACGTCCGCCACAGCTACATGTATCTCGACAACAAGAAATGGGGTCAGGTGCGCTGGGGCCTGACCGCAACCCCGATCTACATCACCAAGGACACGAACGTCACCGAGCTCGAGGACACGATGCATTCGGACAACCGGATGAATCAGGCGTTCTTCTTACGCCCGAAGGGCTCCAACACCGAAGCTGGTCTTTCCAACTTGCGATGGTCGGACATCTCCCGGTGCTATGACTCGAGCAACGCATCGTATGCTCGACGCGCAAGAACGGCGTCGCGTATTGGTCGCCCGAATGGTACGGCTTCACCGCCTCATGGGGCTAGTTCGAAGACGACATGTGGGGCGGCGCCCTCCGCTACAAGAAAGAGTGGGGCGAGAACTGGGACGTCGGCGCTGGCATCGGTTACGAGAAGACGACCGACGAGCGGTTGCTGACTGGCGGTGGCGGCTTGGCCGGCTTCCGGCGCGACATTCAGGATTGGGCGGGTTCGGCCTCGATCAAGCATAAGCCGACCGGTCTCTTCGTGATGGGCGCCTTCAGCTTCTCCGATAACGACGACTCCAACACGAAGCATGCCGGCATCTTCACCGGAACCAGCGATCCGCAAATGCGCGCCGGGGACATCGAGTTCGGCATTCAGCGTGGCGTGCCGTGGTTCAATCTCGACAAGCTCGGCGAAACCTCGGTCTTCGGCAGCATCAGCAACATTCATAACGGTCTCGGCGCCGGAACCGGCCTTGGCCGCATTGGGCCCACCCGTTTCCTCCCGGCCGGCACCTTCGACAACGTCACCGTCGGTGCCGAAATTACCGGCGCTGACGTTGATCGCTGGGCGGTTGGCGTCGAACAGGCGCTCGACTCGGCCAATATGCACCTCTACGCGGTCTATCAGCACTTCACCGCCGATGTGGACCTGGTCGACGCGAGCTTGAACCACGTCGCCGCGCCGCTCGATGACTTCCAGCTCTTCTATGCGGGCGCACGCATTTATTTCTAAGCAGAGGCTCCCCGTTCCCAGGAGCTGAGCGAGCCGCCCCTTCGGGGGCGGCTTTTTTCGAGCTGGGGCGCGTCCCGAGTCGATGTTGCACCGCAGCCACAGGATTCATCGGGCTTGCAGGAATCTTTAAGCCTAGCAGAGTGTTAACCACGATTCCGTTAGGCTTGCATTGGCTTAGCCGGGAAGCCATCCTAGTCGTGCGGAGAAGTACCATGCGGAGGTCCTTTGCCATTGCCGGCTTGGCGGCCGGGCTCTTGCTCGGTTGCGGCCCCGCATTCGCGTTCCAGCAGGAAACGCCGCCGCCACCCGAAGCCGCCCAAGGCACGCCGCAGACCAATGCGCCAGCGCTCCAGCTCGGCACTCCCGGCACTTCTGCGCTCGATTCCAAGTCCGAGAGCGGAGGGCTGAAAATGTTCGGCTATACGGTCATGCCGAAGCTGAATTTCGGGCTTGAGCTCCTTTACGGCGATGGCCAACCGCAATTAGACCTGCAGCAAGCGGGGCCGAGCTTCGAAGACGAGAACCGCGACGTGACGGTTCTCGGCAAGGTCAAGCGCCGCTTCTAATAAAACTAGTCACATGAACGCGCGCCTTGGCGCCGCCTCAGTGCATCTCCTCACCGCGACAGGTGCGGTGCTTGCATTTCTCGCGCTGCGGGCCGTGGAAACCCACGATTGGCAGATGATGTTCGTCTGGCTCGGGATCGCACTCGTTGTCGACGCAATCGATGGACCTCTCGCCCGCTGGGTCGGGGTAAAAGAGGTGTTGCCGCGCTTCAGCGGCGAACGCCTCGACCTGATCGTCGATTATCTGGCCTACGTGGTGGTTCCGGCCTTCGCGCTGACCGAGGCGACGCTTTTACCGGAAGGCACACGTCTGCCCGCCGCCATCGCCATCCTGCTGTCCAGCCTGTTTCATGTCGCGGATCTCAACAGCAAGACCGAGGAGGGGTATTTCGTCGGGTTCCCGGCCATTTGGAACATCGTCCTGCTCTATCTCTTCGTGCTTGAGCCCGCGCCGCTCGTCTCGCTCCTCATTGTCGCCTTCTTCGTGGCCTTCACCTTCGTGCCGCTCCTTGCGGTCCATCCCTTCCGCGTGGAGCGGCTTCGCCCGCTGAGTTGCCTCGTCACGCTTGTTTGGACGGGAACCGCCGCAATTGCTGTCGCTAATCCATTTCCGTCGCCGCTTTGGATCCAGATTCTCCTTCTCCTCAGCGCCGCCTATTTCACTGGCGTCGGGCTCTATCGCTGGCTGATGCGATGAGGGTTGGCGCCCAATCGGCGCATTCGCCATGGACCCCTGTTGGTGGCTAAGCTATTAGCTCCAGGCGAGTTTCCCGCATTCCGCCCGCCATTCCCACCCACATTTCGGCGCCCATGTTCATTGACTTCCTGACCGACCCGCATGTTTGGGCGAGCTTCATCACGCTGAGCGCGATGGAGATCGTGCTCGGCATCGACAACGTCGTGTTCATCTCGCTTCTGGTCTCCCGCATGCCGCCCGAGCAGCGGCTGACGGCCCGGCGCATCGGGCTGTCGCTCGCGCTCATCTTCCGCGTCATCATGTTGGGCGGCATCGCCTATATCATCCATCTCACCACGCCGATCTTTAGCATCGGGGGCTACGATTTCTCCTGGCGGGACCTCATTCTCATCGCCGGAGGGTTGTTCCTCCTGTTCAAGGGCACGCGCGAGATCCACGAAGATATCGAGGGCGGCGCTCACGAAACGGGCGCGACGAACCACATGGTCAACTCGATGACCTCGGCCATTATTCAGATCGCGGTCATCGACCTCGTCTTCTCGATCGACTCGATCATCACGGCGGTCGGCATGGCCGACCATGTCGAGGTGATGATCGCCGCTGTCGCCGTCGCCATTCTCGTAATGTATTTTGCCTCCGAGCCGGTGGCCCGCTTCATCGAGCGCCATCCGACTACGAAGATGCTAGCGCTTTCCTTTCTACTCCTGATTGGCGCAGCCCTGGTCGCGGATGGCATGCATTTCCACATTCCGCGCGGCTACATCTATTTCGCCATGGCGTTTGCCGCCGCGGTCGAGGCGGTTAACGTGCTGGCCTTGCGCAGGCGCCAGCGGCTGAAGGCGTCGCGGGCAAAGCGGACACCGAATGCCTAAGCGTGCGAAGTTCCTGGACGATCTCAACTTCGTCATGTAAACCCCTCAGGTTAGCCCAAAATTGACCGCGTTTGACCGGCGCTATCCGTGCTTTCATGGGTCAATTCAAGAAAAAAGGGGAAGCAATGAAAGTTGGAGCATTTGTTGTCGCCGCGGGTCTCGTCCTCCCGGCCTCAGCCGCTCTCGCCGCGCAGTCCACCCTCGCCGGCGATGAGCTGCGCAAGGCGATCAGCGGCAAGACCGTGTATCTCAACGTCTCGGGTTTCGAGCTGCCGATCCGCTATGCCGCCAACGGCCGCATGTTTGGCAGGATGAGCACGGTCGCCGCGAGCTTCTCGCGTGGCGACGGGGCCTCGGACTCCGGCAAGTGGTGGGTAGCTGACGACCAACTCTGCCAGCAATGGTTGAGCTGGATGGATGGCAAGACCTATTGCTACAAGCTCACGCGCAACGGCTCGACCGTGCAGTGGGTGAGGAACGACGGCCGCTCTGGCACCGCACGAATCAGCGGCTGACCGCAATCTCCTAATCTTTCAGGTAGAGCCGCCTTCGGGCGGCTCTCGTTTTTCCACAACTCCTGCAGTGCATCCTGATAGGGCGCGATGCCCAAGCCTCGATCACTGCACGCTTAATTGTTGCAAGAGAGCATCGCCGTACACAGAGTGACTCTGCATCGATCGCCAAACGCTTGTCGGTAACGCAAAGTTTGCATTACCGTGCTCCCATCGTCACGTCGCGATTCGTTTTGCGTTCCCTCGTTACGTGGAAGCCTTGTCTCAAGACTCCAGCCATATCGAAATTTTTGCGCCGCGGCCCAAGGGCCTGGAAGGCATGGCGCTCGGAGAATCCCGAGGTCGTTCCGAACCTAAGCGGCCTTACCTTGAGGGTCGGCCAACGGCAGATGGGTCCGATCAACGGCGGACCCATCAATCTCTCCTCGACGCGGCTGAGGCACGCCTCGTTGTGCTTTGCCACGCTGACAGGCGCCGACCTCAGCGCAGCAGATCTGTGGGACGCAGATTTGAGCGATGCGCGACTTGACCGCGTCAATCTCGCGGGCGCCGACCTCAGCGAAGCGCTTCTCGACCGCGCCGATTTTGCGGGCACAAGCTCGCGGGCGCTAATCTCTCGAGCGCAAGCCTGCTTGAGGCACGCAACCTGACCCAGGCCCAGATTGACGAGGCTATGGGCAATTCCTCGACCGTCCTGCCGGCGCATCTCGCGCGGTCTGCCGCCTGGACCGGTAGCGTCTCGCCGGTCAGCGATTATCAGACCCGGAGCGAGTTCCATGCGCTCGGATTGAACGGTGTGGTCGCGCCGAAGCGGGTCGAAATTAGGTTCGGGGCTGGTGGGCGGGCCGCGTTCCAAGCGGGACGCAGCGCAAGAAGCTCCTCCATCGCCTACGGGGCGCACCGTCTAGCATTATCGGCAAGCTAACCACACCCCGCGATAATACCTTTCGGCTCGATGCTAACCCTTTATTCAAAGGGTTTCGGCGGGTGCCAAAGCAAAGCTCACCATGCGCGAAATTGCAGGCAATCAGGAATGGACTGGAAGACCGAGCGGCCAAAGTGGCTACGCTTTGGTGCTCGCCTGCCTCATCGCGTCGTGCCTTGTCTCCTACCAAGGCTCGGCCTTCGCCCACGATTCGACGGCAAGCCTCGACGCAGGCGGGCTCACGCTCACTTTGAATCCGGACATCAGCATGGAATCGGAGGACCTTTACCTCAGCCCGGGCGAGGTGAGGGTGGTTTACCGCTTTCACAACACGAGCAATCACGACATTGCCACTCTGGTCGCCTTTTCTCTCCCGGTCATGACCATCGGCGAGCAGGGGAACTATGACCTAGAGGGAAGGGACCCGGTCGATCTAATGGATTTCAAGGTCACGGCCGAAGGCAAGACGGTGGAGCCCAAGGTCGAGATCAGGGCGACGCGGTTCGGCGTCGACGTAACCGACGTGCTGAAACGCTATGACATTCCGCCGACGATGATCGCCTCAGGCGAGGGAGCGAGAAGTGCATTGAACGATCGCCTCGACGACTTGCCGCAAGATGCTAGGAACGAGCTCACGCGTTACGGCGTGATCGACTGGAACACGGCTTTCGGCGCAGCGGATAAGCCGCTCGCAAGCACCCATTGGGACAGGCACATCACCTACTACTGGTTCCAGACCTTCCCCGCCGGGCGCACCATCGAGGTGACGCACCATTACAAGCCCGTGCCGCGGCACTTCTTCTTCAGCAAGGAGGAGCTCGCCAATCCGGAGACGCGGAAGCTCTATTGCATCGACCAGTCCTTCGCGAGTGCCGCCCAGGCTGCATTGAAACAATCCTCGACAGCCATACTTGCCGGCACCGAGCTGAAATACGTGTTGGTGACCGGCGGCAATTGGCTTGGACCCATAAAGAAATTCAATCTCACGGTGGAGAAGCCGTCGGAGAAGGCGCTCGTCTCCCTCTGCGCCGATGGCATAAAGCGCGCGAGCCCAACCACGTTCACCATGTCGGCTGACAACTACGCACCGGATAGCGACCTCAACGTGCTCTTCGTCGAGCCTATGCCTGTCTTGATCCGCAGCCGCTGACCGCCGGGCCTTCTTGGCACGAGCGTTGCTGTAGAGTGGGATACGAACCCAGCAGAGTCACGTAAAGTCCGGGCTATTTGCCCGGCGGCGCCAAACCTTGAGGCGTGTCTTCAGGGGATTACGGTCAAAATCCGTGCAGGCTACGAGATCACCTATGACTGCCCACAACCAACGCCGATGATCGTCGAGTTGAGCGTCCATCCGATCAGGCGAAGCGACCTCATCACACCAGACGCCATTCGCCTGGAACCACCTGTTCCGATCAAGCAATATCGCGACGGCTTCGGAAATATCTGCCAAGTGACCAAGGCGCCCAAGGGCGAGATCACGATGTTCTCGGATTTTCTTATCGAGGACAGCGGCAAGCCTGATGAGATCGCGCCGGACATCGTCGACCACGCGCTCGAGAAACTGCCGGTCGAGACGCTCGTCTATCTTCTCGGTAGCCGTTATTGCGAGACCGACCGGCTGTCGGAGTTTGCCTGGGCGAGGTTCGGGACCTTTCCCAAGGGCGGCGCGCTGGTGCAGGCGATTTGCGACTTCGTGCATCAGGAGGTCACGTTCGGCTATGAGCACGCGAGCGTGGCGAGGACAGCCTTTGACACATTCAAGGAAAGGCGAGGGGTGTGCCGCGACTTCGCCCACCTCGCATCACGCTCTGCCGCTGCATGAACATTCCTGCGCGCTATTGCACCGGCTATCTCGGGGATATCGGTGTGCCCCCGGAAGACCTTCCGATGGATTTCAGCGCCTGGTTCGAGGCTTATCTTGGCGGCCGCTGGTACACCTTCGACGCTCGCCACAACACACCGCGCATCGGCCGCATCCTGATCGCGCATGGGCGGGACGCGACCGACGTCGCAATCGTCACCTCGTTCGGCCCCCACACGCTGGTGGATTTCAACGTGGTCACTGACGAGGTCATGCCTGAAGAAGCTGTCCATTACCCAGCCGCTGGCCGGATTGCCTCAAACGGAGGCGCCGACCCGAGCAAAACTTAGGCAAGCTCCCGCAATAACGGATCGAGCTTGATGCAGAGCGATGGGGACGCCGTGTCACGGAGCGCGTAAATCGGTCGCTGCGACTTCAATTGATTGCCGTCGTCCGCCGTGGAATTCTCAAACTGGCCGTCCTCGTGATGGGGAAGGCAAGGGAGAGCAACGATGAAACGCTTCGCAATGGCACTTTTGCTTGGCGCATTTGCAACCACGGCGCTTGCAGCTGACGCCCGGTACTTCGTGGTAACCGACACGGTGGGCAATTGATCGGTGGTCGACTCCACGCCGGGCCAGTCCTCCGGGCTGAAGATCGTCGGCGACAAAGGAGGCTACAGCTCCTCCGACGCGGCCAGCAAAGTGCTCAAGGATATGACCAAAAAATGCAAGGGCGTCGTCGAGTAGACGAACGTTCCTCTTCGCAGGTTCCGGACGGGACTGCTTCCGGGCACAAAGACAATCGTTGAAGCGCTACGGTGGGCCTCATGATGCGCGGGCATGAGGCCGCGCTGTTGTGTTGTCTCGTCGAGATGTCACCACGTCCAATGCTGCAAAGCTAGAAACGCAACGAACGCCGCGAGCATCGCCGCCAGCATGGCACCGCCAGAGATGATAAGTGCGGCGGTTGCGCGCGTCTTCGACTTGATAGCCTCTGTTGCCGCCACTCGCGCCGCTTCGCGCATCTCATCAAGATATTCGGCGGCGGTTTCGACCCGCTTCAGCTTGAGGTCGTAGAGATAATACTGAACTAGCGGGCGAACCTGCTCGCTCCATACACCGGCCGCAAGGCCCACCTCGATCTGCTCCTCGGTGAGCGCCTCGAGGTCGGCGAACAGCTTGTCGCGATCCTTGGTCTCGGCCATCGCGCTTTCCCCCGGCGCCATTGTAGCCGTTAGCGAGCGCCCGTGATCGCTTAAACAATCCAACCTAAGCTCGCCTTCGCTCTTGAAGCTACCCAATCGGCGGCCCCCAAGAAGCGCCTGACTAGTTGCCAAGCGCGTCAGGCTGACGCAGCTTTCGCGGCAGAAATCTGCAAAGAATGGCGCCTTCATGGAAGACGGTCATCCGAAGAGTCCTCTCTAATCAAGAACTACAAAGGGAGGCAAACATGAAGCGCCATTTGATAGTTGGCTTACCTGCCGCTTTGTTCCTGCTGAGCATGGTCGCGAGCGCATCGGCGGATCCGCCGACTAAAGCAAACAATCCACTCGTGTTGAAGGAGCAAGGTAATTTCTACGTCGGCGGCCGCATTGAGTTGCGCAGCCCCAACACCACCAATGCTGCGCTACCAGGCGACGGAACTGCTGCAGGGCATATCGCGGTTTATCAAGCCAACGTCCAATATCAAATTCCTGTTGCCCAGAAGTACAAGTACCCAATTGTCCTAATGCATGGCGGCGGCCACACCGCAAACATCTTTATGTCAACCCCGGATGGGCGCGAGGATTGGTTTACCAGTCTCACGCGGCGTGGATTTGCCGTCTAAGCCGTCGATGGACCTAATCGCGGTCGATCCGGCTGGGATCCGACCGCTAGGATCCAGGCTACCTTAGACCCGACACAGGCACCGTTTATGCAGGGCGTGAACATTTATACCGAGGAAGGCGCTTGGACGGGATTCCGCTGGGGACCAACACCAGGGACCTTTTACGACAACACGCAGTTCCCGAAGGACTATGTGGAGGCCTATATAAAACAGATCCAGCCGGCTTACCGCAATTTGCCGGCGCCAGCGGTGCAAGTCGAAAATAATGCCATGAGGGATGACTTGCGCGCCCTCGTCGACAGGATCGGACCCTGTATCCTCCTTGGTTGGTCGACGGGCTCTACTAACGTCATGCAGGCAGCATCCTCGCCTTCCTACGCACCAAAAGTTAAGGGACTCATTGGGATCGAAGGCTTCCAGGCTAGTAGCGGTGGCGATCCTAATGTGGTGAAGACCATACCGCAGCTTACGGTAATAGGCGACCATAGCAACCCAACCAACCAACAAGCATGGTCCGCTACGATCAACGGTCTCGGTGGCGACTCGACAACCGTATACCTGCCGGACGTGGGAATTCACGGCAACGGTCACACGATGATGGCGGAGTTAAATAACGAGCAGATCGCCGATCTGCTTGAAGACTGGATCAAAAACCACGTGAAGTGAGCGTTTCTGCCTTAAAGGGGCGCCGGCCGAAGCCGGCGCCCTCGCGTTTCTTGGGAGGCGCGCGAGAAAGCGTGCGCGGATGGGAGTCCGCTTCTAAACCGTCCGTTATGTTCCGAGACAATCCAAAATCCCCTGTGGGTT